>WNEZ01000782.1_pt1 | contig 25951 bp, 17 predicted proteins | sample 5400521 | NCBI WGS metagenome assembly WNEZ01 (sample SAMN13153339, study PRJNA577476) | soil metagenome | isolation source: 120 cm saprolite under Douglas fir tree site 2 hole 1 replicate 1 | place: USA:California | collected 2015-04-18
CGAACATCGTACAGCTTGTGGCCGTCGTAAACCGGGCTGCGCACCTCCGGCGTTTTTGTCCAATCGACGTTCCGCAGGTACTGCATCATGCCGAGCGGATCGCGCGTTCCCGGCAGCACCCGCGCCTGCGTGGCATCCGCGGACGCAGGCTCCTTGCCCGTCGCTGTCATGCGCTGGACGGACTCCACCTTCTGCCCGCGTTCGCTCAGGTGCATCTCATACTGCAAGCTCGCCAGCGTCCCGGCATCGCTGTAGGAGTCGAACTGATCATCAAGCTCGAAAACCATTCGAAACGGATTCTGGGTGTGCGCGAATGCCTGCAAATGCCACGTGCTCTTTCCCAGAAAATTGCCCTGCCCGGCAACCTGCAGCCTCAGAGTTGCCACATCGTTGAGCTTGGAAACGTTAGCGGTATATTCGAGAACCTCGCCGGCCCGCAGAGGCAACCCGGTGTCAACAGGAGATGTGACCTTGTTCGAACCAGCCGACGATGGTGACTTCTCGGCAGCGACGCTTGCGGGCTTTTCCGCAGGGGGCGCTTCACGAAAACCGGGTGGCTCAGCCGATACAACCTCGGGAGCGCGCTGTTCCCCACGCGAGTGCAGCCAGTAAAACGCTCCCGCGGCGCAACCCAGCACTGCCAGCGCCGTAATGCCGACTGCTGTCTTGTAGCTCATGCTCTTTGTGTGACGCTCCCTTGAATCTGCTTTTTGCCCGCGGCGCTTCCGTCGTACAATATCTTTCCGTACGCGGAAAGCATCCGGCTTCCCTTGCCGATTAGCCGCGAACTACGAGCCTATCAAAACGCGGGCCGGTCGTCTTTCCCGGGCTCGCGTCACCTGCGACGGTGGCAAGCCGCCGCTGGCAGAAACGATCCCCGGCCGCCTGGCGGCCGCAAGAGCTAGGAGGATTTCCTGAATGCGCTACCTCGTGACGGGCGGCGCCGGCTTCATCGGCTCAAACACCGTGGACGAACTCGTCCGCCGCGGGCATAGCGTTGTCGTACTCGACGACCTCTCTTCCGGTAAGGAAGACAACCTGGCGGAAATACGCAACAAGATAACTTTCATCAAGGGCAGCATCACGGACATTGAGGTGGTGCGGAAAGCGATGCACGAAGCGGAATACGTCCTGCACCTGGGCGCGCGCACGTCGGTACCACGCTCGGTCAAGGACCCCATCGACACGAACAAGATCAACATCGAAGGCACCTTAAACGTTTTGGTCGCCGCGAAAGAGCTGAAGGTCAAGCGCGTCGTCTTCGCCGCTTCCTCTTCCGCTTATGGCGAGACGCCAGCCCTGCCTAAAGTCGAAACCATGCAGCCGCAACCGATCTCGCCTTACGGCGTCACCAAGTACGTTGGCGAGCTTTATGGCCAGACGTTTGGCCGGTGTTACGGCCTGGAAAACGTCTCGCTCCGGTATTTCAATATCTTTGGGCCGCGGCAGGATCCCAGTTCGCCGTATTCCGGGGTGCTTGCCAAGTTCTGTACGGCGTTTCTGGAAGATACGCAGCCGCTGGTTTTCGGAGACGGCGAACAAACGCGCGACTTTACTTATGTCGAGAACGCCGTGCAAGCCAATCTACTCGCGTGCGAAGCGCCCAACGCTTCCGGAAAAGTTTTCAACGTCGGAGTGGGCGAGCGCATCTCCCTCAATGAAGTCCTTCGCGAGCTTGGAAAAATTACCGGCAAGAGGCTCGCGGCGAAGTACGAGCCGCCGCGTGATGGCGACATCCGCGACTCCCAGGCGGACATCTCTCAGGCGCGGGAATGTCTTGAGTACGACCCCCAGGTGAGCTTTGAGGAAGGCTTGGCGCGCACCTTCGAGTGGTATCGCGCGACGCAGACAAGGGCTCCGGCAAAGGCGGAGAAGTGAGTGGTGACTCGTGACTCGTGACTGGTGAAGAGGCACGAGGAGCAAACGCACCCACAAGTCACCACCTTTCAGTTAAGAACTACCTGTCAAGGCTTCAGGGTTGTTTGGTCTCACCGTAGTTGAGCGGTTCGCCCGGCTTCGGCACGTCGTAATTGTTCCAGAACCACAGGGGCTCCAGCTTTTTCTGTTCGGGCCAGACCTGGTTCAGTGTGTCTCCCTCAAACAATTCACCGTTCTTCATGACCCAGTGAATGGTGTTGGTGTTGTGGATATCGTCGAGCGGGCTCTTGTCCATGATCACCAGGTCTGCCAGCTTGCCAGGCTCGATCGAGCCGAGATCGGCAGGCCTGCCGATAATCTTCGAGCCGCTCACGGTTGCGCATCGCAGCACCTCGAGCGGCGTCATACCCCCGCTCGCCAGCATCCACAGCTCCCAGTGATAACCGATCCCCTGCATCTCGCCGTGGCTGCCGACGCCAACCAAGCCACCGGCACGCTGGAGCTTGGCCATCTGCGCCGCAAGCTTCGGAAACTCATACTCGTCTTTGCGGAACCATCCCTGGCGGCGCTTGGTTCGCTGGTCAATGACCCGATGTGGGATGAAGTGATTTAGTTTTGCATTGTCGTGCACTTCGCTGTTCTCAAACCAGTAGTCCTCGCCGAACGGCCCTCCGTAATTCACGATGAGGGTCGGCGTTTCCGCGATCTCCGACTTGGCGAACATCTGGATCACGTCGTTGTAAAGCGGTGTAATCGGCAACGTGTGCTCGTTGCCGTGAAAGCCGTCGATGACGTGAGTTAGGTTGAGCTTCAGGTCCAGCGCGCCTTCGGTCGTGGGCATCATCTCCAGCTCTTTCGACGCTTGCACCATGTACTGCCGCTGCTTGCGGTTGCCGACGACGTAGCTCTTGATGTTGTGCGTGCCGTAATACTTCTTATACTTGGTCAGCACGCCTTTCACTTCTTCGGCGGACTGGAAGTTGTTGTCGGAAAAAACACCGGGGCCGGTCGAGAAGGCGCGCAGCCCGAGGATGTCGCCGCTATCGACGAGATCCTGGTACGCGAACATGTCGTTCGTGCCGGTTTGCACGTCCAGCCCAGCCGTCACGCCGAAAGCCAGGTTCGCGAGGAACGACCAGTTTTGCGTGTCCAGAATGCCGCGCCGGATTTCCGTCCAGTGTGCGTGCGTGTCGATGAAGCCCGGCACGATGGTTTTGCCGCTCACATCGAACACTTTGGCCCCCGCGGGCACGCTGCCCTTCGCTCCCACGCTCTTGATGCGGTTGTCCTCGACGACGATCTCGGCGTTCTTGAGGACTTCATCTTCTTTGCCACTCCTCATGGTCACCACGGTTGCGCCGCGCAAGATGATCGTGCCTTTCGGCGTTTTGCGCGGGAATTCCAGAACAACGGCGATTTCTTGAACGTCTTTTTCTTGTTCTTTCAGTTTCTTTTCTTCTTTTTTCTCTTCCTTCTTGTCATCTTTCTTCGCGTCGGCTGTTTGCGTGGCGGCGTCTTTCTTGTCCGCATCCTTGGCGTCAGCCGTTTTCTTGTCGTCGTCCTTTTTGTCGCCCTCTTTCTTTTCGTCCTTCGGCGGTTCGAAAGAGATGGCGCTCAGGGGCTCGCGGAAAAGGCTCGCGCCCACTGCCCAGGTGATGGTCTTGCCGCCATCGGCCCACGCGAAATAATCCGCGCCAATGTCCGTCAGCCGCTTTGCCGGAACGGCGGGTGTGGTCACATTGACGGTTGGCGGTTCTCCACCGACGACGGGCATGGCAATGACGTAGAGTTGATTCATCACATGCGCGAGCACCCATTGACCGTCGGGGCTTGGCACGATGTCATCCGCCGGAACGGGCTCCTCGAAGAAATACAGTCCTTGTCCTTTGACCACAAGGTGCGTGCGGCGGTCCGTGCCATCGTAGCGCAGCGAGACCAGCCCTTGCGGCGTGTAAACGTAGATGCGGTCCTTGTCGTTCGTGAAATGCGGCCCGCCGGCTCCGCGCGCGGGCAGAATCAGGTTTGCGTCTCCGCCATCGGCGGGAATCCAGATGAGGTCGGCGTTCTCCGTCTGACCGCCATCGAAGGTGCTGTTTTCGCGGTCGTAGGCGTTGCCACGAAGCAGGACAATTTTCGTGCCGTCCGGCGACCATGCCGGATTGCTGTACACCGCCAGTGACTTCGACAACGGCACCGGTGTTCCACCCGCTGCGGGAATTTTCCAAAGCTGACCGCCGTCGCTCGACCAGGTAACGTATACGATGGACTTTCCATCCGGCGACCAAGCCGGCTGAAATTCGTGCGCGCTTCCAGTTGCCAGCCGCTGAGGTTTGCCGGCGGGCAAATCCATCGTGTAGAGGTGCGTCATGGCGGAAAAGGCTAGCTTCTTGCCGTCGGGCGATTCCACCGGGTCCATGATCAGCCGCGCCTTCACCGGGCCTTGTTCAACGGTCTGCGGGAAATCCAACTTCGGCCCCAGTTCCTGCGATACCTGGGCGGTGAACGGAATAATTTTTTCCGTTCCCGTGGCGAGATCGAGCCGCTTGATTTTTCCATCCTGATTGTAGACGATTTCTTTTCCGCCAGGCAGGAAGGCGTAGCCCGGAAAAACGTCGCGGGTAAAGAGCGACTCCTGATCGTCGCGCGTGACCGGATATTTCACCCAACGGTCTTCGCCGCTTTCCAGGTTGCGCAAGCGCAGGCCGGACTCCGTTTCGTAACGCGTGACGTAGAGAACCTGCTTTCCGTCCGGCGAAAGCACCGGACGAAACGCACTCTTGATCTGGTGAATGAGGTCGTCTTCGTCGCCCGTCTTGCGGTCGCGCCTGGTGATGTGCCACGAGGGGAACTGCTGGTTGTAGGACAGCGAGCCCAGCTTCGCTGCATAATAAAGATACTTTCCCTCCGGGGAAGCCGCCACGCCCATGGCGTTCGGGCGTTCATTCCTCTTCGTGGTGGGAGTTGGCTTTGATTTAGTGATCTGCACGCCCGATCCGCCGTCCACGTGGTACATCCAGATTTCGCTCGAGCCAATTCCGAATTGCGCTTTCGAAACAAAAATGTATTTGCCGTCCGGCGCCCAGCCTGGTGAAGTGAATTCGTTATTGGGGTCCTTCGAAACCTGCTTCACGCCAGTTCCGTCGGGATGCATGATCCAGATGTTCTCGCTGCCTTCGCGGTCGGAGAGGAAGGCGATCCACTGCCCATCCGGCGAAAACTTTGGCTGGCTGTCGAATGCCATTCCGCCGGAGATGAGCTTTGCCTGTCCGCCTTCGATGGGGAGCGTGAAGATGTCGCCCACCAGCTCGAACGCAATTGACTTTCCGTCCGGCGAAACGTCCAGTGAGAGCCACGTGCCCTCATCCGTGGTGAATTCAACCTTTCGGCTGGACTTCAGAGGTAGGCCTTTTTTCTCGTCTTTTTTTTCTTCTTTCTTCTCGTCTTTCTTTTCTTCCTTTTTGTCCTTCTCCTGCTCCGCGGCATCCTGCCGTTTTGCGCCGGCGTTCAGCGGCGTTGCAGCTCCGAAAATGAACCCGAGGAATATTGCCAAGACGACAAACCACGCGGCCAGACCGCCGAGACTGGGCTGCTTCACGCTCATGCTCGATTTCCTCCGTACCTTCTATCGAAAACTTTGAACAGGAATTCACAGATTGCCTGCCCGATGCCTATCGGACTGCCGATTTACACGCTCTTTTCTGGCCCTTAGACGCAAGCCGTTTCGAAGCGTTTCGGTGACACAGAATCCAGAGCCCGAGCTATTGTTCTAACTCCCCTTCGCCGCCCCGTCCGGCGCGCGGCTGCGGCGGCGCGGGAACGAGGTGCGGAATGCCCGCGTCATTCATTTTTTTATTCAGCGCGGGCAGTTCCTCGTCGGCGATTTTCTTGACCTGCGCCGAAGCATCGTTGACCAGCGGCGTTAGCTCCGCCAGTTTCTCTTTCTGCTGTCCATCGGGGGCGGCCGCAAACCCGTCCAAGTCATCCAGCAGGTTCTGCACTTGGTTCGGCAGCGGGTCGGGCTTCCATTCGAACGGCGGGCCGGCATTTCCCAAGCCTTCGCGTTCACGAACAAACTTCTCCGCTACGGCGTCTACTCTTTTCTGCAGCTCATCGCCGGCCTTGACGACGTCGTCCGGGATTTTCGTTGTGTTCGATTTTCCCATATCCTTTTTCCACTGCTCTCGGGCAGCCTTCAGCGCTGTCTGTATGCCTTCAATTGTTTTTCGGTCCTTATCCGTAGTCTTGGCCATGGGGTAGAGCTGATCGATCATTTCGCGCCGCGCGGCGCGGTCCGCGGCCGAAATCACGATGCGCGTATCTTCTTCGACCATGACTTTTTGCGAGGCTTCCTTGTCTCCGGCCTTGATCTTGATGGCGTATTCTCCCGGCTCGACAAACGGCCCGCGCGGCCCGAATCCATATCCCGCCGCGATCGCCTCGAGTTGTTGGGGTGTCGGCTCCGCCGGCGCATCCGCACGCAAATCCCAGTTCGTGCGGTTCACACCCGCCGCGCCCGGGCCGTCAAACTCTCGAAGCACTTTCCCATCTTTGTCGAACACGGTGATTTTTACTTTACCTTCCTTCTTTTCCGCCGCGTCGCCCTTGGCCTCGGTCTTCGGCTTCTCCTCGGCCGCGTCTTTCTTGTCCTTTTCCTCTTTGTCTTTCTTTGGCGCTTCCGGTGGCACGGCTTCCTTCAGGTAGTAGCTCAAAATCGCGCCGTACGGCGGATTCTTTGCGGTGAACAATTTCTGACCCGCGCTCCAACGGCGGTTGCGCAGGTGCCAGGTTATTGCGGGCCGCGGCGGGAAGAATGTCAGGGGTGATCCCGCCACGCTCGCATCCATCTTCTCGATCGGCGTGAGATCGTCAAAAACCCAGATCGATCGCCCGTGCGTTGCCAGCACGAGGTCGTTTTCGCGTGCCTGGATTTCAATGTCGTCCACCGGCACCGTCGGGAAATTGCTTTTCAGCGCGGTCCAGTTTCCTCCACGATCCCACGATACCCACAGCCCGAACTCCGTCCCTGCAAACAAGAGGTTTGTGTTCCTCGGATGCTCGCGCACCACATGGACGCTTCCCGCCGAATCAGGAATCCCGTTGCGGATCGCTTTCCAGTTTTCACCATAGTCGCTCGTCGTAAAAACATAGACGCTGTTATCGTCCCCGCGATGCCCGTCGAACGCCAGCAGCGCTGCGCCTTCAGCAGTCTTCGACGCCGCCACTCGGCTCACGTAAGTTCCCTTCGGTACTCCCGGAACCTTCGATGCCACGTTCTTCCACATCTTTCCTCCATCGCGCGTCACCTGCACGTTGCCGTCATCGGTGCCCACCCACAGCACATTTGGCGCCAACGGCGATTCGCTCAGCGTTGTGATGGTTGGATATTCCTGCACGCCGTCGTGCCGCGACAAGGTGTTCTTGTCCGGTGTCTTCCCAAAAATCTGCAGCTTGTTGCGGTCCACCCCCGTCGTCAGCTCTCCACCCAGCCTCGTCCAGTTGTCCCCGCGATCGGTCGACTTAAAGAGATAGTTCGCGCCGTAATAAATCGTCGTGTGCTGGTGCGCGGAAACCGCCACCGGCGAATTCCATTGGAAGCGGTAATGCGGCTCTCCTGCTTTCGCCTCCGGCCGGATCGAGCGCTGTTGCCCGGTGCGCAGGTCGCGCCGGTCGATGTACCCGTCCTGCGACTCCGTGTAGAGGATCCAGGGCTCCACATTGTCGATCGCCGCGTAAAAGCCGTCGCCGCCGTGAATCACTTGCCAGTCTTCATTCACGATGCCGTCGCGCGTCAGCGTCTGGCTCGGCCCGCACCAGCTCCCGTTGTCCTGCAAACCGCCGCAGATGTGATACGGCTTTTCGTTGTCGAGGGCGACCTCGTAGAATTGTCCGATCGCGATGGTGTTGACGAAGTCCCAGGTCTTCCCGGCATCATAGCTCCAGTGAATTCCGCCGTCCGACCCCGCGAGCATGTGGTTCGAATCCGCGGGATCGATCCACATGGCGTGATAGTCGCCGTGAATCCCTTTCACGCGCTGCGTCGAAAACGTCTTTCCGCCATCCTCGGAATAGAACATCGGCGCACCGAGTTCCCAGATCCGAAGATCGTTATTGGGATCGATCCGAATCTGACTGTAGTAGGAAGGGCGCGGATTCGTATCGCCCATCTTTTTCCACGTCTCGCCTTTGTCCTCGCTGCGATAAGTCCCGCCCTTCTCATGCTGCACGATCGCGTAAACGATATTCGGGTCCTTGCGGTAAACGTCCAGTCCGATGCGCCCGGTTTCTCCGCCGTTCTCATAGGGCAATCCTTTCGTGAGTTTTTTCCAGGTTGCCCCGCCATCCGCCGTCTTGTAGATCGCACTGTCCGATCCGCCGCCATTGAATCCATAAGGCGTCCGCCGCCGCTCATACGCCGCGGCATACAAAGTGTCCGGACTCTCCGGGTCCATCGCGATGTCGCTCACACCGGTGTCGTCGTTGATCTTCAGCACCTGCGACCACGTCTTCCCGCCGTCCGCCGTCTTGTAAACGCCGCGTTGCGGATTCGCTCCCCACAAACGCCCCAGCGCCGCCACGTACACCACATCCGGATTCTTCGGATGAATCACGATTCTCCCGATGTGGCGCGTCAACTCCAGCCCCATCTTCTTCCAGGTCTTCCCACCGTCGAGCGACTTGTACGCTCCATCGCCCCAGGAGGAACTTTGCCGGTTATTCGGCTCGCCCGTCCCGACCCACACGACCGAGGGGTCCGACGGCGCAATCGCGATGTCGCCAATCGTCGACACGCTCTCTTTATCGAATATCGGCTCCCAGGTGGTGCCGTTGTTGGTTGTTTTCCACACGCCCCCTGCGGCCGTGCCCACGTAAACGATGTTCGGATTGCTCTCCACGACCGCGAAATCGTCGATGCGTCCGCCCATCGTCGCGGGGCCGATCTCGCGGAATTCCAGATTCTTGAACTTATCGGTGGGATTCGGCTGGTCGCTGGGCGCCGCCAGCGCGCTCATCGACAACGCGCCAAGAATCACCGCACAAGTCAGAATCGTCCACAGAGCATTCTCTGTATGCTTCATTTCCATCCCCTTAGATGCAAAGTCCGGCATATTACTCCGGCTGGGCCGCATAGCGCATCAAATGTTTTGAAAGGGCAAACCAAGCCATTGCAAAGACAGACGTGCCGCGCGACCGCTCCGTTTCACGACTCCGTAATTCAGCTCATCGCCGCCCTGTCTGCGCATGCAACTCAGCGCCTGCCCTTGCCTTCAAATCCCTACGACCGCATGCTAGGCTATCCAACTGTTTTCATTGACCGCATGCTCCGCGTGAACCGACATCCCCACGCACAGGTTCTGTCCGCGCTCCGCCCTTTTCTTTTCCTGGCCGCGCTGCTCCTCCCGCTTGCAGTCCCGCCGCCGCGTATGGCCTCCGCTCAACAAACTCGCTTTCCTTCCGGCAAAAGCGGAGTCGCAAATCTAGAAGCGAAAACGCAGAGCCGCAAAGGCGACGTCACCACTGCTGAAGGCGACGTGGACATTCAATACGCGGACACCCGTCTTCGCGCCGATCACGTCGAATACAACAGCAAGACCTACGAAGCCACCGCTACCGGCCACGTTCAGCTCGATTACGGCAACGAGCACCTCGAAGCTGATGAAGCTCACTACAACGTCAGCACCGGACACGGTCTGTTTCACAACGTTCGCGGCAGCATCAAGATCGAGCGGCGGCCCAATCCGACAATCTTGATTTCCGATAATCCGCTTTACTTCGAAGCACGAGAGGTAGAACGCTTCCCGGGAGAGGTCTATCTCATCCACCGCGCCTGGATCACCATCTGCGACCCCCAACACCCGAAGTGGCAGTTCTACGCGCCTAACGCGCGGATCCACCTCAACAAGACCGTCGCACTCATCAACGCCAACTTCCGTCTTTTCCGTGTTCCGCTCATTTGGCTCCCTTATGCTTCCGCTCCGGCGGGCCGCAAAGTCCGCGCGTCCGGATTCCTCATCCCCGACATCGGCCAGAGCTCGCGCAAGGGCTTCATCCTCGGTGACGCTTTTTATCTGGCTCCCACGCAGTGGATGGACGCGACCCTTGGCGCCCAATTCATGAGCCGCCGCGGCTTTCTCGAACGCGGATTATTTCGCGCCAAGCCTTTCGAGAACACTTCGATTGAGTACACCTATTTTGGTGTCGAGGATCGCGGGCTCCCCAACTCTGACGGCACACGAAGTCCTCAGGGTGGCGAGCAGCAGCGCCTCGAAATCCAATCCCTGCTCCCCGGCGGCTGGCGCTTCGTAACGGACTACAACCATCTTTCCTCGCTTACTTTCCGTCTCGCCTTCGCCGACTCTTTCGGCGAAGCCATCAACTCCGAAGTGCGCAGCGCCGTCTTTCTCTCGAACAATTTCCACGGCTTTAGCGTGAATTTCGCGGGCCTCAGCGACAAAAGTTTTCTCACCCTGCCGGTCGCCGCAACGTCAATCACGCCCGCGGTTTCCGCCACCAGCGTTACCCTCCGCAACTTGCCGGAAGCGCGCCTCGGCTCCGTCGAACAAGCTCCGTGGGGCCGCGCCCCCGTCTATTTTGGCTTCGACTTTTTTACTGGGGTCGTATACCGGCACGATCAAAATATTCAAACTTCCAATTTCGTCGATCGCTACGAATTGGCGCCACGAGTAACTGTTCCACTGCACTTCGGTCCGTGGCTCGGCGTGACCACTTCCGCCGTTTTCCGCACCACCCGCTACGACGATTCCTACACTTCCGCTGGCCTGGCCAGTGGCGCTTCCATCTCCCGCAACACCGGCGAGTTCACCGTCGAGCTCCGCCCGCCGGCGCTCGAACGATTCTTGGAACGCAGTTCCTTGAAAGAAGACAAGATTCGGCACCGGTACAAGCACACCATCGAACCGGCGCTCACCTACCGCAAGGTCACCGGCGTGAATCGCCTCGCTGATTTTATACGTTTCGATTCCGACGCCACTCTCACCAACACCAGCGAAGTCGAATATGGTTTTACGCAGCGGCTCTTCCGGAAGGACGGTGACGGCCAGCCTCAGGAGCTCATCTCCTGGCGCATCGCCCAGAAGCACTATTTTGATCCCACCTTTGGCGGCGCCATCGTCGACGGCCAGCGCAACGTGTTCCAGGCGCTCGATTCGATCTCACCTTTCGCTTTCGCTTTCGGTCCACGCAACTGGTCTCCGATCGTCAGCGATTTCAAGATCACTCCCGGCGGCCCCTACGATCTGGAGCAAATTCTTCACTATGATCCCCAAATTCAGAGACTCGTCACCATCGGCACGCTCCTGAAAGTAAAGCCTTATCGGGAATTTTTCTCTACGGTTGCCTACTTCCGCCTGAATGCCAACCCGGTGCTTAGCGATCTTCCTCTCCCGCCTCCTCCGCAGCCTCTTAACTTCGAGCAGCCGCTTTCGAACCAGATTCGCGGGCTGGTCGGCTACGGTAGCGAATCCCGCAAAGGCTTTAATCTCATCACCGGCCTGGGCTACGACTTCGAGAACAAGACTCTGCAGAACCAGATCGTTCAACTCAGCTACAACGGCGGCTGCTGCGGCCTCGCCATCGAATATCGCCGCATCAACCTCGGGCAGGTGCGCGCGGAGAATCAGTTTCGCCTTGCGTTCATCATCGCGAACATAGGTAACTTCGGAAATCTCCGTCATCAGGAAAGAATCTTTTAACTGGGAGTTTGGGCAGTGCCGGGCTTTAACCAGGGCATCTTCGCCTGCGATTTAATGTGACATCCATGAACGACACTGACTTGGCCTTCGCGTCCATCGAGGAAATCGGAAAACTCTTCCGCAAACGCAAGCTCTCCCCCGTCGAACTCACCAAACTCATGCTCGCTCGCATCGGGCGGATCAATCCCAAACTAAACGCTTACCTCACCGTCACCGCTGAACTTGCCCTCGCCCAAGCCAAGAAAGCAGAATCGGAACTTCTCGCACCCCGCGGCCGCAAGGGGCATCGCGATCGCGGCCCGCTCCACGGCATCCCCATCTCGCTGAAAGACAACATCTACGCCAAAGGCATTCGAACGACTGCCGGGTCAAAAATCCTGAAAGATTTCATTCCACAGTACGACGCTCAAGTCGTTGTTCTCTTGAAAGAGGCGGGCGCAGTCATTCTTGGCAAGACGAACATGCATGAGTTCGCTTACGGCGTGACATCGAATAATCCGCACTATGGTCCGGTCCGCAATCCCTGGGACCCCGCGCGCGTTCCCGGTGGCTCGAGTGGAGGTTCTGCCGCCGCCGTCGCCGCCGGCCTTTGCTACGGCAGCATTGGAACGGACACCGGCGGCTCCATCCGCATTCCCGCATCCCTCTGCGGCATCACCGGTCTGAAGCCAAGCTGGGGTCGCATTTCTTGTGAAGGCATCGTTCCGCTTTCTCCTGCCTTCGATTGCGCGGGCCCACTGGGTCGAACCGTCGGCGATGTCGCTATTTTGACGGGAGCTTTGTACTCCCGCGTGGGCCGCGAACCAAACATGGCAAGAGCTTCAACTTTACGGGCGGGCGCGCGGAAATTTTGCCTGGGAATTCCTCGTCAATTGTTCTTCGATGCTCTTTCTCCCGAGGTTCGGAACGCATTTGACCCCGCTCTGCGCGATCTTTGCCGCGGGGCCGTGACAGCGAAAGACATTTCCATCCCGCTGCTCGACGAAACTGAAGACGCCGGAAATCATATCGCCTGGACGGAGGCGGCGCTTTACCACCAACAACAGGGGTATTTTCCAGCCCGGTCTGCGGACTATGGCGACGACGTGCGCTCAAGGCTGGAGATGGGCTGCAAGCTGCCGGCAGTTGACTACCTGCGAGCGCTGGAGATTCAGAAACAATTCTTCCAACAACTGCACTTGGCGCTTGCGGAAGAGGATGTGGATGCCATCGTCTTTCCCTCGACCGCCATTGAGGCTCCGCTCTTGACTCAGGAAACGATCCGCATCGGGGCGCACGAGTATCTAGCTCGCGCTTTGCTGCTGCGCCACAACCGTCCGGCAAATCTGGCCGGTGTGCCTGCCGTTTCCGTTCCCTGGGGCTTCAGCCGTTCGGGATTGCCCATCGGTTTGCAAATCATGGCCGGTGTGTCGAGCGAACCCATCTTGCTCCGCATCGCCAGGATTCTCGAACGTTCTCGCCCGCAGAACTTCCGGCCCTCACTGCCCGATTGAATTTCGCGGGCGGAATTTGCGATGGATGTTTTACTGCGCTTCGGTCGCCAATGCGCCTCGCGTCTTCATCATCCATCTGCCGATCACGTACCCCAGCGTCCCCGTGACCATCCCCCCGAAAACATCTACTACGTAATGATACCGCCCCCACACGGTCGAAACGCCCATGCACGTCACAATGGGTACCATCACCCAGAACAGCCACCGCCGGTGTCGCCATGCGCCCCACAATGCCGTGACCGACCCTGCCACGTGCTCGGAAGGAAACGCCGCGCCTCGTACGCGCCCAAATTGTTCGATGAAATTGATCGCCGTCGTGAACGGCCCGCCTTGCAACGGGCCGTGGCACGCCCCCGCCATCGAAAACCAAGGGCTCTCGATGGGAAAGAAGATCGCGATCCCATACCCGATCGCGTACCCCGCGGCCGAATATGTCATTACCGACCAATACCCGCGCCAATCCCTCCGGTAATACAAGACCCCGCCCAACACCAGCAAATACGTGAAGTAAGTGAGATACGCGAACTGCATGAAATCGTTCCGCGCCGGCGTTGCGAATTGTTCCAACCACACCGTAGGATGCACGCCCGTCAGCCAGTAATCGGCGGCGATCAGCTTCGCGTCTTGCCAGCCGGGCGACACCAGATGCACGAGCTTTCCCAGTTCCTCAAAACAAACCAGAAAAAACAGGTGCGGATACCAGTGCCGCCAGAAGTGCCAGAACTTCGCCGAAAACGTGTCGCCTCGCCACTCCGCGCGCTCCGCAACTCGGGCTTGTACAAGACACAAAACCAGGATCATCGCCGCAACCAGCGCTTGCACCCCGATCAACTTCACGGGATGCGCAAGATTTTCCGCAAACACCGCAATCAGCGCGCTCGATGCCGCCAAATACCCAAGAGCAACCCATTCGAATGCACCGCACCCCGCCCAAGCCGCGGCCACTTCCCGGGTGACCCGCGCCGCGATTCCCTGCTTCCCCGAATCGAAGCTTGCCGCACGCTCCTCACCTCTCGCGGCATCCACTTCCGCACGCCAAGCGAGCGCTGCTTCATTTCCTCGATAATTCTGCCTCTGCACGTCATTCATTCGGGTTCTCCGGTCTCACCAGTTCCATCGGCCAATTTCACCGCGCTCCGCGCGCAAAAAGCGCAGCGCTAGGCAATCACTCCAGGCTGCTTTTCCCGCTGTGTGACTTCTCTGTGCCCTCTGCGCCTCTCGGTTAGATTCTCGTTTGCCTCCCAATGAAGCACCGGCCACCCAAGGGTCCGCGCCATGTTCCTAAGGTCTTTCGACGGATTCACCGCAGCCGGCCGGCCAACCGCCGCCATCAACCGCCGATCATTCAAGCTGTCGCCATACGCATAGCACCGCGCCAGGCCGAGGTGCATCTCCTTCGCCACGCGCTTCACTGCGCGCGCTTTCGCTTCCCCAAACATCGCCTCGCCCAAAACCCGTCCCGTCCACGTGCCTTCCATTTCTTCCAGCCGCGTCGCAAACACGCCAATCCTCACGGTGATTCCGCGCGCAGCAAGCTCGGCTCCCATGGCGCGCGCGGCTCCCCGCGCTAACGGCTCCAGCGTCCCGCTGATCAGAACAATCTCGTGCCCCTGCTTCGCGTGCCATGCCACTCTTTCGATCGCTTGTGCAAAAAAAGCGGGGACAGGCAGTCGCAGATTGCGCCGCGGAGGAGCCGACGCCTGTCCCCCGGCCTGGTGGCCGTCTTTGTGCCAAGAGGAGATATCTCCGTCTCCCTCGCCACGCTCGTCAAAAACTTGCACGCCGCACAGATACATTTTGTTCGCCTGCAAAATCGCGTTCAACCCGCGCGGTACCAGCCGCATCGCTTCCCGCAGCCACAAGAAATAGTTCTTTGCCGGGATCGCCGCCCGGCATCTCAACATCCTGAAGAATCTTCTCTCCAACGACGGAAGTGCCACGAGAGTCCCATCCAAATCAAAAAACGCCGCAACTCTTCCGCTCTTCTCCTCTATTTCCTTTAGTTCCTTTACCTCATTTGCTTCCTTCCTCTCTTTCACATCGCCTCCTGAGCCGCGCTCTTCTTTCCCCGCGCCGTCTCGACGTTTCCAGCGATGTATTTCCACCCTTCCACCAGCACCGGCAGCCCCCGCAGCAGGCAGAACGCCGCCGTCATCCACGTCAATACATGCGCCCCCACGCGAATCATGGCGTGCACATCCACAGCCAGTTCACCCACCATCGCCACCGGCCCGCGCGTCAGCGCCAATTCCAGTCCCAAATAGCAGAAGCACAAGCACTTCATCGCCGCATACAACCCTCGGCTCCAGCGCGAAGCCACCAGCGCCTGCCCCCACCACGTCCGCAGCATCGCATTCGCGCCCCAGCCGGAATGTCCCGCCTTCATCGCCAGCCCGCGCAAGAAATCCGTCGCCGCCCCGCGCGCAAAAAACAAAACCGGCAGCCATAGCGACACCATCCCCACCACAGCGAAATAGGTGAAGTACACGTTCTCGATCATCCGGTCGCCCAGAATATCCAGTTGCGCGCCCACCGGAGTGGCCATTTTTTTCTTGCGGGCGAGATGACCGTCCAACGCATCCAGCGCGATCGTCGCCACGGTCAGCCCCACGGCCGTAAGGTTCGCCCACGCCCCGCGCCCGAACAGACACACCGCCGCGAACCCTACCACGACTCGCAGCAGCGTCACTTTGTTCGGCGTCCATTGCATGCTCACCTGCCGCGCCCTCCGAGCGCGCACTGAGAGGCAATGGCAAACGCAATGCCAGTCTCCGCCCCAGCAAGACACGTCTGTTCAGTCATTTACAGACTGATCCTCTGTGCTTGTTCCCGCTCCACGCCAGCCAAATCCTTCATCTGTCGCCCATTTGCTCCCTCCTCCGAGTTTCCTTTCCTCGTTTTGCGCGTCTAATAGAGGGGCAATACTGTTCTTGCCCCTCAGACCCACCAGCGCGACGTTATCCTGAAGCGAACCGGTGAGGTTCGCTAAAGGATCTCAGCTCAAGCACGAGCACGAACAGGTTTATGGGAGAATAAGAGGCAGGGTCTTCGAGTCTCCCTAACTGGATGCAAAGCCGCAGCCGAGGATGAACAACGGATGAATGATGTTTCGCTAGCAGGAGCTTTCCTCGCCGGGCTCGTTTCGTTTCTTTCGCCCTGCGTTTTGCCGCTCGTTCCCGGCTATATCTCCATGCTCTCGGGCATCGGCATGGAGCAGCTTCGTAAGGGCGAGGTTCCCAGCTCCGGCTTGTTCACTTCTGCTCTCGCCTTTGTCGCCGGCTTTTCTGTCGTTTTTATTTCTTTCGGCGCCTCCGCCAGTGCCGTCGGTTCCTTCCTGCGCCAGAACCGGGCCCTCCTCGCCCCTGTCGCCGGTGCTTTGATCCTTCTCTTCGGCCTTCACCTCATCGGCGCGCTCATCAAGCTCAATCTCCGCACTGGCATCATCCTCGGCGTGATCCTCGTCGCTCTCGGCATCGTCGCGTATCTCCGCCACGCCCCGCTCTTTGCCGGGCTAGGGCCTTCACATTTTTTCTCGCTCTCGCTCATCGGTTTTTTCGGTCCTTTGATGGCCCGCTGGTTAAATCGCGACGTCCACCTCCGCAGCAGTGCCGCGCAACCCGGCATCTGGAGCGGCTTCCTCCTGGGCTTCGCGTTCGCCTTCGGTTGGACGCCCTGCATCGGCCCGATCCTCGCCACCGTTCTCGCGCTCGCCGCCGCCAGCGACACCATCACCCGCGGCATCCTGCTCCTCGCCGTCTACTCCGCCGGCCTCGCCATTCCCTTTCTGCTCACCGCGCTCGGCATCAGCCAATTCATGGTTTTCTACAAGAACTTTCGAAAATATCTCCACGCCGTCGAACTTTTCAGCGGCGCTTTGCTTTTGTTCGTCGGGGGATTGGTCTTCGTTAACAAGCTGACCTGGCTTTCGGCTAAACTGACTTTTCTGAATCGCTTTTCACTCTAGAGGAGTGCGCCTGACCAATTCAGGGAAACAACAATGAAAAAAGCTCTCTTGATCGTCTTCACCGTGCTCGTGCTCATCGGTGCCACTGTCTATGCTGACAGGGCCACGCGCGTCAAACCCACAGGACCCGCGAAGTACACCGAACAGGCCAACGTCAAGCCCGTCGGCGAGCCCGCTCCCGAAGTCACCTTCAAAGATCTGGACGGCAAGGACGCCACACTTAACCAGTACAAAGGCAAAGTCGTCCTCGTCAATTTCTGGGCCACCTGGTGCGATCCCTGCTACGTCGAAATTCCCTGGCTCATCGAGATGCAGCAGAAGTACGAAGCGAAAGGCTTCACGGTTCTCGGCATCTCCATGGACGATGAAGGCAAGTCCGCCGTCGCTCCCTTCCTCGCCAAGGAACGCTTCAACGTCGACGGCCAGAAACTCCCCATGAATTATCCTATCGTCATCGGCAGCGACGACGTCGCCGACAAGTTCGGCGGCCTTCTCGGTTATCCCACCAGTTTCCTCATCTCCCGCGACGGGAAAATCGTGAAAAAAGTTCAGGGTCTGATTAGCTACGAAGAGCTAACTAAGGCCATCGAATCTCAATTGTAGTTCTTTGCGTAGGGGCACGACATGTCGTGCCCGCCCTTTTCTCTTACTCCTGCAGCTTCCCGGCATCTCGGTCCGCTCACCACTCATCCTCCTCGGTTTTGCTAGACTGTTTTGGCCATGAGCGTCATCGACGAAGTCCTCGCCGCCAACGAAATCTACTCGCGCACCCATGAATTGCGCAAACTGACTCCGCGTCCCGAGCGCAAGCTCGCCGTCCTGACCTGTATGGATACCCGCCTTTCGATTCGCACCCTGGGTCTGAAAACGGGAGACGCTCATATTATCCGCAACGCGGGCGGCATCGTGACGGAAGACACTCTGCGCTCCCTGGTCGTATCGCACTATCTCCTCGGCACTGAGGAAATCATGGTCATCAATCACACCGATTGCGGATTGATGCACACCAGCGAACAGGATTTGCGCACCAGAATCCAGAACCGCACGGGAACCGCCGCCGTGGCTCCCGCCTTCTTCTACGCCTTCCAGAACATCGAAGAAAATGTCCGCCACCAATTGCAGAAGCTCCGCACACATCCCTGGATTCCCCAGACCGTCGCCGTCCGCGGCTTCGTCTACGACGTCACCAGCGGCCATCTCCGCGAAATCAAGGACGCCTGATCCGCGGCTCCATACTCACCCGTATCTCATCACTTCGGCGTGGTGTCCAACGAGCTTCGAGGGGAGCGAACCTGAGGGGCCACTTCTCCGCTCGCTTCCTCGTCTCACTACCTCCTTGCTTCATGGCTTCGGCTCCTCTCCCACTACTCACTACCCACTACTCGCTCTCTTCATGTACGCTAAATGTATGCTCGATGAAAAAGACTTTCAGCGAAAAGCGGACGCCGCGTTTGAGGAACTCAAGCGCCGCATGCTTACCGCCGGCGATGAACACGGTTTCGACGTCGAAGGTGAATCCGGAAAACTCGAAGTTATCTTCGAAGAACCCGAGGAGGCCAAGTTCGTGATTTCGCCCAACACGCCCGTCCGCGAAATATGGATCTCCGCGCTGTCCACCAGTTTCAAGCTCGGCTGGAACGAATCGCGCAACGCCTTCGTCCACGAAAAAACCGGCGAAGATCTCCGCGCCGTCATGAGCCGCGTCATCTCCCAGCAACTCGGCGCCCAGGTGACCCTGTGATGCGATTCCCCAATTTCGTTACGCCTCGCAAAGAATCTGGAGCTAGTCTCCCCCGCGGTCCTTTCTTCCGTCTTCTCCGTGAACTCTGTGTTAAGTTTTTTTCTTTCTTTCAACTTTCAACTGTCAACTTCCAACCATCCAACTGGTTGGCCGTGTCCATGTTCGCGCTCTGCCTGGCACCCTCTCCCGCCGCGCAATCGCAAGTCCCCTCCGGTCGCGACGTCGTTAAACCCGAAACCTACGTCTCGCTCGATCCCGCCGGCCGTGGCAGCTCATTTCAAATCGCGGTCGTCATGAAGATTCGCACGGGCTTCCACGTCAACGCCCGCGACAAATCAGAAGACTATCTCATCGCCACCGATCTGAAGGCCTCGATTCCCGCCGGTTTCAACAGCGGCGAAGTCTCCTATCCCAAGGGCAAACTCGAAAAATTCACCTTTTCCAAAACTCCGCTGAACGTCTACCAGGGCAACGTGATTCTTCGCATGCCTGTCACCGCGCTCGAAAACGCCCCTCTCGGCGAACAGCACATTCCTCTCAAGCTCCGCTACCAGGCTTGCAGCAGCGAACTTTGTCTTCCCCCGGTCACAATCACTCTCGACGCAACCCTCAACGTCGCTGCCTCAGCCTCCGCCGCCAAGCCCGCCCACGCGGAAATTTTTGGCCATGTCCATTCCCAAAATTGACCTTCGACAAGGGGGCAGACTTTCGAGATTTTTTGACGGTAGACTTGCTCTAGGCTCTACCGAAACTGGCCACCGCATCGCGCAATCGGCGGACGACGCGCTGCTGGCCGAGAACCACCATGGTATCGAAGAGCGGGGGCGCCACGGACTGGCCGACGATCGCCACGCGGGTCGCGTTAATCAGCAGTCCGGCTTTGACACCGCTGGCTTCGGCGACCGCACGGGAGGCGTGGTCGCACGCATCGTGGTTCCACTCGGGAAGCGCTTCGAGTGCATCGGCGAGCTTCGCAAGGAGCTCCGGCACTTTCGGATCTTTCCAGAATTTTTCCTTCGCCGCGGCGTCGCGCGTGAATTCGTCAGTGAAAAATGCGCGCGACCACGAAGAAAAATCCGGCAACAACCGGATTCGCGGCCGCAGTAAATCGACGGTCTTTGAGAACCACGCGTGATTTCGTCCATCCGAGCCGGGGGCGGCGCCTGCGGCCCATTCCGGCTTCCACAAGCCGCTGCGCTTCAATTCATCTTCGACTTCGGGCAGCAACTCCTCGATGGGAAGTTTCTGTAGATACTGGGTGTTGAACCACTCGAGTTTCGGCCGGTCGAAGACGGCGTTGGTGCGGCTCACGCCCTCGAGCGAAAACTTTTCCAGCAAGTCTTTCGTCCGTAAAAACTCTTCATCGCCGCCCGGCGACCAGCCGAGCAGCGCAAGGAAATTCCGGAATGCTTCCGGTAGAAATCCTTCGGTGCGGTACATGTTTACATCGGTTGCGCCGTGACGTTTCGAAAGGCGGGACTTGTCCGCGCCGAGAATCAGCGGCACATGCGCAAAAACAGGAGGCTCCGCCCGCAGCGCGTTGTACAGCAGCACCTGTTTCGGAGTATTCGAAATGTGGTCCGCGCCGCGAATGACGTGCGTGATGCGCATATCGATGTCGTCGACGACGACGCCCAACTGATACATGGACTGGCCGAATTCTTCCTCGCCTTTTCCGGAGCGCAACAGGACAAAGTCCTCGATTTCATCATTCGAAAACTCGCGTTCGCCGAATACCGCGTCGAGGAATTTTGTTGTTCCACCAAGCGGAACTTTGAAGCGAACGGCCGGCTTCATATCCGGCGTTGAGGGCCGGCCGTCGCGGCAGGAACAGCGCGTGACGCGGCGCGGACCACCGGCCTTCGGTTCCTCGTCTTGCGCCGGTTCGGCGTAGTCGCCGCCGGCATATTTTTCCGCGGGGCAGTAGCACAAGAATGCGGCTCCGCTGGCTAAACATTTTCTCGCGGCCGCGCGATACAATTCCGTTCTTTGCGATTGGTAAAATGGCCCCTCGCCCCAATTTACGCCCAGCCACTGAAGGCCATCCAGAATCCCCTGCACCAGTTCGGGCTTGTTGCGCTCGGCATCGGTGTCCTCGACGCGAAGAATCATCGTGCCGCCCTGGCGCCGTGCGAAAAGCCAGTTAAACAGCGCGGTGCGGGCGCCCCCCACGTGCAAATAACCGGTTGGGGACGGGGCAAATCGCACCCGCACGGAAGATGTCTTCTGATTGGACTCACTCATTGTCGGCGCGTCTTTCCACTTGAATTCAAACTCTCAGTGTAGCCAAAGCCTCTATTCGCGTCCAATGCGCCAATTTTCTGGTAATGGTCAAAATTTCGAGAATTCGAATGCACATCGACTCGAACGAGGGGAGGGTTCTTGCGTCCAGAGAAAAGCCGAGAATCGAGCCACGAGGAACAAAGCCTGTCTGGATAAAATGGTGCAAGCCGAAGCGGATTGTTTTCGCCAATTCGAACATATTCCTATTCTTACTTCTAAGGTAAACTCTGTGACTGCGAAAAGGCGGAATTGGGGGATTCGAATGACGCAACCATTTCGCCGGAGTTGAAATCCAAAAGCACAGTTTGAGTGAAGTACGTCTAATCTTCCCGAGGCGGTTGCAACGCGATGGATCAAAAACCTCTATCCGGCGGCGGGGCCAAGTCATTCGTTCTTCGTGCGTCTGCCTTACTGCTCCTCATCATGACTGCATTCCTGTTCGCCCATTTCCGGCCCGGGAGAGCAGCGACGAATGTCGAGGAATCCATCGTCCGAGTGGAACGAAAGAGCTTCGCTCAAATTCTGCGGCTCAATGGGACCACCCAAGCTTCGCGTTCCTTTGTGGTTCTTGCCCCGAAGCTTGCAGGAGCGCAGGTCGGTTCCATGGTCATCACCAAGCTGGTCCCCGCCGGCACCCACGTGAAAAAGGGCGACGTCCTGGTGGAATTCGATCCACAGGCCCAGACGAAAGACTATCTGGATAAGAAAAGCACCTATGAAAACCTTGTCGGGCAGGTAGCCCAGAAAGAAGCGGAGGAAAACATCGCGCGCGCCAAAGACGATACGGCGATGAAACAGGCAGAAGACGAACTCAAGCGCACGCAGCTCGAGCTTCAGAAAAACGAAATCGTTTCGCGCATCGATGCGGAGAAGAATCAGGAAGCTCTCGACGAAGCTCAAGCCACATTCAAGCAGCTTAAAGAAACCTATCAGCTGAAGCGCGCGGCAGCCGCCGCAACCATTCGAATTCAGGAAATTCAGCGCGACCGCGCGCTGGAAGCCATGCATTACGCGCAAGGAAACGCCGCGAAGATGGTAGTTCACTCGCCCATGCCCGGAGTTGTCGTCCACAACACCATCTGGCTGGGCGGCCGCATGGGCACCGTGCAACAGGGCGACCAGGTCAGGCCCGGCGTACCGTTCCTGCAGGTCGTAGATCCATCTCAAATGGAGGTCCGGGTGGATTTGAATCAGGTGGATCTCTTGAAGGTACATCCAGGCCAGCATGCACAGATGCACCTGGATGCCTATCCGGGCATGACCCTCCCCGCCGTTCTCGAAGAACTGTCGCCGCTCGGCCATCCGGGGCAATTTGCAGAAGTCGTGCGATCCTTTACGGCGCGTTTTTCGGTTCAGGGGACGGATCCACGGCTTCTGCCGGACCTTTCTGCGGCACTCGATCTCGATCTCGGCTCCCAAAACCACGTTCTTGTCGTTCCCTGGCAGAGTATCGGCATCGAGGGCAATCATTCCTTCGTGTGGCTGAAATCCACGGTTGGCTTTGAGAAGCGCAGCGTGCAAACGGGCTCCCGCAACGATCTCGAGGCCGTCGTGAATTCCGGGCTTTCGGAGGGAGACCTAATCCGGCGGGCCGCGATCGAGGACCAGCCAGGGGCGGGCCGGCAATGATGCAAAAATGGAAACCCGGGAAGCGAGCCCTAACAGCCGCGGCAGCGCTGGTCCTCTGTGGTCTTGTTTTTGGCGCGCTTCGTCTGGCCAGCCCCGCGGCGAAACTCTCCACTGCCGAGGTGAAGCGAAAGGAATTCGTTGATTACCTGGAAGTGAAAGGCGAGGTCAAAGCTCTCCGTTCGGTCATCATTGCCGCGCCTTATGGTGCGGGCGATCTCCAGATCATGAAACTTGCGACAAATGGAGCAAAGGTCAAGAAAGGAGATGTTCTGGTCGAATTCGACAACACGACCGTGAAGCAAAAGCTCGCCCAAGATCAATCGGCGCTCAAATCAGCGGAGGCGGAGATTCAGCAGTCGCGTGCCGCCGCGCGTTTGAAGGAAGAGCAGGACCTCACCGACGTGATGAAGGCCAAGTTCGACGCTGAGAAGGCGCGGTTGGATGCCAGCAAACAGGAGATCGTTTCCGTAATTGAAGGCGAGGAGGCCAAACTGAAGCTCGCCGATGCCGAGCAAAAGGTCAGGGAAACCGAGGCCAAGCTCAAGGCGGACCAATCCGCCGCGGCGGCGGATCTTGCCAGCAAGAAGCAGAAACTCGATCAGGCAGCTTTTCAGGTGCAGCAGGACGAGCACAGCCTGGCTTCGCTTGCTTTGCGAGCACCGCTCGATGGAGTTGTCGCGCTCCAGAATCACTGGCAGCCACAGGGCGGCCCTACTCCTTTCAAGCCGGGAGACCGCGCGTGGCCGGGCGCCGCCATCGCAGAGCTTCCCGACTCATCCACGCTCAAGATTTCCGCACGTATCGAAGAAGCAGAAAGGGGACAGTTGAAATTAGGCCAGACGGGCAAAGTGCGCGTCGATGCTGTTCCCGACGGGAGCTTTGAGGGGCGCATCGACACGATCAGCCCGACGGCCAGCCTGGATTTCAATGCCGGATGGCCCGTCCCCAGAAACTTCTCGGTCGACGTGACATTAGCGAACGGTGATGCCCGCCTGGCACCGGGAATGGGCGCGGTCGTCCGAGTAGCCGTGGACCGGGTCTCCGACGGCATCGTGATTCCATCCTCCGCACTGTTCCGGAAAGCCGGACGGACGGTTGCTTATGTCCGGCGTGGCTCGAAGTTCGCAGAGACCGCCGTCGAGGTATTGCGACGAAGCGGAGATGAGGCATTGATCGCAAAAGGATTGCAACCGGGAGAGCAGCTGGCCCTGAAAGATCCAACGCTGACAGAATAGGAAATACTTGGGATGAGTGGCCGGTCAAAACCAAAAGCGTTTCTTCTTGCCCTCGCGCTGGGGGGGAGCTGCTTCGCCTGCCGCCAAACCACGGTCCTGGCAACGGATTCCGAGATTCCAACGGCTACCGTCAAAGAGGTCGATCTTCAACTCAAGGTTTTCACCACGGGAGTTTTGCGTACTGCCCAATCGAGAGCAATCACAGCTCCGCCCATCGCCGGAGGCACGTTGCAAATCGTCACATTGGCGCGCTCCGGCGCTCAGGTTCACACCGGCGACGTCGTGCTCGAATTTGACCCCAGTCAGCAGGAATACAATCTCGGACAGAATCGCAGCGACTTGCTGCAAGGGGAGCAGGAAATCGTCAAAGCCAAGGCAGACGCCGCCGTCCAGACGGCGGAGGACCAGACGGCGCTCCTGAAAGCAAAATACGCGGTGCGCCGCGCGGAGCTCGAAGTCAGCAAGAACGAACTGGTGAGTCCCATCGACGCACAGAAGAACCTGCTCGCTCTCGATGAAGCCAAGCGCGCCCTGACTCAGCTTCAGCAGGACATCCAATCCCACAGCGCTTCAAACCAGGCGGCGCTGGCCATCAGCGAGGAGAAACGAAACAAGGCCCGCCTCGCCATGGAGCAAGCGGAGCAAAACATAAAGAACATGCACATCACCGCTCCTATTGACGGTCTTGTCGTGATCCACGGCAACCGGGATTCCACAGGCGGATTTTTCATGTGGGGCATGACGCTCCCGGACTATCACGTCGGCGATCAGGTAAATCCGGGAAGCTCGATCGCGGAAGTCATCGACATCTCTCACCTGGAAGTCTCGGCGCAAGTCGGTGAAACCGACCGCATCAACCTCAAGGCCGGCCAATCGGTGGAAATGAAGATCGATGCGCTTCCCGGCGAAACGTTCTCCGGCAAGGTGCAAACCGTTGGCGGGGCGACGAGCCACGAATTCTGGGAAGATAACGCCAAGCATAAGTTCGATGTGGCCGTGCAGCTTGACAGCACTGACCCGCGCCTGCGCCCCGGCTTCGCCCTTCATTTGAGCATCCTCGGCGAGAATCTTTCCCGGGCGGTTTCCATTCCTGGTGAAGCTGTCTTTGACCACGACGGCAAAAAAATAGTGTATTGCAAACGCAACCGCGGTTTCGAAATGCAGGAAGTGAAAGTCCGCGCACTGAGCGAAGGGCGCGCGATCCTCAACGGCATTTCACCCGGAACGGTCGTGGCTTTGGTGAATCCAGAGAAAAAGCTCACCGGCAACAGCAAGAGCAGTGGCACCGCGAATCCGAACCTGGGACCGGGTTCGAATTGAGGCGCAGCGCATAACGATGAAGCCCAGTTCCATCGCTGAGCCGAGATCCCTGCAACAATGGCTGCCCGATCTTGTCTTCGGGTTCGAGAACCTGACCAGCCACAAGCTGCGGTCGCTCCTGACCATGCTGGGAATGATTTTTGGCGTCGCCGCGGTTGTGGCCATGCTCTCCATCGGAGCTGGAGCGCAGCAAAAGGTCATGGCCTTCATCGAACAGCTCGGCGTTCGCAATCTTATCGTGGAGGCCAAGGAAGCGCACAATTATCAGGAATTGAAGAAAGTACGGAAAGACTCGCCGGGCCTGACGCTCAGCGACTATCAGATCATTCGAAAGAATATTCCTGACATTAAGGATGGCACGCCGCGCAAACGGTTTACTCCAGGGAAGCTTCTCCCCAAGCCGCAGCAGGACGCCCCCATCGTTTATGGCGTTGAGCCAAGTTATCTGGCAATCAGCCATCTCCGCGTCACGGAAGGCCGCTTCTTCGACGGGTCAGAGAATGCCGCGGCTGCGCCGGTCTGCGTCCTCGGGGCTGCCGCGAAAGACAGTCTGTTTGGCGCGGCCCCCGCGGTCGGCGAATACATCAAACTCAACGAACAATGGTGCCACGTGATCGGAATCGTCGCGCCGCAGCTGGCCCCGCAGACCGATGTTTCCGGCGTGCGCACCGAGGACATGAATAATCTCGTCTACGCAC
>WNEZ01002416.1_pt1 | contig 25940 bp, 22 predicted proteins | sample 5400521 | NCBI WGS metagenome assembly WNEZ01 (sample SAMN13153339, study PRJNA577476) | soil metagenome | isolation source: 120 cm saprolite under Douglas fir tree site 2 hole 1 replicate 1 | place: USA:California | collected 2015-04-18
TTGCGAATGAATTGCACAACGCGTCTGGCCTCTTCGATGGCAGCATATTGCTTGTGATTGCCATCCACCTTGTACTCGTAGACCAGCATGAACGCGGCACGCCTCCTGTGTGATATGCTGTTATTATACAGCATACTAGCAGTGCATATCACAAAGGATAGGACACATGTCCAAAGAACGAATCAACATCTATGTCGACTTCGAGACAGAAGAGACAGGTGGAAAAACGATGTCAAGAGGAAAACTTACCCATGGCAGAAATCATCCGGCGTGCCCTTGATGCCTATTTGGCTTGGGATGATCCAACATACACCCTATGCCCAAGCCCCACAAAAGGTAGGCCCATTCATCCCCCACATGAATGACGGAGGCTTTCTGGGCCGTTCTCTGTAATCATCGGAGCAAACCAGATGGCGCGTCCAATCATCCTGTCATATGCACAAACGAAGCGCATATGCGATGCCAGGCAGAAAGGGCAACCTTCCCTGGAGATTTCGCCCGATTTAGGGATCACAACAGTAATAGCGCAAATCACACCCACAGGTGTCCTCTTTCCGAACGGGGAGCAACTGGGTTGGCAGAGCATAGAGAAGATCAACAAATCCTCTGTCAATTGTTTTCTGGTCGAGAATGGCGACATCAAACCCATACAAGTATTCTCTGAACAAACGAATCGCATGTGCAGCCTGATGCCAACCGAAAAGGCTCCCAGTATGCTCATCGCCGGCTTTGTGATGCACCGCATCAAAGATATCGATCCCCACGAGGATACTTTGAGGAAGAGCGCGGCTATTGCGCCGGTGGTGGGACGTGTGCTGGATACGGCGACAGGATTGGGCTACACCGCTATCGAGGCGGCTAAAACGGCGCAACAAGTCGTCACGATTGAACTCGATCCGGGGGCACAGGAGATGGCCCGGCTCAATCCCTGGTCCCAGGCTCTTTTCGATAATCCCAGGATCCAGCAAGTGATGGGCGACGCCTTCGAGGTGGTGCAGGACTTTGAAGACCGGTCTTTTGCGCGGGTCATCCATGATCCACCAACGTTGAGCCTGGCGGGAGACCTGTATGCGGGCGAGTTTTACCGGCAGCTTTTCAGGATACTCGAGCGCGGCGGGCGCCTGTTCCATTACGTTGGGGACCCTAACAGCAAGGCAAGCGGCAGCGTGACTAGGGGTGTTGTACGAAGACTCCAGGAAGCGGGTTTTGCGCGGGTCGCACGCAGGGTAGAGGCATACGGGGTGGTAGCGTATAAGTAGGGTTTGGCAGATCATGGCAGCCGCAAGGGCTGGTCCCTCGATAATGAGTTTTCACAACCAAGATCGGTAATACCCTGTAGGCGCACAATTTATTGGCGCACCGCCGATGTATCGGCCTGGGGAGGGCATCGACGGGCCATTGGCCGATATTGATTTTTACCAACCAAGACCGGAAATACCGGTGTGTCACCCTGAGTGAGCCGCAGCCCTGAGCGCAGCGAAGGGGAAGCGAAGGGTCTGGCTCGAGGGGCTCGGAGATGCTTCGCTCAGCATGACAATACATGACCAATGTTGGTCGTTAAAATTCATAATCGGGGACCTACTACCATGCTACGATAGGCCCGGAACATGGCCACGCTTGCCTTTATAGGTCTGCAAACGCGCAAATCTCCCGCACACCGCGCTCGATCTCGTCTTGGGAAGCTGCCAGGGAAATACGTACATAGGGGGCAGACACTTCGCCAAAGCCGCTACCGGGAGCTACTGCAACATTGCGCTGATTTAACAGGTCAAGCGCGAACTGCCTTCCCGTACGCTGCGCTCCGGTGGGGCCGGTGACATCGATGAGCGCGTAGAACGCGCCACGCGGGGTGTAGCTATAGCGACCGTGTTCCTTGAGCAGGTGTACGGCAAGGTCGCGGCGGCGGCAGTAGGCGTCGCGCATCTCGGCCACGCATGCCTGGGGGCCACTCAGGGCAGCGGCGGCAGCCCGCTGCACCAGAGTGCTGATGTTGGTATAGCTGGCGTTGAGCACGTCGATAATGGTCTTCATAAGCTGTGTTCCCGTGACGAGATAGCCGATGCGCCAGCCGGTCATAGCATAGCTTTTAGAGAAGGTGTAGATGCCGATGAAACGTCCAGACTCGAACTCCTTGCGGGTGAGCATGGTGGCAGGGCTGACATGCTTGCCCTCGAAGATAATCTCGTCGTAGCACTCATCGGATAGGAGGTAGAGATTGTGACGGCGGGCAAAATCCAGTAGATCGGATACAAGCTGAGCAGGGAAGACAGCACCCGTAGGGTTAGCTGGGCTGTTGATAATGAGCATACGGGTACGCGATGTCACCCGGCGTTCCAACCCGGCAATATCGGGATACCAGTCATTTTTCGGGTCAAGTGGATAGGAGATAGCAGTGGCACCACAACAGGCGAGTTGCATACGATACTGCGGCCAATGGGGATCGGGAATGAGCACTTCATCGCCTACGCCTACTGTTGCGGTCAACGCGGCCTGAATGGCGCCCGTGCCACCCATGGCAATGGCTGTATGCTGTGGTCCGACGGAGTAGCCGTTGATATGCTCAATTTTCGCAGCCAGTTGTTCGCGCAGCCAGGGCCAGCCGGCGGCTGGTCCATAGGTGAGCGTCTCGCTCTGTAAGGTCCGGATAGCGGCCTGGTTGATATGTTCCGGCGTACGAAAACTGGGCTCGCCGATATGCAGGCGAATGGGGGGAGGCAGGGTCTCGCCACGGGCCTCTGCTTCCTGCTGCACCTGCTGGGCGATGACTCCCAGAGAAGTAATGTCGTTGAGCGGCAGATTGTATATGTGCTGCTTGCCGAGTTTCATCAGTTTTGTTCTTCGTTGCCTATGACAGTCAGGCTCGCTCTTTATCTTCAATGGCGGCGCGGAAAAGTTGCTCTGCGTCCTCCGCCGTTTGCACTGTGGTCATCCTAACGATCAAGTGTCGCAGTGTTGCTGGGTCTCCAATAGCTTTTACTTGCTGCCTGACCTTATTCATAATCTGTGGAAAATGCTCCTCGACAACATCAAGCAAAGCCTGCTGGAGCGCTTCCTGGCGGCCTTTCTCAAGGCCTTCCTCACGCCCCTGTTCACGCCCCTCTTTCAAAATTTTCTGGTAAGCTTTCGTGTTCCGTAGTGTATCGTTTAACATAGCAAATGTCCTTTCGAGCCACTCTTGTTCAGCTTCACTCTCTTGCTCGAATGCTAATGACGCCAGCGCATTCGCAACTACTAATAACTCCGTTTTCCCAGCGGATACCAGTCCCGCGATCATTTCTTCCACCACGCCATGTTCTGTGCCACCGTGTGCCAGAGGCACGAGCGGCAGTAATCCCACCCAGCCTAAGTGTAGCAGTTCCATCGCCTCCTTCTTCCACAATTCAATGCTTTTGTAGTGAAAGCGAACGACCTCCTCACCAGTGGGCAATTCCCGTATAAAAGGCGATACTGCAATAGAGCTGTCCTTCTTCAAATGGATTACGCATGAATAAACTGGAAGATAACTATACTCACGGGATGCCAACGTATTATATTCCAAAAAGACGTTCCTGCATCCTTGGATCGTAGCCGCTCTGAAATTCGATGTGCAACAGCACAGCCTCGCCATTCAGCATCACCTTAAACAAGGCATCTGCATAGAGATGCAGGAGCTTCAACTCGTGCGGCAAAGCAAGCACGAAATGTCCATCACCAAATACCAGCGACACGAAATCTTGTGGGTTCGCATCAATTAGCTTTTTGATGCTATCATCATATGACCCAGGCACATTCCATAGCCCTCCTACCTGTCTATTCTACTCGAAGTGTAGCATATTGGCAGTGCCCTGTCGAGGGGCCTGGAAGCGCTTCACAGGTGGATAGACCTACTTACAGATTCTCTGCACCAGGCCTGCGACTAATGCAATACGCGTTGGGAGATAGTCGAGTTCGATATACTCGCCCGGGTTGTGCGCCAGGCCACCGCCGGCGCCCAATCCATCCAGCGTGGGGATGCCCATGGCAGAGGTAGTATTGCCATCTGAGCCACCGCCGGAGCCGACATCCTCTATCTTCAGCCCTAACTCAAGCCCCACTTCTTTAACCAGCCGGACGAGGCGGGTATTGCCTTCTGTGCGCTCAAAGGGCATATGGCACATGCTGCCGCCGAGCATGACCTTTGTGTCCTGCACGAGGCTCTTAGAAATTACCTTGTGCATCGCGGCTTCAAGGGCTTTTAGCCCTGCCTGGTCGCTCACGCGAATATCGATATCGCAGGAGGCATAGGCCGGCACGACGTTAGTGCGCTCGCCGCCGCGAATGACGCCGACGTTGAGCGTTGTGCCAGGGATGGTATCGTTGAGCGCTTGCAGGCGCTGCACCTGGTATGCAAGCTCCAGGATGGCATTGCGCCCGCGCTTCGGTTCAACGCCAGCGTGGGCAGAGACGCCCTGCACCTCGACGCGATATTGACCAACGCCACGGCGAGAGGAGACGACCGTTCCAACAGCACGACCCGGTTCCAGAACCAGCGCGGCATCAGCCTGGCGTGCCAAATCCTGCAGTAATGCTTTGCTACTTGGAGAACCGATCTCCTCGTCGCTGTTGCAGAAGAAGGTCACACTCTGGTAGTCGACCTCGTGAGCAGCTATCAGGAGATGCAGGGCATACATACCGATGAGGATGCCCGATTTCATGTCCAGCACACCAGGGCCAGTGGCGATACGCACCGGCTGGCTGCCAGGAGTTTCCCTATGACTGATGGTGAAGGGCCTACGCTGGGCCTCACCATCGGCCAGCACTGTATCCATGTGGCCGATCAGGAGCAGGCGAGGGCCATGGGGAGCATTGCCGCTATGCGCGGCGACCAGGTGATCGCCGTACTGCACCTGCCGCTCAAAGCGTGTAGAGAAGCCAAAGTCCTGGAAACGCTGCTGTAAATACTGCCCCACTCTATCAACACCCTGCTTGTTATAGGTGCCAGAATCGATGTTGACGATGTTTTTCAGATCATCGAGGTACTGGTTTATGACATGCTCAGCTCGTTCGATGCCCAGGTAGGTGCTCAAATGACTCCTCCTGCCTTCAATTGTTCGATTTCTGCTTCACTGTAGCCAGTTTCGCGTAGTATTTCGTGCGTATGTTCGCCCAGGGCCGGTGGTGAGAAGCGTTGTTTGCTTTCTACACCTGATATACGTGGGAAGCTGGGCAGTGTGTGAAACACCTCGCCCGCCTCACCTGTCTGTTTGCTAGCGACACTCATGCCGCGCACCTTGGCCTGGGGGTCGTTGAATGCTTCATCGATGCTGTAGACCGGCCCAACGCAGGCATCTATGTCGGCAAGCTCCGCGAGCCATTCGTCGCGAGTTTTGGTCTTAAAGATAGCGCGGAGCATATCCATTGCCTGCTCTCGCTCTGCTGGGCCGCGTGGAAGATGGAAAGGCAGCAGTTCAAGATGGCCGATGCGCGTACAGAAGGTATGCCAGAATTTATATTCCAGCGCTGCCAGCGTAATATGCTTGCCGTCCTGTGCCTCGTAAATATTGTAGCAGGGGAGACCTCCATCAAGGGAGGAGCGTCCGGGCAGTGGGGCCTCCCGCGTATTCAAATAGGCGGAGGCAAAAAGAGGAAGAAGCGACATGACGCCCTCGGTCATGGAAACATCGATCATACGTCCCTCACCTGTCTGCGTTCTTCCAAGCAGGGCTGTCAGAATACCGATCACCGCCATAAAACTGCCGCCAGCCAGGTCTCCTAGCTGGGTTGCCGGCATAGCTGGCTCCCCATCGGATCCGCGATTGTAGTGCAGCAGCCCGGCATAGCCGGCATAGTTCAGGTCATGCCCGGCGCGCAGGCGATAAGGTCCATCCTGACCATAGCCGCTGATAGCACAATAGATCAGGCCGGGATGAACTTCCTTGAGTTGCTCGTAGCCCAGACCCAGTCGCTCCAGCACGCCCGGGCGGAAGCTCTCCAGCAGGACATCGGCCTGGCGTATCATACGCAGGAAGACCTCGCGTCCCAGCGGTGATTTGAGGTTCAAAGTGATACTGCGCTTATTGCGATTGATTGCCAGGAAGTACAGGCTCATCCCACCAGGGCCATGCGGGGGCATAAAGCGGCCATAGTCCCCTGTTCCCGGTTCTTCTACCTTGATGACATCGGCGCCAAAGTCGGCCAGCATCTGCGATGCATAGGCACCAGGGAGTAGACGTGAGAGGTCGAGGATACGTATGCCGCTGAGAGGCTGGTTCACGAGCGTCTCCTTCTTAAGAGTCAAGACGATCCTACAGGTATCAGGCACGGTTCAAATTGTAAGTGTAGGGTATCAGGCAGGGTGTGAGTTGTCAATGAGTTGAGGATGATAACGGCGTATGCATGCTTTTAGCTAGCCCGCTCCGAAATCCCCAGGTCCTTAGTGCTGGGGTACTTCACAAAACCCAGGTGATACAATGTCGATAAATCACCTGTCGGGAGAGCACATATATGCCGAGCGCGATTATCGTGCATGGAGGAGCGGGAGCTATTCCTGCTGAACTCAGCGAAGTTTATCAAGTGGGCTGCAAAGAGGCCGCGCTGATAGGGTGGCGTATCTTGCAAGCAGGAGGGGCGGCGCTGGACGCTGTTGAGGCGGCGGTACGATCACTGGAAGACAATCCCTACTACAACGCCGGGACCGGAGCAGGTCCCACGGAGGAAGGCAAAATCGAATTAGATGCCGGTATGATGGACGGGTACAGGCTCGATGCCGGCGCTGTCGCTGATGTCGAACGCATTAAAAATCCCATCTCTTTGGCGCGCAAAGTTCTCGAAAGCCCACACGTCTTGCTCGTAGGGAGAGGGGCAGAACAGTTTGCGCAGGAGCAGGGAATACCCCTGTGCAGGGTCGAAGATTTGCTGACCGGTCCACGATACGAACGATGGCTTGCCGAGCACTCTCAGCGCGTGAAACATAATCCCGGCGAGGCGCCGTTGGAGACAGAGACGCCGGAGAAACACGGCACGGTCGGGGCGGTGGCCCTGGACCAGTTGGGGAGACTGGCTGCTGCTACTTCAACGGGCGGCATTCTCAACAAGTATCCCGGACGTGTCGGTGACACACCACTGGTGGGCTGCGGTTTCTACGCCGATGAAAACGCGGCTATTTCCTGTACTGGCCATGGTGAAGATTTCATACGCCTGCTCATCGCTAAACGTGCTGCTGATTTTGTGGCACGAGGCGATAGCGCTCGCGAGGCTGCAGAAGCAGCTATAGCTGTACTCGGCGCTAAAGCAGAAGGCGTGGGTGGCTTGATTGTAGTTGATCGCAAAGGCAATATCGGGTTCGCCTGGAACAGCCAGACTATGGCCTACGCGTATATAGCTGAGGGGATGGAAGAACCAATCACAGGAGTATAGAATGCGCACACTGGGCGATATGCAAAACGAGGTGGATCACCTGATCAAAGAAGAGTGGCAGAGCACATACTGGGCGCCGCTCTCCAGCCTGGCGCGACTCACCGAAGAAGTGGGGGAACTGGCGCGCGAGATCAATCATAGCTACGGAGAGAAGCCCAAAAAAAGCAGCGAAGGGCGAGGCAGCATTGCTAGCGAGATAGGGGACATTCTCTTCATCGTGGCTGCTCTGGCCAACTCGATTGAGGTTGACCTGGATTCAGCGTTTGAAGGAGTTATGGCAAAATACCGGCGACGCGACGCACAACGCTGGTCTCAGAGCAGCCAGCCACAGGATGAGGCAGCAGGTAGTTAGTGTGCGAACAGCAGGTGTCCCGCAAAGTAGCCGACGACAAAGAAAAGGGCGAACATAAGCAGGCCCAGCAGTAAGAGCCAGAGAACAGGGATACGCTGGGGCTGCATTGTATCAAGTTCCGGGTATGCTGCGCGCCGCGCGGCTGCCAGCTTGACCGAGACTCCAGCAACCGTCGTTGAGGCATTATGAGAAGTCTCCATTACGTTTGGTTCCGCGCTCCCATCCTGCCGGTATGCAGAGAGCCTGAGCCCGGTATCGCCTTTACCTCTTACCGGTAGAGCCGAAACCAGCTTGCCTGTGCCCCGCAGCTCCTCTATTCCCTCTGAACTGCCGGCAAGAGGCGATAACTGCGCGGGATGAGGTAGCTCTACAGGTTGAGGCTGAGTCTGATAAGCGCTGCCTGGTATGGGCTCCAGCGTGTCCGCCATTGTTTTTAACGCGCTATAGAGTGCCTCAACTGTGTGGATATGCTGCGGATGCGAACGAAAGACGGTACGGGCAACTGTTTCACACAATTCAGGAGGAGTGCCGCGCAGGAAGCGTAATTGTCCATCAACAGGTGGATCGATCCTGGGGGCGCCAGGGGAGCGTCCGGCAAGCAACTGGTAGAGAAGCAGGCCAACAGCGCGGGTATCATCGGCATGTCGACCTTCGCTCCACTGACCCCAGGGGAGGTCCTCATCAGAGACGACTACTCCAGCACTACCCATCACACTCCAATTTTCGAAGTAGTAGAGGTCGCTAGGCAGAGCAAAGTTGTTGACACGTACGAGGCCATGGCGATCACGCAGCACCGCCGTAGGAGTTAAATCGCCGTGACATACTTTGCGTGCAGAACTGCTAGCAAAGAGCAGAGCCTGGCAGATCTGGGCTCCAAAATCTGCCACCTCGTAGGGTGTCAGCAACGATTGCAGCAATGCAGAGAAGTCATGGCCTTCCACATATTCTTGCACGATGTAGAGCGTCTCAGGTTCTGCAATCAGATCGTACAGGCCAATGATATTAGGGTGAGAAAAGTGGGATGCCATACGAATAGCAGCCCTGTACGCCGGGACATGGAGTGCAGGCACTGATTTTACCGCCACGGGACGTTGTAGTACCTGATCTACTCCCTGGTAGACAAGACACACTCGTCCTTGCTTGAGCAGGCGCTGCAGCAGGTAACGCCTGTTAATGACCCGGCCTGTTTCCACAATATGCCTCTTGAACTCTTAAATGTCCTGTAGGGCCAGGGTTACTGCACCTACAATGTTTGCTTCTGTGCCAAGTCTGCCCTGGACAACGCGTAGATCTTCACCGGCTGCTGGCAGACATAAGTCACGTATACGCGCCTGAAGCGGTACAATCAGCAGATCTCCTGCTTGCGCTACCTGTCCGCCCAGGATAATCATACCAGGATTTATCAAATGAACGATGTTTGCGAGGGCCATTCCCAGATAGGTATGTACGTCATCGACGATTCGTTGAGCAACCCTGTCGCCTTCTGCGGCCAGCCGAAATACCTGTTCGGCCGTGATGCGTTCAGCTCTGGCGCCCGTGACACGATGGATCGCCGCTTCCGTCTCGGGATACTCCACTGAAAGGCCTATCATTGTACGTGAGATGGCTTGCGCCGAAGCAATCGCTTCAAGGTGTCCGAAGCCACCGCACGAACACTTGGGTCCATTCTCCTTGACCAGCAGATGCCCTATTTCGCCTGCAATACATGTCGTACCATGATACACTCTGCCATTGATGATCATAGCGCCGCCTATGCCACGTCCCAAGGCGACATACAGTACGATACGCTCACCAATGCCTGCGCCGTACTGAACTTCTGCCAACGCAGCCGCATTCGCGTTATTATCGATGATACAGGGGATGTCGAGACGTTCAGCTAAGTAGTCCTGCAAGGGGAAGTTGTCCCAGCCATGGGCATGATGCAATGTGCGTACTACACCATGAGCAGCATCTACCAGCCCACCGACGGCAACACCTACACGTAGAACACGTCCACCCTGGAGGTGGTCGGGAGCCATGGCCTCAGCGAGCATTCCGTCAAGCAATTGCAGTACCGTTTTGGTGTCGGAGACATACTCCAACGGGCGTCGTACCCGCTGCAGTATGGTACCATTCAGATCCGCGAGCGCCACTGATTGGCGCGCACCACTACCGCTAATCTCGATGCCCACCACGTATCCCTGTGTCGCCAGCAACTTGCCGGTTGTTCTCTGCGTTCCCGGCAGCGCCGCAGCCCGCAGGTTTCCCGATATTCTGGCAGGCGCTTCTTGTAGAGGTGACTCTTGAAGTCGCCCTTGCTGTATAGACACGGTTACGGCCTCCTTCTTGACTGAGCCGTGCCCTGCATCGTTCCCCGAACACAGTACTGTCTCCCCCTGGAGGCTTGTCTCACAGGAGTTCTTGGTACAACGAATCGTCGTTGATCCTCTGGTGGGGTGTAAAAGCAGAACCATTGGGCTATGCTGTGCTAAGATAGCGGTATAAGTATATCATATCGGTGCAGGTGCGCAAAGTAGTGCATGTTGTCTCAACAGAAATTGCGAGCTATCGCTGTCGAGGAGTATTTACAGGTCCAGAAGTAAGCCACCAGGGCCATTATGTTGTACTTTGCATTCCATTTCTGGCATACTGCGAAAGAATTGACTGTCAGACGGCCAAATAATCGATCTGAGAGGGTTTCTGACAGTTGATAAATTACGTCACTTATTCAGGACGCTTGTATGGGATGAGATCGCACAAACAGAAGGAGCTTGTGAAATGCGCGCAGGTCGTCATTACCAGCCCTTAAGTTATGATCTTCGGCTCCCAGATGAGGCCCAGGCCGATGCCCTTCGGCTGCTAGAGGCGAGCCGCGCCGTGGTCAATGCCGCGTTGGTGCAGTTGTGGCCCTTCCTCGATGACTTCATGAGCGAACACGCAGGCCCGGCCTGGAAACAGGTGGGAGAGTGCATCGGGTCGCCTGATCCTCATGGAGATCGCCAATGGCGATGTGAAAGCGAGACGGCTGGGCGCATCATGAGGGGACAGGCCGAGCGCAAACAGGTCTTTCAGCTCATCCAGCCCATTCTCTCTGATGGCTTCATCCGCCCCAAGGTGGAGAAGCACCCCGCAGGCAAGAACCGGAAGAGCATCAAAGAAGCCATCGAGGTACTGCGAAAGGGGCTTCCAGACGACGAGACTGCGTACGTTTCCCTGCAAAATGTGGTCGAGCAGGCGTGCAATCATTTCCTCGAACAGGGGGCGTTCCCAGAGCAGTACGAGGAGATGCAGGCCGTTCCCCTGCTCAAAGTCGGAATGCTCACCTATGCCGGCGATGATGGTGGGGCCAAGGGGCAGAGTTATCGCCTCTCGTTTGATGTGCAAGCCAAGACGGCTACTCTGCTCTTCCGTTTCCCAAGTGCGGAAGGGAAGTGGCAGTGGCGCAAAGAGCCAGTGGTGCTGCCGTTGCCGGAGGTCGTGGTGCAACGTCTCAAGGAAGGGGTGCGCATGGCCCCCACCTTACGCGAAGAGGTCAAAGCCGATGGCCGCCGCATCGTGGTGCTGGATGTGATCGTGCAGGTCAGAAAAACGGAACTCCCCGACTGGAAGGCCATCGAACGCGTGCAAGGCTTCGATTGGGGAGTGAAGGGCTTGATCACGGCGGTCGTTCTGGATACCAACAGTCAGCAGCTTTCTCGCCCACTTTTCTTAGATACCGGAGGTCTCGACGGGCACCAAGCACGCACCCGTCGCCAGATTGATCACCTCAAAGCCGCCCGCGCTCGCCTCGCCCCCGATGACCCCAAACGGGTGGCCTACGAGGCGGAGATCAGTCGATGCTGGTGGCTCTACGAGGCGAGAAACCGCGAACTGGCTCATCTGGCCGCCAATCTGTTATTGCTCTTCGCCTCTGTGTGGGGGTGTTCCCTCATCAGTGGCGAATCCCTCACCACCTTGAAATCCACCGGGCGAGGCCGTGGCGTTCGGGGCAAGTGGCGCCAGTGGCGCAATAACACCACGATCCGCTCCGAGATCTGGCATATTCTGCGCTACAAAAGCCATCTCGCGGGTATCCGTTTCCGCTCGGAAAAGCCCCGTGGCACCAGCCATACCTGCCCGCGCTGTGGGAAGCCCGCTCACACCTACCGCTCTGCCCGTATGCATCATCGAGAGGACCCCGTGAAGTGGGGCCGCTGGCTGGTGTGTACTCACTGTTCCTACAATGCCGACCGAGACTACTGTGCAGCCATCAACATCGCCCGACTCGGGGTGGCATTCCTGACTCAAATGCAAGCAACTGGCAAAGCACACGCTTGCTCCGTGACCGATGTGTCGGTCAAGCCCGTTCGCTATATGCCAACGGGCGCGGTGCTGCTGTTTCCGCCGCAAACAGACCTTCATCGCCTGATGGACTCAGGCCACATCTACCTCAATGGCTGGAAAAAATCCGCCACCATTCGATCGTCTTATGCTAGTCCACTCCTCTTACGACTGTGTAGCTAAGAGGGTTAGGGATGGCTTAGAAGAGTGGTAGAAAAAAGAAACGGTGCAAGATTGAGCATACAGCTAACCACAGATCAGGCACTGGCACTGGCCCCCGACGCGAGTTCTGCAGCGGCAGGCAAGAAGCTCGGAAACGCAAAATCCTGGAAGAAACCTGGCCAGAATAGCGAGGCGCTTTGGGGCGAATGCCAGGGCAGCGCACTCTATCAGGTGAAGGTCGATCTCTCCACACTCACAATTCACTGTAGTTGTCCGAGCCGAAAGCTTCCTTGCAAGCACGGCATTGGGCTCCTGTTGCTAGCCGTTAACACTCCCCCAGCTGTACCAACGTGCGAACCACCCGAGTGGGTCGCTACCTGGCTGGCAAGGCGCCAGGCCACCAGCAAAAGACGCGAGACAAAAGAGGCCGCGGGGGTGCAGAAGACGAGCGAAGCATCTTCAGCGGCACAACTAAAACGCGCAGAAAGACGGTTGGAACTAGTAACGAGAGGCCTGGAGCGTCTTGACCTGTGGTTAAACGACCTGGTACGGAATGGCCTGGCGAGTGTAGAGACACAACCTGCCACGTTCTGGGAAAACCTGGCCGCACAGATGGTCGATGCCCAGGCCCCGGGGGTGGCTACGCGGATACGGCATTTGGCCAGCATACCCAATTCCTCGCCTGACTGGCCCGAGAAACTACTGGCTCAACTGGGGCGACTGGCGCTACTCACCGAAGCATTTCGCCAGGGGGAGCAGCTAGAGCCCGCGCTTCGAGAGGATGTGCGCCAGTTGATTGGCTGGACGCTCGACCAGGAGGAAGTAGCCGCTCGTGGGGAAAGGGTGGCCGACAAATGGCTCATCCTGGGACAGCGCTGCTACGAAGAAGAGTTCCGCCAGCAGAAGACGCAGAGAACATGGCTGCTGGGGACACAAACAGGGCGGACTGCATTGCTGCTCCAGTTTTCTGTTGCCAGGACGCCTTTTCTGGAGGTTTTCCCGCTCGGAATGTGCCAGGATGCAGAGGTCGTTTTCTGGCCCAGTGCATATCCACAGCGCGGACGCATCGAGGCGCGACGCGGGGAACTGACAGCAATACAAGGGGCGCTCCCTGGAGTGATAGCGGCAGAGGCATTTCTGGCCGACGTCGCAACAGCACTGGCCCGCCAGCCGTGGCTGGAGCGCTTCCTGTGCACGCTTCAAAATATTATACCGATCTGCGACACAGCAGGCAATCAATGGGACATACGAGACAGCGGTGGAGCCACATTGCCACTGGCGAAAGGTGACCACTGGCAGTTACTGGCTCTCTCCGGAGGGGCGCCGGTCGATTTCGCGGGCGAATGGGATGGCGAGGCACTGCTCCCGCTCGGCGTGATGGTCAATGGGACATACCATTTGCTTTAAAGGATGAACTCATGGATACACTGGTTACGATGGCCCTTGTTGGCACTGCACAACAGCCTGATAAGGATACAGGCACCGGAACACCTATAGATACACTTACAGCGGGATTTTCCGGACGGGAGATGGAGCGCAGGATATTGCTGGCTGCTGGCTCATGGGCTATCTACCAGCAGGCCGGGAAAGCGCCTGGGCACCTGCCAACGGCGCCAGAGCCAGCCGCACCTGGGACGCTGCGCACCTGCGCACCTGCGCTTGCCAGGCTTGTAGAAGACATGCTGGCAGGAACACATGATGACCTGCTGCCTGAAGCCCTGGAACGCATGGAGAAGGCTGGTCTGCACCTCCCGCCAGAGTTATTGCCAACTGCGCTCAATGCTCAATCCAGCCGGTTACGCGCTGCGCTGGCTCTCGTGCTGGGCGAACGGGGCCGGTGGCTCAGTCAATTTAACCCTGCCTGGTCATGGGTGAGCAGAAGATTGCCAGCGGGAGGGTATGCACTGCCTGCCGACGCAGAAATTACCTGGCAGGAAGGCACACCTGAGCAGCGCAGCGAAATATTGCGTCGACTTCGAGCTAGCGACCCGGCCAAAGCGCGGCAGTGGCTTGAAGCAGCCTGGAAGCAGGAGAAGGCCCAGTTTCGCGCAGATGCGCTTGGAATATTCAGCGCTGGACTCTCGGCAGACGACGAAAGCTTCCTCGAAGAGGCTTTGAATGACCGCAGTGCCAAGGTGTGCGAGACCGCTGCCTCGCTCCTGGCATGTATTCCTACCTCGGCGTTCGCGGCACGCATGCGCGGTCGAGCAAATGAAATGCTGGGCTACACGAAGGGCAAGCTGACCGTCACACCGCCAACAGCTATTGACAAGCAGTGGCAGCGTGATGGGATTGCTGCCAGGGCACCACAGGGTGTAGGCGAGCGGGCCTGGTGGTTGATGCAGGTGATGGAACGCGTTCCCCCTGCACACTGGGAGGAGCATTTTGCGGCTCCTCCTGCAAAGCTGATTGCCCCGGTTCGCCCTAAGGAATGGGAGCAGACGCTCATCGAGGGATGGTCACAGGCAGCTACCAGGTTTAATGATGCACGGTGGTTACTGGCGCTCTGGGACTGGTGGTACCAACGACGGTACGACGCCTGTCCTGAGCAGTTGCGTAGAGATCTCATAAGCCTCATGCCGCAGCACGAGGCCGAAAACAGAGTACAAGAGCAGCTTATCAATTCTACATCTTCTAAAAATGCGGGCTGGGAAGATCTTTTGTCTGCGCTGCCTACGCCCTGGAGCAAAGAGTTCGGCGACGTATATCTCGCGGAATTACGGAACTATCTTGGTAAGGTAGCCGACGAGGCGCAGATCTCTTACCCGTGGCTTACAAGCAGCACGATTGCGACCAGGGCGCTTCCACCGGCATGCTTCGCGGCAGCCCTGGAAACGTGGATATTACCGGAAAGCAGCAAGGCAAACACACGCTGGCATGTACAACGTTGGCACGAACAGATAAACACATTTACCGAGGCGCTGCGCATACGCCAGCGCCTCATCGAGGAGATCGCATAATGAGTACATCCAAACCTGCTCGGACGAACCGCGCGCCACATGTCACAGGAGAAGAAGCCCCTATCAGCGCCATTTTGCGCCAGCACGCAGAACAGCAATACGCTGAGGAGCTGGCCGAACTCGCCAGGGGAGACGACCGCCAGCGTCCCCCTAACTGGTCTCTCTCGCCGTGGGCGGTACGCACCTACTTGCTTGGTGGGAAGCTAGATAGCGGTTTTGTGGTGAGCCCCAAGTACATCGGCAACGCGCGGCTGATCGAGATTGCCGTGGCAACGCTGGCAACCGATCGTGCGCTGTTACTGTATGGGATTCCTGGGACAGCAAAGTCGTACACTAGTGAGCACCTCGCCGCAGCTATTGCAGGCGACTCGACGCTGCTGATCCAGGGTACGGCGGGCACAGACGAGAGCGCAATCCGCTACGGGTGGAACTACGCGCGCCTCCTGGTGGAAGGGCCTTCACCGGCCGCGCTGGTTGTCAGCCCGATGATGCGAGCGATGCAGACGGGCAAACTAGCGCGCATCGAGGAACTGACACGCATGCCATCGGAGGTGCAGGATGCCCTGATTACCATCCTTTCAGAGAAGACGCTGCCTGTGCCGGAACTCAATATGGAGGTACAGGCACACAAGGGCTTCAATGTCATTGCCACAGCCAATAATCGCGACAAGGGCGTGAACGAACTCTCCAGCGCCCTGGTTCGGCGCTTCAACACGGTGGTGCTGCCACTCCCAGAGAAGCTGGAAGAGGAAGTGGAGATCGTTGACCGGCGCGTTGCCAGCCTGGGCCAGGCGCTCGAACTGCCTGCCGAGAAGCCTGCCCTGGAGGAGATCCGGCGCGTGGTCACAGTGTTCCGCGAATTGCGCGGCGATCACCGGAGCGATCATCAAAGACCCCGTGCAGGACCGCGTCGCCTGGCTGGAATACCTGCAAACGGTGGTCAAAGAGCGCGACGGTTGGAAGGACCTGTACCGGGCCTGTCACGAGGTGCTGTAACGGTGGGTACTCACATCTTCGGCGTGCGCCACCATGGCCCAGGGTGTGCGCGGAGCTTACGCGCCGCACTAGAAAAACTGGAGCCAGATATCGTGCTCGTTGAGGGGCCGCCGGACGCGCAGGAAGCCCTCCCATGGCTCGTATCCGAGGAGATGCAGCCGCCAGTGGCGCTACTTATCTACACGCCGGATAAACCACAGCGTGCGGTCTACTACCCCTTTACTCACTTCTCGCCGGAGTGGCAGGCGCTGCGCTACGCCCTCAAGCGAGGCATCCCGGCACGTTTCATGGATCTGCCACAGGCCTTTCAACTGGCGAAGGAGCAAACGAGCGATCACGCAGGCGAAGCTGAAGAGACGCCACAGGAGGAGGAAGCGCCACTTGACGAAGGCGCCAATAGTGTAGTGACGCCCGCCAGGGGAGCTAGAGACCCGCAAGCCAGCACACAAGCGCCCGGGGCTGCGACAGAAACGGAGGAGCCAGCGAACCCGCGAGACGATCCATTTGCCCTGCTGGCACAGGCAGCCGGCTATGATGATCACGAACTCTGGTGGGAGCGGCAAATCGAGATGCGGCGGGACGTGACCGGTCTCTTCGAAGGCATCCTGGAGGCGATGACCGCTTTACGTATTGACAGGAGGCCAAAGGAAGAGCACGAAGCTCAACGCGAGGCGCACATGCGCCAGGCGATACGCGCTGCACAGGCGGAAGGCTTCCAGCGTATTGCCATCGTCTGTGGCGCGTGGCATGCTCCCGTACTTTCTGATCTGGGTGACGCGAAAGCCGACGCGGCACTGTTGAGCGGGCTCAAGCGTATTAAAGTCGAGGCGACCTGGATACCATGGACAAACTCGCGCCTCTCCTATCGCAGCGGCTATGGTGCCGGTGTCACCTCGCCGGGCTGGTACGAGCACCTCTGGACAGCGCCAGACCGCGTGACGATTCGCTGGATCACCCACGCGGCACATCTACTGCGCGAGAAGGGACTGGATGCCTCTTCCGCAAGTGTGATCGAGGCGGTGCGGCTCAGCGAGGCGCTGGCAGCGATGCGCGACTTGCCAATGCCTGGACTGGCAGAGCTGCACGAGGCCATACAGACGGTATTGTGCAACGGAAATGCAGAGCCGATGCAACTGATACGGGATCGACTGGAAATCGGCGAGAGGTTGGGCGAGGTACCGGCGGGGACACCAGCGGTACCCCTGCAGCGCGACCTGGAAGCAAAACAACGCCGCCTGCGCCTCAAGCCTTCGCCAGAAAGCGCGAAGCTGGACCTGGACCTGCGCAACGACACTGACCGCGCCCGCAGTCGATTGCTGCACCAACTGCGACTCATCGGCATCGAGTGGGGACAGCCGCAGCGGGTGTATGGGAAAAGTGGCAGCTTCCATGAATTGTGGCAGGTACAGTGGCAGATCGAGTTTATTGTTAAGCTGATCGAGGCCAACATCTGGGGCAATACCGTAGAGACGGCCGCCAGCGCCTTTGTTTGTCACCAGGCGGATACGGCCAGCGATCTGCCCCAACTCACAGAGTTGTTGGATAAGACGATTCTCGCGGAGTTGCCCAACGCCGTGGAGCATCTTTTGTCGTGCGTGCAGGCGCGGGCAGCAGTCTCAGCAGATGTACGGCACCTGATGGATGCCCTGCCGCCGCTGGCGCGAGTAGCCCGTTATGGCAATGTGCGCGAGACCAGGACGGAGCAGATCACGCCGGTGATCGACGGACTGTTCGAGCGCATCATCGTGGGCCTGCCGGGAGCGTGCGCATCGCTCGACGATGACGCTGCTGCGGCGATGGTGGACAGCATAGACCACGCGCAGGAAAGCCTGAATACGCTCAATCGCGAAGATCACCAACAAGCATGGCAGAGCATCTTGGGACAGTTGATTGAGCGCGAAAGTATCCATGGACTCGTGCGCGGGCGCTGTTGTCGCCTGCTTTTAGAGCAGCGGGCGCTGGATGACGCGGAATTGCAACGACTGGCGCGACTGGCGCTTTCTCCTGTCACACCCCCGCCACAGGCTGCGGCGTGGATAGAGGGCGTGCTGCGCGGTAGTGGTCTGCTGCTGCTGCACCAGGATGGGCTCTGGCTGGCGCTGGACAAGTGGCTTAGCGAACTCGTGCCTGATGATTTCACCGCGCTGCTTCCCCTGCTGCGACGAGCCTTTTCCAGCTTCCAGGCACCGGAACGCCGTAAGATGGGTGAGAAGGTGAAACGCCTGCACTCAATGTCTCCGGCAGGGACAGGCGCAAGAATGCCAGGTGGATTAACATCTACAGCCAGCCAGAGCGGCATCAACCAGGAGCGTGCGGACCTGGTACTACCTATACTAGCAAAGATTCTGGGGGTGAAGCTCGATGGCAATTGATGAGAAGGAGCGCCTGCGCCGCTGGCGCCTGGTACTGGGCAGAGAAGCGGAAGGTGGAAAAGGAGCAGGAAAAGGGGGAGGAAGTACAGGAGAGGGAGAAGAGGAAGGTATTGGCATTTCCCTCGGTGGCGATGATCTCGGGATGGATGGGACGCTCGAGGCGCTGTACGATAACGAACGTTCCGGGGGGCTGGGAGCTTCATCGCCCAAAGTTGCCCGCTGGCTTGGTGACATCCGCAGCTACTTCCCATCTTCGGTCGTACGAGTCATGCAGAAGGATGCCCTGGAGCGGCTCAACCTGACACAGATGCTGCTGGAACCAGAGATGTTGGAACAAGTGGATGCCGATGTGCACCTGGTCTCCACACTGCTCTCTCTCAGCAAGGTGATTCCTGAAAAGACGAAAGACACAGCCCGCCAGGTAGTACGCAAGGTCGTCGAAGAGATGGAGCGCAAACTATCCAATCCCATGGTGCAGGCCATCAAAGGCAGCCTCAACAGAGCAACGCGCACGTATCGCCCGCGCCCAAACGAGATCGATTGGGACCGCACTATCCGCGCCAATCTGAAGAACTACCTGCCAGAGCGGCGCACGATCATTGCTGAGCGATTGGTGGGGCATGGGCGCAAGCGCTCTTCGCTGCGAGATATTGTACTATGCGTGGATCAGAGTGGTTCGATGGCGACCTCTGTTGTCTACTCGGGCATCTTCGGGGCGGTGCTGGCATCGATTCGCGCCGTCAGCACGCGCATGATCGTCTTCGATACAGCGGTTGTTGACCTCACCGATGACCTGCAAGACCCCGTTGACCTGCTCTTCGGCACACAACTTGGCGGGGGCACCGACATCAACCGCGCCCTGGCGTACTGCCAGCAGGTCATCACCCGTCCTGCACAGACCATCCTGGTACTCGTTACCGATCTGTACGAAGGAGGGAACGCGCAAGAGATGCTGCGCCGGGCGGCGGAACTGGTGGGCAGCGGAGTGCAGGTGGTCTGTTTGCTCGCGCTCAGTGACAACGGTACCCCGAGCTTCGATCAGCACAATGCTGCGGCGCTGGCAGGGCTTGGCGTTCCCTGCTTTTCCTGCACGCCGGACCTATTTCCTGATATGATGGCGGCGGCTATCCAGCGGCAGGATTTGAACCAGTGGGCAGCCAGGAACGATATTGTGACGGTGAGGGCTGAAGGAGAGTAATCTGCGCTCTTGCACAATATTCCACCCACTGCTACAATAACGCTTAGAGGGACGTACGTTATTCACGAGGTAATCTTATGGCATCATCGCCAACGGCAGAGGGACAGGTCTTCATCGGACCCGGCCTGAAGCCTGCCAAGCTGATACTGACCCTGGCCGCTGTCCTGGGCGTTACCACACTCGTCCTGTGGATTGCTCTGCGCGAAGGGGCCCCAGCTATAGGAAGCACGATTGTTGCGCTGGTACTTATCACGGGCTTTCTTATCTACCTGCGCATTGTTGCCCCCGTTCCTTTTACCATTAGCCTGGAGCCGGGGGCCCTGGTGAAACGCAGCCGCAACGGGGAGGTAATCGAGGTGCGCTGGGAAGATCTGGCGCGCATCAAAGAGGAGTTTTTCCCGAATGGCAAGCGCATCAGCATTACCGCATACCGCAAACCGAGCAGCCCGCAACAGAAAGCCAAAGCCTGGGCGGTCTACCGCGATGATGTGACCGACATTGATAAGCTGGCCGGGGCCCTCAAAGAAGCCATTCCCAAAACATGCCAGTGGCAGAGCGAAACAGTTCATGAATAGAAAGAATGGTCTACGTGTAAGCCCTGGCCTCCGTCGCCTTGAAGGTGGCATAGACGCTTTTGCCTTCGCTCAACTGCATGCGCCCGGCAGAAGCTTCGGTAATTTCAGCGGTGAGCATGGTGGGGGGAAACGTTGAGCCTGCAGGGGTATCAAGTAACATGCTGACCCGCACTCGGCCGTCATCTCCATTCCCTGTGGTAGCAGCAGGAGTTCCCAGGCGCAGCAGTTGCATAATCTCACCATGAAAGATGTTGCGTGCCGAGCTATCAGGGGCTGTCTGATACAGTGTAATACTGCGTGGGTCGACTACCACGTATGCCTCTTCACCCGTTCCTGGCACCTGGTCTGCGGATGTATGCTCCTCCAGCGATGCGCTGATCTCAACAGGCTGTCCACCGTTGCCATAGAGCTGAATCGTGCATATGGTGTTTGTTTCACAACGCACTACGCGCCCACGAAAAAAGTTTGTACCTACAAGCTCGGCCACATACGACGAGCGAGGACGCTGCAAGAGATCACGCTGGCTGCCCTGCTGTATCAACTGTCCATGATCGAGCACTAAGATGTGATGCCCAAAGAGCAGCGCCTCCAGGTACTGGTGTGTCACAAGCACCGTAGTAACCCCAATCTGCGCTAGTATACGCCGCAGTTCCTGGCGAACCTCGCGGCGCGTCTGCACATCCAGCGCTGCCAGGGGCTCATCAAGGAGTAACAGTTGGGGCTGCAACGCCAGCGCTCTTGCAAGCGCCACGCGCTGCTGCTGACCTCCCGAAAGCTGCGCGGGGCGGCGCTCATCCAGTCCAGTCAAGCGCACCTGCTCAAGCGCTTCCCCTACGTGACGGCGTATCACCTGCCGGGGGAGATGCTGCGCGCGCAGGCCAAAGGCGACATTTTCAAAGACGCTGAGGTGGGGGAAGAGGGCGTAGTCCTGAAAGACATAACCAATGGGGCGTTCCTGAGGCGGGATGGCGATGCGCTGCTCGCTATCAAAATAGGTGACATTCTCGAGAGAAATATGCCCGTGCCGCGGATGGAGCAGACCGGCCAGGAGTCGCAGGACGGTGCTCTTACCCGCGCCGCTCTCGCCGAGCAAGACAGTCGTCTTGCCCGCGTCCGCGCTGAAATTTAGTTCCAGGTGGAAGGTATTGAGGTGAGTGTCAAGTGATGCCAGCAGCATAACGTCAGTGTATACTGTATGCCAGGGTTTGTGCAATACATCCCGACATCAAGAGAGCCATTTCTTACTTTTTATTAGTAGCATCACTTGCGTTAGGCGAGGTTGTGTGTTATACTGTAACCACATGCTTGTAGTGTAGCATGTTATCCTGGTTGTACTATAGCCGAAAAGGGCAAGGAACATGGCGACGAAGCCAAGCGAGACAACTACATCACCGGTCTACTATATGTGCCCGCGTTTCGAGCAGGCCATCCAGTTGCTGGGCAAACGCTGGACTGGTCTCATCCTGGATACGCTGATGAGTGGGCCGCGGCGTTTCTGTGAGCTGACGAGTACGGTAGAAGGCCTCTCAGATCGCGTGTTGAGCGACCGCCTGCGCGAGATGGAGTCGGCAGGCATCATCGAGCGGGTTGTCTATCCGCAGATCCCCGTGCGCGTCGAGTACCGGCTGACTGAGAAGGGGAAGGATCTCAAACCTGTTGTGGATTCTATCCATACATGGGCGGAGCGCTGGATAGAGCTGCCACAAACCTCTACGATGGACTTCCCGCAATAGAGCGCGCCCGATTGGCTTGTGCTATACTAGCGCCATGAAGAATTTATGGGCGCCCTGGCGCATGACGTATATCGCACCGAAGACACCACAGCCACAGGGATGCATTTTTTGCATTCCACCCGCCGACGACCACGACGCCGAGCGCTATATACTGCACCGTGGTGAGCACTGCTTCATGATGCTGAACCTCTATCCATACAACAATGGGCACTTGATGATTGCGCCCTACCAGCATATAGGGACGATCGAGAAGCTGGATACCGTGATCCTGGTGGACGTGATGGAGCAGACGCAATTAGCGCTGCGGGCACTACGCCTGGCAATGAAACCCGACGGCTTCAATATGGGCATCAATGAAGGAAAAGTCGCGGGCGCGGGCTTCGCCGATCATGCCCACCTGCATGTCGTGCCGCGCTGGGACGGCGATACGAACTTCATGCCCGTGCTTGCAGATACCAAGGTGATGCCGGAGCATCTTGATAATGTATATAAGCAACTGAAGCTGGTGCTGGACACGTTGAAGGATGGATGAGCCTCAAAAGTTGGTTATAATCAAATGTTCCGCGTCCCGGTTATTACGGTCTTGAAAACTTACAAGGTATTTCTTGTCGAAAGCTCTGATCTTGAGATCTGTATCGCCATACAAACGAAGAATAGTGGGAGTATTTTTTATAACCAGCATGAACCTAGCTCTACATTGCTTTAGAAGGTAGCTGGCAAGACGTTTCTGATCCTCATGACCAAACTCGTTCTGTGAGTATGTGCTAAATTCGCTGTCATATGGTGGATCTAAGAAGATAAAGTCTTCCTCTTGTGGAGGGTGTTTTTGTAGGAAGGCTTCAAAGTCCATATTTTCAAGCACGGTGTTCTTAAAGTGAAGCTCTACTTCAGGAGAGCGTAAGTAGGCGATTTTTCGGGCCAAATCTTTTCTGTTATACGATATGCCTCCGTACGGAACATTGAATTCTCCCTTGCTATTGTAGCGGAACATGGAGGCGTAAGCATTCTCCCTAACGAAGAAGAAGATAGCAGCAGCATGGCTCGGGGGTATCTCGTATTGGCCTATCCTGTTGTATAGATATCTGAGGTGCATGTAGAAAGCACTTTTTAATGCGCACTCTATATTCGCTATGATGTCGCGTTCAGGTAGCTTCCATTTCTTATTCTCAAGTTCCTTCATGCGCCTGGTTTTGCTCAGTAGATTCCTCCGGACCTCTCGAATAAAGTTTTCAGCATCTTTGTCAAAGAAAGACTTTAGCATCGCGTTAAATTCTGCGGCATGATATTGGACAAATTTAAACAAGCTGTTTTGCATCTCCTCAAAGGAACCCCTGTCCATCGAGTAAGCCTGGTATGTATTGATAAGGTCTGGAGCGTAATCATCTATAATCCTGCTCACACGTTGCCAACCACATAGTAAAGTATCCAATGAGCGAAAGAAAGCTTCATCCTGTTGAGCAGCCATCATGTAAAGGTTGAGCAAGTCGGGAGATTTATCGTTGATGAACTTTTTTTGTGATTGTATGGAGAAAAAGACGGCACCACCTCCTACGAAGGGCTCATAATAAGCATCAAAAGATGGAATCAAGGGTAAAATATGCTTCAGTTCTTGTTCTTTCCCCCCTGCCCACTTTAACAGAGGTGTTAGCCTACCAATCATACTGTATTACCTCAAGCAGGTTGAGATTTGTTTTCTTTGCCGCGCACAAGCGAGGTGAAGACGCCGACGAGGGATATGGCCGCGCAGGTGATAAAGGTGATATGGAAAGCGTGCGCGAAGGTCTGCTGCAAGGTGCTGAGTTGTTCAACGGACAATGTCTGGTTGTTCCCCTGTAAGGCAAGTATGCCGCCTGCTGCAGCGCCACCGAGCCCGACGAAGATGGCGCCTGCCAGGGCTACGCTCAGGCTCTGCCCGACGACGCGGCCGGTGGCGAGGAAGCCAGAAGCGCTGCCTTGCCGTGAACGCGGTACAGCACCCAGCAAAGCGCTGTTATTCGGAGATTGGAACATGGCCTGCCCAGCACCGATAATGATCAAGCGCCACACGATGTCCCAGACCGAGCTATGTGCGTCTAGCTGACTGATCAGGAACAGCCCAAGGCAGGCCAGCGCCAACCCGCCAGCCGCCAGCCAGCGCGTGCCGATACGATCAGCCAGGGCGCCGCTGAATGGGGCAAGCACGGCAATAGTGAGCGGCAGTGGGGTGAGGAGCAGTCCAGCCTCTGCTGTCGGGAAGCCGCGCAGTTCTTCCAGGTAAAAGGGCAACATAAAGCTGACGGCGAACAGCGCCAAGAAGCTCAATATAAGGCTGACGTTGGCCGAGAGGAAGACGCGGTTATGCAGCAATTCCAGGTCGATGATCGGGTCGGGGACACGGCGTTCAGCCAGCACCAGGGCTCCCAGGGCGATGCCGCCGCACACCAACGTGGCTATGAGGAGTGGAGAGGACCAGCCCCATTCCTGGCCGAATGAGAGCCCCAACGTCAAGGCGATAAGCCCGGCTGCCAGCAACACGGCGCCCAGGGGATCGAAACGTCCTCGCCCGCGATGCGGTCGCTCGGTCAGGACACGCATGGAAGCAATGACGCCAATGATGCCAATGGGAACGTTGACGAAGAAAATCCAGCGCCACGTCAGGTTATCGGTGATGATGCCGCCAAGCGTAGGGCCTGCGCTCACGCCCAGGGCGACGACGACGGCATTCAGACCTAAGGCGCGTCCACGCTCTCTGGCAGGAAAGGCGCTTGTAAGCATTACAGGGCTGATGGACATGAGGAGCGCCCCACCCAGCCCCTGGAATGCTCGAGCGGCAATCAACATGCCGAGCGACGAGGCCGCACCACAGATAGCCGAACCCAGGGTAAAGATGACCAGGCCAGCCACCCAGACCGGCTTGCGTCCAATCATGTCTGCCAGCCGTCCAATAGTCAAGAGCGTTCCTGCAACGACGACGAGATATGCGATTGTCACCCACTCGACAGCCCCATTCAAAGGGACTCCAAAATAGTGAGCAATGGTGGGAAGACTGATGTTGACAATGGATGAGTCGAGCGTTGCCATGAAGACCCCGACCGCAACTATTGCGAGCACAGCCCACTTATTGGCATATTCCGCGTTATCGCTGCGCCTTGTAGAGTCCAGTTCATTCAGGTTTTTACCGGACTCGGCACGCCCGTTTGCTGTTTCCAGGGCGTTCGATTGAGTTTCCTGTTGTTTCATGAGATGCCTTTGTGGCTATAGATTCTAGCGTAATACGTTACACTCATAAAAACAACTTCACACTGTCACTTCTTCCCGTAAGGGTACCACCAGGGCTTGGCACCACCTTCGAAGTCCCAGTGGACATGTTTTGTCTCGCGGAACTCGTCCAGGCCTTCTTCGCCCAGTTCTCGTCCCATGCCGCTCATTTTGAAGCCACCGAACGGTCCGGCATCGTTATCGGTTAATGGGTCGTTGATCCAGAGCGTTCCGGCCTCGACTTCCTCGAAGAAGCGTTTCGCCTTGAGTGGATCGTGCGTATAGAGGTTGGCCCCCAGGCCGTATTTGCTGTCGTTCGCCAGGGCAATGGCTTCATCAAAGGTACGGTAGGTCATGATGGGAATGGCGGGTCCAAACGTTTCTTCGTTCATGATCGTCATGGAATGATCGACGTTGGTCATGACGGTGGGTTCATAGAAGTAGCCGCACTCGAACTGTGGGGGTCGCCTGCCACCTGTCAGCACCTTTGCCCCTTTTGCTTTGGCGGCCTCCACCTGGGTCTCAATCTTCACGCGGTATTGCGCGCCAATCATTGGTCCCATATCGGTATCAGGCTCAATGCCGGGACCAAGGTGCAGGTTCTTCGCAAAATCGGTGATACGCTCGATAAATTTTGGAGCCAGCGACTCATGGACATAAACACGCTCGGTGGAGGTACATA
>WNEZ01002891.1_pt1 | contig 25936 bp, 27 predicted proteins | sample 5400521 | NCBI WGS metagenome assembly WNEZ01 (sample SAMN13153339, study PRJNA577476) | soil metagenome | isolation source: 120 cm saprolite under Douglas fir tree site 2 hole 1 replicate 1 | place: USA:California | collected 2015-04-18
AGGCCCGATGCGGTAGCAGTGGTCTACGAGGGCGCCAGTTTGACCTATCGAGAGCTGGATCAGCGGGCCAACCAGCTGGCGCACTACCTGCAGGAGCTGGGCGTGGGGCCGGAAGTGCTCGTTGGGCTGTGCGTTGAGCGGTCGCTGGAGATGGCGGTAGGCCTGCTGGGGGTTCTCAAGGCCGGAGGGGCCTACGTGCCGCTGGATCCGACCTACCCAGCCGAGCGCCTGGCATTCATGCTGGAGGACTCTGGGGCTCCGGTCATTGTGACCCAGCAGCACCTGCTTACTCAACTTCCTGCCACGGCGGCGAAGGTTGTCTGCCTGGATGCTGGCGCGGCCCTGCTTGCCCAGCAAAGTGAGGCTGCCCCGGTTTCCGGCGCCACTTCCGATCACCTGGCTTACGTCATTTATACCTCCGGGTCCACGGGCAAACCTAAAGGAGTGCAGATCCCGCATCGGGCCGTAGTCAACTTTCTGTGGTCCATGCATCTACAGCCAGGGCTCACCGCGGAAGATACGTGGCTGGCCGTCACCACTTTGTCCTTTGACATCGCTGCTCTGGAGCTCTTTCTGCCCCTGATCGTAGGCGCGCGGGTGATCGTCGCCAGCCGTGACCTCGCGGCAAGCGGGGCGGCGTTGGCGGAGACCCTGGCCAGTGCCGGGGTGACCGTGATGCAGGCTACCCCCATCACCTGGCGCGTGCTGCTGGCAGCGGGCTGGCAAGGCCGCCCTGGCCTGAAGACCCTGTGCGGGGGCGAAGCGCTCCCGCTGGACCTGGCGCGGCAGCTGCTGCCCAGGGGCGCCTCGCTCTGGAATCTGTATGGCCCCACAGAGACCACCATCTGGTCAACCGTCTGCAAGATCGAGCCCGGGGACGAGGTAGTGACTATAGGCCGCCCGATTGCCAACACGCAGATCTATCTGCTTGATACCCGCCTGCAGCCGGTGCCGGTCGGCGTGCCCGGTGAGCTGTACATCGGGGGAGATGGCCTGGCCCGCGGTTACTTGAACCGCCCCGAGTTGACGGCTGAGCGATTTATCCCCCACCCGTTCAGCAGCGAGCCTGGCGCGCGCCTGTACAGGACGGGGGACCTTGCCCGCTACCGTGCAGGTGGGGCGATCGAACACCTGGGGCGCCTGGACTACCAGGTGAAGCTGCGCGGATTCCGCATCGAACTGGGCGAGATCGAGGCGGTGCTGGCTGAGCACCTGGCTGTGCGGCAGGCGGTGGTGGTGGCTCGCGAGGATGCGCCCGGCGACAAGCGCCTGGTGGCCTACGTGGTTCTCCGCGAAAAGCAAACAGCCACAGTCGCCGACCTGCAGCATCACATAGCGAAGCAACTGCCAACCTACATGGTACCCTCGGCTTTTGTACTGCTGGAAGCAATCCCACTGACGCCTAATGGCAAGGTCGACCGGCGCGCCCTGCCTGCGCCAGGATACACGCGCCCGCAGCTAGATGAAACCTTTGCAGCGCCAGGCACCCAAACCGAAGAGGCGGTGGCGGGAATCTGGTCCCGGGTCCTCGGAATCGAGCAGATCGGCATCCACGATGACTTCTTCGCCTTGGGTGGAGACTCTCTGAGGGCTATGCAAGTGATTTCGCATCTTCGCAGGACCTTACAGATACATTTGCCCCTGGCCCACTTCTTCAAAGCTCGCACTGTAGCCGAACTGGCCAGGATCATCGAGCAGGTGAAAGCTGGAGAAGCTAAGCCGCAACAGCAAGAAGAAAAAGTTCCAGGCTCCTGGTCTCCCGTCGTGGAGATTCAAACGGGTGGTTCCGGGCGGCCGTTTTTCTACCTGCACGGAGACTTTTTAAATGGCGCCTCCTATTGCTTCCCATTAGTGCGTCATCTAGGGCCGGACCAGACATTTTACGCGCTTGAACCCTACAAGTTTGATGCGCTGGGGATCCCTCCGACATTAGAGGCGATGGCGGCGGTCCACCTTGAGTCGGTGCGTTCCAGGCAGCCGAAGGGTCCATACCTGCTCGGCGGCTTTTGCAATGGCGCTCTGGTTGCTTATGAGATAGCCCGGCAATTACATGCAGAAGGGGAAAAGGTTGACCTGCTCATATTGATTGATCCCAACTCTGTCGGTCATCGCAGATTGACACGGCGTACAGTCAATCGCTTTGGCAAATTGATGCGATTTGGCCGGGATAAGCAATTATACTGGTTTCTCTGGCTGCGGCATTTGCAGAGATATCTGAAACACGTATGCCGGTATCTACGATCCCCCCACTACAGAAAATTGATAACCAGGCGTGATAGCGAGCGGGCGGACCGGAATGGCATGACCATTCTGACTTTGGGGAATGAGTATGAACTATGGCTTCACCACAGCGCGTGGCATTTGGGAAGCGACGAACAGAAAGGGCCGGGACGCAGGGGGAAGGGAGTGGGCTTTACACTTCCGCAGCTCAAGGAGCTCTTCCCCGAAGCGCTATTCCCAACAGTTGAAGCCCTTTGGCACGATTGGGAGGGCCTCTATTTCTGGGTCATGTCTGAGTACGAGCCTGGCTTCTATCCTGGCAAGAGCACGTTCTTTTTCACGAAGGACAGGCAGGAGCGCGGTGTAGACGAGGAGTGGCGTAAAGTAGCCGAAGCCCTAGATCAGGAAATAGAGATCCATCGCCTCGCGGGTGGCCATGATACTTGTAAGACTATTCATCTACTTGATTTGACCGAGCATTTACGTCTATGCCTCAATGAGGTACAGATGGCAGCGCCGGTGTAAAGCGAGACGTCTTTTGTTTATTAAAGAAGAAGGGGATATCCATGATTGAGGACACCCGGTACGGTTCTGAGCTTTCCGTTGCACCTCCCGCCAGACCGGAACATATGGCGGAAGTCGGGAACAAACGGCCAACCAGGCGGATGGACTTCAGCCTGTTCTACTTTGCAAGCGCGGGCGCAGGTGAGTGTGCCGATAAATACCGTCTACTCGTCGAGGGCGCAAAGTTCGCGGATACGCACGGCTTTTCAGCGGTGTGGACGCCCGAGCGGCATTTCCATGAATTCGGAGGTCTGTACCCCAACCCCGCAGTAACCAGCGCCGCTCTTGCGACGGTGACGGAACGAATTCAGATCAGGGCCGGGAGTGTTGTTTTGCCGCTTCACGACCCGCTTCTCGTTGCCGAGGAATGGGCCGTCGTCGATAATCTGTCGAACGGAAGAGCAGCCATCTCGTTCGCGTCCGGGTGGCACGCGAACGATTTTGTAATCGCACCGGAGAACTATGCACATCGTAAAGAGATCATGCTGCGGGGGATCGAAACCATCCGCAGGCTCTGGGGCGGTGAGAAGGTTCGGCGCCGCGATGGCAACGGGACCGATATCGAGGTGAGAATCCTCCCCCGTCCGATCCAGCGCGAGCTGCCGATTTGGGTGACGGCAGCCGGCAGTCCAGAAACATTCCGCCTGGCCGGTGAAGTCGGCGCAGGCCTGCTCACTCATCTGCTCAATCAAGATATCGACAGGCTGGCCGAAAAAATAGCAGTGTACCGAACTGCATGGAGAGCGTGCGGGCATGGCCCTGGAGGGGGGCACGTGACGCTCATGCTGCACACGTTCGTTGGGAGCAGCGTTGATGAAGTCCGCGAGAAGGTGCGCGGGCCTTTCAGCGATTACTTGAGAAGCTCTGTCGATTTATGGCTTGCTCGTAGCCCGGGCCAGGATATCGGCGATTATACCGAAGAAGAGCTCGAAGACCTGGTTTCTTACGCTTTCGACCGCTACTTTGAGACAAGCGGGCTCTTTGGAACACCAGATACCTGCCTTCAGACGATCGACCGGCTGAGATCGATCGATGTGGATGAAGTTGCCTGCCTGATCGACTTTGGGATAGACTTCGACTCGGTACTATCCAGCCTGCGTCATTTGAACACGGTAAGGGAGTTCAGTAATGCAAGCTGCGAGTGAAAAGGATTTCTTTCGGCAAGTGATGGGGCGCTTCGCAACGGGTGTCGCTGTAGTGACGACGAGGATCAGGGAGACGCCGGCCGGTCTGACGGTCAACGCATTCTGCTCTGTCTCGCTCAACCCGCCGCTCATACTCATCTGCGTAGACCTCGCCAGCGCTACACGTCCAGTCATCAGCGAAAGCGGAGTATTCGCTGTCAATATGCTCGCAGACAATCAGGAATACCTCTCACGCTGTTTTGCAACCCCCTCGGCGGAGCGCTATGAAGATTTCTGCCATACCGGTTATCATGTTGCGGCAACAGGATCCCCCATCATCGACAGCACCCTCGCCTTCCTCGATGCCCGAGTGGTCGCAGAGTATCCTGGTGGAGATCACGTGATCTTCCTGGGTCGAGTGGAAGCGATGGGTGCCGCCGGACAAGTGCGCTTTGTTCGCGGGGCAGATCGGGAGCATGCTACAGTAGTGGAGCACGGCACCAACGGTACAGAGAAGGCTCCCCTCGCTTACTACCTTGGACAGTATCGCCACCTCTCCGAGAGTTATCAGGAGCCCAGTCTTCCTACTCCGGCAGTACATGTTCACGAAGGGGTGTGAGCTGAAAGGAGGGTAGAGCGATGAAACAGCTAAGGTTGGCAAGGCCCGTCAGGGATGAGGCGCACCGGACCAGGGGGAGAAATCGTATTGTGCGACATTTTGAACCAGGTTCCTCGACGGCCGTGCCGCTAAACGTCACATATCGACTCGGAAAAATCCGTGAACCTGGCCTGCTAAAGGTAAATAGCAGACGAAAGGATCAATCAAAGGAATGCTTCTATCAAATAAACAGGAGGCTCCGCTGAGGTATGTACAGAGTCTCTGGGCCTTGCGTGGCATGCGCAGAGCCAAGAGATAAACTGGAGAGTATTGTGAAGAAATGTTTCTAGAGCAATTTCGCGCAGTGAGAACAGTGCTCTTCCGGTGGGTGAAGACGACCGGAAGCTGTAGGCCTTGCTTCAGCAGCGATCTCGGCTATGGCGCTGCTGGCAACAATCTCCCTGTTGGGGTTCGGCTCCCTGTTGATTGGTGAGCTGCCCCGACGACCTGGCAAAGAACGACCGCTTATAAGTACGGCTATGCTCCTGGTTGGGGGAGCGGGAGGCCTCGCTGGCATTGTGTTTGCTATGTTTGCACCCCTGGTATCGAAGGACTTACAAAGTCTCAGAGCAAGTCCTGGAGGTGTTGCTCTTTTCGCGTCTGGTGTCAGCCTCGCTGCTGTCACTTTCGTCCTTGACCAGGCATTGATCGGATTATTGCGAGGTGGACTGCAGTTATGGCGCAACGCCCTCTTCGCAGCGACAAAACTCGTGGCGCTTCTAGCTGTCGGCCTCTATTTAGCTAACAGAGTAGGGCTGACCATCTATGCTACGTGGGCGCTAGGAAATCTTCTCTCATTAATAGCACTATTCGGATACGCTCTTGTAAAGGGGAGGTGGTCACTGAAGGCCTGTTTGCCACAGTGGGGATTGTTGCGCCGGCTCAGATCTGCGGCGCTGCAGCATCATGCGCTCAACCTGACCATTATGGTCCCGAGCCTGATCCTGCCGGTGCTGGTTACGATCATGCTCTCTGCGAGAGTGAACGCGTGGTTCTATGTTTCCTTTACATTGACAAATTTTGTGTCCATTGTTCTGTTTGCGCTCACAACCGTGCTCTATGCCATGAGCGCTGCGAGACCTGCCGGAATCGCCCGGCGGATCCGCCTGACGTTGAGTCTTTCAATCGCAATCAGTATTCTGGCAAATTGCGTGTTGTTTTTTGGCGCCAGGCAGATCCTGGGCCTGTTTGGTCCAGCTTATGCCCAGCAGGCTGCGTGGAGCCTGCGTATCCTGGGACTCAGCGCGTTTCCGATGATCATCAAGGACCACTATATAGCTATCTCCCGTATTCATAACAGGATGACCTACGCTATAAAACCCATCGCAATCGGCGCCTTGCTTGAACTGGCCGGTCCTATCATAGGGGCTCACCTGGGCAATTTAGCTGGGCTTAGCCTGGGCTGGGTTCTGGCACAGACGATCGAGGCGATCTATATGTCGGCCACAGTGTACCGGACGATGCGTTCTCGGCAGGACAGGAGCATGGTCGGGGTGCAAAGCGGGCTTCTCCGCCGTTCCAGATACCATATGCCGTCAAAGTTCAAGGTCGACGAAAGAGATGAGCTTGGTAAAGATCCTGACACTAGCTCGTTCAATGCAAGAGGTATATGATGCTTGTTAAACAGGAGAAAAAACAAATACCTATCCTCATGTACCACAGCATCGCACAGTCCACCAATCCGAAATTCAAGCAGTTCGCTGTGCCTCCCGCATTATTTGCTGAGCATATGACTTATCTACGTCAGCACTCATATACTCCCATCAATGTCACACAGCTAGTATGTATGCTCTCGCAAGGGAAATTTGCTCTGCCTGAACGACCTGTGGTTTTAACGTTTGATGACGGTTTCGCTGATTTTTATACAAACGCTCTTCCGGTACTCCAGCAGTGCGGCTTTACGGCGACCCTGTATATTGCCACCGGCTTTATTGGCAACATGAGCCGGTGGCTGGCGCGTGAAGGGGAGGCTACACGCCCGATGCTTACCTGGGCCCAGGTAAACGAGATTGGTGCATGCGGCATAGAGTGCGGCGGGCATACTCATTGGCATCCCCAACTCGATACACTTCCTCTAGCCGAAGCGCGAGACGAAATTGTGCGCTGCAAAGCGCTCTTAGAAGATCACCTGGGTCAAAAGGTTTCGAGTTTCGCCTACCCTCACGGTTACCATAGCGCTGCTATTAAGCGACTGGTTCGGGAGGCGGGATACACATCGGCCTGCGCCGTCGGTTATACCATGAGTTCGACGACAACTGATCCCTTCGGTTTAGCGCGCCTTCGCATGGGAGCGGATACGAGCCTCGATGCTTTAGCCGCATTGCTTGCTCAACCTGTCCCGCCGACTGGAACAATGATGTACAAACGTTTCCGGACTTTGGGATGGCGGCTTGTCCGTCGTTGCTCAGCCTCAGTGACCCGGCAGCTACGCGGGAGGCCGGAGGGTTGCTAGAACAAAGTGTCTTTCTCGATGTTAACCAGGTGCCAGGGCGATTAGAACCCTCGAACGGCTTTCGCATATATCGATGTACGTGAAGGCAGGCATTACACTGAAAGGATAGGTCAAAAAGATAAATGGATAGGCATACGCTAACGAGAAAACTGGAGGTTCCCGCAGCCCACATACCAGGTCTTGCGCCCGTTCGCATCCTCGAAATCGAAGTGGGGCAGCCCTTGCCGGATGTGCCAGTCATAGATGAGAAGACCGGTCAACGCTATCAGCGCGCTCTGTGCCTGGTGCGTTTGCATACCCAGCCCCTGGGTCTGATGGAATTATGGCTAGGCGAGCACGGGGTGAGCCCGGGGGAGTGCGCCTCCCATATCTGGCACACTTTTAGCGAGAGGATCAATGAACATCTGCGGCGGGATGGCTTGCCCGTTGTGACCGGGCTTGATGCGATGGGCCTGGCCAGTCCTGCTACCCCTGCCTGTCTTGAGGAGCGCGAGCAGTTTTTAGCTCATGCACCCTTTGTGAGCGTTATCGTTCCCACGCGTGATCGTCCAGAGCAGATACGACGCTGCTTACAGTCGCTGATGACCCTGCACTACTCGCAGTATGAGATCATTGTTGTAGACAACGCCCCCAGTACAAGTGCGACGGCAGATTTTATTCGGCAGACCTACGGTGGTATACCTCGAGTGCGCTACATCTGCGAAGACCGTCCGGGCCGTAGCCTGGCGCTCAACTGCGGGGCGATGGCAGCCCGGGGAGAGCTCCTCGCGTTTATCGATGATGATGTCGCCATCGATCGCTACTGGTTGGTTGAGTTGGTCAGGGGGTTCAGCCGTGCTGATGAAGTGGCATGCGTGACGGGTCTCGTCTTGCCACTAGAGCTTGAGACACCTTCACAGTTCTGGCTCGAGGAGTGGGGTGGGTTTTGCAAGGGTTTCGCCCTGCGGCTCTTCGATATGAGGGAGAACCATCCGAAGACTCCCCTGCATCCCTACACCGCTGGACACTTTGGCACTGGTGCGAGTATGGCCTTTAGAGCGGCATTCTTACAAAGCGTCGGTGGTTTTGACCCCGCCCTCGGAACTGGCAGCCCTGCACAGGGTGGGGAAGACCTGGCGATATTCTTCCAGGTAATCACACGAGGCTACAAGCTAGCGTATGCACCGGCAGCGATAGTCTATCATCCCCATTACCACGACTACATGGTCCTGCGGAGACAAATGTACCGCAATGGAGTTGGTTTGACAGCCTACCTGACGAAGATTTTGCTCGATAACCCTCGCCTGCTCTTCGATTTCATCTCCAAGCTGCCCTATGGCCTGGTTTTTACTTTGAGCCCGCGCTCGTCAAAGAACGGCAAGAAGTCGCCACATTATCCAAAAGAGCTGACCATCCTTGAACTGAAAGGGATGCTGTATGGGCCATTTGCCTATTTGTATAGCCGGTGGACCATGCGTAACGTTCGCAAGGACTTTGCGCCAGTTGAAACTATGCCCGTCTCTAGTGGTGCAAAGGCAGCTTCAGCGTTAGGCCACCATATGCATGAACGTGAAGATGGGGTATATTCCTAAAGTTTGATAAGGTGGGTTACTGGATGCGCTATTTGAGAGGAGATTTAGCGCAACAATAGGAGCAGCGCTGCAGCGTAGTAGACCAGGAGCGAACCACCGGCCCAGCAATACTTGACTTCTGCACTTCCTTCTTCGTTCCTAAATAAGGTATGATTCTTTTGATTGGAAGGATCCTCTTCCAGCTTGGGCAGCGACCGTAGATTTTGCTCGTTACGTGTCGCATCTGATCGGAAAGTGCCTTTCAATGAAGAGAATCACGTATTTATCCTCAGATCGCAAAGGTGGACGAGCGTTTCGGCCTTGCCATTAATGATTTGGGATTTTAGATTGCTCAATGTATTATTAAGAGGTAAAGGCTATGAATGTAGGACTGTCAGGTGCTCAGTTGCGCCACCGAAAGCGATTAGCGAGGGTTATAACTATCTTGGCCGGAATTGTGACACTGATAGCTTTTTTCCCTCTCACGGGGTGTGCCAGTTTAGAGAACGCGCCTGGTGCAAGAACAACAGCAACGCCCAAAAATCAGGCTTCTCCCTGGAAGCTTGTCTGGGACGACGAGTTTAATGGGCCGGCGGGAGCTCCCCCCGATCAGGGCAAGTGGAGCCCTGATGTTGGTGGCAACGGCTGGGGCAATGAGCAGTTGGAGTACGATACGGACAATCAGAATGTCTATCAGGATGGCCAGGGCAACCTGGTGTTAGAGGCCCGCAAGAGCAACCCTGAGGGGCTTCAATGCTGGTATGGGCCCTGCGACTACACTTCCGCCCGCATAACTACCAGCGGCCATTTTAGCTTTACCTACGGACGGCTCGAAGCCCGCATCAAAATCCCTTACGGTCAGGGGCTCTGGTCGGGTTTGTGGTTGCTCGGCAGCAATGTCGCAACAGTTGGCTGGCCTCTCTGCGGCGAAGTTGACATAATGGAGAATATTGGCATGGAGCCGGCTAGTATTCACGGATCGGTACACGGGCCGGGGAACCTTGATGACACCTACACCCTTTTCTCGAACCCCTACACGCTGCCGCACGGCGCTTTTGCTGATGGCTTTCACACCTTCGCGCTGCAGTGGGACCCCGGCCACCTCTCCTTCTTCGTGGACGGGATGAACTACGCGACCTTTGATAGAACGAGCCTCACGGACCAGCGGAGCTGGGTTTTTAACCATCCTTTCAACATCATCCTGGATGTCGCGGTTGGTGGCGGGTTTCCTGGAAAGCCCGATTCCACCACCGTTTTCCCCCAGAAGATGTACGTCTCTTATGTGAGACTCTACCAGAAAAAATGAGCGCTAATTTATGCGAAAGTTTCCCTTTTCGCAACAACTAAATAGAGCGGCTAGATCGCTCATCGGTACAGTCAAGGCAGGTATAGATACGGTAATGGACGCTGCTGGTGCGCTGCGTGGTTTCAAACGGCCTGTTGTAGCGGATATACTCCTGCTTCTGCTCCCTCTGCTCGCCCTCTTTTTGTGGTCCATTTCATTGCAGACTGTGACGCTCAATGATATGAACGATCTGGGCCTGATTTCGGCACTCTCGCCCAGAATTATTGCTGGGCTTGCGATCCTGGTGGTGAGTTTTGCTGTCACCTTGCAGCGCCAGGAGGTTCGGGTATCGCTTCTCGCGTTCCAACTCATTTGCATTATCCTGATACTGTACGCCACCCCGAACCTGATTGAAGAGGCGCCTCGCTTCGCCCCCGTCTATCGGCATGCGGGGTACACTGATTACATTATGCAAAATGGAGCCCTGGCAGCCTCTCTGGATATCTACTTTAATTACCCGGGGTTTTTCGCGCTGAGCGCCCTTTTCACAAGGGTTGCTGGTTACTCTACCATTCTAACCTATGCAGGCTGGGCACCGGTTTTCTTTAACCTGATTTACCTCGGTCCAATGTACGCGATCTTTACATCGATCACCACGAATAAACGTCTTGTCTGGCTCAGTCTCCTCTTCTTTCAACTCACCAACTGGGTCGGACAGGATTATTTTTCCCCACAGGGCTTTAATTTCTTTCTCTACCTCGTTATTATCGCGATACTCTTGAAGTGGTTTAGAATGCCTCCGAAGAAGCAGGTTCAATTGGGGAAAGACGCCTCGTTGGTGCAAAAGTTTTGTGCGTGGCTCAAAGCGCCTGATACCCAGTCTGCATATATTGGGCACTGGCAGCGACGAGGCCTACTGTGCTGCCTGATACTGGTCTTTGGGCTGATCGTATTTAGCCACCCACTGACGCCTTTCTTTACGCTGCTAAGTGTGTCTGCCCTGGTGGTATTCCGCCGCTGCTACCCATTCTGGCTGCCAATCCTCATGGTCGCGATGATGGCGTTCTGGGATATCGTTGTGGCGGGACCGTATCTGTCTCAGCACTACAACTTGCTCGTTTCCATAGGGAACCTCTTTGATAATCTACCAACGACTATTACTTCTGGGAAGTTATCGGGCGATCTACTCTACCATATTATTGCCACCATACGCCTCTCTATGGCGGTTCTACTCTGGCTGCTGGCATTTCTTGGCGGCCTCAGGCGCCTGAGGCAGGGGAATCGGGACATCACCCCCATTCTCCTGGCTCTGGCGGGATTCCCTTTGCTAGCCGCCCAGAGTTACGGCGGAGAGCTACTCATGCGCATCTATCTCTTTGCAGAGCCGTTTATGTGCTTCTTTGCAGCATCGCTGTTTTTTGACAACTCGGCGGCAATAGCCCGTAAACCCACGCGCGCGCGCGCAGCTTTTCCATGGAGGACTGCTACGATCACAGTGTCGAGCGCGTGAATTATATCTCCTACGATGAGTGGAATGCGGTGCAGTATCTCTATCAAATTGCCCCAGCCAAAACCTACATTGTCGAAGCCTGGAGCGATGCTCCCATACCTTTTGAGAACTACGCAAAATACACCATTGATACGCTCACTTACGATCTCCCGGAAGCAGTTATTCATCCAAATATCGATGAAATTGTTCAGTTCTTTGAGAATGATGGCTATCGCAACTCATATATTTTTTTCTCGCAGGAGGAGCAGGTGCAAGCAACCTCATACGGCGGGATGCCAAGCGACACTCTGCAACGATTAGAAACAGGGCTACTTCGTACAGGGAAGTTTAAATTAATATACCGCAACTCTGATGCGCAGATACTGCAGTTTATCGGATAAGCAGGAAAAGGTGCGTCTTGATTTAGGAGGTACTTGACATTGGTATTGGCGAAAGGAGTAAGGAATACCCATGAGTACACCGCAACAAGCAAATGAACGTATTCCTTCTAGGATTCTACATTGCCCTCGCTGCCATACTCAATTACCACTAAATGCAGCATTCTGTAGTTCCTGTGGGGAGCAAGTCGAGAAAAATGGGGAATGGGAAAATGGAGACGATGATACGCAACCACAACTTGAAGTTCCGCTTCGAAGCAAGGTATTGCAATCCTTGCCAGCTACACCTATTCCATCAACATCAGAGGCATGGCAACAGGTTCCCGAAGCAGAAGTACCGGCATTTCTCTCAGAAGACTCGACCGCACCATCAATTCCTGTGCCTGGCGTTGATACGAAAAAACAACCATTTTCTCAGCAGGTGAGGCAGCGAGTTACTAGATCGCTCTCGGCTGTTTCGTCTATACCCCAACGAAAAGCAGTATCGAACCCTTCTCGATCAGATTGGTTGTGGCCTACGATTATCATTCTTTCTGCTGTCGCTGCTGGCCTCGTAAACTTTGCGTTCACAGATACAGCGCTACGCCCGATCGTCGTATTCTGGTTTCTCTTCGTCTGTCCAGGCATGGTGCTCGTGCGCTTCTTACGTCTTAACGAGCCTATAGTAGAATGGACGCTCGCCCTTGCCCTGAGCTTTGCCATTGATGCAATTGTAGCAGGCATACTATTGTATGCTGGAAGGTGGTCGCCTACAGGAATCCTCAGTATATTGATAGGTCTCAGTCTTTGTGGCGCTATCGTGCAACTTGCGACCAGTACTCTATTTGTACCAAAACTGCTGCATACGGTACGTTCAAGGAAACCTAGTGAATGGGACTTGACAGGCTGATTGGACTGCACCCCTCTGAACCGGGGCTTCGGCAGAGGCCAACATTGCACAATTCATCGGAGATGTGTACAATACGAAACGGTTACATTTCAGCCCCGGCTATGCGCCCCCTATTGAATTTGAGGTTTGAATACTGTGAACTATCAAGAAGCCTTAGCATATCTCTATAGTCTGAGCGATTATGAGCGCGGCGGGCCTTACACGCGCAATCGCGAAGAAAATTTAGCACGCGAAGCGCGGCTCCTCGAAGCGCTTGGTGATCCCCAACTCAGTTATACCAGCACACTGCTTGCGGGCACGAAAGGCAAAGGCTCAACAGCAGCATTTATTGAACGAGTTTTGCGCGAGGCTGGCCTGCGTACCGGCCTCTATACGCAGCCCGATCTCCATACCTTTCGTGAGCGCATGCGTGTTAATGGGCGGCTCATCGGCGAGGAGGAGGTTGCAGAGCTGGTGCCGCAGGTGCGTGCTGCTGCCGAGGAGATAGGGCAGAGACGGGAGTTTGACCCATTCATAACCTACGAGCTGGCAACCGCCCTTGCTCTGCTCTATTTTCAGCGCCAGCATGTAGAACATGCCGTGCTGGAGGTTGGTTTAGGTGGTCGCCTGGATGCTACCAATGTCACACAGCCTCTTGTCTCGGTGATTGCCTCTATTAGTTATGATCATACGCAGATTTTAGGTGATACCCTGGCGAAGATTGCGACTGAAAAGGCCGGCATCATTAAACCAAACGGCGTGGTAGTGACCTCGGCACGACCGCCAGAGGCTTTGCTCGCTATTGCCGCCGTGTGCAGGAGGCAACATGCCGAACTGATACGCGTCGGGGCTGCAGGCAGCGACCCTGCGCAGGCCGAAGTCGAAACGGGGCAATTACCCGCGTTAAGTTACCATTATCAACTGGAAGACCGCACAGAGGACCGCCAGCATTTTACCGCCTGGACACCAGAACGCGTGTATGCGGGTCTGGAAATACCCTTAGCAGGTCAGCATCAACTTGAAAATGCCACGCTTGCCCTGGCTACCCTCGATATGCTGCGCAAAATCGGCACTGATCCATCCCGCCAACGCCGACAAGTCGATAAATCGACTTTCTACAGTAGACCCCGATTTATCGAGGGGCGAGCGCAGCGAGGCGGGATGCAAGGAGAAGGCATTTCCTGGGATGAGCGGGCGCTACGTGAAGGCTTGCGTAAAATGCGCTGGCCAGCACGCATCGACGTTGTAGAGCATCATCCTACCATTGTGGTCGATGGCGCTCACAATGCCGATTCCATGGAGAAGCTGATGCAGGCTCTGCGAGATTCATTTGCGTTTCACCGGTTGATTGTGGTGCTGAGCCTGTTTCGTGACAAAGACCTCGTGGGCATAGCACGCGCATTACAGCATGCGGATATTGTGGTGCTTACACGAATGGTAAGCCCACGCGCTGCTACTGTCGAGCAGATGCAAGAAATATTTGCCAAACACGCACCACATGCAGAGATACACACTGCTGATGATAGCCGCGCTGCCATGGGGCTTGCTGTCGGCCTGGCAGGAGGCAACGACTTGATCTGCGCGACAGGTTCGCTTTATTTTGCCGGCGAAGTGCTACGCTGGGCAGCAGCTCGTGGCGATGAGGTCGCAGCGGCGGCTATCGAGGGTGTAGATCACTGAGCCATTCCACCCATTTCCGCCCTTCTCAGTGCATAGCGCGCACTGCCTTTCTTGCCAGCCGCCGAGGCTTCCTCTGCTGTCCATTGATGAGCTGTTCCTCGGGCTTGCGAAGTGCGTCCGCCCTTACTCGCTATCTCCCGGCGCCGCTCTGGGCTCATTGCGGCGAGGCCACGTGCACGCCTGTCGTTAGAATGTAAGACCATTTTATCTTCCTCCCTTACCTGTCTATGCAGGTCTTCTAGGGTTTGTGCTTTCGTCATTGTTTTTGTAGATTTTATCCACTATATAGTAACACGGCTCAGCAGCAGAAATGGTTTCAGCACAGCTGAGTGTCCTCAGACAGGATAACAGATAATTAGCTGAACAGCAATAGTTACATATTTATCAGGAGAGGCCTAAACGCCTTTATCCTTGCGCCATGGCGTATCCGATCTCCTCATCCAGCGCCCACCATAGAATAAATAGGTGTCCTCGCGATTGAAGAACGAATCTGTCAGGTCGCACTCTTCCCATGTGCCGGCGGAGCCCGCTTCTTGATTTACTTTCTGTACCAGGAAGTCGATAACGGCAGGGCCGTCGTTCAGATCGATGCCAGGGAAGCTCTCTTCGTCGAGGTCTCCCTCTAACTCGACTGGGTTTCCACCTTGTGTGCCGCGCAAGACGTAGTAAATGTACATAATAACCTCGCTGCTTTGTAGTGTTTTAGCGTACCTTGCTATGCTCTATGATACTACCCAAATGTCCTACCTGTACGTTGTGTTTTGAACCGGATGGAAGTTCGATTTGTTGTGCCTGGCTCGTTGCCGCCGGCAGCTTTTGTGCAATCGCTTACAGGCTAGCGGCGAAAGGGTATAAATTTAACGTTGAAACAGGCGAAATGTTGTGGTATACTTTGCTACAGGTACACTTTAGAAAAGCTGTACTAGTTTTGCGCCCATATTTCCTACAAATTAAATGTTGCCCGCTACTAGCCAGGAGCATTTATTTATGACCTTCCTTATGGTCACGCTATTCGCCTTTGCCATCGGCATCATGCTGACTGGCTTTTATTTTACCACCAAGTCATACCTGCGCAATCAGCGTGCTGAATACCCTGTAGCGCGTCGCCGGGTTGTCGAATCTATTCCATTGCAAAGGCAACGGCCTGTTGATTCTGTACCTGTAGCGCGAAGGCGTACAATTGTAGAATCAGCGCCGGTGCGCTCATACCGCTTGCGAGGCGGGACGTATTATCGCCCTGCACGAGCGATTTCAGTATCCACGCTGTGGGAACGCATCAATAGGCGGCAGACCGGCGAGCCAATTCCCTGGTCTGTGATTATTATCGGCCTTCTCTCCATTATTCTACTTGGCTTTTACACGCTAAACTTCTTGCTTCCTCATCGCGCTCTCTTAGCCTTTGTCCTGTTCAACCCGCCGATTACCTCTGCTCCCTCGGCACCGGCGCCGCAACAGCCGCTAACCTATCATGCAGCACAAGATTTAGCACGCATTGGACAGCTTGATCCGGCGCAATATAACTCGTCACAGGAGTATAATCTCTGGGCATATTCGACGTGCTCTACCGCTGCAATGACCGAGGTGATAAATGCTTATGGGCACCATTATCGCGTTACGGATATTTTGAAAGTCGAGGCGCAAATAGGCGAAATTACCCCCCAACTCGGATTGCTAGAAGATGTTGGAATACAGCGAACGGTAGCCCATTTTGGATTCAAGACGACCTGGGGTCACAACCTGTCACTTGACCAGGTCATCACTATCGCCAATCATGGCAGACCTGTAATTGTAAGTTTCCCTCCGGCTAGATATGCTGGCGGTCACCTTGTCGTGGTGGTTGGTGGAGACAGCAATTATGTACTTGTTGCCGATTCATCCCTCTGGAACCGTCACGCAATTACCCGTGCGCAATTTCTCTCCTGGTGGGAAGGCTTTTATGCAATTGTGACGCCCAATTAGCTATCTTGCTCTTCTTTGGGTACATAGAGCTTTATTCTGCGAAAAGCTTCAGCGTACTGCATATCCAGGCCCTTCTTCTCCTTTGCCTGTTTTGCCGTTTCAGCTCCCCATTCGCGGATTCTGTCGAGCATTTTTGCCTCCGGCCCAAATTGAGTGACATGGCACTGGAGTCCCCTGGTCTTTAGCTCGATTGTCTCGCCGATATCGATGTAGGTGTTCTGGTCCCCATTGAAGAAGAGATAGAGTTCGTGTACCTGGTAGGGTAGCAATCCCTCGGCAAGCAATTCACGGTAGGAACGTGGGTTGCCCACTGCCGGGAAGATTGCATCCAGAACGATATTGCCTGTTGTCCGGTGGTCGGAATGATTGAGGTACGCTGTCTGATCTGGTTTTTCATCGGGATCGGGCGCAAAAATGTGCTGGTTTGGATCATGCGTGATTACCACACGCGGGCGATATTTGCGAATGAGCCGGACGATAGCCTTGCGGGCAGTTTCGCTGTTGGTAAGATGGCCGTCGGGAAAGCGCAAGAATTCGACGGCTTGAACCCCCAGCACTTCACAGGACATACGCTGTTCCTGTTCGCGTGTGAGCATTAAATCTGTGTCGATCAAGCTGGGAACTTCGCTGCCCTCGGCCCCATCGGTCATTATCACCCAGACAATCTTCTTCCCTTGCTTCGCCCACAAGGCGCTGGTACCGGCTGCCGCAAAGTCGTTGTCGTCGGGATGTGCACCGATAACCATAGCCTCGCAATCAGGAGTTTTAATAACCTGCAACGCTCCCGGAGCATTTCTGTCTGCCATGTGTCTGAAAACCTTTCAATGTGTTAGGCAATATGGAGTCTCCTGGCTTTAGACCAGGGAAGGAAATATCGCCGCTCTAAGGTGTATATGTAGAGTATATCAGACTGTTGAAAAATGTGAAAGCAGGATGGTAGCTCGACATTCTGTCCATATCTCGAGTTCCTCCTTGTTGATTCAATTTCATGACGAAGGATCCATTGAACTGCATGCACTGACATGGAATGGCTATCCTCCACCGGCGCTCTGACTGAATCGCTCAATGAGGCGTGCCGCTTGAGCTGCTCCGCCATACGCTCGCATCCTTTCGCCCGCACGAGCGGCGTTGTCGGCGAAGGACGGATCCGTGAGCACGTGCCTGACCGTCGCCCGCAACGCTTCCACGCGCACACGTTTCTTCCCGCGATCATGCTCGACCGGCACCATAACTCCCGCACCTAACGCCGCAATCCGCCGCGCGTTGCTCTCGCGTTCTGCGTAGGTCGGGATGATGACGGCAGGTTTACCCATGCAGAGTCCGGTCTGGCAAGAGCCATAGCCCCCGTGGTGGATCAGCAAATCGCTCCTCTCTGCCATCGCCAATCCTGGAACGTAGGGTTCGTGGCGGAAGTTGGCTGGCAAAGGGAGCACTTCCTTCGGCAGAGGAAACCTCGCCACGACCTGCTTCACATATACCTTTCCTATCCATTGGACTAAAAATCTTGCCAGGACACCCTCAACCGGGTAAGATGCGCATAAGGAGAGACTTATGTTCTGCTGGAAAGAAGAGCTGTGTGGATCTTACCTGGCCCTGTATCAGGTAGATAGGGGTCTTGTGTCGTTTGTCGAATAAAAAATACCGTCTGCCAAATAATATGCGACGCTGCCAGGCGCTTTCAGCAGATGGCCTCCGCCTCATAAGCTGGCGTGACATCATTTTCTTCCTTTGCGTCTTTCAATCACTCGTCTTTTTGGCTCTATTTCTTGGCCCAATGCCCCTCTATGTGGCGGAAGTGCCATGTTACCTGACAGAGAATGAAGCCGCCTCTCGCCTCCGGGAAGTTCGACCAAAGAGTTGCGAACGCCAGGATTACGCGGGCAACTTTGATGCATGTGCTGGCGTTGGATCAAACGGTCTTTTTCGTGAATGCTGCCAAAAAGAGATGAGCTATGATGACATGGCACTGATCTCGGGCAGAAACGTTCAGTAATAATCGTCTCGACGCGCATCTGCCGCCGATCGTTGGCAATGTAGCAGACAGAAACGCGTCAGGATAGCAAACCGATGACAGCATTTCCCGTTCATGACGAGGCTCATGACGCTTTCATGACACTTCCTCCTTATACTGGTACCAGAGAGGGCATGGGTTCGTCAATTGGAGGGGGTGGCCCAAACCACGGCTTTGGGGCCTTTGCATGATGAAATGCTCTCAAGAGGAGAAACAGCTTGACCAAGCTTGAAGGAAAAGTCGCGGTCATCACGGGTGGCAGCAGCGGCATCGGCCTGGCCACGGCCCGGCGCTTCATCTCAGAGGGCGCCTACGTCTACATCACCGGCCGCCGTCAACGCGAACTGGATGCAGCCGAACGACAAATCGGGAAGAATGTGACCGCGGTTCAGGGGGATGTCTCGAACCTCGCGGATCTTGATCGCCTGTATGCCACGGTGCAGCAGCAGCATGGCCGCATCGATATCGTCTTCGCCAACGCCGGTGTTGTGGAAGTCGCTTCATTGGGGGAAATTTCTGAAGCCCACTTTGACAAAACGTTCAACATCAACGTCAAAGGGTTGCTTTTCACAGTGCAAAAGGCGCTGCCGCTCTTGCAGGACGGCGGGTCGATCATTCTGAACGCAGGGGCTGGCTCGATCAAAGGGGCACCAGCCTTCAGTGTGTCCTGTGCGCAGGCGGCGGCGATCCGCTCCTTCGCGCGCAGTTGGACGCTGGACCTGCAAGCCCGCAAGATCCGCGTCAACGCCGTCAGCCCTGGTCCGACCAACACCCCGGGCCTCAAGAACCTGGGGCAGACGGAGGAACAGGGGAAGCAGATCGTGACGTCACTCGTGACCACCAACCCGCTGGGGCGGATGGGCGATCCTGACGAAATCGCTAAAGCGGTCGTGTTCCTCGCCTCGGATGACAGCAGTTTTATCACCGGCATCGAACTGTTCGTCGATGGGGGTGAGGCACAGGTTTAAGTGATCCTGGTCGTGGGCGCCTCATCGAGATGCCCACGATACCTTTCACACGGAGCGCCTCGCCGACAAGCGGGGACTGGCTTCTCCTAAAGGAAGGCTCGTACGACGAGCGAGAGGAGAAAAAATAAGGAGCAAAGCTGATGAGATGCTGACGTGTCATTTTTCAGATAAAAAAGAGGGTCTGCCAAGTGTAAATTTTGTCTGAAACCACCACAAAGCAAGAGAGCGAGGCCGGGGTTTCATGCTGGGTGGTTCGCCTGCGGCGCATGACTTCTTGAGGGTCGGAAGTATTCTCCAAGTCGAATCATCGCCCTGGTTGCAGTATGAGTAGAACTGCCGATCTTCCTGCTGGAGAATCGGAAGGACGCGGCGCTCGCTTGCAAAGTTTGACTGTAATTTTTCGGTGGATTATCCTATGAGCGTAGAGTGATCCTCGGTATGTGCTGTATCGCCCCAGCGGGGGTACAGGAAAGGAGAAGTGCAATGGCCACTGGCGCACTTGTGATCGGATTTGGCCCTGCTGTGCGGGGCCGGGAACAAAAAGCCCTGCAGGTCTTCAACGAGGCTATCCAGTACTACACCCAGTTGCAGCAGCAGGGCGTGATCGAGAGCTTCGAGCCCGTCGCCCTGGAGCCACATGGCGGCGATCTCGCAGGCTTCCTGCTCATCCGCGGCGACCGTGAGAAGCTGAACGCGCTGCGCACCAACGAGGAGTTTCTTCGCCTCAATAACCGCGCCGCCCAGGTGGTCGACGACCTGGGCATCATCACGGCGTTTATTGGGGAGGAGCTACAGCGCCAGTTCGCAGACTTCCAGACTCAGGCGTCCGAGTTGAGCTAGACGACCCGGTGCGGGGTATGCCAGACAGCCTCATTCCCGTACAGAGCCAGGACACGAAGAGGGCAGCGGTGTACTGCCATACTCTTCGTGTCCTGGCTCTTGTCGCTTCCGGTACCCCTGTTTCCTCTAATCCCCTCTTTCTCACTATGCTTGTTAGTAGGGATTAGTTCCGACCCTCCCTTCTTTGGAATGAAACTGGTCATGTTTGTCTCATGATCCTGGCGAATGAGAGCCCTTTCTTTTCTGTAAAGGAAAGGTGTCTATTGGCTTTGTATGGGCTTCGAGGGGTGAGCCTGGGAAAGCAACAGAGGGAGAAATCACCAGGATCATGCTACAGATTCTACTCGTTTAAAAAGTTTGCATTTACAGCCAAGCGCCTTCAGCAGATGGCCTCTGCCACCATAACTTGGCATGGCCTTTTCGCAAAGACCATTTTAGTTTGGCCTGTCTTTGATCTCATCTTTTTCGTCGTGCGCCATTTTATGGTGACAAAATTGGCCGTTGCATTCTTTCTGAAGAGTACCAGATAGATGAGCTAAGATGACAAGCCACGTTATGGGTCAGAGGCTCTTTTTGGGTCAGATGAGGCTGGGACTGCTTCTAAGCTCTCCAGACTGCGGATTGGACTTGAATTTGGCGCTTTCGGGACGTAGGTTTGGCGCGAGTTTGAAAATCCATGTGAATGCTCCTGAGAAGCACGCTTGTTGACTCTAGCTTTACTTTTGGCGATAACCGCTGTAATCAGACGCAATTCTAGTTGCGGTCGCCTGAGAAGGGCTTGCAAGATGTTCCTCCCATCGACGCCAAACTTACAACCCGATTGCGCCAAATTCAAGTCCAATCCGCACAGACGCCACCGCTTGAGAAACCCCGCCAGGACCCTGGTAACAACTACGTGCAGTAGTGTTTGCAAAAAAGGTCGTGACCCTCAACCCCGCCCTGGACCGGGCATCCGGGAACAATCTACGTGGTGCGGGGCTGAGATCGAAGGAAGAAGCCCCTTTTTACGAGGAGCTGGGGAACAAACCAGCAGCAAAGGTGAGATGCCAACTCCCACCTGGAAAGGCTGGCTGAAAGTTCGTAACGTCCCGTCCCTGGCACGGTTAAGCCGCCTGATTTCAGCAGTTGAACGCATAAAACAGGCATGCTCTGACGCCTATCTTTCTGCATCTTTTCTCACCGTTTACGTCAGATTCGTTCGAAGACGGCCTGGATCACAGCGATCCGCTGCTCTTCCAGGTTGCGTCTCGCGTTGCGTACCATCTCACCGAATTTGGCACCTAAGAGCAAGTGTTCGCCGAGTGAAGGCAGCGCCGGAGCAGAGCTTGCCTGCGGTGCAGGGCGTTCGCGAGACCCGGCGGCTGACCTCGCGCTCATATCCACCCAGGCCACTTCTTTGAACCCGGTCTCGACCAGCAGGGCACGAACCGCTTCTGGTGGAAGCAGAAAGCTGATGGTTTGGTCGGCTGCCCAGGGGACGGGGAAGTGGAGGGGCTGCACTGGACCAGCCATGATCTCATAGAGCGCCAGTCGTCCTGCCGGTCGGAGCACCCGGGAGATCTCTGCGTAGAGCCGGGCTTTGTCAGCAATGTTCATCGAACTGTGCAGCGTCCACACTGCATCGAAGCGTGCATCGGGAAACGGCATCTCCAGGGCACTGCCCTGCTGGAAGCTGACGCGATCAAGGAGCCCCGTGCGTGCGGTGAGCATGGCCCCGACGCGACAATACTCCTGGGTCACGTCGAGTACGGTCACGCGGCATGCTTGCTCCGCGGCAAGCAGACGGGCAGGTCCTCCCAGTCCTCCCCCGACATCGAGCACCTCCATCCCTGCCTGCAGCCCAGCCAGGCGGACAAGTTCAAGGGTGGCCTGCTTGCCTCGGAGGTGGAATTGATCCACCGGGGCCAGATCATCGGGACTGAGTCGCTCAAGGTCCTTGCCTGCTGCCTCGAGTGCAGCCAGGATGGCCGCGCCTAGATCTCCTCGTCCATAGTGCTGATTGATCGCCTGATTGTCGTTCTTCATCGTCATGATCGCCAACTCCCTTCAAATCGGTGCTTGGGCATGAGCCTCCCTCTCTCCAAAACAAACACAAAGGCCGCACTACAAAACAACCAGGTCACATGTCTTTCTGGCTCTATCTTATGCGATTTTGCTCGATGGGGGCAAGATTTTTTTGCAAGCAGTACTGCACGTAGTTGTTACCAGGGTCCTAGCGAGGTTTCTGCTTGACTTCCAGAAACGCGCCAAGATATTCAACAAATGACAGAGAGGAACACGATGAGTTCAAAACTGTTTTTCATTACGGGAGCAACTGGAAACACCGGCAGTAAAGCCGTCGAATTTCTTCTTGAGCGAGGCCATAAAGTGAGGGCTTTCGTTCATAAGAAAGACGAACAAAGTGCACAATTACAAAAACGAGGTGCAGAGATCGCCGTGGGTGATCTTCTCGATTTCATGACGATTCGGCCCGCACTTGAAGGCGTTTCAGGAGCCTATTTCGTCTATCCAATTGCTCCGGGCCTCATAGAGGCAACAGCCTACTTCGCTCAAGCCGCGAAAGAGGCTACTGTTTCAACGGTCGTGAATATGTCGCAAATCTCCGCGAGGCGCGAAGCGAAGAGTCACGCGGCGTTCAATCACTGGACGGCGGAACGAGTGTTTGATTGGTCTGGCCTTGCCGTCACCCATCTGCACCCGACCTTTTTTGCCGAATGGTTTCTTTCCTACGCGCAAAGCATCAAAGACGGTCTTGTGCGAATGCCGTTTGGCGAAAGCAAGCATACGCCCATCGCGGCGGAGGATCAAGCTCGTCTCATCGCGAGCATTCTCGAGAATCCATCAGCCCATACAGGGAAAACATACCAACTGTTTGGTCCCAAAGAGTACACCTACGCCGAGGCGTTTGCGAAGATTTCGGATATCTTAGAACGGAAAATCATCTACGAAAGAATACCGCTTGAAGCGTTCCGCAAGCAATGGGTGAAGCGGGACTCACCTTTCGTGGCACAGCACCTCTTTGAAGTCGCGCAAGATCACGCGGCAGGCGTTTTCTCCGGCACGAATGGAGTGATCGAGAACATCACGGGTCACAAGCCAATGGGCCTTGAGGAATTTATCAGGAAACATCGGGAGGCGTTTGGATGAGCAGCTCACGTGTCCCCAAAGCATGATGGCCCTGTCGGCCAAAGCAGAGAATGAACAACTGGAGCCCCTGGCTCGTCGACGCCCTCATGCTAGGTTGCTGCACCACTCTGACTGGGGTCACTAGATTACAGATGGACGTTGACAATGCAGATTGTCACCATTCCCATAAATTCGCCGTGACTTCCGCATACAGTCGCCGATTAGCCTTGTTGTTAAACGTCAATTAAATAGTACTTGTGGCGACAATTATTTTTGCCGATGAGGACTCCGATGGCGTTTTCTTGGAAAGAAGCTGTCCATCCTCTTGTTGACGAAGATGCTGCTGGTTAGCTTCTTTGGCACGATAGCTTTCCACTCCCATCATATCCAGAATGACAGAGTGATGCACCACCCGATCAATGGCAGCCATCGTGGTCATGGGATCTTTGAAGATCCGCTCCCACTCAGAGAATACCAGATTGGTGGTAATGACCACGGATTTGCGCTCATAGCGTTCAGCGAGAAACGTAAAGAGCACCTCCATCTCATCACGGTTGTGCTGGACATAGCCGATATCGTCGAGCATCACACACAAAAACTTGTCCAGTTTCGCCAGCTCATGTGGCAGACGCAGATCCCGCTTTGCCGCTAAGAGTCGCTGAACCAAGGTTGCGGTGCTGATCCATAACACGGGATGCCCTTGTAGGATGAGTTCATACCCCAAAGCGGCCATCAAATGACTTTTCCCTACTCCTGGTTTGCCCACGGCGATCACATTGACGGCTGTTTCGAGAAAGGTGCCACATTTGAGTCGTTCCACTTGAAGTTGCAACGCGGCTGGGAGTCTCCCCAAGTCGAAGGTGCGTAGTGTCTTCTCACGAGGGAGCCCGGATTGACGCAGCAGACGTTCGGTGCGTCGCTGCATGCGCTGTTCTTCCTCATACGTGGCCAGGTCATACAAATATGCTTCATGGGTCAACCCCTCTTTGGCTGCTTTGAGGGCCAGATCAGCAAAGATCTCGGCCATGCCTGCCAGATTGAGACGCGCTAAGAGCGCATGGAGTTCGGTGTGCCGGTTGAGTCGATTAGACATGGGACCTCCTGGAGGGAATGAGTTGATCATAGGATGACAGATCGAGCGTGGGCTTCTGCAGGTGGGGGATCGCATGCACACGTGGCACACAGACCAGATCACGGACCGCCTCAACGGTCGGGAGTGTGCCTACTTCCAGCAACAACAGGAGTGCCGTTTCGACTTCTGTTTCCGAGATCGTCGCAGCCAGATGCAGCACGCGAACGTACTCCTGATCCGCACGTTTGGGGCGCTCTGCCAGCAATCGATCATACGCCTGTCGGAAAAGCGTGGTCGGGAACAGATCATCTCGGTATCGATAGGCGGCAAAGGCTCCTGGCTTGCGAACCAACGACCAGATAATATGCCGGTAATTGATGTGGTGTTGATGCTTGCCGCTGATGCGAGGCAAGGTAAAGGCGAGTTTACTTCCCACGAATCCTTCCAGCGTTTCGGCTCGCACACGAAGCGTGAGCGTCGTCCCGATGAGGCGCGAGGGAACCGAGTAGGTATTGCCAAGCACCTGGATGGTGCTGAACCGACTGACCGTGAGGCGCAGTTCTTTGCACGGAGCCAGAGCAGTTGCTGGCAACGGACGTAAGGCTTCGCGCTCGGTCGCAAAGCGCACCGTGCGATTCAGGTTGCGATTGCGCACCAACTCGTGCAAGAAGTGCTCATACGCAGCACGAGTAGGAAAGTCGCGATCACCACGTGCGCGTAATGCCTGATCGACCGCTTGCTTGAAACGGTGATGGGATTGTTCCACATCGCCGTTTTCATGGGCCACGCCGGTATTGTTCCAGGTCGGCTGCATGCCGTAATGAGCCATGAGCGCCTGATAGCGTTGGGTAAAATCCTCTTTCCCAGCAGTGCCGCCCTGCTGCACCGCCGCAGTCAGATGATCGGTCCGATGCAAGCTGGGCACTCCGCCAATTTGCCACAGGCAGTACTCTAGCCCTTCTGCTAGAGCCTCGAAGCTTTCGCTGAAACAAATACGCACGGCTTCTACATTCGAGTAGGTGAGCACGAAATGGTAGAGCAGATGGGGAAACGGCTGGCCTGCCAGGGTGATCAAGAGGTCATCCATGTGGGTAAAATCGGATTGACCACGTTCGCCCGGCGTATGCCGTTGTTCAAAGATCACTTCCTGTTCTGGTCCATGCAGCGCTCGCCACCTGGCAATATGCCGCTGCAATGTCCGTACTTGCGTGGATTGATACCGACCAGGATCTCGCTCACAGAGCAGCGCAAACAGCGTTGCGCCTTGCAGGGCTGGATCACGTTCGAGCTGCGAGACCACCCAGGGCCAATCTTGCTCAAACGGATTCTGGCGCGTATTCCAGTCGTGAGAACCCTTGAGTTGGGACGGGAGCTTGCCTGTGTGCTCATATTTGCGCGCCGTGCGTTCACTCATTCCGGCGCGGGTAGCAGCCACTCGTTGCTCCATCCCTTTCTTCCTCTCTTGCATGTAGCGTCTAACCTCTGTATCCTTCTTCAATGACACTCCCCTCGTTTTTGTATTCGATGGGTGTCATCGTAGGTCATCCATTTGGCGCTTGTCTAGATGGATGACCGTAATTACCAGTGCTCCTCGACGTCATCGTCGTTCATGCTCGTTGTCATCGGCAATTTTAATTGTCAGCTCCTGCTACTTTTAATTATCGCTCAACAC
>WNEZ01001318.1_pt1 | contig 25926 bp, 26 predicted proteins | sample 5400521 | NCBI WGS metagenome assembly WNEZ01 (sample SAMN13153339, study PRJNA577476) | soil metagenome | isolation source: 120 cm saprolite under Douglas fir tree site 2 hole 1 replicate 1 | place: USA:California | collected 2015-04-18
ACCGCCGCAATAATCAAATGCTGTATTCAATTTGGGGGATGCGCGAGCCCGTTTACGACCTCAGACAGAGAGAGTGGGCTTAGTCGTGAACCGGTTGGCCAGCAGCTAGAAGCTCACCGCCAGTAGCGTTCCTCAAATCAACTTCAACTGTTGCGGCTGCAGCACGCTAATCCGTACTCGTTCAACCTTGCGGTTTGTAGATTCCACTACCTCAAAGCGCAAACCGTCCTCCTCGATTACTTCACCTTTCTGCGGAATGCGTCCGGCCAACTCGGTCACCAGCCCGGCCAGGGTCGACGACTCCTTCCCCTCCGGCTTCACCCCAAAGAGTTCCGCCAGGCGGTCCACGTCCATTCCGCCGGAAACGATGTAAGAACGCTCGCTTTCGCGGATGATCTCAGGCTTCTCATGCTCGTCGCGGATCTCACCCACGATCTCTTCCACCAGGTCTTCAATCGTGACCAGCCCGGCGACTCCGCCGTACTCATCTACGACAATCGCCATCCGGATATTCTTCTTCTGCATCTCGCGGAGCAGATCACTTCCGAGCTTGCTCTCCGGTACGAAATAAACGTCACGCCGCATCAAGCTGTCCAGTATCCGGACCCGCGCCTCACTATCCGGCACCTGCAGCACGTCCTGCGCGTAAACGATTCCCTTAATGTTGTGGATGTTCCCTTCATACACGGGGACGCGGGAGTAGTGTTTGGTCCGTAGCAACTCGATGAATCGCTCCACCGTAGTGTCACTGGGAACGGCAAATATCTCGGGACGCGGTTTCATCGCCTCACGCACTGTCTTGCCGCTGAACTCCACCACCGACTGAATCAGATCACGGTCACCCTCCTGCAGAATGCCCTCTTCCCGCCCGGCCTCAATGAGCGCATCCACAGCTTCTGCCGGGCTCTCCGGCTGTTCTCCTGTGTTTTGTCGAGTGAGCGAGGCAACGGACTGAAGGAATCCCAACACGATTGTCATCGGCAATACTAAATAGATCAGGATTGTTAGCAACGGTGTCCAGCGTATGAGCCATGCGCCGTTGGTGCGGGAGAAAAATACGAACGGCAGGAAACGGTTGCACAGAATCACAATCAGAATCAGGCTCAGGGTCGCCTGAAGGATTTCGTAGACGCTCCACCTCTGATCATTGAAAACCGTGAAACCCAGCAGTAAGCCAATGGCGGCGGTGATCGACTGCGTGAGCACCGCCATGGAGAGCGATGCCCGGCTGCGGCTAACGTGCAGCTTAGGTTCAATCTTTTGTTCAAAAATGTCGATATTATTCTGAAATTCGCGCGAGAGAAACTTGCCGATCTCCTGGTAGACCCGATCCACGTAGGAAACCAGGATCAGCAAACCCAACAACAGAACCAGCGCTACGGCGACCGCAAGGTTCATCTCGGCCTCCGCGAGCCTGCGGTACCGCGGCTTGATGCGCGAGGTTTGCGAACTGAGAGTCCTTTGGTTCCGGCTTGCTTATTTCGCTCGATCAACCCCGTGGGCAGCCCCAGCTCTCGCCGAAGCTTGCTCTCCTCCCCGGCCATTCTGCCATTATCGCTCTCGTGGTCGTAGCCCGCCAGATGGAGAACTCCATGTAGCGTCAGGATTTTCACCTCTTTGACCGCGGAATGTCCGAGCCGCAGAGCATTTCTTGCGGCGATGTCTGCACAGACAGCGACATCCCCGGCGAATTTTTCTCCCGCGATCTGCGCCAAAGCAGGGAATGACAATACGTCGGTGGGCTTGTCCTTGCCGCCAAATCTTCGATTTAAAAATCGCATCTCGCTGCTGCCCGTCACCAGGAGGTTGACCGTGCCCTTTAATCCCACTACCCGTCGCGCCCGCAGCACAAAGCGTTCGAGCATCGCGCCGCTGAGCCCAGCAATTCGCCTCTTCAAAGTGACCAATTTGCTCTCCGCGACCTCTGCCGCCTTTCTCGTCGAACCCAGCGATAGATTTCTTTTCTGTCCAACAACGGATCTGCGTCCGCGCTGGCCAAAACAAACAGGAGGGCCCAATCCAGCGCCCTCCCGCGTGGAACCTGCACGTTATTCCTCAGTTCCGATTTCCGCCCGTGACACGGCAACGTCCTGCTCGCTTCCTGTTCCAGGGGCACTGGACTTTCCGTTGGTTCGTTCACCGACTTCCGCGCCTTTTGCATTTCCATTTTTAGCTTCCGGCAACAGCAGAATCTGCTGCTCGGCAATGCGCGTTTTGTGCTCGTCGTAAGCGCGGATAATGCGCTGCACCAGGTGATGCCGCACCACGTCGGCCTCGTCGAAGTGGACAAACGCCAGACCCTCCACGCTCTTCAATACATCGATCGCTTCGAGAAGTCCGCTGCGGCGGGCGCTCGGGAGATCGATCTGCGTAATGTCTCCGGTAATCACCGCCTTGGAGTTGAATCCCAGGCGGGTGACGAACATCTTCATCTGCTCCGATGTGGTGTTCTGCGCCTCGTCGAGAATCACGAACGAATCGTTCAGTGTGCGGCCGCGCATGAAGGCAATGGGCGCGATCTCGATTACGTTTTTCTCCAGATAGCGATCGACACGTTCCGGATCGAGCATGTCGTATAGCGCGTCATAGAGCGGACGCAGGTATGGATCAATCTTGTCTTGCAGCGTGCCCGGCAAAAAGCCCAGGCGCTCTCCCGCTTCCACCGCCGGACGCGCCAGGATGATGCGATTCACACGCTTTGAAAGCAGCGCCGAAATCGCCATGGCCACGGCAAGATACGTCTTGCCCGTGCCCGCGGGGCCCACACCAAAAACCATGTCATGGGTTTCGATGGTTTCCAGATAGCGGCGCTGATTTGGGCTTTTCGGTTGCACCGTACGCCGCCCGAATGAGCGCTGCCGGCCGGCTTCGGCTAAGCCCTTCAGAGTTGAGTTGGCATCCGCCGCCAGCACGCGCAGCATGCTGTTGAGATCGCCGTTGTTGAATGTGTATCCCGAGCGTTGCAAGCTTTCATAATCCGCGAATACTTGCTCGGCGCGGGCCACATCGCGTGCCGCGCCTTCCAGTTCAATGGAGTTCGACTTCAGGTCAATGGTGACGTTCAAGCCATCTTCAAGCACGCGCACATTTTCATCGCGGGTGCCGAACAGGGTCTCGATGTTGGGAGTGATCCCGATACTCTTTTTCATTCAGTTTTGGCGCATCCCTCCGCGCGCCTGTTGCGCACTACTTTTCAACCGCCGAAATTAGATGCCCGTTCCCTCCGGGCAGGCATATCCCGTCCTGTTGGCAAAACAAGATTGTTCTCTGTGGAGGTGGAACCAGCCGAAATGCTCGCGCCCAAGGGGCAAGCGACTGCCATTGATTTAAGCCTACCCCGCCCCGAGGTGCGAGTCAATGTGGAAGAGTTCGCCCACAAGCGTTTGACCGCATGAGACTTAGTCCCGTAAAATAGTGGTTTCCGTACCCACCGGGACATCTTTCGTATAAGCAAAGGTAACGACCTACCCATGGCTAATCATTTTTCGGCGCTGAAACGCGCCCGCCAGACCGAACGGCGCACCGCCCGCAACCGCGCCAACACCTCGCGCCTCCGCGGCGCGTTGCGCGAACTGCGTGAGACCATCGCCAGGGGCGATAAACAAGCCGCCGAGCAGGTCTATCGCCAGACAGTCTCTGCCCTCGACAAGGCAATCCAGAAGGGCACGCTGCACGAGAAAACGGCTTCCCGCTACAAGTCTAGGCTCTCGGCACGAGTAAAGGCGCTGAAGTAATTCGGTCGTCGAGAGGTAGCTTGCTACGTCTCCCGGGCCACAGGTTGTCGTGCTTTGAAAGGGCGCGCGGCTTCAGCCGCGCCGCAGTGGACTCGCGAAAAGAGACTTCAACCTCGACTTACAGAACGACATCAAAGCGCTCCCGGAGAGTATCTCTCCATTCGTCTTGCGACTTCAGTAGTCGCTCCTCGCGTTCACCGTGCCTGGTCACAATCAATTTCATGCCAGCGAGGGTGATTCGTCCCTCCGGGGTGGCTCGGCTACAGATCTTATTCTGCGTGAAATGCGACTCGGGAGAGCGTTGATGGTACTCGCACATGCCGGCAAATTCTTCCAGCCGGCGCGACTGGAAAGTAAATGAGTACTGACCTTTCCAAGTGCCGTCCGGTTGTTTCTTTTCCAGTAGCAGGCGCTCGCCACGCTCGACGGTGCGGAACGTCCCCGCGCGGTCCATCTGCTCAAGGCCGGGCTTGATTCGCAGCGGCTCTAGAAACGATTCTCCGAAGCCCACGTCCGCCAGCCAAGTTTCATCAAGGTCGACACCCAACGTGAGGTGATCGAACTCCGGACTCTCGCCGCCATCGCTGTGAGCAACCCGCGCCGAGAGCAGGGTGACTCGAAATCCCAAGGCCTGCAGTAGCGCGGCGAAGGCGCCATTCAACTCGTAGCAGAATCCACCTCGCCGTCGCTCTACGATTTTCCGGATAAAGAAGTCTTCATCGAGCGCAATCTTCCGGCCCAACGCGATGTCGAGATTCTCAAAAGGAACGGTAAGCAGGTGGGCGTAATGGATCGCGCGCAGAGTTTCGAGGGTAGGCGACGTTGATCCCTTATAGCCAACGCGGGCGAGATAAGATTGGACGTCCGTCATGCCGTTCCAAATCCAATGGTGATGTCGAGGGCAAGGCTGAAAGCTGAGAGCTGTTTTTCTCACACCGGCAACTGCTCCTGCATCCACCCAGCTGTTTCCACCTTCGGTTCGGTAGTCAGATCCATGACCAGCTTTTCCAGCACCAGGCGCTTGCTGACGGGATTCGAGCGCAGCGCCAGATCCGCTTTCGCTACGAGGCGAATGGCTCGGGTCAAGTCGCGGCGGGATTTGTAACGGCGGGCTTGCTTGATGATGTCATCGGCGGCGAACGGAGGCACACGGAAACCCTGCCACAGCGCTGCCCAGAGCATGCGCTGATCGCGGACGTTGCGTTCCAGAATCACCAGCATCTGGCGGAAGGTTTTGGCCAGCATGTAGATGTGTCCAATGGCGGCTTCTTCACCGTCTCCCGAGGTCAGAATCGCGTCCAGCACTTCGAGCGCGCGCACGCGGTCTTTGGAGGAGATGGCGTCCGTCAATTCATACAGCGATCGCTGCTTGGCGGCAAGCACCATGGTTTCAACGTCAGCAAGCGTGAGGCGTTTCTTCTCACCGACGTACAGGATGAGTTTTTCCAGTTCGTTCGAGATCATCATCATGTCGCCTCCGAGCGAGTCGACTAGTTCGCGCGCGCCATCGGGATCGATCTTCACGCTACGGCTGGCGCAGTAATCGCCGATCCAGCGGACCGCTTCGCCTTCTTCAACCCGGGCCAGCTCGACGATACCGCAGTACTGGCCCATGGTTTCGCGAATGCGCTGGTAGCGCTCTTTGTCCTGCATCTCCATGCGGCGGACGTCGGCGGGAATGCTGATGTGATCAGCCACGAAGACAACCAGCGCGTCGGGATTGGGGTTCCGGCAATAATTTTCGATGGCCGCAAGTTTTTCTTGGTTAGAGCCGCGACCGAACAAATTCTTTACGCCGCGCACAAAAAAGACCTGGAACGGCGCCATCAACGACGGAGTGCGAGCACGGTCGAGAACTTCAGTCAAGTCGGTTTCCGCAAGGTCATATTCGAAAAGGCTGAAGTCACGGAGATCCGCAGGCACCAGGTGCTCGAGGATGGCATCGCGAAAGCGCTTGCGAAAGAAGGCCTCATCTCCCACGAACGCGTAGGCCGAGCGCAACTTGCGCCCTTCGAGTTCGCTGACGAAGCGCTCGGCCTGCGCAAATGCCCGCATTAGAAGAGCTCCGTCATGTGAAACATCTCGAACATTTTACCGCTTACGGTGAATACATCTCTCCGGGAAAGAACTTTCAAGCCGCAACCTCGGCGTTTGCCCGGTACCGCTTGCACATTCCTCTGCCAGCAACTAAAAACCCTCCAGGATGTCAGAAACCAGAGTGCGCGCAAAATCCTGCGAGAGCCGACGGAAAGCGGGCGAGTCCTCTTCAAAGAAGCTGCCGAGGTCTTGCGAGACTTCGTACTGTTCGCGAAAAACGTACGCCGGATTCTCGTAGAGCACCTTGCCGTTGCGGTCGGACAGCGAAACTTTGATGCTCACCGCGATCAGGGCGCTGGCAGCACGACCGGTCGCGGAGTCGATGGTAACCTGTGACGCCGACGTGGATATCACAGTTCCGTGCAAGGTAGCGTCGGCCGCGTCACTTGGATTGTTGAGGATTCGGTAATGCGTGCGCGTGGTGAATTCACGCACCACAGAAGCAGTTAGAATTTGTTCGATCCGGTAGGTTTTGGTCTGGCTGTCGAAGGTGGGGATAGATATGGTCTTGACGTTCTGCGGAAGTTGGACCGCATGCCCAGCCGTATGATAACCGCACCCTGTCGCCACCAACAGCAACATCGCGGACGCGACCGCCGCCGCGCGCATCATTGAATCTTTCCAATCGGTCGCGTGGCAATCAAGCTCTCGGCGCTCTCGACGGCGCTAATGGCTGAGACGCGCAGGTTGTCGAAAGCGGCCCAAAGCCAGACTCTATTGACACTATTTACATCGCCCTTAACGGACAGCAGAACCGCCGCTTGTCCTGCCGCGTTCACATTGTTGGGCGCTTCTTCTCCAGCGCCCGCCATGGTAACGTGCTCTCCGCTGAGCGCCAGCGACAATTGACCGCAGTCCACAGGTTGTTCCATTTCCAGAAAGACAGCCATCGCATAGCCGTGAAACACCGGCGCCTGCAGCAGCAGGAGCGAGGGCTGCGGGGCATTATCCCCGGCAATTTTCTGGTAGTGGCGCAGCACCCTCTCTTCCACGGAACCCAGTGAAGGCTGAGACTTTTGTCCGTAGCTGCCAATCAGGTTGAACGCGACCTGCGCGTCGAACACGTCTTTCGGCAGTGGCTGGAAGGAAAGAAGATTCACGGTTTGCTGGTGCAGTTCGTCCATGCCTTTCTGTCCGTGCTCCGAGGCGGGCTCGAAGAAAGTGACAACCACTCGACGAACGCTCCCCACATTGCGTGCGCGCAGCAACAACAACGCCAGAACAACAGCCGCGGGGTGAGCGGTGACGCAAGGTCCGGGCTGAAGCTCAGGCGGCTGAACTTGTCCTCGCTCTCGTTCTACCCAAAGTGAGCGCACTGTAGCACCGGATTCATCCTCGAGGCCGGCCGATAGGTCAATAATGGTGCTGCCGGCGTCGCGCGCCGTCTTCCAGTTTCGCTGCGCGCTCTCGCCGTCTGCGGCAAAGAACGTGAAGTCCACATTATCGAACTGTTCCGCTCTGACGCTCTGGATGAAGCTGATTTCGTCTCCTATGGCTTCCAGTTGGCCGAGTGACTCGTCATCGTCAAGCAGCCGCACATCCACGGCGGGAAAGTTCCGCTCATTGAGCATTTCGGCAACTTCTTTCCCCTTGAGCGAAGCGGCGCCCACGATGGCGACACGATACAGATTGCCGCGCGGGCTCGTGGCATGAGGGACAGAAATGGCGGGCTTCGAGGAGGAACTCATGAGGTGAGCGACGCCTCCTTGTAGGTAGGCGGTGGTGGGCCGCTCCTCCGCCGGAAAACCCACTGCAGTCGCCAGAACACGCCGGACAACATGTAAAACAAGGCCACGCCGAAAAGTACGGGACGCGAGAAATAGTAGATGGAGGCAAACAATGCGGCCAGGAACAAAATCAGGCGGAACGGATGACGCGAGCCGAAATCGATGTCCTTGAAACTGTAAAAACGCCAGCTGCTTACCATGAGGTACGCGACCGTGGCGACCATTAACAGCCAGGTCAGCGCGGTATACCAGGATGTGATCGGATCGCCAGCTGCAAAGTGTACAACCGCAGCGATCACGCCGGCTCCTGCCGGAATTGGCATGCCCACAAAGTACTTCTTTCCGGGACGGCCGGGATTGGAAGGTTGCGGATTCGTCGTAATGTTGAAGCGCGCTAAACGGCTGGCCCCAGCCATTAAGAACAGGAAACTAGCAATCGCGCCCAACTTGCCAAGGTTAAGGTGCAGCTGAGTCAGCGTGACTGGAGTCATCAGGTGAAATCCCCAGGTCCACGCCAACATCGCCGGAGCGACGCCAAACGTAATCACATCCGCCAACGAGTCCAGTTCTCTGCCAAAATCGCTGCTGGTGCCGGTCATGCGTGCGATACGGCCATCAAGGCCATCAAACAGCACCGCGAAACCGATCGCGATCGCTGCATTGTCCAGGTGCCAGAATTCGTTTGCCGTGGCGTGCATGATCTGCAAAATGGCGTAAAACCCCGCCGCCATGTTTCCCGTAGTGAAAAGCGAGGGAATGATGTACATGCCCTTGCTCTGGCGGCGCGGGCGCTGTGGATTGTGCGACGCTTTGGGTTTATCGGAATCCATCATCGCGCGCTCTCATTCGCCGAGGCACCACCTGCTGCCACCAACTCAGACTGAGCTGGCAAATAGGCGATAACCGTCGAACCGCCCCGAACCCTATCGCCAACCTTCACTTGCAGCCGGGCATCGGCGTCGAACAGCACATCCATGCGCGAGCCAAACTTGATGAGTCCGACGCGCTGGCCGCGCTGCAGAAGGTCCCCTACTTTGGGATAAAAAACGATCCGCCTGGCCAGCAATCCGGCAATCTGCTTGAAGATGACAACCTGGCCCGAGCCTTCCAGGGTGACAATATTCTGCTCATTGTGCTCGGCGGACACTGCGTTCATCGCGTTCAGGAATCGTCCCCGCTGATAGCGCACCTCCCGCACCACCCCGGCAATGGGCGAGCGGTTCACATGCACGTCGAAAACGCTTAGAAAGATGCTGATGCGCGTCCGCTTCCCGCCGCCGGCTGCCATGACAGAAACATCGGTGACCTTACCATCAGCCGGAGAAACAACTGCCCCAGGAGTATCAGGGATTTCCCTTTCCGGATCGCGGAAAAACCATAAGAAGAAAAGTGCCAGCAGCAGCGGCGGAATCGCCCAGGCGGGCCGGGTGAGCCAGCCAAACACGAACCCGGCAGCAATCAACGGGACTGCATAAAGATAGCCGTCGCGAACCATGAGGAGTGTTCATTATTATAGTGCAGCGGACCTTCGGGGATCGCCATTCCAGATGGAAGGTATTAAGAAAAAAGGCGCTGGATAGCGCCTGCTGAAGATACAGTATTCCCTGCGCAGCAACAGCCGCGAAGGTTGGACAGAGACTAGGCTACGTTGGTCCCGAACTGCTGCCGGAACTGCCGCTCAATGGCTTCCATCTGGTCTTTGAGCCGCAGCTTCAGCTTCTTGAGTCGGACTTCTTCGAGCTTTTCGTCTTCGCTGAGATAACGCTTCTGGGTTAGGGAATCGAGGCGAGATGAATATTGTGTGTGTTCTTGCGCTAGTTTTTGAAATTCCTGATCGCGAGTCATGAGATGGTCTCTCGAAGTCAGCATCCAGCAGACCTCCAACCGGGGAGTAACTGAGTAAAAGTTATCATAGCTTTTAAAACCGGTTCAATGCCAAATTTATGGTGCAGTCTCTTTCTGAGAATCGACTCATGAAAGGCGCCGGCAATACAGAACCGCGTCCTCCACAGGGCCCGTGTAATAGTCCTTTCGTCGCCCGCTTTCCTGAAATAGCCATTTTTCATAGAAGGCCCGGGCGGCCTGATTCGACTCCCGAACTTGCAAATACACTGACTTGGCTCCCCCCTCCCGAGCTTGCTCCAGGAACTTAGTCAACAGCTGGCTTCCGAAACCGTGGCGATGACCGGCCGCTCGAACCGCAATACTCTGAAGCTCCGACTCATCGGCATGGGCTTGGCCGACTAGAAATCCCTGAATGCCGGATTCATCTTCGATAACGAGCCCCACATAGTGTGGAAGGTTAGGCGGGGTTGCTTCGAACATTCGTTCATACTGGTCAGCTGACCAGTGCGCTGCAGCCCTACTATGACGCTCCAATTCCATTATTGCGGGGATGTCGACGGCTGTGGCGGAACGTACGCGCAATTCGTTTCCTGTTTACAGATGGCGCCGGATTCTTTCCGGCTGCTGCGTGGACGATTGTCCTCGCACCTGCTTCGCTGTGTTTGCTAGCCTTTAGCGCCGAAAATCTCGGCATCGGAACGACGAATGTAATTGGCTTCCAACAGCTCGGGTGAGACCGCTTGGCCCTGGCGGAGCTTGCGCCAGCCTAGTCTGGCCACGGCACCGGCGGAGAGCGGTTCAACCAGCACGGCGGACAATCCCGCAGATTCAGCCGTCGCAACCAGCACAGCGTCGGGAGTCACTATCTTCCATCCGCGAGCCGTAGCAACAAATTCCTCTTTTGTAAGAAGCTTTTCCCCTAAAACCTGCGCCGAATCATCGGCGACCTCATATTCGCCGGAATACACTTCTCCGCGCCCGGCATCCAATGCGGCGCAAACCTTCCCTTTAGCGCCCCCGGCGACGGCCAGCCCCTCCAGTGAGGATACCGCCGCAATTGGTTTTCCTAGAATTTCCGCCAGCGCCTTGATCGCCGCCAGACCGACACGCAATCCGGTAAACGAACCCGGTCCCGAGGCCACGGCGAAAGCGTCAATGTCGTACTTAGTGAATCCGTGCTGAGAAAGGAAAGCAGCAACTTGCGGTACCAGCTGCGCCGAAAAAGTTCCTCCGGCCAAGGGGACAACTTCGATCACATCGCAGCTTCCATCTTCATGGCCGCGCGCCAGCGCGATGCTGCCCAACCTGCCGGAAGTGTCTATGGCGAGAAGAAGCATTGGCAGAAGTTGCCCAAGTCGCACAATCGCGAACGATCAAATTGCACTGGGCTAGTACTCAAGGAGGCCGGTATGCATGGTCATTTTCCATTCCGCTCCCACCCGGCTGTAGACCTTGCAAGCGCGCCCTTTCCAATGGAAATCTTTGCCGTCGCTGTCGCGCCACAGAGTATCAACGTCCACAACCGCAAAGGCGCCATCGCCCTGATCGGAAACTCAATTTTTCTTATTGCGCGTTGATTATGGATCAGAACGTGACTGTCAAACAGTTCCTGCCATACCTTCTTCCAGCGCGCGGCGTCGAATCGCCCTAGCACCAGCACCCACTTCATCGGATCGTGAGCGTCGCTGTTCAGGGGCCAGGGCCAAACCATATCGGGGTGGAAAACTGTGATTAGCAGATCAACGTCCTTGGCGTTCCAAGCTCGTGTCTCTCGGTTCACAATCTCGAGAATCTCTTTTTCAACCTCTTCCCTTGGCTTCATCGCTGCGTTTCCTGGGACTCAACCAACTCCAACAACACCCCGCCGGCGCTCGCAGGATGCACAAACACGTATTTATGTCCGCCCGCGCCCGTCTTAATGTCTTCCGAAACCAAGCGCACTCCATCTCTCTTCAGGCGCTCCACCGCGGCCCCCAAGTCGGGCACCCGCAAGCACACGTGGTGAAGACCTTCTCCACGCTTGGCGATGAATTTCGCGACGCTCGAATCCGGCGAGGTTGCCTCGAGCAGTTCCAGCCGGCTTTCACCCACCGGAACCATCACCACCCGCACCTGCTCATGCTCCACGGTCTCTGCGGGCGTTACGCTCAGACCCAATTTCTCATAGATCGCCCTCGCCGCCGCCAGCGACTTCACTGCGATTCCGAGATGATCAATCTGATAGGTCATTGCTAATCCCACACCGGCTTTAATCACACACTGGGCATGCACGACAATTTGACAGAGCCCCAGCCCCGTTAGGGGCGGCCTACGATAACCCAGGACGCAAGTCCTGAGTAAGCCCCAAAAAACTAGAACCCAGTCCAGCAGGGACGGCACCCGGTCTCTGCGCCGGACCTCCATGCACGACTTTCGGGAGCTAACCTTTCCCGATTTTTCCTGCAATCTCCTCGATCAGAGTATAAGGATCGCGCTTGTGCTCAGCGACCTCGGCCGCCATCCGCGCCACGGTGTCGCCAAGATGCTCTCGCGCCTTTTCCAGCATCGAGTCGCGCAGCATTTCAATCAGCCGCTCTTGCCAGTTCTGCACACTCTTCTTTAGTACAAGGCCTTCTTTTTGCAGGTAGGTTTCGTAGTCCGCAATCGCCGCGGCCAGCTCTTCGATTCCAGTGCCTTCACTCGCCACCGTCTTCACGATCGGAGGCGTCCAGCCGTCTTGGCGCGTGGCTAATGATTGCAACGCTCGAATCTCGCGGTCCACCCGTTCAGCGCCTTGGTGGTCGCTCTTGTTGATCACGAAAATGTCAGCGATCTCCATGATCCCCGCTTTGATCGTCTGCACATCATCGCCCATGCCCGGAACAAGAATCACAACGGTGACATCGGCCAGGCGCACGATGTCGACTTCATCCTGGCCCACACCCACCGTCTCAATCATAACCAGGTCGCGGCCCGAAGCATCGAGCACTGTGGCGACATCGGCTGTCGTCCGCGCCAGTCCCCCCAGCGATCCGCGCGTCGCCATGCTGCGAATGTAAATCCCCGGATCAGAAAAATGCTCCTGCATGCGAATGCGGTCGCCCAGAATCGCCCCACCGGTGTAAGGACTGGTCGGGTCAACCGCGATGATTCCAACTGTACGATTCTGTTTCCGATAATGCCGCGCCAGATGATCAACCAAAGTGCTCTTGCCCGCCCCCGGCGCGCCAGTGAGTCCAAGGACACACGCCTTCCCGCCATGCGGAAACAGAGCCTTTAGCAGATCCGACCACCCCGGGGCGTGGTTCTCGACGGTGGAGATGGCGCGCGACAAAGCGCGCGTGTCGCCCGACCGCAGTTGGTCGATCCATGCCTGGATGTCCTGATTCAAACTGTCAGTGTAAAGCAGGGGTGAGGCAAACTGAAATCTTCGGCGCGAAGTCGGCAAGGGGAGACAGTCCGTCATCTGCCACATCCGATTGACGTGCCGGTCGCAGCGTTGGCGACCAGCTACCGGCATTGTTCGTGTGGCAGTTGTGGCTAAGAGCTAACAGTTAAGAACCAAGAGCTAGTCCTTCAGCAACTGCCGCGCAATCACCAACCGCTGAATCTCGCTGGTCCCCTCACCAATCGTGCACAACTTAACATCGCGGTAAAACTTTTCGGCGGGATACTCTTTGATGAAACCATAGCCGCCATGAATCTGCACGCCCTCATTGGCGCACCTCACCGCGACCTCGCTGGCATAGAGCTTCGCCATGGAGGACTCAAGCGTGGTCTTCAGGCCCGCATCTTTCATGGACGCAGCCCGCATGGTGAGCAGCTTGGCGGCGTCGATTTCGGTCGCCATGTCGGCCAGCTTCCACTGAATAGCCTGAAATTCGCCAATGGCTTTGCCGAACTGCTTGCGCTCCTTGGAATACTTCAGGGCCGCCTCGTACGCGCCCTCCGCCATGCCCAGCGATAGAGCCGCAATCGAGATGCGCCCGCCGTCGAGCACCCGCATGGCGTCGACGAATCCCTGGCCTTCCGCGCCCAACAAGTTCTCCGCCGGGATCAGGCAATCTTCAAAGATCAGTTCCGCCGTGTCGCTGGCGCGTAGGCCCAGTTTGTTTTCTTTCTTGCCGGGACGAAATCCTTTGGTTCCCTTGTCCACGACAAATGCCGAAAGCCCGTGCGTGTGCGCGGCGCGATCGGTCACGGCGATCACAACGACCACGTCGGCGTAGTGGCCATTGGTGCAAAAAGTCTTGGTTCCGTTCAACACCCAGTTCCCGCCTTTGCGAACCGCGGTCATGCGCGCGCTGCCCGCATCCGATCCAGAAGAGGGTTCGGTTAATCCCCATGCGCCAATGAATTCGCCAGTGGCCAGTTTGTTGATGTATTTCTTTTTTTGCGTTTCCTGGCCGGCGAGAAAGATATGGTTCGAGCAAAGTGATGTGTGCGCAGCAATGATAATCCCGACCGACCCATCAACCCGCGAAAGCTCTTCGATGATCGTCACGTATTCGACATAGCCCATGCCGGCGCCGCCGTACTCGGTGGGGAAGACCGCACCCATCAGCCCGAGCTTGCCAATTTCCTTGACCGTGGCCAGAGGAAACTCACCGGCTTCGTCCCATTTCATAACGTTGGGAGCGATCTCGCGCTGAGCGAACTCGCGCACGGTCTTTTTCAATTGCAATTGCTCGTCGTTCAGTTGGAAATCCAACAACCCTCCGATGGCTGTGGGCCGACATACTCAAGTCGTCCTTCACAGCGGGATGTTCATTACACCATAGTAGTTGACGTTGAAGATAACCCTCGAACCGACCGTTCGGTATGGGCGGGCTTGACACCGAATCGCGGGCGCTAGTGCCGGAGCGTCCAATTGAAAAACCAGGAGATTGGTGACACGAGGTAGGTCCCTCCCAGGAAGATAAACAACACAACCAAACCCACAAACGCCGCCTTGCTCCTTTGTACCGCCCGCTTCTGTATGGCCACGGCTTCTTGCTGGTTCTGCAAAGCCACCCTGTAGTTTGCTGCGTTCTCCTTCTGAATATCGCGAATCTCTGCAAGAAGCCTGACCACCTGATCGGCGCTCATGGTTCTCCAGTGACCATGAAACACCATGCGTTCGACCATACAAAAGAGAACCAAAGTAATCACCAACCAGACTGATCGGCAACACGATCACATCATCGTCCCGCGCATCAGCTCGGCGGGTTTGAGGGGCGATAGAAACCGCTGGAACACTTCATTCGACAGCAGCCGCCCCTGAGGCGTGAGACGAACGTATCTGCCGTCAATCTCCATCAACCCGCTTTTCAGAAACTCGGAAACCTCGTTTTCGAAATCCCCTAACGCCTCTTCTCCAAAATCCGCTGACAGTTCTCGCAGATCCAGTCCCCGAGTTAGCCTCAGGCCAAGAAAGAAACTCTCCTCCAATGCGGCTTGCCGCGACACCTCGGTCCGCTGCAAGGGGGCTTCGGCAATGTATTGTTCCAGCGAATCGGGGCTTGCGAATCGCACCGCGCCCTGATCAGCACCGGCAGACTCCAGCATCGAGTGCGCGTCCACGCCAAAACCGAGGTAAGGCTGCCGCGTCCAATATTTCAGGTTGTGTCGCGATTGGAATCCCTGGCGCGCGAAGTTGGAAATTTCATACTGCGGAACGCCCGCCGCATCCAGCCGCTCACACGCGGCAAGATAGAAATCCGCCGTGGCTTCGTCATCGGGCACAAAATGCGCGTGGTAGCGTGTGCCGCCGGCCAGGAGTTCGCGTCCGAGTCGCGAATCCTCATCTACCTCCAGCATGTAAACGCTCACGTGCGGGACGTCAGTCGCGATCGTCTCCTCGAGCGAGACATGCCAGCTTTCAGCTGTCTGGTGCGGCAGCCCGGCGATCAGATCAACATTGATATTCGTAATTCCCGCCGCACGCAGTCGAGAAATGTCTTCGAGCACTGCCGTCCGCTTGTGTAAGCGGCCCACAGCCGCAGCTTCCTGATCCACAAACGACTGCACCCCCAGGCTGACGCGGTTCACGCCACATCGCAGTAGCGCGTCGAGCGTTCCCTGAGTGAGCGTGCCAGGAGCGCATTCCACCGTGATCTCCGCGTCGGTCCGCACTTCAAGGTTGGCCCGCGCTGTCGCGAAGATCCGCTCCAGTTGCGCCGTGTCGAGCACGGTCGGCGTCCCTCCGCCGAGATAGACGGAATCCACCCCGCGCTCGATCTGCCCGCCTACTTGCCGCGCAATGACGGGTGCCTTCTCAATATCAGCACACACACGCTCCACGTAGCGATCAAACAACACGCGCGAGAATACATCCGACGCAAAGTTGCAGTAGCTGCACTTGGTGCGGCAGAACGGAACGGAAATGTAGATGCCTAAGCTCACGGTCTGATGATGACGACAGTGTTTGATTATCCCTTTGATTGCCCCTACACAATCGATTATGTTGACGCCTTGTTTGATTATCCCACCTCAGGCTGCCGCGGTTGACCCAAACGTTTTCCATCCTTGCGGCTTCCTTTTCCATCTATTTGGGGTACTCTTTGGTAAGAGCGACTGCGGCCGTGCCGCAGCCTACGTCGCGAGCCACAGGCAACGGTCAATGGCCCACGAAGAAGAAATATTAGGCAAGGCGTATGACCGCCGATTGATGCGGCGGCTGCTGACCTACCTGCGTCCTTATCGCTGGCAGGTGGCGATTGCGCTGCTCTCGATCGTGTTCAAGGCTTGTGCCGACGTTCTCGGACCTTATCTCACGAAGGTTGCGATCGATCGCTACCTGGCGCCCACTAAGGAATCTACTTCCGGCATGTGGAGTTGGCTCAGCCCGCGTCCCCTGGCCGGCATTGGGCAAATTGCAGCAGTCTATGTTGGGTTGCTAATCTTCAGCTTTCTGCTGGAGTTCTTGCAGACCTACTACATGCAGTGGACCGGGCAGAAAGTCATGTTCGATTTGCGTAGCCAGATTTTCCGCCACCTGCAGCGCATGCACGTCGCTTTCTACGACAAAAATCCGGTCGGCCGTCTGGTCACCCGGGTGACAACTGATGTTGATGCCTTGAATGAGATGTTCACTTCGGGTGTGGTTTCAATTTTTGAGGACATCTTTGTGCTGGCCGGCATCGTCGGCATCATGTTGTGCATGAACTGGAAGCTGGCCCTGATTACCTTTGCGGTGCTGCCGCTGATTGTGGTGGCCACCAAGATCTTTCGCGACAAAGTTCGTGATTCTTATCGTAGGATTCGTACCGCAATAGCGCGCATCAATGCCTACCTGCAAGAGCATGTCAGTGGAATGGTGGTGCTGCAGCTCTTTAACCGCGAGCGCAAAGCCTACGACCGCTTCGCGGAAATTAATCGCAGCCACATGGACGCGTTCAAAGACGCGATCATGGCCTACGCGGTTTACTATCCCGTGGTCGAGATTCTTTCGTCCATCGCCATTGCCTCGGTGATCTGGTTCGGCGGAAAAGATGTCATCGCTGGGACCACGGTCAGCAGCGTTGCGATTGAGTTCAGGTGGCCCACCATTATTTCGTTTCATTTGGTGACGACTGTAGCGTCGCTGGGCGTGCTGGTCGCGTTCATGCAGTATGCGCAGCGCTTCTTCCGTCCGATCATGGACTTCAGCGAGAAGTACAACATCCTGCAGTCGGCAATGGCCGCGAGCGAACGCATCTTCAAGCTCCTGGATGCGCCGGTGGAAGTCGTTTCCCCTGTGGTGACGAAAACGCCGGCGGGCCCCGGCCGCATCGAATTTGATCACGTCTGGTTTGCTTATCGTGACGTGCCCGCCGAGAGCGGCGACACTAATTCCGGCAATGGCTCCGAACTTGCCAAGAGCGCCTCCGGCAAGCATGCCCCGGGCGAATCGGTTGAGCCGGACTGGGTTCTGCGCGATGTGAGTTTCTCCATTGAGCCCGGAGAGACCGTCGCCATCGTCGGCCATACTGGCGCGGGTAAGACCACTCTCATCTCCCTGCTGTTGCGTTTTTACGATGTGCAGCGCGGCGCGGTTCGCATCGATGGCGTCGACGTGAAAGAAATGGATCTGGCCGAGTTGCGCGGACGATTCGGCGTGGTGCTGCAAGATCCGTTCCTGTTCAGCGGCACCATCGGCGGAAATATTCGGCTGGGGACGGAGCGGATTCGGGATGAACAAATTCAGAAGGCCGCGGAGGATGTGAACCTTGGTGACTTCATCCGCTCGCTGCCGAAAGGATTTGAGCAGGAGGTTCGCGAGCGCGGGTCGACTCTTTCCACCGGGCAGAAGCAGCTCATCTCGTTTGCGCGGGCGCTGGCGCACAATCCCAGCGTGCTGATTCTTGATGAAGCAACTTCAAGCGTCGATACCGAAACCGAATTCCGCGTGCGCGATGCGCTCAGTCGCATGGTCGAAGGACGCACCTCGCTGGTGATCGCACACCGCCTATCCACGGTGCAGCGTGCCGATAAGATCATCGTGATGCACAAAGGACATGTGCGCGAGGTGGGCACACATCAGCAGCTTCTGGCCCAGCGCGGCATTTACTTTAAGCTTTACCAGCTCCAGTACAAGGACCAGGAAGTTTCGGCGCTGCTTGAAAATGGACAGAGTGCTCGTCCGGAAATTACCGCCAGCGCAGATGACTAGGGCAGAGGATCATTCGCGCCCCCTTTCGGCCTCAGGTGAGTCCCTTTCAGCAGATCGATCCGATCAAACAAAAAGGGGCGATTTGCGGCTAACATACTCTGAATCAGCGACTTACGTTTTAAGATGCTGTCTAAAATATTTAAAATAATTAACTTAACCGCAAAATATTACATTCAAAGGAGTTAGGTTGTTTTTCTTGGACGGCCAAACGCTTTAGAATCATCTCTCGACCCACGAAATATTCAGCTCCAAGAACTTAGCTCGATGGGCCGCAAGAAACGCCCGAAAAAACGGGATGGCGAGGGCCAAATATTCCGTCTGTTGGACTTATCTCATTGCTATTCAGTTGTCAAAGATCGAATGCGTATAGAAATAGGATGGCAATTTTGAGAAATCCAAGTCAAGGGAATTCGGCGGAATTCTTTGAGAAGGAATGGATAGGCTGCCTTCTCACGGTCCTCCCAGCGTATAATTCGCGCCGCCATGAATGACAAAGCGCACTTGCGAGATAAAGAAGTCGTTTTCCGGTTTGTTAACAGTGCTGGGGTGTTCGCCGGCGTTGTGAAGCTGGTTGAGGCTGACGGCTTCTGGATCGAGTCCCCTGCGTTGATCGAACAGATGCGAAATGATGCGGCTTGGAAGGCGGAAGTTCACCAGATTGAGGTTCCTGTCTTCTTTGTGCCAACTTCGAGTTTGATGTATCTGATTGTGGCGAAGGAGTGACTGTCCCTATAGGCTGGTCGTCGCGCTGAAGGTCGAAATTCTGAATCCAGCGCCTGAAGGCGCGATTGGGGGGTAGGGTTTACGACATCGCGGAAGCGATGCCCTGATACGAATCAGGGATGTTTAGGGGCAGCGGCTTGCTTCGAGAGTCGGATGACGTAAGCCGCGTTTCCTCAGCGGCTACAGCCGACTCTGAACCTGCTGGACTTGTGGCACCCTTCGACTTCGCTCAGGGCAGGCTCAAAGCCGGAGTGTGCCCTTCCCAAAACCTGAATGAAGCGCGAGTTTCTCGTGGTAGGGTGCAGTTGATTTCCCGACAGTCGTGGCGATCCGCACGTCCGTGTGAGCAGTTTCTGCCGCCCCTCAGGGGGCTGAGTCGTCCTTGTTTTGGTACCCACGGCCTACGCCCCTTGGGTATGCTCAGGGCCGGCTGTGGGCTGCATTCTTTCGCCGCTTCGCGGCTAAAACTGCGTCGGGGCGACGTTGGCGCGCGTCATTTCTTCAGCTCCACGTCCCAACGAAATGCATTGTGCCCAATTGCAAGATTGTGGTGCGGTCCCCTCCATTCACTCAGTCGTTCACTCTGTACTTTGCGGATGGGTAGCGGCGGGCGTCTGTTCGATCTCAGAGATACGCCCGGTACAATGCTTCGGTGCGCATTCTGATCTCGGCCGGCGAAGCGTCCGGGGAAATGTATGGAGCAGAGCTTATTGAAGCTTTGCGGCGGGCGGACGAGCGCAGGCCTGCCGAGCTCTGCTCCGCTGGACAGCCGGAGGCGGCTGTCCCCACACCAGCACTGCCGCTTGAGTTCTTCGGGGTGGGCGGAGAGCAGATGCGGGCTGCGGGGTGCGAGACTGTGGTAGACGCCAAAGACCTCGCTGTGGTCGGCATCACCGAAATTCTTAGCCATTTGCCGAAAATCTATGGACTCTTCCGCAAGCTGATCTTCGAAGCCGACAAGCGAAAACCTGATTTCGCCGTCGTGATCGATTCTCCTGCCTTTAACTGGCGCGTGGCCCGGGAGATGAAGAAGCGCGGTGTTCCGGTGGTCTATTACGTCGCGCCTCAGTTCTGGGCCTGGCGTCAGGGACGGGTGCGGCTGCTGCAAGATTACGTCGACAAGGCGCTGGTTATATTTCCGTTTGAAGAGAAGTTCTATCGCGAGCGGGGAGTGGACGCTACCTTTGTGGGGCATCCACTGGCGGAGTGGCCTCATCCCGCGATTGATCGGGGGGACTATGCTTCGCAACATAGACTCGACGGGGCGAAGCAGTGGATTACTCTCATGCCGGGCAGCCGGGTGAAGGAAGTGCGGATGAACCTGCCCACGATCCTAGAATCGGCTGGGGCACTGGGAACTGGATATGAGTTCCTGCTGCCCATCGCCCCGACGCTCGATATGGATCTTCTGCGTGCTCTCGTAGCCGGGCTCCCTGCAATTCATCTTGTGCATGAGGCGTTGCCGGCGCTGTGGCATTCGCGGGCGGGCATTATTGCCAGCGGGACAGCGACCGTGGAAGCGGCAATGATGTCCACGCCGTTTGTGATGGTTTACCGGGTTACGGCTCTGACTTATCTCTTGGGCAGGTCGAGGATTAAAGTGCCGCATTTTGCCATGGTCAACTTGATTGCTGGGGAGGAGATTGTTCCCGAACTGGTGCAGCGGGACTTCACAGCCGAGAATGTGGTTGGACGATTGAATGAGATCTTGCCCGATGGGCCGCCACGGGAGCGCATGCTTGAAGCGCTGGCGCGAGTGAAAGCGCGGCTGCGCGCGCCGCAGGATACCGATATTGCAGGGTCACGCCCGGCGGACCGCGCGGCGGAGATCATTCTGTCTTTGCTGAGGCTGAGGCGCCGTACAAACCGCTAGACTTTGGGCCCGTCCGGTGGTCGCCTGCCATGGTGATCTGTCCTCTGCCGCACAAAGAATCGTGCGCTATCGTACAGTGAGGGTACACTGGAGGGGTGGAGTGAAATCTGGCTTATGTGTCCTCGTCCAAACCGATAACAGCGAATACGCAGACGGTGCGCTGAAGCTGCGGAAGCCACAGACGGGGTCGAGCTACAACCGATTCTATCCGAGCTATGAAATGCTCTTCACGAGCAGGTAGAGCTTCTTAACCAGAGCTCTTCAGTAGCTAAACCTTGTGCTCCCAGCATCTTTTGAGTGAGAATCTTCATCTTAGGGAATGGCGATCCATTTCTACGGAGACTCTCCTTAATGTCAATTCAGCTTTGGCGCGGCAAGAGCGCCATCACGATTGCCCTAACCCTGCTGATTCCATTGTTGCTAGCGTGGCCGCCGTCCTCCTGGGCTGCGGAAAAGGCCCGCCTGCGGGTGGAGGACTACAAGATCGAGGCGGAGCTCACGCCTCATGTCCACCAGATTTCGGCGCGGGTGAAGGTGAAATTTACCGCGCTGCAAGACTTAAGCGTCGCCACATTTGAACTGCACAACGCCCTACGCGTCACCAAGGTTCTCGACGCCAACAATCAGTCGCTCTCCGCCGAGCGAGTCACACAGGACTCCACTATTCGCGTTCCGCTGCCCAGCGGCCTGGCCAAAGATGCCTCTACCACCCTGACTTTCGAATATGAAGGGCAACTTGAGACGGTCGATGAGAGTCCGGTGCCGGGGCTCAAGCTGGCTTATGTGGGCGATGATACGAGCTATCTGCTTTACGCTGGACGCTGGTTCCCGGTAACTGGATATGGTTTCAACCGTTTTACGTCGACGATCAGCGTAACGGTGCCCGCGCACATGGTCGCGATTGGCAGCGGAAAAGAGACAGTCAGCAACAGTGCGGCTTCGAAAAAGCCCAACTCCAGTGGCTTGCCGAATAAGACTTTTACCTTTGTATCGGACAAGCCTGGCTTTCCGGGCACCATCGTGGCCGGAGTTTTCCAGGAATACAAAAGCGACGAAGCGGGTATTGAGCTGCACGTTTTCTTTAAGCCCACGCATCAGAAACTAGGGGCAGAGTATGCCACGACCGCAATCCAGGAATTTACTTACTACATTACGTTATATGGCGTGCCGCTCTCGTCGAAGCTCAACGTGGTAGAAATTCCCGACGACACCGTGCCCTCTTCGTCGGCCCCGGAAATTGCTGCGATCTCAGGCCACACCATCACGGAAAAGGTCAACTACAGGCTTTTGGCGAATACGATCGCGCACCAATGGTGGGGCGTGTCGGTCAGTCCCGCGTCTAAGGATGACTGGTGGCTGGGCGACGGCTTCGCGCGATATTCGGAGGCCATGTATGTGGAGAATGCGGCGGGGGCGGCGGGCCTTGAAGAAGCGGTAAAAGACATGTCGGTGGGCTCGCTGGCGTATGACACGGTGCCGCTTTCCAGTGCCAGCAAGCTCGATTTGTTCTCGCAGGAGTTCCAGTCTTTGGTGACCGACAAGGGCGCGATGATCCTGCACATGCTGCGCTGGGTGATGGGCGAGGACAAGTTCCTCAAAACTATGCGCTCGTTCGCCACGCAGTTTGCCGGAAAATCGGCGAGCACCGATGACTTCCGCACCATTGCAGAGCAGAACTATGGCGATCAGCTTACGTGGTTTTTTTCCCAGTGGCTGGATTCGACAGGGGCGCCCGAATTTAAGGTGAAATATACCGTGTACCGTCTGGGCAGCAATAAAGGGTTCCGAGTGACTGGGGAGATTGCCCAGGATCTTGATCTGTTCCGGATGCCGGTGGACCTAAAGATTGATACTGATGGCAAAACGGAGGACAAGCGCATTGAAGTTGTGGGCACGAACTCGCCTTTTACGGTGGAAACTTTCGGGCGTCCGCGGCGCATAGCGGTGGATCCCGACCACCACGTGCTCACCAACTCTGTGGATGTGAAGCTGCGCGCCTCCATCATGCGGGGGCAGGCGCTGGTGCAGCAGGGTGACTTGCCCGGGGCGCTCACCGAGTTCAACAAGGCGCTCGACATCAACAAGAACAGTTCGCTGGCGCACTATCGAATCGCTGATGTCTTCTTCCTGCAGAGAAATTATCAGGCCGCAGCAAATGCCTACCGCGAATCTCTCAATGGCGACGGCGAACCGCGATGGACTGAGGTTTGGAGCCGCATCCAATTGGGTAAGATTTTTGACATCACCGGCCAGCGCGAACGCGCGGTAAACGAATATCGCCAGGCGGTTCAGACCAACGACAATACTTTTGGCGCACTAGACGAGGCGAGGAGGTATTTGCAGAAAGCCTACGAACGGGAAAAGCCGAAGAACCGCTGAAGACTGAAGACTGCAGGCTTTAGGCTTCAGCCACTGGGCCGAAACGTTTCGGGAGTGGGCTAAGTCTCAGCATTCGAATCCCAAAACTGCACCGAAAACTTGCGCGCATCCGGCTAACCTTTCCTCCATCTTACGGGTCTAAGAAACGAACAGTAGGAGGGAACTTCGCATAGCCCGGCTACGTACTACTGATCAGGTGGTTAGGCGGGACTGAGACCCCTCGCCTGAACGTTACCGGGGCCCCCACGCTCCTCCCCGGAGGCGTGGGGGACTATTCATGCGAATGCTCCTCGACATTGTCCGGCAGTCGCTGTCCACTCTGTGGGCGCATAAGCTGCGCTCGTTCCTCACCATGTTCGGAATTGCCTGGGGGGTGGGCTCGCTTCTGCTGCTGGTGGGCTTGGGAGAAGGATTCCGCAGCGGCCAGGAAAAGCAGCTTGCCACGCTCGGACAAAACATCATGTTCATGTTTCCCGGGCGCATCCCTGCAGTCGCGGGCAGCACGCAATCGGGGCAGACATACTATTTCACTTACAAAGACTACTTGGCGGTGCGGGCCGAGGCCAAATTTGTCGGCGCATTGTCGCCCGTTCTCAACCGCGAAGACATCCGCGCGGTTAGCGATTATGGATCAACCAATGGACAGATCTTCGGAGTTGCCTCGGACTACAACCGGATTCGCAATGTGCCGGTGGAACCGGGCCGCTGGTTCAACGATGAGGATAACAGTGAACGCCGCCGCGTGGCCATTGTGGGATGGGAGCTGCTCAAGAATATGTTTCCGGGGCGGCCAGCGGTGGGGTCAACCGTCCTGCTGAATGGGGTGAGTTTTGATGTGATCGGCGTGGTCGCTAAGGTGGGCCGGGACGGCAATAACGGGACGAACTCGCGGATCTTCATCCCGATTGAGACCATGCGGAATCTGTTCCCGCTGATCAAAGCCAATTCTGAGGATGCGATTTCGTTTATTAACTACCAGCCGATCAGGAAGGGGCTCCATCAAGAAGCCAAGACCGAAATTCACCAGGTCCTTGCGCGGCGGCACGGCTTCAACCCCAAGCTGGAAGACGCCTTCGAAGACTGGGACACGATCGAAAACATGCAGCGCGTGGGCAAGATTTTCGACGCCATGGATTGGTTTCTCGGTGTTGTGGGCATCGTGACGCTCGGACTGGGCGCTATCGGAATTATCAATATCATGCTGGTCTCCGTGACCGAGCGGACTAAAGAAATCGGCTTGCGCAAGGCGCTGGGCGCGACTTACCGCGCGATCTTGACGCAGTTCTTTATCGAAGGAGCTTTTCTGACCGCGTTCAGCGGAAGCATTGGGCTGGCGATCGCAACTGGCTTTGTCACGCTGCTGGCCATGTTGCCGGCGCCTGAGGGCTTTGACACTCCGCGCATTATTCCAGCCTCAGCGTTCGCGGCAATCGTCTCGCTGGCGGTTGCAGGCATTGCCGCTGGGCTGTATCCGGCGCGGAAGGCGGCGTTGCTGCCTCCGGTAGAGGCCTTGCGGCAGGAGTGAGTACATACGCTATCGGATGCTAGCTGCTAGCTCCTCGCCAAACCGATTTGTGATTTGGCCAGAAGCAGAAGTTAAGAGCCAAGAGCTGCTTTTATGATCGTTGCACTCGCCACACAGGCCTACAACGCGCTGCGGCATAACCGGCGTCGCAGCTTGCTCACGATGTTGGGCATGGCGTGGGGCATCGCCACAGTCGTACTTCTGCTCGCCTACGGAAGCGGTTTTGAGCGCGGACTTTGGGCTGCGTTCCGTTCCTTCGGCACGAATTTAGTTTTTATTTTCCCCGGCCGTACTGAGCTACAAGCTGGCGGTACGAAGGCCGGAACCCAGGTCCGCCTGACGGTCAACGATCTGGACTACATCCACGCAGAAGTTCCGCTGCTGAAGCACGCTTCGCCGGAGGTTGCCAAGCAGTGTCTGGTGGCCTTCGGCACCCGCAGCGCCACGTATGGCGTCAGCGGCGTCTACGCTGCCTATGGACGCATGCGCCGCATGGACATCACAGAAGGTAGTTTTTTCAGCGAAGCTGACGACTTCACTCACACTCGGGTCGCGGTGATTGGGTCCGACGCGAAGAAAAAACTCTTCTCCGGCCTGAACGCCATCGGCCAGGAGATCCGCGTGAGCGGGATTTCCTACCAAGTCGTCGGAGTGCTCAAACACCAGGTACAAAACGGGGACGACAACATCAACGAGCACCTCTATGTCCCCTTCTCCGCGATGAGCGATCTCGCCAACACGTATTACCTGACTGCAGTCGTGATGGAGTACGAAGGCGATCATGCGAAAGTGGTCAAGGCGGTGCGCGATTCCATGGCCTTCCACCATAATTTCGATCCCAAAGATAAGCGCGGCGTTTTCGTCTTCGACGTTTTCGCGGATCTGATGGATTTGCAGGTCATTAGCACGGGGATCAAGATCCTGCTGGGATTTATCGGCCTGCTCACGCTCGGGATCGGCGGCGTGGGACTGATGAACATCATGCTGGTGTCGGTAACGCAGCGCACGCGCGAGATCGGCGTGGAGAAGGCTTTGGGCGCGCATCGCTGGCATATCCTGTTCCAGTTTCTGACGGAAGCGCTGGTGATTACCGCTCTCGGCGGGCTGTTGGGAGTACTCCTGGCCTATCTTGTTTCCTGGTCAGTCGGATCTTTGACGCTATGGAGCGCATTTGAAGAAAGCGACAGCGAAGGTGACATTCACCTGTACATCGACACTGCCACATTGATTTGGTCGACTGCGATCTTGAGTTTCGTGGGGATCATTAGCGGAATGCTTCCTGCCATCAAGGCTGCGAGGTTAGATCCGATCGAAGCGCTGCGCTATGAGTAGGAATCCGTTCGCTCAGTACTGATCCCCCTGACCCGGCACTCGCACAGCGCAAATTGTGGCGAATCCTGCTTTACAATCGA
>WNEZ01002571.1_pt1 | contig 25867 bp, 24 predicted proteins | sample 5400521 | NCBI WGS metagenome assembly WNEZ01 (sample SAMN13153339, study PRJNA577476) | soil metagenome | isolation source: 120 cm saprolite under Douglas fir tree site 2 hole 1 replicate 1 | place: USA:California | collected 2015-04-18
CCCCCCGGAACATATCCTCCGCGCCGAGCGGGAGCTGGAGCACGATCGGGTTCCCCCGCAGCCGCTCGCGGATCTCCCGAACAACCCGCTCGAAATCAGCGCCCACCCGGTCCATCTTGTTGACGAAGGCCACGCGCGGGACGCCGTAGCGGTCCGCCTGTCGCCAGACCGTCTCCGACTGCGGCTCCACGCCACCGACGCCGCAGAACACGGCCACCGCGCCGTCCAGCACCCTGAGGCTCCGCTCCACCTCGATCGTGAAGTCGACGTGGCCCGGAGTATCGATGATGTTCACCCGGTGGTCGCGCCAGAGGCACGTGGTCGCCGCCGACGTGATGGTGATGCCGCGCTCCTGTTCCTGCACCATCCAGTCCATGACGGCGGTGCCCTGATGGACCTCGCCGATCTTGTAGCTGATGCCCGTGTAGTAGAGGATGCGCTCGGTCGTGGTCGTCTTGCCGGCATCGATGTGGGCCATGATGCCGATGTTGCGCGTCTTCTCGAGGGCGACGGAGCGAGGCATGACGGGTGCGCGAGCCGGATCGCCTACCAGCGGTAGTGGGCGAAGGCCTTGTTGGCCTCCGCCATCCGGTGCGTGTCCTCCTTCTTCTTCATCGCCCCGCCCCGCCCGTTGGCCGCGTCCTGGAGCTCGCCCGCCAGCTTCTCGATCATCGACTTCTCGGGGCGGGCGCGCGCGTGCTGCACGAGCCAGCGCATGGCGAGCGAGAGGCGGCGCTGCGGGCGCACCTCGACGGGGACCTGGTAGGTGGCGCCGCCGACCCGGCGGGAGCGCACCTCGACCAGCGGCTTCACCTGCTCGAGCGCGCGCTTGAAGACGCCCAGGGCGTCCTCCTTGGCACGCTCGGCGACGATGTCGAGGGCATCGTAGAAGATGCGCTCGGTCAGGCTCTTCTTGCCGTCGTGGGTCATCGAGTTGATGAACTTGGTCACCATCCGATCCTGGAACTTCGGATCGGGCAGGACGTCCCGCCGCTTGACTTCACCTTTGCGTGGCATGCTGGTCCGTACACGAGCCGGCGCGCGGGCGGGCGCCGTTCACCGGCCACCCCCGCCCCGCCCGGCCCTCACTTCGGTCTTTTGGCTCCGTACTTCGAGCGGCTCTGCCGGCGATCCTGTACCCCGATCGAATCCAGCGTGCCGCGGATGATGTGATAGCGCACCCCGGGGAGATCCTTCACGCGGCCGCCGCGGATGAGGACCACCGAGTGCTCCTGCAGGTTGTGCCCGACGCCCGGGATGTACGACGTCACCTCGATGCCGTTGGTGAGCCGCACGCGCGCGACCTTGCGCAGCGCCGAGTTCGGCTTCTTCGGGGTCGTCGTGTAGACGCGCGTGCACACGCCGCGCTTCTGCGGCGAGCCCTGGAGCGCCGGAGCGGCCAGCTTGCCGCGCTGCTTGGCGCGCCCGTGCTTGACGAGCTGATTGATGGTCGGCATCCCGAGGTGCCCTCGTCCCCCCTAAGCTGCTGTCCTACGAGTGAAACCGAGCTTTTTACGCACAGCCGTCCCGGGTGTCAACCAAAACCCGCCTCCCGCTCGGCCGGTCATGCCACCTTCTCCGGCGTCGCGTCGGGCGCCGCCCCTTCGGGCGCGCCCTCCGGCTCGTCGGTGACCGCTTCCATCGTGCTGTACTTCGTCGCCCCGGTCCCGGCCGGAATGAGCCGGCCCATGATGACGTTCTCCTTCAACCCCGCGAGGCGGTCCACCTTGCCGTTGATGGCAGCCTCGGTGAGCACCTTGGTGGTCTCCTGGAACGAGGCGGCGGAGATGAAGCTCTCGGTCGACAGGCTCGCCTTGGTGATGCCGAGGAGGAGCGGCTCGGCGACCGCCGGCTGCCCGCCCTCGGCGAGCGCGCGCGCGTTCTCCTCCTCGAAGCGCCACTTCTCCACCTGGTCGCCGATCAGGAAGTCGGTGTCGCCCACCTCCTTGATGCGTACCCGGCGCAGCATCTGGCGCACGATCACCTCGATGTGCTTGTCGTTGATGCGCACGCCCTGCAGCCGGTAGATCTCCTGCACCTCGTCCACCAGGTACTTGGCGAGCGCCTTCTCGCCCAGGATGGTGAGGATGTCGTGCGGGTTCGAGCTGCCATCCATGAGCGGCTCGCCCGCCTTCACGTAGTCGCCCTCGTGCACGCTGATGTGCTTGCCCTTGGGGATCAGGTACTCGCGCGCCTCGCCCACCTCGGGCGTGACCACGACCTTGCGCTTGCCCTTGGTGTCCTTGCCGAAGGACACGATGCCGTCGATCTCGCTGATGACCGCGAACTCCTTCGGCTTGCGCGCCTCGAAGAGCTCGGCGACGCGCGGCAGACCGCCGGTGATGTCCTTGGTCTTGGTGGTCTCGCGCGGGATCTTGGCGATGATGTCGCCCGCGGAGACCGTCTGCCCCTCGACGATGTTGAGGTGCGCCCCGACGGGGAGCAGGTAGCGCGCCTCGCCGGTGCCGATCCGCGCCGTCTGCCCGCGCTCGTCCTTGATCGACACGCGCGGCCGCTTGTCGACGTCCTTGGTGTCGACGATCACCTTGGTCGAGAGGCCGGTGCGCTCGTCGAGCTTCTCCTCCATGGTGACGCCTTCCAGGATGTCGCCGAACTTGATCGCGCCGGCCGCCTCGGTGAGGATCGGGATGGTGTAGGGATCCCACTCGGCGACCATCTCGCCGCCCTTCACCTTCTGGCCATCGCGCTTCTTGAGCTTGGCCCCATAGACCACCGGGTAGCGCTCACGCTCGCGCTCGCGGTTGGGCTCCGGATAGTCGACGATCGCCAGCTCGCCGTTGCGCTTGCTCATCACGATCAGGTCGCCGTCCTTGCCCTCGACCGTGGCCAGGTTGATGTATTTGACGAAGCCCTCGTTGCGCGCCTCGAGCGTGGTCTGCTCGGCGCGCCGGCTGGCGGTGCCGCCGATGTGGAAGGTCCGCATGGTGAGCTGCGTGCCCGGCTCGCCGATCGACTGCGCCGCGATGACGCCGATCGCCTCGCCCAGGTTCACCAGCTTGCCGCGCGCCAGGTCGCGCCCGTAGCACTTGATGCACACGCCCTGCCGCGACTGGCAGGTGAGCACGGAGCGGATCTTCACGCGCTCGAGGCCGGCGTCCTCGATCTCGGCGACCTTCTCCTCGTTGATCTGCTCGTTGGCCTGCACGATGACGCGGTTCGAGAACGGGTCGCGGATGTCCTCGAGGGCCACCCGGCCCAGCACGCGGTCGCCGATGCCCTCGATCACCTCGCCACCCTCGACCAGCGGCGTCATCTCGATGCCGTCGAGCGTGCCGCAGTCCTCCTCCTGGATGATCGAGTCCTGCGCCACGTCGACCAGGCGGCGCGTGAGGTACCCCGAGTTGGCGGTCTTGAGCGCCGTATCGGCCAGGCCCTTGCGCGCGCCGTGCGTCGAGATGAAGTACTGCAGCACAGTCAACCCCTCGCGGAAGTTGGCGGTGATCGGCGTCTCGATGATCTCGCCCGAGGGCTTGGCCATCAGGCCGCGCATGCCGGCCAGCTGGCGGATCTGCTGCGCCGAGCCGCGCGCCCCCGAGTCGGCCATCATGAAGATCGGGTTGAAGGACGGGATGCGGCGCACCTTGCCGTCCTTGTCGGGCACCTCCTGGGTGCCGAGCTCGCGCAGCATCTCGTCCGCGATCTGGTCCGTCACCTCGGCCCAGATGTCGACCACCTTGTTGTAGCGCTCGCCGTCGGTGATCAGGCCCTTGTTGTACTGGTCCTCGATCTCGCGCACGGCGCCGTTGGCCTCCTCGAGGAGCTTCTGCTTGCCGGCCGGGATCACCATGTCCTTGATGCCGATCGAGATGCCGGCGTAGGTCGCCTGCTCGTAGCCCAGATCCTTCAGGCGGTCGGCGAAGATGACCGTCGCCTTGTTGCCCGCGTGCCGGTAGGCGAGGTCGATCAACCAGCCGAGCTCCTTCTTCTTCATCACCTTGTTCACTTCGGCGAAGGGGATCTCGTGCGGGACGATCTCGTAGAGGAGGACGCGGCCGGTCGTGGAGTCGACCAGCCCGCGGTCCCCGCCGGCCATCGTCGGCACGCGCACCTTGATGCGCGCCTGGAGGTCGACCTCGCCCTGGTCGTAGGCGATGCGCACCTCGTCGAAGCCGGAGAAGAGCTTGCCCTCGCCCTTCGCCCCCAGCTTCTCGCGGGTCATGAAGTAGAGCCCGAGGACGATGTCCTGCGTGGGCACGATGATCGGCTTCCCGTGCGCGGGCGAGAGGATGTTGTTGGTCGACATCATGAGCGTGCGCGCCTCGACCTGCGCCTCGACCGAGAGCGGCACGTGGACCGCCATCTGGTCGCCGTCGAAGTCGGCATTGTAGGCGGCGCAGACCAGCGGGTGGAGCTGGATGGCCTTGCCCTCGATGAGGATCGGCTCGAAGGCCTGGATGCCCAGGCGGTGCAGCGTCGGTGCGCGGTTCAGCAGCACCGGGTGCTCGCGGATCACCTCGTCGAGGATGTCCCACACCTCGGGACGCTCCTTCTCGACCATCTTCTTGGCGCTCTTGATGGTGGTGACGAAGCCGCGCTCCTCGAGCTTGTTGTAGATGAAGGGCTTGAACAGCTCGAGGGCCATCTTCTTGGGCAGCCCGCACTGGTGGAGGCGGAGCTCCGGGCCGACCACGATCACCGAGCGGCCCGAGTAGTCGACGCGCTTGCCGAGGAGGTTCTGGCGGAAGCGGCCGGACTTGCCCTTGAGCATGTCGGACAGCGACTTCAGCGGGCGCTTGTTGGGGCCGGTGATCGCGCGACCGCGCCGCCCGTTGTCGAAGAGGGCGTCCACCGCCTCCTGGAGCATCCGCTTCTCGTTGCGGATGATGATGTCGGGCGCGTTCAGCTCCATCAGGCGCTTCAACCGATTGTTGCGGTTGATGACGCGCCGGTAGAGGTCGTTCAGGTCCGAGGTCGCGAAGCGCCCGCCGTCGAGCGGCACCAGCGGGCGCAGGTCGGGCGGGATCACCGGGACGACCTCGAGGATCAGCCACTCGGGCCGGTTGCCCGAGTTCTTGAAGGCCGAGATGACCTTCAGGCGCTTGGATATCTTCTTCCGCCGCGCCTCGCTGGTCGCCTCCTTCATCTCGACGCGCAGGTCGACGAAGAGCTTGTCGACGTCGAGCTTCTTCAGCAGCTCGCGGATGGCCTCGGCGCCCATGCCGGCGCGGAAGGCATCCGGCCCGTGCTCCTCGACGAGCTTGCGGTGGCGCCCCTCGGAGAGCAGCTCGCGCTCCTGGAGCGGGGTGCTGCCCGGGTCGACCACGACGTAGGACTCGAAATAGAGGATCTTCTCGAGCTCCTTCAGCGTCATGTCGAGCAGCGTGCCGATGCGCGAGGGCAGGCTCTTCAGGAACCAGATGTGCGCGACCGGCGTGGCCAGGTCGATGTGGCCCATGCGCTCGCGCCGCACCTTCGACTGGATGACCTCTACGCCGCACTTCTCGCACACCACGCCGCGGTGGCGCATGCGCTTGTACTTGCCGCAGTTGCACTCGTAGTCCTTCGTCGGCCCGAAGATCTTGGCGCAGAAGAGACCGTCCCGCTCCGGCTTGAACGTCCGGTAGTTGATCGTCTCCGGCTTCTTCACCTCGCCGTGCGACCACGAGCGGATCTTGTCCGGCGACGCCAGCGAGATGCGGATGGCGTTGAACAGGAGCGGGTTCTTCGGCTTCTCGAAGAGGCTGAAGAGATCTTCCATCATGTGATCAGGATCCTCTCTCTTCCGGCCGGTCCTCGACCAGCTCGACGTCGAGCGCCAGGCTCTGTAGCTCCTTCACCATCACGTTGAAGGACTCGGGCAGCCCCGGCTCGAGGACGTTCTCGCCTTTCACGATCGCCTCGTACATGCGCGTGCGGCCCGCGACGTCGTCGGACTTGACGGTCAGCATCTCCTGCAGCGAGTAGGCCGAGCCGTAGGCCTCGAGCGCCCAGACCTCCATCTCGCCCAGGCGCTGGCCGCCGAACTGCGCCTTGCCGCCGAGCGGCTGCTGCGTGACCAGCGAGTACGGACCGGTCGAGCGCGCGTGGATCTTGTCGTCGACCAGGTGGTGCAGCTTCATCATGTACATCATGCCGACCGTGACCTCGTGCGCGAACGCATCGCCGGTGCGGCCGTCGTAGAGGCGCGTCTGCCCGTTGGCGGGCAGGGAGGCCCGCGCGAGGAGCTTGAAGATCTCCTCCTCCGAGGCGCCGTCGAACACCGGCGAGGCGACGTGGATGCCGCGCGAGGCCTTGCGCGCCAGCTTGACGACGTCCTCGTCGGCGAGCGCGTCGACGAAGTCGGCGATGTCCTTCGTGCCGTAGAGCTCCTTCAGCTTCTTGCGCAGCGCCTCGACGTTCGGACGCCCGTTCTCCTCCAGCTCCTGCGCGATCTGGTGCCCGAGCTCGCGCGCCGCCCAGCCGAGATGGGTCTCGAGGATCTGCCCCACGTTCATGCGGCTCGGCACGCCGAGCGGGTTGAGCACGATGTCGACCGGCGTCCCGTCGGCCAGGTACGGCATGTCCTCCTCGGGCAGCAGGCGCGAGAGGACGCCCTTGTTGCCGTGCCGGCCCGCCATCTTGTCGCCGACCTGGAGCTTGCGCTTGATGGCGACGAACACCTTCACCATCTTGATCACGCCCGGCGGGAGCTCGTCGCCGCCCTTCAGGCGCTCGATCTTCTCCGTGAAGGCCACCTTGATGAGGTCGATCTGCTCCTGCATCCCCTCGACCAGGCGGGAGAGGTCGTCCTCCGCGCGCTCGTCACCGACCTTGATGTCGCCCCAGTAGTTGGGCGGGATCTGTGCGAGCACGTCGGCGGTGACGTCGACGCCCTTGTTGAGCAGCACCTTGCGCGAGTCGTCGGTGAGCCGCATGGTGGTCTGCTTGCCCTCGAGGAGCTGCAGCACCTTCTTGCCCGCGCTCTCGCGGATGATGCGGATCTCGTCCTGCTGATCCTTGCGTAGCTTGGCGACCTCGTCTTCCTCGATCACCCGCGAGCGCTCGTCCTTCTGGATGCCCTTGCGCGAGAAGACCCGCGCATTGATGACCGTCCCCTCGACGCCGGGCGGCACGCGCAGGCTGGTGTCGCGCACCTCGCCTGCCTTCTCGCCGAAGATGGCGCGCAAGAGCTTCTCCTCGGGCGAGAGCTGCGTCTCGCCCTTGGGCGTGATCTTGCCGACCAGGATGTCGCCCGGCTTCACCTCCGCACCGATGCGGATGATGCCCGACTCGTCCAGGTCACCGAGGTGAAGAGGTCGTGCTTCACCACCCGCTCGGAGATGAGGATCGAGTCCTCGAAGTTGTAGCCGCCCCAGGGCATGAAGGCGACCAGCACGTTGCGCCCGAGCGCCAGGTCGCCGAGCTCGGTCGAGGGGCCGTCGGCGATCACGTCCCCCGCCTCCACGCGGTCGCCCACCACGACGATCGGGCGCTGGTTCATGCAGGTGTTCTGGTTCGAGCGCTGGTACTTGACGAGGTTGTAGATGTCGACGCCCGGGTCGCGGCCGTCCTGTGACGGCCGGTCGGCCTTGACCACGATGCGCGTGGAGTCGACCTGCTCGACCACGCCGTCGCGCCGGGCGACGACCGTGACCCCCGAGTCGCGCGCCACCACGCGCTCCATGCCCGTGCCGACGAGCGGCGCGTCGGTGCGCAGGAGGGGCACCGCCTGGCGCTGCATGTTGGAGCCCATGAGGGCGCGGTTGGCGTCGTCGTTCTCGAGGAAGGGGATGAGCGAGGCCGCCACCGACACCAGCTGGTTCGGTGACACGTCCATGAACTCGACCTTGTCGGGCGTGACCATGGTGAACTCGCCGCCGATGCGGGACGAGATCAGGTCGGCCGTGAAGTGCCCGCGCGCGTCGAGCGGCGCGTTCGCCTGCGCGATGGTGTGCTCCTCCTCCTCGAGCGCCGAGAGGTACGTGATGTCGTCGCTCACCCGCCCGTCCTTGACGCGACGGTACGGCGTCTCGACGAAGCCGAACTCGTTCACGCGCGCGTAGGTCGAGAGCGAGGCGATGAGGCCGATGTTCGGGCCTTCCGGCGTCTCGATCGGGCAGACGCGGCCGTAGTGCGTGGGGTGCACGTCGCGCACCTCGAACCCCGCCCGCTCGCGCGTGAGCCCGCCGGGACCGAGCGCGGAGAGCCGGCGCTTGTGCGTGATCTCGGAGAGCGGGTTGGTCTGGTCCATGAATTGCGAGAGCTGCGAGGAGCCGAAGAACTCCTTGATGACGGCGGAGACCGGCTTGTAGTTGATGAGCTCCTGGGGCATCAGGGTCTCGATGTCCTGGAGGCTCATGCGCTCCTTGATGGCGCGCTCCATGCGTACCAGGCCGATGCGGTACTGGTTCTCGACCAGCTCGCCGACCGCGCGCACCCGTCGGTTGCCCAGGTGGTCGATGTCGTCGATCTGCCCGTTGCCGTTCTTGAGCTCGATGAGATAGCGAACGACTTCCAGGATGTCCTCGCGCCGCAGCGTGCCCTGGTCGAGGGGCACGTTGATCTTCAGCTTGTGGTTCAGCTTGAGTCGCCCGACGCGCGAGAGGTCGTAGCGCTCGGGGTTGAAGAAGAGGTTGTTGAAGAAGGCGGTCGCGGTCTCCGGCGTGGGCGGGTCTCCCGGGCGGAGCCGGCGGTAGATCTCGAGGATCGCGTCCTCGGGCTTCTCGATCTTGTCCTGGAGCAGCGTGTTGCGCAGCGCGGGGCCGATGTGGGTGTCGTCGAGGAAGAGGACCTCCACCTTGTTGATGCCGCGCTGGCGGAAGAGCTCGAGCTTCTCGTCGGTGATCTCGTCGTTGGTGGCGAGCAGCACCTCGCCCGTCTTCGGGTCCTTGACGTCGTGCGCCGCGACCCGGCCGAGCACCTCCTCGAGCGCGATGGGAATCTGCTCGATGCCTGCCTGCTCCATCTGGCGGAGCGCCGCACGGGTGAACTTCCGGCCCTCCTTGACGATCAGCTCGTTGCTCTGCGGGTTGCGCAGGTCGCGGGTCGCCTTCACGCCCATCAGGTGATCGGGCACGAAGCGCTTCGCGGCCTTGCGCCCGTCGAGGACGATGGTGTCCCTGCGGTAGAAGTAGTTGAGCAGGTCCTCGCCGGTCATGCCGAGCGCGCGCAGCAGCACGGTGGCGTGGAACTTCCGCCGCCGGTCGATGCGCACGTAGAGGATGTCCTTGGGGTCGAACTCGAAGTCGATCCAGGAACCGCGGTAGGGGATGATGCGCGCCGAGTAGAGAAGCTTGCCGCTGGCGTGGGTCTTCCCCTTGTCGTGGTCGAAGAACACCCCGGGCGAGCGATGGAGCTGGGAGACGATGACCCGTTCGGTCCCGTTGATCATGAAGGTGCCGTGGCGGGTCATGAGCGGGATCTCGCCGAAGTAGACCTCCTGCTCCTTGACGTTCTTGATGGAGCGCACGCCGCTCTCCGGATCGACGTCCCAGATGACCAGCTGGACGGTGACCTTGAGCGGGGCGGCGAACATCATCCCCCGCTGGTGGCACTCCTCCACGTCGTACTTGGGCTCGGAGAGCGTGTAGCTCACGAACTCGAGCGAGGCGGTCTCGTTGAAGTCCTTGATCGGGAAGACGGACTTGAAGACCGCCTGCAGGCCCTGGTCCTTGCGCACCTCGGGAGCCACGTCCTTCTGCAGGAACTCCTCGTAGGAGCGCTTCTGGATCTCGATCAGGTTGGGGATGTCGATGATCTTCTTGATGCGTCCGAACGTCCGCCGGAAGCGGAGGTTGTTCGGGATGCGGGATGCCACCGACGCCGGGTTGCTCATCGCGTCACCTGCCTCGCTCACTTCAGCTCCACCGTTCCGCCCGCATCTTCGAGCTTCTTCTTGATCGCCTCGGCCTCGGCCTTCGGCACGGCTTCCTTGACGGGCTTGGGCGCCCCGTCGACCAGGTCCTTCGCCTCCTTCAGGCCGAGCCCGGTGAGCTCGCGGACGACCTTGATGACCTGGATCTTCTTGTCGCCCGATCCGGTGAGGACGACCGTGAAGTCTTCCTTCTCCGGCGCGGCCGCCGCGGCGCCGCCGCCCGCCGCGGGCCCGGCCGCGGCCATCGCGACCGGAGCCGCCGCCGACACACCCAGCTCGGTCTCGAGCTCCTTCACCAGCGTGGCCGCGTCCATGAGGCTCATGCTCTTCAAGAAGTCCTTCACCTGCTCGCGCGTCACTTCCATCGTTTTGCCCTTCCTTCCGGCTGGAGCCGTCGTCTGTACGCCGCCTACGAGGCCGCGTCGCCTTCACCCGCGCCCTGCCCGGCGCGCTTGCCGATCGTGTCCACGAGCCGCGCCACACGGGCCGCGGGCTCGTTCAGGGTGCGCAGGAGCTGCGCCGCCGGCGCCTGGAGCAGGCCCAGGAGCTGTGCCAGCAGCACCTCGCGCGAGGGCAGCTTCGCCAGCGCCTTCACCTCGGCGACCGGCAGCACCTGGCCGTCGAGGAGCGCACCCTTCAGCTCGAGCTTGGGCAGCTCCTCGGCGAACTTGACCGCCAGCTTGGCGACCGCGACCGGGTCCTTGAAACCGAGGATCAGCGCCAGCGGCCCCCCGAGCATCGGCTCGAGCTTCTCGTAACGCGAAGCCTTCACCGCCCGCCGGGCGAGCGTGTTCTTCCCCACCCGGCAGCGCCCCTCCGCCTCGCGCACGGCGCGCCGGAAGCGGTTCAGCTGCCCCGCGGTGAGCCCGCGGTACTCCGCCAGCACGGCCACCGTCGCCCGCCCGAGGTCGTCCTGTAGCTCGCGCACACGGTCGATCTTCTCCGCCCTCTTCATGCTCGGATCCTCATGCGGCGGCTCGCACCGTGGCGGGGTCGATGCGGATGCCCGGCCCCATGGTGGTGGAGACCGCCACCGACTGCATGTAGTGGCCCTTGGAGGCCGCCGGCTTGGCGCGCAGCAGGCTCGAGAGCAACGCCTGCGCGTTCTCGAGCAGGCGCTCGGGGCCGAAGCTGCGCTTGCCGATCGCGACGTGCACGATGCCCGCCTTCTCCACCCGGAACTCGACCTTGCCGGCCTTGATCTCGCGCACCGCCTTGGTGATGTCGAAGGTGACCGTCCCCACCTTGGGGTTGGGCATGAGGCCGCGCGGGCCCAGGATCTTCCCCAGGCGGCCGACCACGCCCATCATGTCGGGGGTGGCGATGGCGGTGTCGAAGTCGAGCCACTGCTCGTCCTGGATCTTCTTGGCGACGTCCTCCGCCCCGACGTGATCCGCCCCGGCCGCCTCCGCCTCCTTGGCCTTGTCGCCCTTGGCGAAGACCAGCACGCGGACGTTCTTCCCGGTGCCGTGCGGGAGCACCACCGTGCCGCGCACGTTCTGATCCGCCTGGCGCGGATCGACCCCGAGCTTGACCGCCAGCTCGACCGTCTCGTCGAACTTGGCCGGGCCCTCGGTCGCCACCAGCGCGCGGATCGCCTCGTCGAGCGGGTAGCGCCTGGCGCGGTCGATGCGTGCGGCGGCCTTCTCGTAGCGCTTGCTTCGCTTCGCCATGCTCGCCTCTAGACCACGTCCAGGCCGAGGCTGCGCGCCGTGCCCTCGACCGTCTTGATCGCCTGCTCGAGACCGGCCGCCGTCAGGTCGGGCATCTTGATGCGCGCGATCTCCTCGACCTGCTTCTTCGTCACCTGCCCGACCTTCTTCTTGCCCGGCTCGCCGGAGCCCTTCTCGATGCCGGCCGCCCGCTTGAGCAGCACCGCCGCCGGCGGCGTCTTGGTGATGAAGGTGAAGGAGCGGTCGGCGAACACGGTGATGATGACGGGGATGATGAGCCCCGCCTGCGCCTGCGTCTGGGCGTTGAACGCCTTGCAGAACTCCATGATGTTGACGCCGCGCTGCCCGAGCGCCGGCCCGACCGGCGGACTCGGGTTCGCCGCCCCCGCCGGGATCTGCAGCTTGATCTCCGCGATGATCTTCTTCATGCGCGCCTCAGGCCTTCTCCACCTGCACGAAGTCGAGCTCGACGGGCGTGGCGCGCCCGAAGATGCTGATCAGCACGCGCAGCTTCCCCTTGTCGGGCTTCACCTCTTCCACCACGCCGTTGAAGTCCTGGAAGGGACCGTCGACCACCTTCACCTGCTCGCCCTGCTCGAAGAGGACCTTGGGCTTCGGCTTGACCGCGCCCTCGGCCATCTGGTGCGTGATCTCGCGCACCTCGGCCTCGGAGATGGAGGGGATGGCGCCCGGGTCGGTCGCGCCGCCGAGGAAGCCGGTGACCTTGGGGGTCGCCTTGACGATGTGCCAGGTCTCGTTGTTGAGCTTCATGTTGACCAGGATGTAGCCGGGGAAGAACTTGCGCGACGAGGTCTTCTTCTTCCCCTTGACCAGCTCGACCACCTTCTCCGAGGGCACGAGGATCTCCCCGAAGAGATCCGGCTTGCCGAGACCTCGGATGCGTTCCTCGAGCGCCGCCTTCACCTTGTGTTCGTAGCCGGAGTACGTGTGCACCACGTACCAGCTACGCTCGTCCTGCACGGTCATGCCTTGAGGGCCCACTGGATGATCCATGCCAGGGCCCCGTCGACCAGCCCGAGATAGAGCGCCACGATGATCACGCCGATGATCACGACCACCGTCGCCGCCTGCGTCTCCTTGCGGGTCGGCCAGTGCACCTTCTTGAGCTCGCTCCAGCACTCCTCGAGGAACTGGCGCGAGCGTTCAACAGGCTGCTTGAGCGAGTCGAGAGCGTTCATAGTGTCGGGATGCGGGTCAGGCAGGATTCGAACCTGCAACCCCCGGATTTGGAGTCCGGTGCTCTAGCCGTTCGAGCTACTGACCCGGCAAGCCGGGAGCGCCGCCCGGCGTCGCGCTCCTAGACCTTCCCCTCCTTGTGGAGCGTATGGCTCCGGCACGCCGGGCAGAACTTCTTGAAGGCGAGCTTGTCGGTGGTCTTCTTCTTGTTCTTCGTGCTGGTGTAGTTCTTCCGCTTGCAGCCGTCGCACACGAGCGTGATCAGGTCGCGCATCTCACGTCCTCACGAAGCCCACGACCGGATTCGAACCGGTGACCTCTTCCTTACCAAGGAAGTGCTCTGCCGCCTGAGCTACGTGGGCAAGCGGGAGACGGGAATCGAACCCGCGACCCCGAGCTTGGAAGGCTCGCGCTCTGCCACCTGAGCTACTCCCGCGCTTCATGTTTGTGGTTGTCCGTCGCATCGCGAGTGGAGAGGGGAGGATTCGAACCTCCGTAGGCTATCGCCGGCAGATTTACAGTCTGCTCCCTTTGGCCACTCGGGTACCTCTCCGCACTAGTTCCGACCTGGCCGGCTGGAGCCGATGGTCGGAGTCGAACCGACGACCTGCTGATTACAAGTCAGCTGCTCTACCCCTGAGCTACATCGGCGGGCCGCACCACCCACCCTGCGCGCGCCGGCGATCGAGACTTTCCCGCGCAACCTCCTTGGCCGCTTTCCGGGCCGTGCGCGACCCGGACGGTAGTGGCGGGGAGCACACCCCCTCCGTCGGTGACCGTAAACTGCGCTTCATACCTTTGACTCAGATGGCTGTCAAGGAAGGACGGAGCACAAACCCGGTTATGAACTCGTCCGGCGGGTCGTCAGCTCGTAGAGAGCTATCGCCACTGCCACCCCGACGTTGAGCGATTCGACCCCGGCGGCCATGGGGATCGACACCGAGAAGTCACACGCCCTTTGCACCAGCGGTCGGAGCCCCTCACCCTCCCCGCCGGCCACCAGCGCCGGGCGGGACGGAGGCTCGAAGCGGGCCAGCGACGACCCGCCCCGGGGTGAGAGCCCGACCAGCCAGAAGCCCGCCGCCTTGAGCGCCTCCATCGCCCGCACCAGGTTGGGCACCTGCGCGATCGGGAGCCCGAAGACCAGGCCGGCCGCCGCGGCCACCACGACCGGGGTCACGCCGGCGCTCCGATCGCGCGGCAGGACGACCCCGCCCACGCCGAGCGCGCGCGCTGTGCGCAGGATGGCCCCCAGGTTGCGCGGATCCTGCACGCCGTCGAGCACCAGCACGCTCGGGCAGCCGGCAGCCAGCAGCCGCTCGAGCGGCGCGTAGGCGAAGGGTGGCGTGACCGCGACCGCGCCCTGGTGGTGCGGCGAGGCGGCCAGCCGGTCGAGCGCCGCGCGATCCACGCCCTCGATCCGTGCGCCACGCGCGCGCGCGGCGGCCGCGAGCTCCGTCTCGCGCGGTCCCCGTCCGAGGCAGAGACGGTCGAGCGGAGAGCCGCTGCGCAGGAGCTCGAGCACCGCGTTGGCGCCGTAGACGACGAGCGGTCGCTCCACCCCGCCGCGGGTTGTCCGGACGCGGGTCATCGGATAGACGGCGGACGTGGGCAAGATCGTCCACCGCTACATCTTTCGCGAGATACTGGTCCCATTCCTCTTCGGCCTCTCGGTCTTCACCTTCATCTTGCTGATCGCCCGCCTGCTCAGGCTGATCGAGCTGGTGGTGACACGTGGGGTGCCGGTGATGAACATCCTGAAGCTCCTCAGCTACATCATGCCGGCCTTCCTCGAGGTCACCGTGCCGATGGCGATGCTGCTCGCCATCCTGATCGCCTTCGGCCGTCTCTCCGCGGACTCCGAGATGGTGGCGCTGCGCAGCTCCGGGCTGAGCCTCTATCAGCTGATCGCGCCGGTCGCCATCTTCGCGCTGCTCGCGACCGCGGCGACCGGGGCGCTCTCCATCTGGGCCCGGCCCTGGGGCAACCGCGCGCTGAAGACGGCGCTCTTCGACCTGGCACGCACCCGCGCGAGCGCCGGCATCAAGCCGCAGGTCTTCAACGACGACTTCCCCGGGCTGGTCATTTACGCCGAGAACATCGACGCGACCCACGACCGCCTCCGCCACGTGCTGATCTCCGACGAGCGGGACAACGCGCAGCACAACACGATCTTCGCGCGCGAGGGCGCCATGGTGTCGAACCCGGCAACGCAGGCGGTCACGCTGCGCCTGCGCGACGGCTTCATCCACACCAGCGACGGACGGCAGGGCACGGAGTACCACACCCACTTCCAGTTCTACGACGTCAACCTCGATCTGCGGCAGATGATCGAAGGCGCGCGGCAGCGCGAGCGGGACCCGAAGGAGCTGACGCTCGGGCAGCTCGGACGCGCGATCGCCGCCAAGCGGGCGGCCGGCCTGCCCTTCGTGCCGGAGCTGGTCGAGTACCATCGCAAGTTCTCGATCCCCTTCGCCTGCGTGGTGTTCGCCCTGGTTGCCGTGCCGCTCGGCGTGCAGCCCGTGCGCGCCGCCCGCTCGCGTGGCTTCACGCTCAGCCTGGGGATGATCTTCGTCTACTACGTCATCCTCTCGGTCGGACAGGCGCTCGCCGAGCAGACGATCGTGCCGGCGGCGGTCGGCCTCTGGCTGCCGAACGCGATCTTCGCGGTGCTGGGCGTCTTCCTCTTCGCCCGCGCGGCACGCGAGCGCACGCTGGTCCGGCTCGAGCGCATGCAGATCGCGCTCGCCGCCCTGCGCGCTCGGCTGCTCGGCCGCCTGGGTGCGGTAGCGTCGCCGTGATCGCTCCCCGGCGCATCCTGCTGCCCGTCGTCGGCCGCCATCTCGCGCGCGAGTTCCTCGCCGCGTTCGCCCTCAGCCTGGCCGCGTTCGTGGTGATCTACGTGACGGCCGAGTTCTTCGACCGGCTGGACAGCTTCCTGCGACACGACGTCGCGAGCGGGGCCATCGCGCGCTATTTCGTCTTCAAGCTGCCCCTGGTGGTGACGCAGGTGACGCCCATCGCGGTGCTGGTCGGCGGACTGATCGGGCTCGGCCTCCTGGCGCGACAGAACGAGTTCGTGGCGCTGCGCGCGTGCGGGGTGAGCGTGTGGCAGATCGCCACGCCCCTCCTCGCGCTGGCGGCCGTGATCAGCCTCTGCGCCTTCGCGTGGAACGAGGCCGTGGTGCCCTACAGTGCGCACCGCTGGCACGAGATCGAGAACGCGGAGATCAAGCGGCGCGGCCCGACCAAGGTGTTCGCGGGCCGCGAGGTCTGGTACCACGGGCGCGCCGGCTTCTACAACGTCGACCGCGTGTCGTTGCGCAAGAAGACGCTCTGGGGGCTCGCCATCTACCAGCTCACGGACGACTTCCGGCCCCTGCGGCAGATCGAGGCCGACTCCGCCACCTGGGACGGCACGCGCTGGCAGCTCCACGGCGCGCACACGCTCGATTTCGTCGAGGGAAGGGTGCGCCATTCCGCGGACGTGCCGCCCGGCTTCAGCCTTCCCGAGACGCTCGAGGACTTCCGCGTCGTGTCGGTCGAGCCCGAGGAGCTGAGCTATGCCATGCTGCGCCGCCAGATCAGGGACCTGCGCCGCAAGGGCGTCGACACCTCGGAGAGCTGGGTCGACCTGCATCTGAAGCTCGCGCTCCCCGCCGCGAGCTTCATCATGATGCTGCTCGCGGTGCCGCTCACGGCGGCCGGCACGCGCGTGTCGAGCTTCGCGGCGAGCGTCGGGCTCGGCTTTGCGGTGGGCTTCGCCTACTTCGTGCTGCTCGCCTTCACACGCGCACTCGGGCAGCAGGGCTCACTCCCTCCCCTGCTCGCCGCCTGGGCGGCCAACGCCATCTTCGCGCTGGTCGGCAGCTTCTACCTGCTCGGCGCCGAATGAGCAGATCGGGAAGCCGGCCGCGGCAGCGGCGCGAGCACCGGACGGGCCCCGGATGAGTTGGTTATTCAGGGCACCAGCGCCGGCGTCTCGAGCCCGGTCGTCTCGGGCAGGCCGAGCATCGCGTTCAAGCACTGCACCGCCTGACCCGAGGCGCCCTTGCCGAGGTTGTCGATCGCCGTCACCACGATCGCGTGCGCCGCGGCGGCATCCCAGCGCCAGCCGATCGCGCAGCGGTTGGTGCCCCGCACCTCGCGCAGCTCGGGCGGGGCCTCCTCGCCGCGCAGCACGATGAACGGCTCGTCCGCGTACGCTCGCCGGAAGAGCTCCTCGAGCGGCGGCCGCGCGCCCGCGACGCGGACGTACATGGTGCTCAGCAGGCCGCGGCTCACCGGCAACAGATGCGGGACGAAGAGCGCGCCGGCCGTCGCGCCAGCGGCGCGGAGCTCCTGGTCGATCTCGGGGCCGTGGCGATGCTCGCCGATGGCATAGGGTCGGAAATTCTCGTTCACCTCGGCGAAGAGCTGCTCGATCTTGGCCCCCCGCCCGGCGCCGGTGGTGCCGGACTTGGCGTCGATGACGACCGCCTCGCCGAGCAGGCCGGCGCGCGCCAGCGGCGCGAGCCCGAGGAGCGCGCCGGTGGGATAGCAGCCGGGACAGGCCACGATGCGGGCCGCGCGCAGCCGCGACCGGTAGAGCTCGGGGAGGCCGTACACCGCCTCGGCGAGCAGCTCGGGCGCCGGGTGCGTCGTGTACCAGCGCGCGTAGACGGCAGCATCGCGGAAGCGGAAGTCGGCCGAGAGATCGATCACGCGGCGGCCGCGCCGGACGAGCTCCGCCACGGCCGGCGCGGCCGTCCCGTGCGGCAGCGCCGTGAAGACGACCTCGGCGGACGCGGCGACCTCCGCCGGCTCGGGCGCACGCAGCGGGGTGTCGACGATCCCGGTGAGGAACGGGTAGACGTCGGCCGCGCGCCGGTCGCGATACTGCTCCGAGGAGAGGAAGGCGATCTCGACGGCGGGATGCCGCGCGAGGAGTCGGAGCAGCTCCACGCCCGTGTAACCGGTCGCGCCGAGCACGGCCACCGGCACGCGCGTGGCCAGCGCGCGGCTCGCCTCCATGGGCGCGCACACTACGCGACGAGGACGCCGCGCGCAACGCTGTCACCGCTCAGCGCTTGGAGTACTGCGGCCGCTTGCGCGCCTTGTGGCGCCCGTACTTCTTGCGCTCGACCTCGCGCGAATCGCGCGTGATGAAGCCCGCCTTCTTGAGCGGCGAGCGCAGCTCCGGGGCGGCCTGGAGCAGCGCGCGGGTGATGCCGTGGCGGATCGCCACCGCCTGCGCCGCCACCCCGCCCCCCTGCACGCTCACGGCGACGTCGTACTGTCCGGCGGTGGAGGTGACCTCGAACGGCTGGTGCACGACCATGCGCGCGGTCTCGCGCCCGAAGTAGTTGTCGAGGGGCCGCTCGTTCACGACGATCTCACCGGGCCCCTGCTTCAGGCGGACCCGGGCGACCGAGGACTTGCGCTTGCCGACCGCCCAGATGACGGGGGTTCGTTCGGGACTCATCGGCTCTTCACCTGCTCTCGGGGAGCGGCACCGGCTTCTGCGCCTGGTGCGGATGGTCGGGACCCGCGTAGATCTTGAGCTTGGTCGCCAGCCGGCGCCCGAGGCGGTTCTTCGGCAGCATGCCGACCACCGCGTCGCGCACCAAACGGGTCGGGTGCCTGGCCAGGACCGCGCCCGCTCGCAACCGCCGGACGCCACCCGGGTAGGTGGTGTGCCGGATGTATTCCTTCTTCTCGAGCTTCGCGCCCGTCAGCCGGATCTTGCCCGCGTTGACGACGACCACGAAGTCACCCGCGTCGAGGTGCGGCGAGAAGCTGGGATTCGTCTTGCCGCGCAGCACCGACGCGACCCGGGAGGCGAGGCGACCGAGGACCTTGCCCTCCGCGTCGGCGATGTACCAGCGTCGCGCCGCGCGCGCCGCCTCGGTGCTCAGGTTCCGGGTGGTTCGTGTGATCGACATCGGCGTCAGTCGCAGAGCAACGACGGGACCCGCGGACAACCGTCGCTGCCGGGGTCCCGTCGCAAGTGGCGGGGTCGACGAGACTCGAACTCGCGACCTCCTGCGTGACAGGCAGGCGTTCTAACCAGCTGAACTACGACCCCGTGAATTCCGCAGCTCGGCACGGGGTGCTCCTAGCCCAGCGCGGCGCTTCTTGCAATCGGCGCCTTCACCGGCGGGCCGCCGCGGGCCTGCGCTCGCCGAGCCAGCGCTCGACGCTGTCCACGAAGCGCACGGGCGCTTCGAGCTGCGGCACGTGCCCGACGTCCGCGAGGACATCGAGGGACCACTCCGGACGCAGCCGCGCGAGCGCGCGCGACGCCTCCACCGCGACCAGGCGGTCCCGATCGCCCTGGATGAGCAGCGTCGGGGCGGTGATCCCCCGCGCCGTCTCGGCGAACCATTCCCGGCGCGCGAGAAGCACGATCAGCGAGCGAGCCGCCTCGAGGAAGGCCTGGTTCGCCCACGGCATCCGCTCCAGCCGCTCGCGCGCCAGCGCGACGTGCGCCGCGACGACCTCGGGCGGGATGCGCGAGGGATCGACGCAGCAGAGCGCGAGCGTCGAGCGTACGACGCCAGCAGGCCCGAGGAGCCGCGCACGCCAGCCGAGGAAGAGCCCGCCGAGCACCGGCAGCGCGTAGAACGTGAAGAGGGCCGCCACCCTGACGTCCACGCCGGCCTCGGCGGGGCGCGGCTGGGCGGGCGCGACCAGCACCAGCCCGGCCACCCGCTCCGGGGCGAGGGCCGCCTCCATCATCGCGACCAGCCCGCCCATCGAGTTCCCGACCAGGACCGCCGGGCCCCCGGCCACCGCGTCGAGGAAGCGATCGAGCAGGAGCCGGTTCGCGTGCACGCCGGCCGAGCGCTCGCCAAGCGGCGTCCGGCCGAAGCCGGCGAGGTCGATGGCCAGGACGCGTGCGCCGTGGGCGAGCGCCGGCCCGACGGCCATCCAGTTCACGTGTGAGCCGCCGAGGCCGTGCACGAGCACCAGCGTCGGACCCGACCCGCCGAAGTCGATGAAGTGGACCGGGCCGTCGAGATCGATGGTCTCGGAGCGCATCACGCCGCCCGCGCGGTGAGCGCGCCGATGCGCTCGACGATCTCGGGCCAGGCGCCGCGCGGCAGATCGTGCCCCATCCCGTCAATGACCAGGAGCTCGGCGCCCGGCACCGCGCGCGCGGTGTCGAGGCCCGCCTCCAGCGGGATGAGCGGGTCGTCGCGGCCGTGGATGACGAGGGTCGGGATGGTCACCGCGGCGAGCGCCTCCCGGCGACTGCCGGAGGCCAGGATGGCGACCAGCTGGCGCGCCGCTCCCGCCGGACTGAAGCAGCGATCGTAGGAGCGCCCCGCCAGGTCACGCACGCGCGCCTCGTCGAACGGGAACCCCGGGCTACCGATGGTACGGAAGATGTGCACGGCGCGCTCGACGTTCCCGGCGCGGTCGGCGGGCGCTGGCAGGAGCAGCACCGCGGCGGCTTCGGGCCGCGCGGGCGGTAGCGACCGCTCCCCCGTCGTCGACATGATCGAGGTGAGGCTCAGCACGCGCGCCGGGTAGGTGATGGCCATGGTCTGCGCGATCATGCCGCCCATGGAGGCGCCGACGACGTGGGCGGCCGGGATGTCGAGCGCGTCGAGGAGGCCGACCCCGTCGGCCGCCAGGTCGCGGAGCAGATAGGGCGCGGCGATCCGCTCGCCGAGCAGCGCCGCCTGCATGGCCGCGGCCGCGTCCGGCATGCCCGCCGCGTCCAGCTTCGTCGAGAGGCCCACGTCGCGGTTGTCGAAGCGGATCACACGATGGCCGCGGGCGGCGAGCGCCGAGCAGAACTCGTCGTCCCAGAGGATCATCTGCGCCGCGAGGCCCATGATGAGGAGGAGCGGGCGCCCGTCCGGCGGACCGAAGGTCTCGTATGCGATCTCGATGCCGTTGGTGCGAGCGATGGGCATGCGATGACCGTCCCTCGCAGAGCCCCCGCCAAGGGTCAAGGGCGCGGGGCGCTACAGGGCCGCCAGCACCTCGGCCGCGGCGCGCTCGCCGGACTCGACGGCGCCGTCCATGTAGCCGGTCCAGCGCGTCGCGGTCTCCGTCCCCGCCCAGTGGACGAGGCCGACCGGGTCGCGGATCGCCGCGCCGTACTCGAGGGTCGTGCCCGGGGTCGCGAAGCCGGTCGGCCCGCCGCCGCTGAACTCCTCGCGGTTCCAGAGCATCTCGTAGTAGCCCTGCATCCCGCCGAGCGGTGTGAGCGCCGGCGCCCCGAAGTAGTTGGCGAGGTTGGAGATGACCTCCTGGTAGCGCTCCTCGCGGCTACGTGCCGACCAGACGCGCGCCTCGTCGGCCTCGATGAAGCCCATGAGGACGCCGGGCGAGACGTTCGACGTCTGCGCATCCGGGTACGGCGTGTTGTCGAAGGTGGCGCGCACCGCGCCCGCGTCGCTCGTCACCTGCCCGGCGAGCCCCGCGTCGCGCCAGAACGGACGGTCGTAGAGGACGTTCACCTTGAGGATGCTCGCCATGGGAAAGCGCTGCGTGAGCTGGTCGCGCAGGAAGCCCCGATCGTGCAGCGCCCCGAGCGGCGGATCGTAGACGATGCCCTTGGCGAGCGCGGGCGGGATGGCGACGATGACCCGCCGCGCGGTGACGGTGAAGACGCGCCGCCGACTCCGCGGGGTGTAGTCCCCGATCACCTTCACGAAGTCACCGTGGTCCTCGATGCGCCGCACGGGGCTGCTCAGCACCAGGCTCCTCCCCAGCTCGGCCGCCATGGCGAGCGAGATCGCCTGCGAGCCGCCGATGAAGCGGCTGTCCTGCGCCCCGTTGGCGGTGTTCACCAGGTTGTCCAGGTTGCCGGCGGACGCGATGTAGAAGAGCAGCCGGAGCAGCGAGAGCTCGCGCGGCTCGTTGGAGAGCACGGCCTCCACCGCCAGCGTCACCAGGTGGTTGGTGGACGCGTCGGGCGCCGCCGGCGGGACGAGGTTGCTCCGCATCCACGACTCGAACGTCTGGCCGTCCCACTCGGCGGCGTTGGCCGCCGTCCACGGCGCGTCGATCGGGACCTGCTTCGCCATGTTGTTGAGCATCCCGAGCGCGATGCCGGCATTCGCCGCGCTCGGGTCGGGCGGGATGCGCGTGGCGGCGCTGTACTGTGTGGCGACGCCGCCCTGGTAATTGATGTAGTTCCCCGCGTTGTAGGTCTTGAACGTGCCGATGCCGAGCTCCGTGGCGAGGCCCAGGATCTTGTCCTGGGGCCAGTAGACCTCCTGCCCCGGGATGCTCGCCGTCGCCGGCTCGTCGGGCAGTGGGCCGACGAACTCACCGCCGAGCTCGATGACGCGGCCCGGAAAGCCATTGCTCGCGAGATCCTGGTTGAAGGTCCGGCCGCCCACGCGGCCGCGCGCCTCGAGGACGACCACGGCGAGACCCGCGGCGGCGAGCGTCCTCGCGGCGACGAGTCCCGCGATCCCTCCTCCGACGACGACCACGTCGGCGTGACGCGGGGGGAGCGTGGCGTTCGCGATCGTGGGGCGCAGCGCCAGGCCGGTGCCGGCGGCGGCCATCCCGCCGAGCACGGCGCGTCGGGTCACGCCTCGGGGACTTTGATCGCGGCCCGGGTTGGGCTTCCGCCCCGATTCGTCCTTGACGCTCATGCCTTCCTCCGGGCTCGGAGCTGTACGCTACTCTCGATCTCCGCTGCAATGCGGAAACCCGGGAAGAACCGCTGCCGCGATGTGGGATGAACGGGCCCGGCGACGACGGATCGGGAAACGAGTGGGCGGTGGCCGGATCGAACGGCCGACCCCCGGCTTGTAAGGCCGATGCTCTCCCGCTGAGCTAACCGCCCGAAGCGTTGCAGGACAAGCATTTACGCGACGCGCGGGGCGGTCGCAACGGCGGCGCGTACACGATTTGTCCCCGGATGTCAGGCGCGGTGCAGCGCCCGGTCCGATCGTAGCGCTTCCAGATCGGCGCCTGCAGCGCTTGGCCCGCGGCAGGCCACCGATTGCCCCATCTCCCCGCCGCGTTCTCACCGATTTCCTCATCGCTTTCCTCACAAACAGCCATTGCAGATATGCCGCCCCGTTGGACAGCAAAAGTCTGATCGGCTAGAAATCGTGCCGGGGAGCATGGAGGCGACCCGTCCAGACAGCGATCCGGCGCGGTCGAGCGTCGCGTTCATCGCGGAGCGGCCGGGCGCCGAGCTCGGCTTCCCCGTCCTGGCCCTCGAGGCGGTTCCGCACGACGCGCTCGTCTTCTGGGAGGACGAGAGTGCGGACCAGTACAAACGCGTCGTCGCCGTTGCGGTCGGCACCAAGCTGAAGCTGCTCCGCATCACGGTCGGACGGCGGAACGCCCTCGACGTGATCTGCGAAGCGATGATCGAGGACCAGCCGGGCAGCGTCCGCACGCAGTTCATCACGCGCGGTGCGTTGCTCATGTGGGCGGAGCCGGCCGCGCGGTCCGGGCGCGGCGTCGGGAAGACGATCGTCCTCCGGATCGGTAAGCAGTTGAAGATGGTACGCGTCGGCGGCGACGAGGACGCGCCGTCGATCGAGGTCCTCGACACGATCGACATAGGCGGCTGACGGGGGGCAAGCATGGACTACGAGCGCATCTGGGACGGCGCATTCATCGAGGCGGCGTTCGAACGTCTCCATGCACGGCTCGCGTGGCTCTTCGTCGTCATCGGGGTCGACGACGCCGTCGCACAGAGTTACCTCATTATCGCCCTCATCGGAGCGCTGCTCTGGCTCTTCGCGCGCCTCTCCACGGTCGGTTACCGGATCAACCTCCCGGTCGGCGTCGCCATCCAGTCGTTCACGCTGGGGCCGGTGTTGACGTTCCTGCTCGTCGCGATCCCGGCGTGGCTGACGTTTCGTCAGCCAGCGATCGCCAAGGCCCTTCTCTCGTTCTTGCCCGCCCAGTAGCCAGCCCAAGGGAGCGTCGACCGTCGCCCCAGGCCCGCGCCACCGTGCGTGGTACGCGCCGGGGTGGCGGCGCAGCCCGACGCGCACGGCACCGCGCCCTTCCATCCTGGCGGCGGGTCTCCATGCCCGCGGACGCAGCTACGCTTCCGGAGCCCGAACTGCGCGCGCGCCTTCGCGCGCTCTTCCGCCGCTCAGTTGAGCGAGTCCTTGAGCGTCTTGCCGGCCTTGAACTTCGCCGACTTCGAGGCCGCGATCTGGATGGGCTCGCCCGTCTTGGGGTTGCGGCCGGTGCGCGCCTTGCGCGCCGAGACCGCGAACGTGCCGAAGCCGGAGATGTTGACCTTGTCGCCGTTGCGGAGGGCGGCGACGATGTCGTCGAAGATCGTGTTGACGGCTCGCTCGGCCTGCCCCTTCGGCAGATCCAGCTTGCTCGCCAGCGAGTCGATCAGGTCGGCCTTGGTCATGCCCCCTCCCCTTGTCCGGCCCCGTGCTGGCCGGCCGCTTTAGCAACCGACCTGCACGGTGTCAATGCGTGACGACGTCGGGCGCATCCGGAGGCACCGCGGCCGCCTGGAAGGCGCCCGCCACCCCCTCGGCCGGAGACGAGGCCGGCTTCTTCGGATAGTTGTCCGGGTCCGCGAGCAGCAGCGCCTTGCGCAGCACCTGATCCATGTGCTCGACGAGCTCTATCTGGATGGATTTGAGGATGGCGGCCGGGATCTCCCGGATGTCCTTCTCGTTCTCCACCGGGATGAGGACCTTCTTGATGCCGCCACGGTGCGCGGCGAGGACCTTCTCCTTGAGACCGCCGATGGGGAGTACGTTGCCCCGCAGCGTCACCTCGCCCGTCATGGCGAGGTCGTGCCGCACGGGGATGCGGGTCAGCGCCGACACCAGCGCCGTCGCCATGGTGATGCCGGCCGACGGCCCGTCCTTGGGAATCGCGCCCTCGGGGATGTGAATGTGGATGTCGATCTTCTGGTAGAAGTCGCGCTCGAGCCCGAGCTCCTCCGCGCGCGAACGGACGTAGCTCATCGCCGCCTGCGCCGATTCCTGCATCACCTCGCCCAGGCGGCCGGTGATGAGGAGCTTGCCCTTGCCGGGCATCACCTGCACCTCGGTGGCGAGCAGCTCTCCGCCCATGTCGGTCCACGCGAGCCCCGTGGCCACGCCGATCTTGTGCTCCCCTTCGGCCTTGCCGTAGCGGTAGCGGGGCGGGCCCAGGTAGGTGGCCAGCGTCTTCGCCGACACGCGGATCCTCGCGCTGCGGTCCTTCTTCACCACCTCGACGGCGACCTTCCGGCACACGCCGGCGATCTCGCGCTCGAGGTTCCGGACCCCCGCCTCCTTGGTGTAGTGGCGGATGACCGACATCAGCGCGGAGTCCGAGATGACGATGTTCTCGGGCTTGAGCCCGTTGGCCTCCTGCTGCTTCGTGACCAGGTAGCGCTTGGCGATGTTCTGCTTCTCGAGCTCCGTGTAGCCCGCGATGCGGATGATCTCCATGCGGTCCTGGAGCGGGCGCGGGATGCGATCGAGCGTGTTCGCGGTGGTGACGAACATGACCTTGGAGAGGTCGTAGTCGACGTCCAGGTAGTGGTCGTTGAAGGTGCTGTTCTGCTCGGGGTCGAGGACTTCCAGCAGCGCGGATGAGGGATCGCCGCGGAAGTCGGTGGACATCTTGTCCACCTCGTCGAGCAGGAAGACCGGGTTGCCCGAACCGGCACGCTTCATCGACTGGATGACCTTGCCGGGGAGCGCGCCGATGTAGGTCCGGCGGTGGCCGCGGATCTCCGCCTCGTCGCGCACGCCGCCGAGCGACACGCGCACGAACTTGCGTCCGGTGGCGCGCGCGATCGACTTGCCGAGCGAGGTCTTGCCCACGCCGGGCGGACCGACCAGGCAGAGGATCGGCCCCTTGGTGTGGCCGACCAGGCTCTGCACCGCCAGGTACTCGAGGATGCGCTGCTTCACCTTCTCGAGGCCGTAGTGGTCCTCCTCCAGGATCCTCTCCGCTTCCTTGATGTCGAGCTTGTCCTCGGTGTACTCGTGCCAGGGCAGCGAGATGATCCAGTCGATGTAGTTGCGGACGACCGTCGCCTCGGCGGACATGGGCGACATCATCTTCAGCTTCTTCAGCTCCTTCTCGGCCTTCTCGCGAGCCTCCGCCGACATCTTCTTCTGCTTGATCTTCTCTTCCAGCTCCTGGATCTCGTTCTTGAACTCGTCCTTCTCGCCGAGCTCCTTCTGGATCGCGCGCATCTGCTCGTTGAGGTAGTACTCCTTCTGGGTCTTCTCCA
>WNEZ01003914.1_pt1 | contig 25846 bp, 19 predicted proteins | sample 5400521 | NCBI WGS metagenome assembly WNEZ01 (sample SAMN13153339, study PRJNA577476) | soil metagenome | isolation source: 120 cm saprolite under Douglas fir tree site 2 hole 1 replicate 1 | place: USA:California | collected 2015-04-18
AGGTGGTGTCGATCCGCAACGCGCAGGGCGTGCCCAAGGCCTGGATCAGCCGGCGGCTCGGCGGCGACCAGATCGATTACGCTGACGAGCGGCCGACGATCCGAAAGATGTTCGCCGACGAATTGGCGAGGCACGGGCTCAGCCCGCGCATGGACCAGGCCTACGCGCAGGAGCTCGCCGACCTGCCGCCGCCCGCGGCGAAGACGGGGTAGTGGGCGCCAAAATGCCGGGATTTCCGATCGCGGCCCCCTCTGCGCACGGGCTGCGTCACTGGTTGGCGCCGGCGTCGATAAGCGATTTCCGCCGGCAAGATGGGGCTTGGCCGACCTCATTTAGGGCTTGTGCGTTGTTTCTATGCGCAGTAAGATTGCGCATAGCTTTGAAGGCGCATGATGCGGGAGCGCCCGGTCAAGAAACGCGCGGTCAACCTGTTCGTCGATGCCGAGCTGCTCGACGAAGCGCGCCGCCTGCGCATCAACATCTCCGACACGCTCGAGCGCCGGCTGCGGGGGATCGTGCGGGCGGAGCAGGAGAAGCGCTGGCTCGCGGAAAACCACGAAGCGATCGCGTCGATCAATTCGTTCATCGATCGCCACGGCATTCTCGCCGGCAAGCTCCGCTATCGGCCGGACAGTCAATGACCCGTCAATTCGACGTGGTTGCCAATCCCGACCCGGTCGAGGCGGCGCACCGGCCCTATCTGGTGGTCCTGCAATCGGATCTCGTCTCGGGCCTGACCTCGACGGTCGTCGCGCCGCTCGTGCCACGCGAGCAGATGAAAGGGGCGCAGCGCCTCAATCCGCTCTTGTCCGTGGCAGGCCAGGACTATTGGCTTGCGACGCACGAGCTGTTCGCGGTCGATCAACGAATCCTCCGCGGGAAGGTCGCAACGCTTGCGGATCACCGCGACGCCATCATCGCCGCGCTCGACTTCATCTTCATCGGGTTCTGACGGAAAGGCGCGTCACGTCCACGCGTCGACTGAGCCGCACGACGTGCGCCGGATGCTGACGCGTGGGCACGGCGCTCTGCCGCTCGCGAGGCGAGGCGGAGAGCGTGGCGAGCGCCTTTGCCCACCCTACAGAAACTTCATCGGATTCTGACGGAAAGGCGCGTCGGTGGACCTACCGCCGTCTACGGCCGCAAGGCACGCACCGCGGAGCGCAGATAATGGCCGGGCTCGTGGGCGACGCGGGCTCCCCACAGTCGCCGGTGCAGCTTGTCGAGCAAGAGGTAGATCACCGGCGTCGTGTAGAGCGTGAGCATCTGCGAGACCAGGAGCCCGCCCACGATGGTGATGCCGAGCGGGCGGCGCAGCTCCGAGCCGGGGCCGGTCGCGACCACCAGCGGGACGGCGCCGAGCAGCGCCGCCATGGTCGTCATCATGATCGGCCGGAAGCGCTCGAGACAGGCCTCGAAGATCGCCCGCTCCGGCGCCAGACCGCGCTGGCGCTCGCCTTCGAGCGCGAAGTCGACCATCATGATCCCGTTCTTCTTGACGATGCCGATCAGCAGGATGATCCCGACGAACGCGATCAGCGACAGCTCGGTATTGAAGAGTTGCAGGGCGAGCAGCGCGCCGAGGCCGGCGGAGGGGAGCGTGGAAATGATCGTCAGCGGATGGGCCAGGCTCTCGTAGAGCACGCCGAGCACGATATAGACCGCGACCAGGGCGGCGACGATCAGCAGCGGCTGCGCGCCGGTCGAGATCCGATAGGCGCGCGCATCGCCGGAATATTCGGCGTGCAGCGTGTCGGGCAGATGCAGCTCCGCCACCGCCTGGTCAACCCGCCGCGTCGCCTCCGCGATCGGCAGGTTCTCGTCGAGGCCGAAGCTGATGGTGATGGCGGGGAACTGGCCCTGGTGGTTGACCACGAGCGGCGCGAGCCCGCGCGATGTCTTGGTCACGGCCGCGAGCGGGACCTGGGTATTGTTGGCGCCGCTCACGTAGACACGGGAGAGATCGAGCGGATCGCGCTGATATTGCGGATCGGTCTCGAGCACCACGCGATACTGGTTGCGCTGGGTGTAGAGCGTCGAGATCTGCCGCTCGGCAAAGGCATTGTTGAGGCCATTGGCGATGTCCTGCACCCGCACGCCGAGCCGCGCGGCGGCGACCCGGTCGATCGACACGCTCACCTGCAGGCCGCCCTGCTCGCGGTCGATCGAGACGTCGACCAGACCGGGCACCGCCTTGATCCCCTCGAACACGCGCGGCGCCCACTCCAGGAGCTCGTTGTAATCGGGGTCCCACAGCGTGAATTGGTAGGTGGAATCGCTCTGCCGCCCGCCGACCCGCACGTCCTGCATCGCAAAGAAGAACAGCCGCAGCCCGGGAAGATCGGCGGTCTTCTGCCGCAGCCGGGCGATGACCGCCTGCGTGCTCAAGCCCCCGCGCTCGGAGAGCGGCTTGAGGCTGATGAACATCGAGCCGCGGTTCACCGACGGGCTGTATCCGGCGCTGCCGACCGAGGAGCCGATGCCGGCGACGGCGGGATCGGCGCGCACGATCGCCTCCGCCTTCTGCTGCAGGTCGTACATCGCCTGGAACGAGATCTCGGGCGAGGCCTGAGTGCCGCCGTAAACGAGGCCGGTGTCGTCCGACGGGAAAAAGCCCTTCGGCGTCTGGACATAAAGCATGGCGGTCACCGCGATGATCCCGGCCATGACGAACAGCGTGAGCGCGCGATGGTCGAGCACGACGCCGAGGCTTCGCGCATAGCCGCGCACCAACAGCCCCAGCGTGCGCTCGACCACCCGATCCAGCCAGGTGGCATCGGGGCTCGGCGGCTTGCGCACGAAGTGCGCGCAGATCATCGGCGTCAGCGACAGCGACACCGCGGTCGAAACCGCGATCGCGAAGGCGAGCGTCACCGAGAATTCGCGGAAGACGCGGCCGACGAGCCCGGTCATGAACAGCAGCGGGATGAAAGCGGCGATCAGCGAAATGCTGATCGAAATGACGGTGAACCCGATCTGCTGCGCGCCCTCGAGCGCCGCGCGCAGCGGCGACATGCCTTTCTCCAGGTTGCGGAAGCAGTTCTCGATCATGACGATGGCGTCGTCGACCACGAATCCGACCGAGACCGCGAGCGCCATCAGCGACAGGTTGTCGATCGAGAAGCCGGCGACCCACATCATGGCGCAGGTACCGGCGAGCGACAGCGGCACCGTCACGCCGGCCGCGATCGTCGCCGCCGCCCGCCGCAGGAACAGGAACACCACCAGCATGACCAGGATCACGGTCGCGATCAGCGTCAGCTGCATGTCCTGCACGCTGGCGCGAATGGTTTGGGTGCGGTCGGACAGCACCGAGATGTCGACGCCCGGCGGGATCCAGCGCTTGATCTCGGGCAACAGCTGATAGACGCGATCGACGGTCTCGATCACGTTGGAATTGGCCTGCTTGGTGATCACCAGCAGCACCGAGGGCTGGCTGTTGAACCAGGCGGCGGAGCGGCTGCTGCGCACGCCGGGCACGATCGAGGCGACCGCCGAAAGCCGCACCACCGTCCCGTTGGCGCTGCGCACGACGATTGGGTCGTAGTCCGGCCGGACGCGGAGCTGGTCGTTGGTGGTGATGGTGATCGACCGCTGGTTGCCGTCGAACACCCCGACCGGCCCGGACGCGTTGGTGTTGGCGATCGCGGCGCGCACGTCCTCCATCGACAAGCCCATCGAGGCGAGCGCGATCGGGTTGACGCGGACGCGCACGGCCGGCTGCTCGGCGCCGTTGACGCTGACCTCGGCGACGCCCTGGACCTGCGACAGGCGCTGGGCGATCACGGTGTCGGCGACGTCGTAGAGGGAGCTCGGAGGAATGGTCTTCGAGGTGAGCGCCAGGATCATGATCGGGATCGACGCCGGATTGAACTTGCGGAACGTCGGCCGCGACTGCAGGTCGCCGGGCAAGTCGGTGAGCGCGGCGTTGATCGCCGCCTGCACGTCGCGGGCGGCGCCGTCGATGTTGCGGGAGAGATCGAACTGCACGGTGATGCGGGTCGAGCCGAGCGAGCTGCGCGAGGTCAGCTCGGTGACCCCGGCGATCTCGCCGAGGCGGCGCTCGAGCGGCGCGGCAACGGTCGCCGCCATGGTCTCGGGGTCGGCGCCGGGACGGTTGGCGGTCACGCTGATGGTCGGAAAATCGACCGTCGGCATGCTCGAGACCGGCAGGAAGCTGTAGGCCACGGCCCCGACGAGCAGCAGCCCGACGGCAAGCAGCGTGGTGCCGACCGGCCGTTCGATAAAGGGCTCGGAGAAGCTCGCGAAGCTCATGGCCTCACTCCGCCGCCCGTTGTTGCGAAGGCTCCGGCTGGTCCGGCAGATCGAGCTCGGTCTGCAGCGGCGCCGGGGCGCTGACCCGGGTCTTCAGGCGCTCCATCGCCAGATAGATGACCGGCGTGGTGTAGAGCGTGAGCAGCTGGCTGAGCAGCAGTCCGCCGATTATGGTGATGCCGAGCGGGTTTCGCAGCTCCGAGCCGGTGCCGGATTCGAACGCCAGCGGGATGGCGCCGAACAAGGCCGCCAGCGTCGTCATCATGATCGGCCGGAACCGCAACAGGCAGGCCTGCACGATCGATTCGCGCGGCGAGAGCCCCTGCTTGCGCTCGGCCTCGAGCGCGAAGTCGATCATCATGATCGCGTTCTTCTTGACGATGCCCATCAGCAGCACGATGCCGATCAGCGCCACCACCGAGAGGTCTTGCCCACAGAGCATGAGGGCGAGCAGGGCGCCGACGCCGGCCGACGGCAGGGTCGACAGGATCGTGAGCGGATGGATGAAGCTCTCGTACAGGACGCCGAGCACGATGTAGATGGTGACCGCGGCCGCGAGGATCAGCCACGGCTCGCCGGCGAGCGATTTGGCGAATTCGGCCGCATCGCCGGAATAGCTGCCGATCACCGAGGTCGGCATGCCGATGGTCTGCTCGGCTTGCGTGATCGTCCTGACCGCATCGCTGAGCGCGGCGTCAGGCGCGAGATTGAAGCTGATTGTCACCGCCGGGAACTGCTCCTGGTGGGAGATGACGAGCGAGGCGGTGACGGGCTCGAAGTGCGCGATGGTGCTCAGCGGCACCATCGGGCTGCCGGATACGCCGGGGATGACGGTCGGCGAATTCGAGGTCAACGAGTTCGACTGCGCCACCGCCTGCACGCCGGAGGCGGGGACGTAGAGCTTCGCGAGCGAGGCCGGATCGTTCTGGTAGTCCGGCATCGCCTCGAGGATCACGCGATATTGGTTGGCCTGCCCGTAGATGGTTGAAATCTGCCGTTGGCCGAAGGCGTCGCTCAGCGTGTCGACCACGGTCTGCACCGAGACGCCGAGCCGACCGGCGGTTTCCCGGTCGATCTGCACCTGCATCGTGAAGCCGTTGTCCTGCGCCTCGGACGCGACGTCGCGCAGCACCGTCGAGGTCTGCAGCTCCTTCGCCAGCTGCGACGCCCAATCGCCGACCTCCTTCGCGTCCGAGCCGGTGAGCGTGTATTGATATTGCCCGCGGCTCACGCGGGTGGAAATCTGGATGTCCTGCACCGGCTGGAAATAGACGACGACGCCCGGGACCGCGGCGACCGCCCGCTGCAGCCGCTCGATGACGGCCGTCACCGGCGACTTGCGCTCGTCGCGCGCGCGTAGCGTGATCGCGAGGCGGCCGGCATTCGGCGTGGCGTTGATCGGCGTCACCCCGATCACAGAGACCACTCCGGTCACGTCCGGGTCGCCGCGGATCGCGCCCTCGACCGCGCCTTGCAGGCGTTTCATCTCGGTGAACGACACCTCCGGCCCGCCCTCCATGACCGCGAAGATCAGGCCGGTGTCCTGCAGCGGCAGGAACCCCTTGGGAACGACGACATAGAGCGCGACGGTGGCGACCAGGGTGGCGGCGGTCACCAACAGGGTGAGCGTCTCGTGACGCAGCACCCAGTCGAGGCTGCGCCGGTAGCCCTCGACCGACCAGTCGACCAGGCGATGAAATATTCCGCCGCCGCCGCCGCTCGCCGGCTCGGCCGCGCCCTGCCGCAGCAGGCGGCTGCACATCATCGGCGTGAGCGTGAGCGAGACGACCGCCGACGTCACCACCGCGATGGTCAGCGTGAGCGCGAACTCGCGGAACATGCGGCCGACCAGTCCGGTCATGAACAAGAGCGGGATGAAAACCGCAATGAGCGAGACCGTGAGCGAGATCACGGTGAAGCCGATCTCGCTCGCGCCGCGCAGCGCCGCCTCGAACGGGTCCTCGCCGTCTTCCATGTGGCGGACGATGTTCTCGATCATGACGATGGCGTCGTCGACGACGAATCCGGTCCCGATCGTCAGCGCCATCAGCGACAGATTGTCGAGCGAGAAGCCGCAGAACCACATCACCCCGAAGGTCGCGATCAGCGACAGCGGCAGCGCGACGCCGGCGATGATGGTGGCGCGGATCGTGCGCAGGAAGATCAGCACCACCGTGATCACCAGCGCCACGCTGAGGATCAGCGTGAATTGCACGTCGCGCACCGAGGCGCGGATGCTGGCGGTGGCGTCGTGCACGATCGTGAGCGTGGCGCCGACCGGCATCGCGCGCTGCAACTTCGGCAGCTCGGCGTTGACGCGCTGCACGGTCTCGATCACGTTGGCGCCGGGCTGGCGCTGGATGTCCACGACCACGGCGGGCAGGCCCTTGTAGAAGCCGCCGACCTTGCTGTTCTCGAGGCCGTCGATGACGTTGGCCACGTCCTTGAGCAGGACCGGCGCCCCGTTGCGATAGGTTATGACGATGTTGCGATAGCCGGCGGCGGCGACGAGCTGGTCGTTGGCGGAGATGGTGTAGGACTGGTGCGCGCCGTCGAGCGCGCCCTTCGGCCCGGCGACGTTGGCGGCGACGATCACGTTGCGCAAATCCTCGAGCGCAATGCCGTAATTGGCGAGCCGCGACAGGTCCGCCTGGATGCGGATCGCCGGCCGGATATTGCCTTGCACGGTCACCCGGCCGACGCCGGTAAGCTCGCTCAGCCGCTGCGCGAGGAGGGTATCGGCGACGTCGCTGAGCGCGCGCAGCGAGATGGTGCTGGAGGTGAGCGCGAGCGTCACCATCGGTGCATCGGCCGGGTTGACCTTGGAATAGACCGGCGGGTAGGGCAGGTTCTTCGGCAGCACGGATCCCGAGGCGTTGATCGCCGCCTGCACGTCCTGCGCGGCGGCGTCGATGTCGCGGTTGAGCTCGAATTGCAGGGTGATCTGGCTGATCCCGAACGAGCTCGAGGACGTCATCAGCTGCATCGACGGGATCTGCCCGAAATTGCGCTCGAGCGGCGCCGTCACCAGCGAGGTCATCACGTCGGGGCTCGCGCCCGGAAGCTGGGTGGTGACCTGGATGGTCGGGAAATCGACCTGCGGCAGCGAGGAGACCGGCAGCCACAGATAGCCGAGCACGCCGCCGAGCATGACGGCGATCCCGAGCAGCGACGTCGCGATCGGGCGGTGAATGAAGGGCGAGGAGACGCTCATGGATTATTGGCCGGCGGCCCGCCCGCGCTCGAGCTGCGCTTCCCGCGCTCCCCGCCGCGCTTGCCGCGGGCGCCGTCCGGGCGCGGCGCGGCCGGGGTGACCTGTCCGGCGCCCTCCGCGCTCGACACCGTCACCGCGGTGCCCTCGGTGAGGCGACCGAAGCCGGTCGTGACCACGCGCTTGCCCGCCTGCAGGTCCTCGGCCACCACCGCCTGCACGTCGTCCTGCTGGCTGACCGATACGCGCCGAACGGTCACCGTGCTGTCGTCCTTGAGCACATAGACGAAGGTTCCGTTGGGGCCGCGCTGGACGGCCGCGGTCGGCACCACCACGACGTTGCGCAGGGTATCGATCAGCACCCGCACATTGACGAACTGGCCGGGCCAAAGCTGGAGATCGGTATTGGGGAATTCCGCCTTGAGCTTGACCGTGCCGGTGGTCTGATCGACCTGGTTGTCGATGACGACCACCTTGCCCCGGTCGAGCGGCGTCTTGCCGTCGCCGCCGAGGGCGTCGACCGGCAGCGGCCCTTCGGCGAGCCCCCTGGTGAGGTCCGGCAGCTCCTGCTGCGGCAAGCTGAAGAAGAGCGAGATCGGCCGCAGCTGGGTGAGGATGACGATGCCGGTGGCGTCGGAGGCATGGACGATGTTGCCTTCGTCGACCTGGCGGATGCCGGTGCGCCCGCTGATCGGGGCGATAACGTCGGTATAGGACAGAATGGCGCGGGCGTTGTCGATGGTGGCCTGGTCGAGCTTGACCTGCGCCTCGAGCTGATTGACCAGCGCCTTCTGGGTGTCGAGCTGCTGCTTGTTGACGGCGTTGCTCGCGGCGAGCCGCGTGTAGCGCTCGAGATCGAGCCTGGCATTGGCGAGCTGCGCCTCGTCCTGCTGCTTCTTCGCGACCGTCTGGTCGTAGGCGGCCTGGTAGGTGACGGGATCGATCTTGGCGAGGATGTATCCCTTCTCGACGTCCTGCCCTTCGCGGAAGGAAATGTTGATGAGCTTGCCGTCGACCTGCGGGCGCACGGTCACGGTGTTGAGCGCCTTGGCGGTGCCGACGCCGTCGAGATAGACGGGAACGTCGGCGGTCTTCGCGGTGGCCGCAAGGACGGGCACCTTCTCCGCGCTCGGGCGGCCGGCGCCGCCCCCCTTGCTGCCCTTTGCGCCGGCTTGCGTCTGCTGCGCCTGCCATCGCGGCATGTAATAGACGGCGACGACAGCGCCGATGACGAGGCAGACGACCAGGAAGACGGTGATGCGGCGCGTCATTGCAGCACGTTGGCGCGGGCGTCGACTCCCGGCGGCAGCCAGCTGCCGCCGAGCGCTTGAAAGAGACTCAGTATGGCCTGGAAGCGCACCAGGCGTACGATCACCAGATTGTCCTCGGCCGTGAACAGCGTCTGCTGGGTCTGCAGCACGGTGACGAGGTCGATGGTACCCTCGCGCAACCGCGTCTCCGCGATCTGGAAGGCCTGGCGCGAGCTCGCGACGACCTGACGCTGCAGCCGCTCCTGCTCGGTCGTGTCGGCGACGGCGATGAGCGCCCGCTCGACGTCGCCGAAGGCCGACAGCACCGCCCTGCGATAGCTCTCGAGCGCCGCCAATTGCTGGCCCTTGGCCAGCTCCAGCTGCCCTTCCAGCCTGAAGCCGTCGAGGATCGGTTGCGTCAGGTTGGTGGCGACGTCATAAAGCAGGGATTCCGGCCTGAACAGGAGCTTGAGAACCGAGCTGGCGTAACCGCCTTGGCCGGTAAGCGTGATGCTCGGGAAAAAGGCGGCGCGGGCGGATTCCACGCTGGCATCGGTCGAGGCAAGGGCGGCCTCGGCGGCGCGGATATCCGGCCGCTGGAACAGCAGCTCCGACGGCAGTCCCGGCGTCACTCGCGGCGTCGCGAGCCTGAACAGGCTGCCGCCCTTCACCATGACGCCGTACGGCGCGCGTGCGATCAGCACCGCGAGGGTGGCGATGTTCTGGCGCATCGTCTGGTCGAGCGGCGGGATCGACGCACGCACGGTCGCCACCAGGCTCTCCTGCTGCGCGACGTCGAGCTGTGACGCGGTGCCGGCCTCGAACCGCTGCTTGATCAGCGTGAGAATCCGGCTGGCGGCACTGAGATTATCGCGCGCCACCCGCAGCCGATCCTGCGACGCCAGCACCTGGAAATAGGCCGCGGCGACGCTGACGACGGTCGAGAGGACGACGACCTCCTTGTTGAAGCGGCTGACGATGGCACTTTCCTGCGCGGCGCGCGACGCGGCGAGGTTCTTGCCCCAGAAGTCGATTTCGTAGCTGGCGTTGAGCACGGTGTTGTAGAGCTGGCTCTCCGACGGCCCGCCCCCGGTGCGGACGCCGTCCGGACCCGTCGTCTGCGACGGGCGCGAGTGTTGGTCGGTTGCATTCAGCGTCGCGGTCGGCAGCAGCGGTGCGCGTGCGATCTTGCTCTGGGCATCGGCCTGGATGATGAGGGCGATGGCGACGGCGATGTCGAGATTTCTGGTCTGCGCCTCCTCGACGAGCCCGGTCAGCTCGGCCGAGCGAAAGCCGCGCCACCAGTCGAGCGCGGGCGGCGCGGAATAGCCCCGGCCAGCGCGATAGGCCGGCGGGACGTCGAGGGCGAGGTCCGGCCGTTCGGAGCTGAAAATGCATCCGGACAGCATTTGCACGACAGATAATCCCACAAAGGCGACAAAGAAGAGGCGACCGCTCGCGGTCCCGATCACCCGAGCACACGCGCGCAACTCGTCGAGCATGCGACCGACTTTCAACGCTGCCGACACCCGTGAAACGGGGGCGTCCGCGCCACGCACGCCGTCCCCAGACCCGTTAACCGACCGAGCGCATGTTACCAGCCCGGTCCGCCGCGACCCACTTAATTAACGGACAGGTTGGGCATGGCGGTGGCCGAAGCCATGACTTGCGCCGGGCAGTGAGACCTCAGGCCAAACCATTGGATTGACAAGATTATTTTGTGGTCTCCGGGGCCGGCGCGCGGCCCCGAAGGCCTCGCGGAGGCCGTGGGCCCGCGCGTGGAAAGCGGCACGACGATCGGTGCCAAAATGTGACAGCCGCGCGCGGCACCGTCGACCGCAATTTAGCGGTTCATTAGCCGGGCTCATCCTAAATGGCACCGGCAACGGGTGCATTCCGCGTCGATTGCGAGCTCGATGCGCGAATCCGATGACGTGCAGGAGCCGTACCGTGAACACCAGGATACATGACGATTGCGAAGTCGCCGTGGTCGGCGCGGGGCCCTACGGTCTCGCCGTGGCGGCGCATTTGAACGCCGCCGCGGTTGCGGTCCGCGCGTTCGGCGATCCGATGTCGTTCTGGCGGGACAACATGCCGAAAGGGATGATGCTGCGCTCGCCCTGGATTGCGACCCATATCGCCGATCCCCGCGGGCAATTCTCGCTCGATGTCTTCGCCCGCCGGCATGGGATTGCGCCGGTTCCGGGCCAGCTGCCGCTGGCGCAGTTCCTGCGCTACGGCGAGTGGTTTCAGCGGCAGGCGGTGCCCAATGTCGATGCCCGCAAGGTGGCGCGGGTCGAGAGCGGGAGCGGGGGATTTCGTGTCCGCCTGGAGGATGACGACGTGGTCCACGCGCGACGGATCGTCGTCGCGATGGGCCTCGCCCGGCAGGAAGTCCGGCCGGCGCCGTTCGCGGACCTGCCTCCGACCCTGGTCAGCCACGCCTGCGAGCACGCCACCCTCGACCGCTGGCGCGGAAAACGGGTGGCGGTGATCGGTCGCGGACAGAGCGCGTGCGAGTCGGCGGCGCTGCTGCGCGAAGCCGGCAGCGAGGTCGAGCTCGTTTGTCGCGGCCCGATCCATTGGGTCGGCGCGCCGAGCGGCGCGGCGCGACGCGACGATCGGTTTTCGCGCTGGCGCGGTCGGCTGCAGGCGCCGTCGGCGGTCGGGCCGCCCGGGCTCGATTGGCTCAACGAATTGCCCGGGATCGAGCACCGCCTGCCGGCGAGATTGCGGTCATGGATCAGCACGCGCAGTCTGCGTGCCGGCGCCGCCTGGTGGGTGAAGCCGCGCTTCGAGGGCGTGCGCGTAATAGCGGGACAAGGCATCGTCGATGCGAAAGTCAAAGGCGATCGGATTGCGCTGCAGCTCGCCCAGGGATCGCGCGACTACGATCATGTGCTGCTGGCGACCGGATACCGGATCGACGTCGGCAGGCTCGGCGTGCTGGCGCCCGAGCTCCTGAACGGCGTCGTCCGCGTCGGCGGCGCCCCGGTGCTCGCGGCCGGGTTCGAATCGACGGTAACGGGACTTCACTTCGTCGGATCGAGCGCAGTCCACAGCTTCGGTCCGCTCATGCGCTTCATCGCCGGCGCCGGCTATGCCGCGCGCCAGGTGACGCGCGGCGTGTTGGCGCGGCGCTCGCGGCCGGAGCCTGCAAGCGGCGACGCGACGACCGGCAATTTCTCCGTCCGCCCGGCGAACGACGCCATGCCGGGCTGACGGATGCGGCACGGACATGGCAATGCAAGCGATATCGGATTCGGTGTCCGGTCGTCGAAACCATGACGCCGCCGGCGCATTGATCGTCGGCGGCGCGCACGGCAGTCTGGCGCTGGCGCGCGGTTTCGGGCGGCACGGGATTCCCGTCTGCTTCGTGAGCAACGACAACTGGATCGCCAGATATTCGCGCTACGTCGGCCGCGCCTTCGAATGGCCCGGCGCCGCTCACGAGGGCGCCGCCGAATTCCTGCTGGAGCTGGCGAACCGTCGCGGTCTCGAGGGATGGGTGCTGGTCACGGCAGGGGACGCCGAGCTGCAGCTCATTTCGCAGCACCATGCCGAATTGTCGTCGGTCTATCGCGTCGCCGTGCCGCCGTGGGAGATCGCGCGCTGGGCGCACGACAAGCGGCTTACCTATCGACGCGCCGCGGCTCTCGGCATCGGCTATCCGCGCAGTTATCATCCGCGCGATTTGCAGGATCTGGCGCGGCTCGACTGCCGCTTCCCGGTCGTGCTCAAGCCGGCGGTGCGCGAGCAGAGGAATGCCTTCACCCAGGCGAAAGCCTGGCGCTGCGATGATCACGCCTCCCTCCTGGCGCGCTACCGGGAGGCGGCGGCGCTGGTCGGCCACCACGGCGTCGTGCTTCAGGAGCTGATTCCGGGGGACGGGACGACGCAATTCTCCTATGCCGGCGTGTGGGACCGCGGCTCGCCGGTGGCCTCGCTGGTGGCGCGGCGGACGCGGCAATACCCGATCGATTTCGGCTACACCTCGACCTATGTCGAAACCGTCGAGCAGAGCGAGGTCGAGGAAATGGCCTGCCGCTTCCTGCGCTCGCTCGACTACAGCGGCTTGGTCGAGGTCGAATGCAAATACGACCGACGCGACGGCCGTTACAAGCTGCTCGACGTCAATGCGCGGGCATGGGCCTGGTGCGCCTTCGCGACATCGTCGCGGCCGGGCAGGAGATGCTCGCCGGCATGTTGTCGCCGCCGTCCTATCTCGAGGGATGGCGCAAGCCCCTGGTGTTCGCCGCGTTCGCCAAGGACGATCCGCTACCGGGCGTCCTCGATCTGCCGCTTCTGGTGTGGCGGTTGCTGACGCGATGGAGCCGGGAGGCGGAGCGTCCCCGCGTCGCGGCCTCGAAGCAGATCGTCAAGCCTTCGTAGCGTCGTTGCCGGGTGGCGCCGGGGCGCCGCCGGGCGCGCATCAGCGCTGCGGACCCTCCGGGCTGAAGAACACGTCCACCTTCATCCCCACGGCGAGCGGGCCGGGCTCGGTCAGGTCGATCAGGACCTCGACCACGTCGACGTCGGTCACGTTGCGTTGTCCGCGCGAGTTGAGGCGTCCGGGCTCGACGATCGGCGCGATCAAGGTGACTTTCCCGGCGAAGTCCCGTCCCCGAAACGCAGCCGCGCGCACCAATGCCGGCTGCCCGATCTTGATTTCCCCGAAATCGTGCTCGTCGAGCTCCGCGCGCACCCGCAGAGCGGAATTGTCGCCGAGCAATACCAAGGGCGGCGCCGACGACGGCGCGGCGAGCTCGCCCGCCCTGGCGTTGACCTGCAACACCGTGCCGGCTCGCGGCGCCCGGATCGTCAGCTTGTCGATGGCCGCGACGGCGGCCAGCAGCTCGGCGCGCGCGACATTGAGCTGACCTTCGGCCGCGGTCGGCAGCGGGGTGTTCGGGTCGGTCTCGATTCTGCGCAGCTCCGCCTTCTGCTGCGCGAGACGCTCCTGCGCGCGCGACAACGACGCGCGGGCGGTGTTGAGATCGGCATCGGACCCGCGTCCGGCTCGTTTCTCCACCGCCGCCCTGTCGAGCGCGGCCTGCGCCTCCGTTACCGCTCGCTCGGCGTCGGCGACCGCGTCTTCGGCCCGGCGCCGTCCGACCGCCCTGGCCGAGGCGGATTCGTCGTTGCGCGCGCGCCGGCGCATCGCGACCTGCGCTTCCGCCGAGGCGAGCCGCGCCTGGGCTTCGTGGTCGACGAGGCGAAGCAGCGGCTCGCCGGCAAACACCTTGTCGTTGGCCTTGACCAGCACCTCGCCGATGACGCCGGCGGTCGCCGCGGCGATCCTGATCTCTCCCGATGCGGGCTCGACCCGGCCGGGAGCCACCGCCTGCCAGCGTTTCTCCTCCGGCGTCTCGGCGCGCGCGGCCCGTGCCGCTTCTTCGGCGCCGATCCTCGGGACCAGCGCGGTGAATGCGCAGGCGCCGCCGATGGCGCCGAGAGCGATCAGAACGATCATCCTATTTTTCGGCGTGATGCTGGACCACACGATCGTCCTCGCCCTTTCCATCGTACTCCGCGCCGTTTCGCTGCTCGTCGACGATGCGTCCGTCCTCGATGCGCACCACTCGCCGCGCGAACGGCAATATACGCGGATCGTGCGTCACCACCAACACCGCGCGCGCGGGGTCTTTGGCGACCCCGGCCAGAAGCCGCATGATGGCATGGCCATTTTCGCCGTCCAACGCGGCGGTCGGCTCGTCCGCTCGCCAGCGCCTCCTTGGCCTTCGCAATCGCGCGCGCGGAGGTTTCGCCGCGCACGTCCAAGGCCAGCCGGACGTTGTCCGCCGCCGTCAACGTCGGAAACAAATGGTAGGACTGGAACACGAAGCCCACGTGCTCGCGGCGGAGCTTGGCCAAGTCCTCGGGACCGGCGCCCGCGGTGGAGCGGCCGGCCACCCGCACCGTTCCGCGCGTCGGCGTCAGCATGCATCCGAGCACGGAGAGCAGCGTGGTCTTGCCGCTGCCGGACGGCCCCATCAGCAGCGTCAGCTCGCCCCCGGTCAGCGACAAGCTCACGCCCTTGAGCGCCTGGACCTGGGCCGCCCCCTGGCCGAGGACTTTCACGACATCGACGGCTTCCATGACCGGCGCGGTCATCGCGTGAATACCACGGCGGGGTCGATGCGGGTGACTTGCACGATGGCGGCGATCGCCGAGATGACGCACATGACGACGGTCAGCAGGAACAGGACCGTGGTCAATCCGGGCGTCATCATGATCGGCAGCGCGGTGCCGGCGGTCGCCTTGACGACCGCGAGGCCGACGCCGGCGGCGAGCGAGAACCCGATGACGGCGCTGAGCAGCGCCTGCCAGATGATGACCTTGTAGATGTACATGCCGGACGATCCGATGGCGCGCAGCGTCGCGAACTCGTTCAGATGGTCCTTGGTGCTGGAATACAGCGTTTGCGCGACGATGATGGTGCCGACGATCACTCCGAGCAGGGCGCCGGCGAACAGCGCGGCCCCGGCGCCGGTGTCGAACAGCCAGAAGGTGCGGCTGCGGTCCCGAAACTCGGCGGGGGTCAGGATCTCGACGTCGGAAAGGTTCGCCTTCAGGCGGCGGCGCACGCTCTCAACGTCGGCGTCGCGGGAAATGCGCACGAGAAAATAGGTGGCCTTGTTCGGTGCAATGCCGGTGAAGGACCGCGCCCGATCGAGGGCGGTGAAGACATAGGGCGTCGTGGTGAACGAGCGGATCCCCCTGGTGACCGCGACGACCTCGACCTTCTGCCCGCGTATCTCGGCGCTGGCGTGGAGACCATTGACCGCGAGCCGATCGAAATACGTCTCGTCGACCGCGATCGAGTTGGGGATCGCGAGCGCATCGATGCTGCCCTCGGCCAAATCCCAGGGCAGCAATCCGCCGCCGCGCAAATCCGAGCCGATGATGAATACCGGGGTTGTTCCGCCGGTCGGGAGCCGCCATTCCGCGAAACCGATCACGACCGGTACCGCTTGCCTCACCCCGTTGATCGACAGCGCCTCCAAGCGCTTGCGCTCGTCGAGCAGCGAAGGGTCCTCGAAGCACTTGGTCCCGAGCGGCATGATCCAAAGGTCCGCAGACGCGTGGTCGATCATCGTCGTGACCATCTGCCCAAAACCCAGATAGAGGCCCATCTGCACGGTCACGAGGACGATGGAGAACACGATCCCCACGACCGTCGCGATCAATCGGAGCCGGTCATGCAACAGGTTTCGTGACGCGAGCTTGAAGACCAACGGCATCGCGATCGCTTGGGATCCGCTCCAACGGGGCACGAATTTCATCAGGGGTTCTAGCTCGGGCGGGGCGCCTGGGCCATCGCCGGCCCGGGCTTTCTTGCGACTGTATCGGCGTCAAGACAAGGCATCCCGTCAGCCTAGGGCGAAGAAGTATGGTTGATCGGTGAGGTCGGGCAAGGGTAGGGCGGAGATTGGCGTCTGAACAGCCGTTTTCCGGGATCGCAGCGCCGCCTATTGCCACAAGCCAGCCCGCTCGGCGCCGAGGGGAACTCGAGGCGGGCTTGCAGCTGCCGCCGCGAAATGACCATATTGCGGAGCGATTTGCAACGCCCGCCTCCCATGCGCAGGAATTTCCCATTGCGACCGCACTCGCTGATCATCTCGGCTCTCGCGGCATTCACCCTCGCCGCGCTGCCCGTTCGAGCCGCCGAGCCGACCGCCTCCGGTCTCTGGGAGAAGCTGGACGATGATCGGCAGCCGATGGCGTGGTTTCTCTTCGTCGAGCGCAACGGCTTTTACGAGGGCGCGATCGCCAAGCTGTTTCCGCGGCCGAGCGACGAGCCCAACCCGATCTGCGCCCGCTGCACCGACGATCGACGCAATGCGCCTCTGCTCGGCATTTCGCTGATCCGCGGGATGAAGCGAAACGGATTGCGATACGAGGAGGGCAACATCCTCGATCCGCGCGACGGCACCATCTACCGCGCAATGATGACGGTCAGCCCCGACGGCCGAACGCTGACGGTTCGCGGTTATCTCGGCATCCCCTTGCTCGGCATGGACGAGGTCTGGAACCGGCTGCCCGACAACGCCGTCGGGCAGCTCGACCGACCGATCATCGCCAAGTATCTGCCGGCCCAGCTTCCGGCCGCCGCAGCGCGGCGGGGGGACGGCGGCAAGGCGAAAGCCCCCGCGCATTAGTCGGTGTTTCCGACGACCGAGCTATTTCGCCTGCGGCCGCTGTCGCACCAGGTAGCGATGCTCGCCGGTCAAGACGAGCTCGCGCTTCTGATTGTGGATGGTCGCGCGCATGACGACCACGCCGGTGGTGCGCTGCCCGATCAATTCGATGATCTCGAGCACGGGATAGAGCGTATCGCCGGCCAATACCGGCCGGAGAAATTTGGACGATTGCTCGATGAACCCGATGAGCGCGTCCGATACTTCGTGCGGAAACCGACCGGCGCCCGCCGCCGTGAAGCACAGCACCTGCAGTCCGTGCGCCAGCGGGCCGGGAAGGCCGCGCGACCGGCAGAATTCGACGTCGTAGTGGATCGGATGGTTGTCGCCGGACACAGTCTGAAACGCCGCGAAGTTCGCATCCGTCACCGTGCGGCTCGGCAGCGCGTAACGCTCGCCGACGGCAAGGTCCTCGAACCAGCGCTGCGGCGAAACCGCGTGCCGCGCCGGATCGAATCGCTGGTCGATGCCGGTCACGCGGGCAGCCTCCGAGCTCCGGTCATGAAGCGCAGCGTCGAGAAGGACGGGTCTCGCCGCCGCGCAAGCTTACCCTGCAAGCCGGCACGACCGCGCGGCGATTCTGATCGGCTGCCTGATCGGGCGCATCGCGATGCGACCCGATCACGATGCGCGCTGTCCGCTGCGCGATCCGGCGCGTGCGCGGGATTTTTCCGCGGCGGCGGGATTGGCGCCCGCGGCGAGATACCAGTCGAGAATCTCCGCGCCGTTCCAGTGCAGCACGCCGGCAAAGCGGCGGACGTGATCGTAGATCGCTTCGAGGTATTTGATGCGATGCGGCTGGCCGCTGATATAGGGATGGATCGCCAAGGCCATGATCTTGGCGCGATGCTTTCCCTCGGCATAGAGCCGGTCGAACTGGTCGATGGCGCGGCGGGCGAGATAGCCGCTCTCGTGATGCTGGACGATCATCATCGCGATATCGTTGATCTCGACCGTATAGGGCAAGGTGACGAGCGGGCCCTTCGCGGTGCGGATCACCGTCGGCTCGTCGTCGTAGACCCAATCGCCGATATATTTCACGCCCGCGCTCACCAAGAGCTCCGGCGTGTCCAGGGTCTGGGTCAGGCCCGGACCGAGCCAGCCGACCGGGCGCTTGCCGCTGAAGCGCTCGAGGATGTCCATGGAGCGGTTGATCATGGCCGCCTGGTCCTCGATCTTGTGGATCGGCACCTGGTCGTAGGCGTGGGCCATGAATTCCCAGCCGAGCCGCTTTGCCTCCTCGGCGACGCGCGCATAGTCCTCGCAGGTGCGGGCATTGATGGCGAGCGTCGGCCGGATTGCGAGCCGCTCGTAGAGCTCGAAGAAGCGCCAGGCGCCGACCCGCATGCCGTATTCGTGCCAGCTCCAGTGCGGGACGTCGGGAAGCAGCGGCGCGCCGGTCGGCGCCGGCAATACCTGGCGCGGCATCGGCCGGGCGATGTCCCACACCTCGTAATTGACGATGGTCCAGAGCACGAGCCGCGCGTCGTCCGGCAACTTGAGCGGCGGCCGGTCGACGATGGCCGAATAGTCGCAGCGCTCGCGCGGCAGCATGGGTGTCGTCATGGGTCTGGTGCTCCGGTCTCATGCCATGATAGGGCGCGGCCGCCTCGCGATCCACTCAAGACACGAGCTGCATGCGGTCAGGTGCGACATCATCGCGGATCGCGACCGCGGCGGATGCCACTATGCTGCGGCCAACGCCGAGGCGACACAAGGCGGACCGGGGATGGATCCGAGAAACGAGCCGCTGGTGCGGGCGGAGAGCGCGGTAACGTGGTCCGGCGAAGCCGTGCCGGGCGCGCGTCGTGCGAAGCCTTGGCTGCCGCGCCCTCGCGGCGCCCGGCCGGCCCGGGCGGCCGCAGCCGAGCGCGCGGCGCTCATCGTCACGATTGCGGCCTTCGCGCTCGCCTTCCTGGTCCCGGCCTGGCCGTGGCTGTCGGGCGCGGTGACGATCCCCTGGGACGCGAAATCGCAGTTCTTCCCGCAGGTGCAGTTCCTGGCGCGCTCGATCGCGCGCGGCGAATGGCCGTGGTGGACGCCGAACGTCTTCGCCGGCTGGCCGCAGATTTCGGATCCGCAGTCGCTGATGTTCGCGCCGCTCTATGTCCTGCTCGCCGCCTTCAATTCCGCGATCAGCCTGCGTGCCTTCGACGCCGTCACCTTCGCGTATCTCTTCCTCGGCGGCGTCGGCATCATCCTGTTCTTTCACGATCGCGGCTGGCATGCCGGCGGCGCGATGGTCGCGGCGATGGCGTTCGCCTTCGGCGGTTCAGCCAGCGGCCGCCTCCAGCACACCGGCCAGATCATCAGCCTCTGCTATCTGCCGCTGACGCTCTGGCTTTTGGCGCGCGCGCTCGAGCGCGCATCGTGGCGGGCGGGCTTGGCGGCCGGCGCGCTCGCGGGCTTGATGATCGTCGGGCGCGATCAGGTCGCCCTGCTCTCGCTCTACGTGCTGGCCGCCTTCGTGCTGGTGCATTGGGCGAGCGGCGGCGAGCCGCTCGCGCGCCTGCGCGCCAGCGTCGGGCCGCTCTCCGCCGCGGGCGCGGGCGCCGCGCTCGTTGCCGCCGTGCCGGTGATCATGACCGCGCTGTTGGCGGCGCGCTCGAACCGGCCCGAAATCAGCTATGCGTCGGCCGCGGCGGGCTCGATCCATCCCGTCCATCTCATGCAATTCGCCTTCGCCGATCTGTTCGGCGCCATGAACCCGCGCATCGAATATTGGGCGCCGCAAAGCCTGATCTGGGACGCGGCCTGGGGGTGGCCGGGACTCTATCTCTCGCAGAACATGGGCCTCGTTTACGCCGGCGCGCTGACCTTGGTCGCGGTCGTGTCGTTCGGTATCGTTCGCGGCGTCGCCTGGGCGGGCGAAATCCGGTTCTTCACCGCCGCCGCGGCGCTGGTGCTGCTTTACGCGCTCGGCGGCTATACCCCGGCGTTCCGTTTGATGTACGACATCCTGCCCGAGGTCGCGCTCTATCGCCGGCCGGCCGACGCGACCTTCGTGCTGGGGGCGCTGGTCGCGGTGGTCGCGGGGTACCTCGTTCATCGCTGGCTCACCGGCACGGTGCCGCGGGCGACGCGCGCGCAGCGCGCGATCGAGATCGCGTGTCCCGGCGCATTGATCGCCGGCGCCTTGGCGCTTGCCCATTCGGTCGTCGGGTTTAGGCCGGCGCTGCTTCCGGCAGCGACCGCGATCGTGTTCACGGCCGCCGCCATTGTGGTGCTGTTGCTGGCGCGCCCGATGGCCGCGCGCCGGCCGGTCGCGGCGCTGGCGCTGATCGCGACGTTCATGGCCGTCGACCTCGCCTGGAATAACGCGCCCCACGAATCGACGGCGCTGCCGCGCGCGCAATTCGAGGCGCTGCGAGGCGACACCCATGACGAGACCGTGCGGCTGCTCGAGGCGCGGCTTGCCGCCGGCGCGGCGCCCGACCGGCGCGATCGCGTCGAGCTGATCGGCATCGGCTATCACTGGCCGAACCTCGCGCTGGCGCGGGGCTTCGACCATGTGTTCGGGCACAATCCGCTGCGGCTGCGCTGGTTCAACGACGCGACCCATGCCGAAGACACCGTCGCCCTGCCGAGCCAGCGCGACTTCTCGCCGCTCTATCCATCCTACCGCTCCGCCTTCGCGGATCTCCTGGGCGTGCGTTTGATCGCGACCGGCGTTCCGGTGGAGCAGATCGATTCCTCGCTCAAGCCCGGCGATCTCGAGTTCGTCGGGCGCACCACGGACGCCTATGTGTACGAAAACCCGCGCGCGCTGCCGCGCGTGATGTTGCTGGCGGACTGGCGTATCGCCGATTTCGACGAGCTATTGCGCGGCGGCTGGCCGGCCGTAGACCCTCGCCGGACCGTGCTCCTGAAGAAGGCGCCGCTCGGATTCTCGCGCAGCGCCGCCGTCGGCATGGGCGGCGGTGCGCGCCTCGTGAGCTATGCCAACACCGAGGTCGCGGTCGCGGTCGAGGCGCCGGGGGGAGGCATCCTCCTGCTCAACGATGTCTGGCATCCGTGGTGGCGGGCGAGCGTCGACGGCGCCGACGCCGAGATCCTGGAGGCCAACGCGATCTTCCGCGCCGTGGTCGTGCCGCCGGGGCGCCATCGGGTGCGCTTCAGCTTCCATCCCTTCGCCGGCGCTTTCGCCGAAATCGTCGCTAGGTTGAGGCACGGGCATTGAGCGACTGATCGTGCCGTTCGGTGCCGGCGGTCCGACCGACGTCTTCACCCGCGCGATTGCCGAGGATCTGCGCAAGTCGCTCAACCAGCCGTTCGTGATGGAGAACCGGCCCGGCGCCGGCACCATCATCGGCAGCGACGCCGCCGCCAAATCTCCGTCCGACGGCTACACCCTGCTGATGATGTCGGCGACCCAGACCACGACCGAGACGCTGGTGCCGAACAAGCCGTTCAAGTTGATGCGCGACTTCGTGCCGGTGGCGTCGCTCCTGAGCTCCGAGCTGGTCATGGTCGTGCACCCGTCGGTGCCCGTGAACACGCTCCAGGAATTCATTGCCCTCGCCAGGTCTAAGCCCGGAGCCCTCAACTATGCTTCCTCCGGCGTGGGCTCGAACTATCACATGGCGGGCGAGCTGTTCAAGAATCTGACCGGAACGAACATCTTGCACGTGCCCTATAAAGGCAGTGCGGGCGCGCGCAACGACATCATCAGCGGCCAGATCGAGATGATGTTCGATTCGGTGCCCACCATGGCGCAGATGATCCAGGCCGGAAGGGTCAAAGCCCTGGGGACCAGCGGCAGGGTGCGATCGGCCATTCTTCCCGACGTGCCCACCCTGTCGGAGGCCGGGGTCCCCGGCTACGAAGCGACGCTCTGGGTCGGGGTCATGGCGCCGGCGGGAACGCCGCGGCCGATCGTCGAGCTCCTCAACGCCGAGATCAACAAGATCCTGGCGCGACCGGACGTGAGAGAGTCGTGGGAGAAGCAGGGCGCCACCCCGGTGTCGATGAAGCCCGACGAATTCGGCGCCTATGTGCAATCCGAGATCGAGAAATGGGCGAAAGTGATCAATGCGAACGGCATAAGGCCCGAATGAGCGCGGGCGCCGCGGCTCGCATCCGCGAGATCGTCCCGCGCTTGCTTCCGCCGAGACAGGGGTTGTCGGCATGAACGAGCGGTTGCGCCTCACGGGCACCGAGCACTGGACCACCAAGGACGGCGGCGTGCGACTGTTCCTGTGGAACAAGCACGCCGGAGATCCGGCGGGGCCGGCCGGCCGCATCCTGTTCGTGCACGGCTCCTCCATGGCCTCGCAGCCCACCTTCGACCTGCAGGTGCCGGGACGTGCCGACTCCTCGGCGATGGATTTCTTCGCCGCGCGCGGCTTCGACACCTGGTGCGTCGACATGGAGGGCTACGGCCGCTCGACCAAGACCCGCGACAACAACGCGCCGATCGCCTACGGCGCCGACGACTGCTTCGCCGCCGCCGGCTATATCGAGAAGCTGCGCGGCAAGCGGCCGCTGCTGGTCTATGGGATTTCGTCGGGGGCGCTCCGCGCGGCGCTGTTCGCGCAGCGCCACCCGGAGATGGTCGCGCGGCTCGCCCTCGATGCCATGGTCTGGACCGGCGAAGGCTCGCCCACGCTCGCCGACCGCAGGAAGCGGCTGCCCGAATACCGCGCCAAGAACCGGCGGCCGATCGACCGCAAGTTCGTGCGCTCGATCTTCGAGCGCGACCATCCCGGCACCGCCGACGACGTCGTCATCGAGGCCTTCGCCGACGCCATCCTCGCGCTCGACGATTCGGTGCCGACCGGCACGTATGTCGACATGTGCGCGAACCTGCCGGTCTGCGATCCCGCAAAGATCACGGTGCCGACCCTCATCATGCGCGGAGAATACGACGGCATCGCGAGCCTTGCAGACCTGATGAAATTCTTCGAGAAGCTGCCCAATCCCGACAAGCAGTTCGCCGTGATGCCGGGCATCGCGCACGCCTCGTTCCACCAGAAGAACTACGCCATCTGCTACCACATCCTCGCCAGCTTCTTCGGACAGCCGGCGCCGATCTACAAGAGTTAGCCGCTCCCCGGGGCTCGGCCGATCGCGGGAGCGGCAAGAGCGTCGCGGTCGACGACGACGGCGAACAGGAAACCATCCGCGTCGAGCGGAGTTTCAACGAGGTATTCCGGCAACCCGATCGCCGCCAGCCGCGAGGACGCTCATGCTTCACTGGTTTCAGGCATTGCTGCCGCGGGAGGAGCGGTTCGTCGAGCTCTTTGCCCGCCATTCCGACGTGGTCGCCGCCGGCGCCAAGGCCTTGCGCGACATGCTAGACGGCGGCGACGCCGTCGCTCGCCACTACAAGACCGTGATGGATCGCGAGCAGGAAGCCGACAACATTACCCGCGAGGTGCTGATTGCGGTGCGGCGCACCTTCATCACTCCGTTCGACCGCGGCGACATCAAGGACCTCATCACCGCGATGGACAACACCATCGATCAGATGCAGAAGACCGCCAAGACCATCATGCTGTTCGATCAGCGCTCGTTCACGCCGCAACAGAAGGAGATGGCGGATGCGATCGTGATGTGCGCCGCGCTGATGCGGGAAGCAGTGCCGCTGTTGTCCTCGATCAATACCAATGCCGGGCGCATCAGCGAGATCGGCGAGCAGATATCGCAGATCGAAGGGCGCGCCGACGAGCTGCACGACGTCGGGCTGCAGGAGCTGTATCGGGCCAACCAGCCGTCCAACTCGATGGCGTTCTTCATCGGAGTCGAGATCTACGATCATCTCGAAAAGGTGGTCGACCGCTTCGACGATGCCGGCAACGAGATCAGCGGCATCATGATCGAGAACGTCTAGCCCGACATGAACGCCGTCACGCTTGCCCTGCCGGCTCTGATCGCGCTGATCACGGTCGCGCTGGCGTTCGATTTCCTCAACGGGTTGCACGACGCCGCGAATTCGATCGCCACCATCGTGTCGACGCGGGTCTTGCGCCCACAGCACGCGGTGGTGTGGGCGGCCTTCTTCAATTTCGTCGCGTTCCTCATCTTCGGGGCGCACGTGGCGCAAACGGTCGGCACCGGCATCGTCTCCGCCGACATCGTCGATCCGCGCGTCGTGTTCGGCGCGCTCGTGGGCGCCATGGCCTGGAACATCATCACCTGGGCGCTCGGCATCCCGTCGAGCAGCTCGCACGCGCTGATCGGCGGGCTGGTCGGCGCCGGGGTCGCCAAGGTCGGCGTCAAGGCCATCGTCTGGGAAGGCCTCGCCAAGACCAGCGCCGCCATCGTGCTCTCGCCGGTCGGCGGCCTCGTCCTGGCGATGCTGCTGTTCCTCGTGGTGTCGTGGCTGTTCGCGCGCCAAACGCCGCACGCCGTCGACCGCCTGTTCCGCTCGCTGCAGTTCGTCTCGGCCGCGCTCTATTCCATCGGTCACGGCGGCAACGACGCCCAGAAGACCATGGGCATCATCACGGTGCTGCTCTATTCCCAAGGCTATCTCAGCGGCGAGTTTCACGTGCCGTTCTGGGTCATGTTTTCGTGCTACGCCGCGATGGGGCTCGGCACGCTGGTCGGCGGTTGGCGCATCGTACGCACCATGGGCTCGCGCATCACGCGGCTCACGCCGTTCCAGGGCTTTTGCGCGGAGACCGGCGGCGCCATCACGCTGTTCGCGGCGACCGAGCTCGGCATTCCGGTGTCGACCACCCACACCATCACCGGCTGCATCGTCGGCGTCGGCGCCGCGCGCAGGGCGTCGGCGGTGCGTTGGAAGGTTGCGAACAGGATCGTCGTCGCCTGGATCATCACGATCCCGGCCTCCGCCTTCATCGCCGCGCTTGCTTATGCGGTAGCCGGGCTGCTCGGCTGAACGTCAGACCGCCACCTTCTTCAGGAAGCGTTCCACCTCGCTGCGCAGGTCGACGGCGGCCCTCTCCACCGCCTCCGAGGCCGCCAGCACCGTCTCGGCCGAGCCGCGCGTCTCGGTCGCGGCGCCGGCGACCTCGCCGAGCGCGGTGAGGATGTCTCGCGTTCCATTGGCGGCGCTGGTCACGTTCTGCGTGATCTCGCCGGTGGCGGCGTTCTGCTGGCGCACCGAGCCGGCCACGGCCGCGGTGTGGTGATTGATCTCGCGCATGCGCTCGACGATGCGGCGGATCGCTTCGACCGCGGCGCCGGTCGAGGTCTGCACCGCGGCGATCTGGCCGGCGATCTCCTCGGTCGCCCGGCCGGTCTGCACGGCGAGCGATTTGACCTCCGAGGCCACCACCGCAAAGCCGCGCCCGGCCTCGCCCGCGCGCGCCGCCTCGATGGTGGCATTGAGCGCAAGCAGATTGGTCTGCCCGGCGACGTCCTGGATGAGCTTGACTACGTCGCCGATCTTCTGCGCCGCCTGTGCCAGCGTGCCGATCTGGTCGTTGGTGGCGCCGGCCTCGCCGGCGGCGATGCCGACGAGGTTGCTGGTCTGGCCGAGCTGGCGGCTGATCTCGTCGATCGACGCCGACAACTCGTTGGCGGCGGAGGCGGCGATCTCGACATTGGCCGAGGCCTCGTTCGACATCTGCACCGCGGTCTCGGCGCGCTGCGAGGCTTTGTGCGAGGAGGCGAACAAGGTCGTCGCGGTCGAGCGCATGGCGCCGGCGCCGTCGCTCACCGTCTTCAGCATCGCCTCGATGCGCTCGCGAAAGCCGGCGATCGCCCAGTCGATGATCGCCCGGCGCTGCTCCTGGGCGGCCAGGCTGTCGCGCTGCTGGTCCTGCCGGCGGCGCTCGGTGATGTCCTGATGGGTGGCGACCCAGCCGCCGCCCGCCATCGGCCGGCTCGATACCGAGACGATGCGTCCGTTGGGCATTTCCCGGACGTCCTGCACGAGCTTGCCGTCTCGCATCCGTCGCATGGCGTCGGCGACGTATTGGTTGGGATCGCCCGCGAAG
>WNEZ01000788.1_pt1 | contig 25820 bp, 21 predicted proteins | sample 5400521 | NCBI WGS metagenome assembly WNEZ01 (sample SAMN13153339, study PRJNA577476) | soil metagenome | isolation source: 120 cm saprolite under Douglas fir tree site 2 hole 1 replicate 1 | place: USA:California | collected 2015-04-18
TCCATCCGGAGTGGAGCCGGCTCACCCAGGAAGCAAAGACTGATCAAGGTGAGCTCAAAGAGGTCGAGCACTTCGAAGCGGTCCTTCATTTCCTCCAAATCCGTCAGGTGCGAGAGAACCTGTGCAAACGCTGGGATCGACAGATGGCCGGTCGGTCGGTGCCAGGCTCCGAAGGTATGGGTCCGAAGCCCGAAGAGACCATGTTTGCTTATGCCGTCAAGCTCGAAGCAGCCGTCAACTGGATGGACGAGCACTGGGGGAAGCTCAAGACGGAAATGGCTGAAGTTGGGCTCAAGTGGGAGCTGTTATTCAATCGGCTACCACTTCAGCCCCACAAGGAATCCGAAACAGCCCGGATCGTGCATCTCATTCGGGATCAGTTGATTCCACTTACGGACAAACAAGTCGAGACTGTCGAAATCAAGGGTCTCAAAGGTGTACGGGAACGGTGGCTCAAGACGATTCGGTCGCTCGAGCCTACGGAAGTCTCGCGCCCACTGTTGAAGACTTTTGAGCAGGCGTTCAAAGACATCGACTATGACGCTTACGACAAGGCCTGGAAAAGACTCGCGCAATTGCTCGAGCGAAAGCCCGCATTCGAAGAGCGGAAGAAACTCTTGGACCAACTCTCGAAAGTGGCCGCCCATTGGGCAGAGGCGATCACGCACCGCGACGCTCCCCATGATACCGACCGACCTCCTGGCAGCCTCGACAAGGCGTGGACTCATCGGCAGTTGGCTCAGAAACTGAGCGGCTTGGCTGGACCAGACGTCGAAAAACTTGAAGAGCGGCTTGCCCATCTCACGGAAAAGCTCCAGAAGGTCAATGCGATGTATGTCGAGAAGTCGGCCTGGAAGGCCCAAGTTGAAAGAACGGGGTTGAAGCAGCAGCAAGCTTTAAACGGGTGGCTAGGACTTTATCGGAAAATTGGTAAAGGCACTGGGAAGCTCGTCGGAAAGCTTAAAGAGGAAGCGAGGAAGAGTCTCTCAGAGTGCCACCAGGCGGTCCCCGTATGGATCATGCCGGTCTCACGCGCACTCGAAAGTTTTGAGTTGGGCACCACTGATTTTGACGTGATCATCATCGATGAGGCAAGCCAGTGTGATGTCCTGGGGCTCGCCGCCTTTGGTTTGGGCAAGAAAATCGTCGTCATCGGCGATCATGAACAAGTGAGCCCGTACGCAGTTGGATTCGAGATCGATCGGGTGCAAGGGCTGATCGACGAATTCCTGGATGGGATCCCGAACAAACAGCTTTATGACGGAAAAACATCGGTCTATGACCTTGCTCGGCAGGCCTTCGGCGGCATTATTCGACTCATCGAGCACTTCAGATGTGTCCCGGAAATCATTCAATTCAGCAACCAGCTCTGCTACGGAGGGGAGATTCTTCCTTTACGAGAGGCATCGACGAGCCAGGTCTATCCTCACCTGATTGCGCATCGTGTGCAGGGGGCGGCATCTGAGAACAAAACGAACGCAGTTGAAGCCCTGGAAGTGGCGTCGCTGATCACAGCAATTTGTCGGCTCGAAGAATTCGAACGGTGCACGGTTGGTGCGATCTGTATGGTGGGAACCGAGCAGGCCATCAAGATTGACTCGATTTTGCGGCGATGTCTGAGTGCCACGGAGTATCGACGTAGACGAATTCTTTGCGGCAATGCCTCACAATTTCAGGGCGATGAAAGGGACGTTGTCTTTCTATCGCTCGTCGACACCGCCCAGAAGGGAGGGGCGTTGGCTCTGAGAAGTTCGGATGAATGGCGAAGAATCTACAATGTGGCAGCAAGCCGCGCGCGGGATCAGCTGTGGGTGGTCTATTCGATGGACCCGCATCGGGACCTCAAGAAAGGAGATCTGAGGCTCGGGCTCATTTCACACGCACAGAAGGGCGGAGTGGAATCAAAGCGGGCGCAACGGCCGGGCGAACAATTCGACTCGGAATTTGCGAAGTCCCTGAACGAACGGCTGGTGGAGCTTGGCTATCGTGCTGTGCCCAAGTACGCTATCGGTGAGTTTGAAGTCGATTTCTTGATAGAAGGAAACGCAGGGACGAAGGCTGTCGTGTCGTGCGACGGAGATCGAATTGTCTCTGAGCCTTCAGTCCTCGCACGAATGGAAAGGCAGCTTACTTTGGAGAGGCTGGGGTGGAACTTCATTCGCCTAAGGGCGAGCGAATATCTGGTGGACGAGTCTAGGGCGATGCGGAGGGTCGTGCGGAAGCTGGGTTCCTTGAAAATAGAACCGATGGCGGGGAAACAGGCCGAGGCGTCAAGTGGAGTCGTGCGCGAGGATCTGCGCGAGAAAATCTTCAAGAGAGCTGAAATGATCCGGAGTCGGTGGAAAGTCTGAGATTTTAACCCCGTCGTAGCCACGTCAGGGAAGTTCTCGACGTCGGTCCCGCCTCGGCAGCGATCACAGAATCGCCGAACACCCCCCAGCCTCGCGGCTCTGATTGCTCGAAAGCATGATCGCGCTCACTCCGCCAGCGCCTTGAGGTAGGCCCCCGAGTGCGGAGAGTTCAGGCAGGGGAGGCCGGGTTCCGGGCTGGGCTCGAGGGGGCGAGGCGGGCGGAACGGCCGGGACACACCTTGTGGTACCAGGTAGACCCGAGCTTCACGTGGTTGCCGTTCTTCCGGATCCTGCGCTTGCACTTCGGACACGTTCCCATCGGGAGCTCCTTCGGGAGTCGCTGCAGCTCGACAGGCGGGTATTATAGCAGCGCGTCGAGGAGGCGCCGTGACGGACTGCGTGTTCTGCCGCATCATCGACCGCCAGACTCCTGCCGACATCGAGTACGAGGACGACGCGGTCGTCGCGTTCCGAGACATCTACCCCAAGGCGCCCGTCCACCTCCTGATCGTCCCGCGGCGCCACATCCCGTCGGTCATGGCGATGGAGGCTGGCGACGCCGAAGTGCTGGGCCGCTGCTTCCTTGCGGCCCGAGCGCTGGGCGAGGCGAAGGGCCTCGCCGAGCGCGGCTACCGGCTCAGAGTGCACTGCGGGCCAGAGGGCGGGCAGGTCGTCTACCACGTCCACATGCACTTCCTCGCCGGCGCCCGGGGCGGCGGTGGCTAGCCACGTCATCGACTACCAGCTCTTCGGCGACCAGTTCTCGACGCCCGAGATGCGGGCGGTCTTCGACGAGCACACGATGCTCCAGCGCTGGCTGGACGGCGAGGCGGATCCTCCGCCGCGACCTCGTCGCCCTCACGCTAGCCCTCGCCGAGCGTCACCGCGACACGCTCATGGCGGGACGTACCCACGCGCAGCAAGCGCTCCCGATCACGTTCGATTTCAAGGTGGCGATCTGGACGGCGGGACGCCGCCATGGGCCGGGACGAGATCGACCGGCTACTCGATCCCGCGGCGTACACCGGCCTCGCCGGGCCTTTCGTGGACGGCGCGGTGCGAGACGCCCGCCGGCTGAACAGCTAAGCGGACGACGCGGCGGGCGAGGTCTTCGCCTCGAGAGGCAGGCCGGCGTTGGCCCAGCTCCCAAGGCCGCCCTTGAGGATTCTGACGTCCTGGTAGCCGAGCTGCTTTAGCCTGTGCGCCACCCGGGCGCTGGTCGCCTCGTCCGGTCAGGTGCAGTAGGCGACAACGGTGCGGGTCGGCTCGATCTTGAGCGCGGTGACGCCGGACTCGAGCTCCTGGGGCGTGATGTGCTTGGAGTCGGGGATGCGGACCGGGCTCTTCTGGTACGTCGCGGCGTCGCGCACATCGAGGATGATCGGACGCTCCTTCGATGCCTCGATCAGGCGCACCACCTCGGACGGGCGGATACGATAGCGGTTGCGCCGCCAGCGGAGCCCCCACATACCGGCGTAGGCGCCGAGGCTCAGGGCCGTGACGACCGCCGCAACAGTCGCCCACGGGAACGGCTTCGGCGGCGGGTTTTTCGCCTCAGCGGTGATGCGACGGACGTCGGGGAGCTCGGGGACGAGCCGGTTGGCCTCGGCGAAATACTTCTCAGCGCGCGAGTAGTCGCCCGAGAAGTACGCGCGCAGGCCGGCGTGCCAGGCGGCGTTGAACCGGCTCGGCTCCTCGAGGGGGACACCGGTGCCCTTGAGGAACTCGCGCACCGCGGCTGACGGGATGACGAAGTTGAAGCCCTGAACGACGCCTTCATCGGTGCCGCCGGCGACCGAGACGAACGTGAGGACGCCGAGGACCTCGCCCTGCGAGCTCACCGCGGGGCCGCCGCTGTTGCCCCACGCCGCCGGCGCGTCGATCTGGATGACCGGCTGGTTCTTGAGGTCCTGCTTGAACCCGGAGATCGCGCCGCTCGTCACCGACGCCTCGGCCTTGGCCGACGCGTTGAGGAGCTCGTGGCTCAGCACCACGCCCGGGAAGCCCAGGATGTGAATCTTGTCGCCGATCTGCGCGTTCGAGGAATCGGCGAGCGAGAGCGTGGGCATGTCAACGGCCTCGAGCTTGAGCAGCGCCAGATCACGACCCGACATGCTCTCGCCCGCGACGGGGGGACTGTACTTGCTCACGGTGGCGGGGAGACGGATTCCGTTCGAGAGGATGACGGAGATCGACGGGTCCAGCTTGACTTTCGCCCTCGCGACGGCAGCCCCGAGCGCCTGGGGCGAGAGCTCACCGCACGCCTCGCGCACGGCCCTGCCCGCCTGCTGGTTGGCAACCCACGTGGGTGTCTGGCTGGCAGGCGACACGAGGTGCGCGTTCGTGATCATCCATCCGCTCGGGCTGATGAACCAGCCGGTCCCGGTCTCGCGGAACGGCGCTGGACGGATGAGCTTCTGTCCGCCGCCGCCACAGGTCACGATGACTTCCGAGCCTACCTCCGCGACGACGAGGGATACGGCAGGCTTCGCGCGGAGCAGGGCTTCCTGCACGGAGATCTCGGCGGCCGTCGAGGTGACCGGAAGGAGGAGAAGGAGCGCGCCCGTGATCCAGGAACGCATCGAGCGAATCTTATACCCCGCTCGGACAAAAAAGAAGGCTCCAGGGGGGTCACCCCTGGAGCCTTCGGTGACGCGTCCTGCTTCTTACTTCAGCATCTTCATCGCGGCTTCGGCCTTCGCCTTCGCCTCAGCCATCTTGCCGGCCTTGCACGCGGCCTCGGCCTCACGGATCAGCTTCGCGGCGTCGCTGCCATGCGGCGCCTGAATAGCCTGACCGGCAGCCTGACCGCTACGCGGGGCCTGAACATCCTGACCGCGCGGAGCCTGCACGTCCTGCTTGCCACGCGGAGCCTGGGTGTCCTGACCGCGCGGAGCCTGCGTCTCCTGACCACGCGGAGCCTGAACATCCTGACCACGCGGAGCCTGGACATCCTGACTGCGAGCGCCAGCGAGCGACCGTGGCGCCTGAACGTCTTGGCTTCGCGGAGCCTGCTGGTCCTGACGAGCGCCGGCGAGCGTGCGCGGCGCCTGAACATCCTGAGCCTTGGCGACCTTGCTGAACATCTCCTTCGCCTGCTCGACCTCGGGGCAGGCCGACTGAGCGTCCACCGTAGGCGCCAGGGCGCCGAACACTGCCACGCTCATGATCACTGCGAAAAATCTTTTCATCTTTCTCCCGTTCCTTCTACGTTGTTGAGGTGTGGTGCGTTCTCACTGTGATTCCTTCCGAGCCAGCCGGCTTCAACCCCCTTTCATCCTGCGAGTCGAGTCAGCACACTGGAATCTCCGTGTCCCTCTAATGAGCAAAGCAGTTGCCAAGCGACCACAGCCGAAAGAATATCTAAATATCAATAGGTTACCCCATGAGATTACGTTGAGGTCCCGGCGTTGTGCCCGACGCCTACCCGAGGGTCGGCCCGGCATTCTGCCCGTTCGTAAACGACCCGTGTGGTACCCTCGCTGACACGTATGTCCTGTCCGGCGCGGCTCGCGCCCGTGCTGCTGGCGTCACTGCTCGGGAGCGCGTGCAGCGCGGTGACCCCCTCGAGCCCCAACCCGTCCGAGGGCTCGATGCCCACCCGGCGGATCCTGGCGAACGGCGTCCGGGTCGTGGTCCAGGAATTCCACGCCAGCGATGTCGTCGCCGTCCAGCTCTGGGTTGGGGTGGGCGCCCGTGACGAGGCGTCGTCTGAGCTCGGGCTCGCCCACTACCTCGAGCACATGCTCTTCAAGGGCACGGTCACCCGCGCTCCGGGCTTCGTGGAACGCGAGGTGGAAGGCGTCGGCGGGCGCATCAACGCCGGGACTTCGCTCGACTACACGTACTACCACACCGTGCTTCCCGCGCCGCGCGCGATCCCGGCCGTCGAGATGCTCGCCGACATGAGCGTGAACTCGACGCTCAGCGAGAAGACGCTCGACCTCGAGAAGCGTGTCGTCCTCGAAGAGATGCGGCTGGGGGAGGACAACCCGCGTCGCCGTCTCTCGCGGCAGCTCTACGAGCTCCTGTTCGACGGGCACCCCTACGGCCGACCGGTGATCGGCACCTCGGAGCTCATCCAGGTGCTCACGCGCGAGACGCTCGTCGGCTTCTATCGCCGGCACTACGTCCCCGAGTCTTTCGTGCTGGTCGTCGTCGGACCCATCATCGCCTCGGAGGTGCTGGCGGCGGCGGAACGCACGCTCGGGCGGCTGCCGCGCAGCGGACTCAAGCGGCTTCCCCTGTCCGCGCCCGACGCCGGGCGCTCGGCGAGGCTCGAGATCGAGCGGCCCGGGACGCAGGCTTATCTCGGGATGGCGTGGCTCGGCCCAAAGCTCGACCATGCGGACACGTCCGTTGTGGACTTGCTCGTGTCGATCCTCGGCCAGTCGCGATCGTCGCGGCTGCCGCAGACGCTGCGCGAGAGGCTCGGCCTCGTCAGCTCCGTGAGCACGGCCTACTCGGCACTCGAGGCGGCCGGCGCGGTGACGGTCACGGCGCAACTCGAGCCGGCGAACCTGGCGCGCGCCGAGGCACAGATCCTGAGGGAGCTCCAGCGCGTGCGCGAGCGTGGCGTGACGGACGCCGAGCTCAGGCGCGCCGTGACGGCGGCCGAGGCGCGCTACGCCTTCTCGACCGAGACCGCGGAGGGCCGCGCCTACGCGTTCGGCCGCGCGGAGACGGTGTGGCGCCTCGAGGAGGAGCTCGCCTACGTCGATCGCCTCCGCTCGGTCACGCCCGCCCAGATCCGCTCGGCGGCCCGCCGCTACCTCGATCCCGAACGCTACGCCCGGCTGGCGTTCGTGCCGCCCGCGCGATGACGCCCGGGCGGAGCTCCGCCATGCTCGCCTCGCTCGCGGCGCTCGTCGCGGCAGCCGGCACCGCCGTGGCGCAGCCGCCGAGCGTCACTCGTCACGTCCTGCCCAACGGGATGGCGGTCGTCGTGCGCGAGAATCCGGTGGCGCCGGTGGTCACGGCGTCGCTCCAGGTGCGGGCCGGCTCGCGGTTCGAGACGGCGGAGACCGCCGGCATCACCAACTTCCTGGTGCGGACGATGATCCGCGGCACAGCGCGGCGCTCGGGCACGCAGGTCGCCGAGACGGCGGAGGACATCGGCGGAAGCCTGGATGCCTCGGGCGAGGTGGAGTCCGCGGAGATCCGCGGCGAGGCGCTCGCGCGCCACTGGGAGGAGCTGCTCGGGCTGATCGCCGAGGTCGCGCTCGAGCCCTCGCTCCTCGGCGAGGAGATCGAGCGCGAGCGGCGGCTCGTTCTGAGCCAGATCAAGACGCGTGCCGAGACGCCGTTCTCGCTGAGCCTCGACACCCTGCTGCGGGAGCTCTACGGCAGCCATCCGTACGCATGGCACAGCCTCGGCCTCAAGTCGGCCGTCGAGCGGCTCGGGCGCGCGCAGCTCGCCGCGCACTACCGCGCGGTCTTCCGGGCGGACCGGGCGGTTCTCGCGGTGAGCGGCCAGGTGTCGCGCGAGCGCGTCGTCCGGGCCGCCGAGCGGCTCTTCGCGAAGCTTCCGCGCTCCGGCCCGCACGAAGTCGGCGCCGCCCTGCCCGCCGCGCCGAGCGGCGAGCGGCGCGTCCTCGAGCGGCCCGCTCAGCAGGCGCAGATCCTCGCGGGCTACCTTGGTCCCGGGCTCAACGACCCGGTGTATCCCGCCTTCCGCGTGCTCGGCGCCGTGCTCGGCGCCGGGACGGCAGGCCGGCTCTTCGCCGAGCTCAGGGAGAAGCGCGGGCTTGCGTACTCGCTCGGTGCCCTGACGCCGTTCCGCACCGGACCCAGTTTCCTCGTCACCTACCTGGGCACGGCGCCCGAGAACTCCGCCGCGGCCGAGGCGGGCCTCCTCGCCGAGCTCGAGAAGGTCCGCCGGGCGCCGGTCAGCGACGAGGAGCTCGCTCGGGCGAAGGCCTACCTCCTCGGGAGCTTTGCGCTGGACCGCCGGACGAACGCGCGACAGGCGTGGCACCTCGCGTTCTTCGAGGTGATCGGTGTGGGCTGGCATTTCCCCGAGCGCTACGCGCGTGCGCTCGAAGCGGTCACGACCGCCGATGTCGAGGCCGTCGCGCAGCGCTACCTGAACCGCCCGTCGATCGTCGTCCTCCAGCCCCCACCCCGATGATCCCCATCAGCGACGATGTTCCCAGCCGCACCGTTCCGTTCGTCACGATCGGCCTCATCGCGGCGAACGTCGTCGTGTTTCTCTATCAGGCCTCGCTCGGCATGAGCGACGATCCGCAGACGGCGAGGGTCGCCGAGGCGTTCGTGACGGAGTTCGGCGCGATCCCATGCCGGCTCAGCGGTAGCTGCACGGTCGCCGATGAGTTCCCGCACCCAGCCATCACGATCTTCACGGCGATGTTCCTCCACGGCGGGCTGTTTCACGTCGGCGGCAACATGCTCTACCTCTGGATCTTCGGGAACAATGTCGAGGACACCCTGGGGCACGGGCGGTTCCTCCTCTTCTATCTCGCGTCAGGCGTCGCGGCGGCTTTTGCCCAGACGCTCGTCCACCCCGACTCGGCGGTGCCGATGATCGGCGCGAGCGGCGCCGTGTCCGGCGTCCTCGGCGCCTACCTGTTCCTGTTCCCGTATGCGCGGGTCCACGTGCTTCTGATCTTCGGCTTCTTCATCCGACCCGTGCACGTTCCGGCAATCATCGTGCTCGGCTTCTGGATCGTCGTCCAGTTTCTCAACGGCCTGATCACCGTCAGCGCGTCGGCGCATGGCCGCGTCGAGGCAGGAGGGATAGCGTGGTTCGCTCACATCGGCGGGTTTCTCGCGGGGATCGTTCTGCTGTTTCTGATGCGGTCGCGGCGGGGCGGTCGCCTATAATGAAGGGCGTGACCAAGCCCGTGGCGCGCGTGCGTATCGACCGTGTGCTCGTCGAGCGCGGGCTCGTCGAGAGCCGGGAGCAGGCCGTCCGCCTCATCCTGGCGGGCGAGGTGCTCGTGGACGGCAAGCGCGTCGACAAGGCGGGCGCCCTCGTCGCCAGGGAGGCGAGCGTCGAGGTCCAGGGGCGTACGCCGTTCGTGGGCCGGGGCGGCGAGAAGCTCGCCCACGCGCTCGATGCCTTCCAGATGAAGGTGGCCGGCCGCGTCTGCCTCGACGTGGGCGCCTCCACGGGCGGTTTCACCGACTGCCTGCTGCAGCGCGGCGCCGCGCGCGTGTACGCCGTGGACGTCGGCACGGGCCAGCTCGACGTCAGGCTGCGCAAGGACCCCCGCGTCGTCGTGATGGAGAAGACCAACGCGCGGGCGCTCGACCCGCGGATCTTCGGCGAGCAGCCGACGCTCGCCGTCATCGACGTCTCGTTCATCTCGTTGGAGAAGATCCTGCCATCGGTGTTCGGCGTGCTGGCGCCGCGCGGCGAGGTCGTCGCGCTGGTGAAGCCGCAGTTCGAGGTCGGGCGCGAGGCCGTGGGCAAAGGCGGCGTCGTGCGCGACCCGGCGCTCCACCGTCAGGCGGTCGCCCGCCTCGCCCGATACGCGGTGCTGCGCGGCTGGCACGTGCTCGGCGTCACCGCCTCGCCGCTCCGGGGCCCGAAGGGCAACCGCGAGTTCTTCCTCCACTGCTCGAGCCACGGGCGCACCGCGAGCGACCTCGAGTCCATGATCGACCGGAGCGTCGAGGCGCTTGCGTGAAGCGCGTCGGCGTCGTGGCGAAGCCCGGCGCGGGCGAGGCCCGGGCCCCGATCCAGGAACTCCTCGAGTGGCTCCAGGCGCGGCGGCTCTCCGCGGTCCTGGAGAAGGAGACCGCCGGGCTGGTCCCGGCGGCGAGCGTCCCGTCCGTGAGCAAGCCGGAGCTGCCGGCGCAGGTGGACCTGCTCGTCGTGCTCGGCGGCGACGGGACCCTCCTCTCCATGGCGCGCGCGGTCGGCGACCTCGGCGTGCCGCTGCTCGGCGTGAACCTCGGCGGGCTCGGCTTTCTCACCGCGACGACGCTCGAGGAGATGTTCCCGGCGCTCGAGGCGTTGCTCGCAGGCCGGATGGCGGTGGACGAGCGCATGATGTTGACCGCGCGCGTCGTCCGGAACGGCCAGCGGCTCGGGGAGTACGCCGCCCTCAACGACATCGTCATCACCAAGTCCGCGATGAGTCGCATCATCGACCTCGCGGTGTCCGTCGAGGGACAGCACGCCACCTCGTACCGTGCCGACGGCCTCATCATCTCGACACCCACCGGCTCGACCGCCTACAACCTCTCGGCCGGCGGGCCGATCCTGTTCCCGACCATGGACGCGATCGTGCTGACGCCGATCTGCTCCCACACCCTGACGAACCGGCCGATCGTCCTCCCCGGCGTGCACCGGGTCGAGGTCACGCTCATGGCGGACCAGGACGTCATGGTCACCGTGGACGGCCAGATCGGGGTGGGCCTCCGGGAGCACGACACGGTGGAGGTGGTCAAGGCCGCCGCCAGGATCCGCCTCGTGCGCTTCCCGCAGAAGGAGTTCTTCTCTGTCCTCCGGACCAAGCTGAAGTGGGGGGAGCGCTAGGGCGTCTTCCCCCGGATACGACTTGAGCGGCCGCGGCGAGTGACCTAGCATCGTCTCCGATGCTCCGCGAGCTTCGCATCCGGAACTTCGCCGTCATCGAAAGCGTCGCGGTGGAGTTTGGCCCGGGCCTCAACGTCCTGACCGGCGAGACCGGCGCCGGCAAGTCGATGCTCATCGACGCCATCCTATTAGTCCTCGGCGGGCGCGCCCAGACTGACGTGATCCGAAGCGACGCCGACGCCGCGACGCTCGAGGCGGTCTTCGACGTCGAGCCGCGCGGCGCCGTCGTCGCGGCGCTCGACGAGGCGGGGCTCGCGCTCGACGACGGTCTCCTGGTGGCGCGGCGGGAGCTCGGTCGCTCGGGCCGCCACCGCGCCTTCGTCAACGACGCGGCTGTCACCGTCGGGCTCCTCGAACGCCTCGGCGACCACCTCGTCGAGGTGCATGGCCAGCACGAGCACCAGCGCCTGCTTGAGCCCGCCCGCCAGCTCGAGCTCCTGGACCGCTTCGCCGACACGGAGGAGCTCAGGGAGCGCGTGGCGGGCCTCGTGGCGAAGTTCCGCGCCGCGCGCGCCGAGGCAGAGCGGATGCGCGCCGCCGAGCGCGACCGCGCCCAGCGCGAGGATCTCTTGCGCTTCCAGCTCTCCGAGCTCGACGGCGCGCGTCTGCGTCCGGGCGAGGAGGAGGAACTCCGGCAGGAGCGGCGGCGGCGTCAGCACGCCGACAAGCTCACTGCGGGGCTCGCCGACGTCGCGGCGCTCCTGGACGACGATCGCGACTCCGCGACGGCACGGCTCCACCGCGCGGCGCGGGTTCTCGGCGACCTGGCGCGTCTCGACCCCGCGTTCGCCGCGCCCATCGAGCCTCTCGACGCGGCCCAGGCGCAGCTCGAGGAGGTGCGGGCGGCGGTCCGGGGGCTCCGCGACTCGGTGACGCTCGAGCCGGGCCGACTCGAGGGGATCGACGAGCGGCTCGACGCCCTCACGCGCCTCAAGCGGAAGTACGGCGACACCGAGGAGGCGATGCTCAAGTTCCGCGACGAGGTCGCCGCCGAGCTCGACCGCCTCGCGCGCCACGAGGAGATCCTCGCCGCAGAGGAGCGGAGGCTGGGCGAGCTCCATGCTGAGCTGGCCCAGGCGGCCACCGCGCTCTCGGAGCGGAGGCGGGCTGCGGCGGAGCGCCTGGCTCCGGCCGTGGAGCGAGAGCTGCGCGCGCTCGGAATGGAGCGCTCCGTATTCCGGATCGGGGTGGAGCGGGCGGAGCTCGAGGCCGTGTCGTCACGGGGGCTCGAGCGGGTCGAGTTCCGCCTGTCGACCAATCCCGGGGAGGAGGTGCGGTCGCTCGCGCGCGTGGCGTCCGGGGGCGAGCTCTCGCGGACGATGCTCGGGCTCAAGACCGTCCTCGCGAAGGCAGACCGAGTGCCGACAATGGTCTTCGACGAGGTGGACGCAGGAATCGGCGGACGCGTCGCCTCGGTCGTCGCGCAGAAGCTCGCGACCGCGGCGGAGGGCCGCCAGGTGCTCTGCGTGACCCACCTCGCGCCGATCGCCGCGCGCGCCAGCCACCACGTGCGCGTGATCAAGAGCGTGCGCGCCGGGCATGTGCGCGTCGCCGCCGAGGTGCTGGCCGGCGACGCCCGTGTCGAGGAGATCGCGCGCATGCTCGCGGGCGAACGCGTCACCGACACCGCGCGCGGCCACGCGCGCGAGCTGCTCGGCACGTCAGGACCGCGCGGAAGGCGAGCGTGAGTCGCGCGGTGTGCCATAATCGATTCTGATGATCGACGTGGTCCTCCGGAAGATCTTCGGCACCAAGCACGAGCGGGACGTCAAGCGCATCATGCCCACGGTCGTGGCGAGCAACGCGTTCGAGCCCTCGGTCCGGGCGCTCGGAGACGCCGAGCTCCAGGCGAAGACCGACGAGTTCCGCAAGCGGCTCGAGGCGGGCGAGCCGCTCGACGAGCTGCTCCCGGAGGCGTTCGCCGTCTGCCGTGAAGCGGCGCGGCGCACCGTCGGCATGCGCCACTTCGACGTCCAGCTGATCGGCGGCGTGGTCCTCCACGAGGGCAAGATCGCCGAGATGGCGACGGGCGAGGGCAAGACGCTCGTCGCAACGCTCCCCGCGTACCTCAACGGCCTCACGGGCCGCGGCGTACACATCGTCACGGTCAACGACTACCTCGCCAAGCGCGACGCCCAGTGGATGGGGCCCATCTACCACGCGCTCGGCCTGACCGTGGGGGTGATCCAACACGAAGCCTCGTTCCGCTACGACCCGGCCTATGTCACCTCGGACGTCCGGATGACGGCGCTCCGGCCGTGCGCGCGCCAGGAGGCGTACCGCGCGGACGTCACGTACGGCACGAACAACGAGTTCGGCTTCGACTACCTCCGCGACAACATGCGCTTCACGCTCGACGAGCTCGTCCAGCGCGAGCTGCACTACGCGATCGTGGACGAGGTGGACTCGATCCTGATCGACGAAGCACGAACGCCGTTGATCATCTCGGGGCCGGCGGACGAATCCACGGACCTGTACTACAAACTCGACCGCATCATTCCCAAGCTCAAGCGGGCGGCGACGATCGTCGAAGGCAAGCTTTCCGAGATCGAGGCGCAGAAGGAAGGCGACTACATCGTCGACGAGAAGGCGCGCGCCGTGGCGCTCACGGAGCAGGGGATCGCCACGTGCGAGCGGCTGCTCTCCGTCGACAACCTCTACGATCCCCAGCACATCACGCTCCTCCACCACATCCAGCAGGGCCTCAGGGCACACGCGCTCTTCAAGCGTGACGTGGACTACGTCGTCAAGGACGGCCAGGTCATCATCGTGGACGAGTTCACGGGCCGACTCATGCCGGGGCGCCGATGGTCGGACGGCCTGCACCAGGCCGTCGAGGCCAAGGAGGGCGTGCGGATCGAGCGCGAGAACCAGACGCTCGCGACGATCACGTTCCAGAACTACTTCCGGATGTACGAGAAGCTCGCCGGCATGACCGGCACCGCCGAGACGGAGGCCGAGGAGTTCGCGAAGATCTACAAGCTCGACGTCACGGTCATCCCCACGAACGTACCGCTCGTCCGGGTGAACCTCCCGGATGTCGTCTACAAGACCGAGCGCGAGAAGTTCAACGCGGCGGTCGAGGACATCATCGAGCGCAGCATGCGGGGCCAGCCCGTTCTCGTCGGCACGGTCTCGATCGAGAAGTCCGAGCAGCTCTCGAAGCTCCTCAAGAAGCGCGGGATCCGCCACGAGGTCCTGAACGCCAAGTACCACGAGCGCGAGGCCGAGATCGTCGCCCAGGCCGGCCGCGAGGGCTCCGTCACGATCGCGACCAACATGGCGGGCCGTGGCACCGACATCCTGCTCGGTGGCAACCCAGACTTCCTCTCGAAGGAGATCCTCCGGAAGAAGGGGCTCGACCCGGCGACCGCGGCGCCCGGGGAGCGCACGGCAGCGCTCGGGGAGGCGCGCCGGATCACCGAGCCGGAGCACGCGCGCGTCGTCGCGCTCGGCGGGCTCCACATTCTCGGCACGGAGCGGCACGAGGCGCGGCGCGTGGACAACCAGCTTCGCGGCCGAAGCGGGCGCCAGGGCGACCCGGGCTCCTCGCGCTTCTATCTGTCGCTCGAGGACGACCTGCTCCGGATCTTCGGCTCCCACCGCATCCAGAAGATCATGGAGCGCCTCGGGATGGAGGAGGGCGAGCCGATCGAGCACAAGCTCGTGACGCGCGCGATCGCGACGGCGCAGAAGCGCGTCGAGACCCACAACTACGAGATCCGTAAGCACCTCCTCGAGTACGACGACGTGATGAACAAGCAGCGCGAGATCATCTACGGCATGCGCCGCCAGATCCTCGAGGGGGAGCCCCAGGCGGACACGATCGCGGAGTGGATCGAGGACCTCGTCGCGGTGACGCTCGACGCCTACGCCGCCGAGGGCGCCCACCCCGAGGACTGGGACCTCGGCGGGCTCGGCGAGGCGCTCTACCGCCAGTTCGACGTGCGGATCCCGTCCGCGCGCTTCGGGGAGGCCGTCTCGCGCGAGGGGCTCGCCGAGCTGGTCGGGGCGGCGGTGCGTGAGCGCTACGCGGACCGCGAGCGCGAGCTCGGCCCGGACCTCGTGCGCGCGCTCGAGCGCCACGAGATGCTCGTGGTCATCGACGCGCAGTGGAAGGACCACCTCCTCTCCATCGACCACTTGAAGGAGGGGATCGGCCTCCGGGGCTACGGCCAGCGGGACCCGCTCACCGAGTACAAGAAGGAGGCGTTCGACCTCTTCCAGGACATGGTCGAGCGCGTGAAGGCGGCGGTCGTCGAGCGGCTGTTCAAGGTGCAGATCGTGCGGGACGCGCCGATGGAGCTGCCCGCGATCACGGCCTGGGCCGACGCGCGCGAGTCCCGCGGTGAGCTGCCGGCTGAGCCCGGACGCTCCACCCCGCCCCTCAAGCGCGAGCCCGTGCGCACCCCGACGGGCGCCAAGGTCGGGCGCAACGACCCGTGCCCTTGCGGCTCCGGCAAGAAGTACAAGAAGTGCTGCTATCTGAAAGGATGACCACCGCCGCCTGACCCTCGACATCTGGGGTCGGCACAGCCCTCCGGCCCCACCCCTGGTACATTTATTTTGGTCGTGAGCGCCCCTGCGTGTTAGAAAAAGCCATGCGTCTCGAGTCCGTCACGCTGCACGGGTTCAAGTCCTTCGGCGAGAAGACTGTCGTCAAGGTCCTGCCCGGCATCACCGCGATCGTCGGGCCGAACGGCTGCGGGAAAACGAACCTGGCAGAAGCCGTGCGGTGGGCCCTCGGGGAGCAGAGCTCGAGGTCGCTCCGCGGTCAGCGCATGGAAGACCTGATCTTCAGCGGGTCGCAGTCACGAAAGCCGGTCGGGCTCGCCGAGGTCGAGCTGACCTTCGGAAACGACGGCACCCTCTCGGTGCCGTGGGCCGAAGTGTCAGTCGCACGGCGGCTCTACCGCACGGGCGAGAGCGAGTACCTCCTCAACAACAGCCCCTCGCGCCTGCGCGACATCCTGGACCTCTTCGCCGGCACCGGCGCGAGCCCGCGCGCCTACTCGGTCATGGACCAGGACAAGCTCAACCACGTCCTGACCGCGAAGCCGCACGAGCGGCGCGTCTTCATCGAGGAGGCCGCGGGGATCGCGCGCTACAAGCAGCAGCGCAACGAGACCCAGGGCAAGCTCGACGCGACCCGCCAGAACCTCGTCCGCGTGCGCGACGTCATGGACGAGGTCAAGCGCCAGCTCTCCTCGCTCGAGCGGCAGGCGAAAAAGGCACAGCAGTACAAGGCGCTCCAGACTACGAAGCGCGACCTCGCGCTCGCGGTCCTCGCGGCCGAGTACATGGCGCGCGTCGCGGAGGGCGAGCGGCTCGCGGGGGAGCTCACCCGCCTGCGCGACCAGGAGCAGGCGCTCCGGACGCGTTCCGCCCAGCTCGCGGCGCGGGAGGCGCGGCAGCGCGAGCGGCTCCAGGAGAGCGACCACAGCCTCTCGGACCTCCGGCAGTCGGTCCAGAAGGTGCAGGGCGAGCTCGAGCGGCTGCTCGAGCGGCGCGAGCAGATGGGCGTCCAGCTCCAGGAGCTCCGCGAGGAGGCCCTCCGCCTCGACGAGGAGATCGGCACCGCGTCAGAGCGGCTCGGCGCGATCGTCGGCGAGCGCGAGACCGCGCGGCAGTCGCTCACCGAAGCGTCACGGCTCGCCGAGGAGCGGGCGCGCACGGCGGACGCGCTCGCCGCCGCACTCGAGCGCCACCGCGACGCCCTCACCGCGGAGCGCGAGCGTGCCGAGGCGGCGCGGCTCGAGCAGGTGCGGGTGGCCGCCGAGCGCGTCGACCTCATGCGGCACGCGGGCGAGCTGCGGGAGCGCGAGGCCCAGCTCCGCCGGCGCGCGGAGCGGCTCGCGGCCGAGCTCGCTGACGCGGAGGCCGAGGCGGCGCGGATTCTGGCACTCCGCGCGAGCCTCGCCCAAGCGCGCGACGTGGCCGAGACGGAGCTCGGCGCGCTCGCGGGCGAGCGCGAGCGGCTCGCGGCGCGGCTCACGGCGGAGGAGCGTCGCCTGGCCGAGGCGGCGGGCGCGCTGGCGAACGCGCGGGTCACGCTCGCGGCTCGGCGGTCGAGTCTCGAAGCGCTTGCAGAGCTCGAGCGTGCGCGCGAGGGCTATGGCGCGGGCGTGCGCGCCGTGTTCGAGGAAGGACGCGCGGCGGCGCTGGCGGGCGTCGTGGGGACGGTGGCGGACCTCCTCGAGGTGCCACCGGGCATGGAACGCGCGATCGAAGCGGTCCTGGGCGAGCGTCTCCAGTGGGTGGTCGTCGAACGCTTCGAGCACGCGCGCGCGGCGGTCGCGTACCTCCGAGAGCGTTCGCTGGGTGCGGCCACGTTCCTGCCGCTCGAACACCTGCCCGTGCCGACTGGCCCGCTGCCGGACCAGAACGGCGTGAGCTGGGTGGCGCTGAGCGTGGGCGCGCCGAGCCTGAGCCTCGTCCACTACCTCCTCGGGCAGGTCGTGATCGTCGACCACCTCGACCAGGCGGAGGCGCTCTGGCGGCTGAACGGCGTCGTGGCGACGTACGTCACACCGGCGGGCGAGGTGCTCGGCCCGACCGGACGGCTCCACGGCGGTGGTCCGGCGCCCGCGGCCGACGTCGAGCACTCGCTGCTCGCGCGCAAGCGCCAGGTGCGCGAGCTCGAGGAGGAGGTGCGCCGCCTCTCGACCGTGGCGGGCGAGACCCAAGCCCGGGTGGCACGGCTCGAGGTCGAGGTATCGGCGATCCGGGCCGAGCTCGCCGGGATCGAGCGGACCTTCCACACGCGGGAGGCGGACCAGCTCGCCAGCGCGAAGGACCTCGAGCAGGCGGCGCGGGAGCACGAGCGGGTCCACCGGCACCGCGAGACGATCCAGGCGGAGGCACGCCAGGTCGCGCAGGAGGGCGCCGAGACCGTGGCGACACTCCGCCAGCTCGAGCAGCGCGTTGCGCTCGCGCGCGAAGCCGAGGCGACCCACGAGGCGCAGATGGCACGGCTCCGAGAGGCGATCGAGGCCGCGCAGACGCGGGAAACGGAGCTGGTCGCGGAGACGACCGGGTGCCGCGTGAACCTGGCGTCCACCACGGAGCGCGTGGAGGCGTTGGGCCGCGAGCTCACCCGGATCGACGACATCGAGCGAGACCTCACCGTGCGCATCGACCAGGCCCGACAGCGTCAGACGCAGCTCGGCGACCGGGGAGCCTGGCTCGGCGAGGAGAGGGAGCGCACCGACGCGAGCGCGCGCGAAGTCGCGGTCGAGCGCGACCGGATGGACGCCGAGGTGCGGAGGGCGGCAGAGCGCCACGAGGAGCTCGCGGCGGAGCTGCGCACGATCGAGGCCGACCAGCGGGCGGTGGACGGCGAGCTCGGGCGGCTCATCGCCTCGATCCACGAGCTCGACCTGGGGGCGACGGAGTGCCGGGTGAGGCGCGAGGAGCTCGAGCAGGAGGCGTGGCGGGCGTACGGCGTGGTCGAAGCAGCGCTCGCCGCCCAGCACGACCCGGCCCGGGACCTCGAGACGGTCCGGGCGCGAATCGTCGAGCTCGAGGAGAAGCTGGCCGCGATCGGACCGGTGAACCTCGTCGCCGACGACGAGTACCGCGAGCTCGACGAGCGGCTCGGGTTCCTCCAGACACAGCACGACGACCTCGTCGCCTCGATCAAAGACCTCGAAAAAGCGCTGCGGGGCATGACGCGGAGCGCGCAGGAGCGCTTCGCCCAGGCGTTTCAGGACATCAACCGTCACTTCGCGGAGCTCTTCGAGCGTCTCTTCGAGGGCGGCCGGGCCGAGCTCCGGCTCGTCGAGGCCGAAGAGGGCGGCGACCCGCTCGACACCGGCGTGGAGCTGATGGCCCAGCCCCGGGGCAAACGCCTGCAGTCCGTGACGCTGCTCTCGGGCGGTGAGCGCGCGCTGACGGGCCTGGCGCTCCTGTTCGCGATCTTCTATTTCCGGCCAAGCCCGTTCTGCGTCCTCGACGAGGTGGACGCGCCCCTCGACGATGCCAACATCCACCGGTTCCTGCGCGTCCTGCGTGAGCTGACGAGCCGGACCCAGTTCCTCGTGATCACGCACAACCGGAAGACCATGGAGGCAGCCGACATCCTCTACGGCGTCACCATGGAGGAGCCTGGGCTCTCGAAGCTCGTCTCGGTCAACCTCAACGCCTAGAGCGAGCGCTCAGTAAATCGGTGAAGGGGCTGACGAAATAGGCTAAACTCGCCGACGCAGGTATGTCGTCGGTCGGCTCTTATCTCCGCGAGCTCCGCGAGCGGCGAGGGCTCTCCCTCGACGAGATCTCCCGCTCCACTCGGGTCCTGCACCAATATCTGGAATTGCTCGAGGCGGACGATCTCGCCGCGCTTCCGGCCCCCGCCTTCACCAGGGGATTCATCCGCGCGTACTGTCAGGTCCTCCGCGAGCCTCCTGACGAGGCGCTCGCCCGCTATGAGGAAGGGGTGCAGCCGCACGCCGTCCACGGACACGACGCCGCTCTGCCCGAGTCGCGGAAGTTGCGGGAGTTGGGGACGCGCCGGGAGAACCGTGGTCGCGGCGCGGTCCTCGTGAGCTTCGTCCTGCTCGTCGTCCTCGGCATCGCCCTCTTCTTGGTGACGCTCGCGCTCCAGCCTGCGGGGGAGCGCCGGGGCGAGCAGCGGGCACCCGCGTCGGCGGGCGCGCCCCCGGCGCCGCCGGCCGCGCGGCCCAGCGTGGCGGCCAAGGCGCCGAGTCTCGAGCCCTCGTCGGTGCTACCGTCGACCACAGTGGCGTCGGGGCCGAGACCGCCGGTGCCGCCCACCTCCACCCCCGTTGTTGTGATCGACGACGTTGCGTCACGTTATCGGCTCGTCGCGCGCACGACGGAGGCGACGTGGATGCGAGTGCGCACCGGGGACGGACGGACGAGCGAGGAGAACATCCCGGCCGGCGAGGTCCGCGAGTGGATCTCGAACGAGCCGTTCGTCCTCAGCATCGGTAACGCGGGAGGGGTCACCCTCGAGCTGAACGGCCGCCTCCTTCCGCCGCTGGGCCCGAGCGGCACCGTGATCGCGCGGCTCGTCGTGCCCCCGGAAGGTCCGTGACGTTCCTCTCCGGCCTCAGGGACCGGCTCCGCGAGGGGCTCAAGCGGTCGCAGGAGTACCTCGGGAGGGGTCTGAGCGCGGTGCTCGAGCCCGAGCGGCCGATCGACGATGCGCTCTACGAGGAGCTCGAGGAGCTGCTCATCGCGGCCGACCTGGGCGCCGCGCTCGCCGCCGACTTCACGAACCGCGCGCGCGAGGAGGTCATGTTCGGGACCGTCACGCGCGCCGACCAGCTCCGCCCGCTCTTCCGCCGATTCCTCGCCGATACCCTCCAGCCCGCGGCGCAGTCGCTCAACCTCGACCACCGGCCCGCGACGGTGCTGATGCTCGGGGTCAACGGTGCGGGGAAGACGACGACCGCGGCCAAGCTCGCCGCCGCCCTCAAGGGATCGCACAAGCAGGTCCTCCTCGCAGCCGCGGACACGTTCCGGGCCGCGGCGATCGAGCAGCTCCAGCGCTGGGGCGAGCAGATCGGCGTCGAGGTGATCCACCAGGCGGCCGGCTCGGACCCCGCGGCGGTCGTGTTCGACGCCGTGAAGGCGGCGATGGCCCGCGGGGTGGATGCGCTGATCATCGACACGGCCGGGCGCTTGCACACCAAGACGAACCTGATGGAGGAGCTGGCGAAGCTCAAGCGGGTGATCGAGCGGCAGCTCCCGGGCGCTCCGCACGAGTCGCTCATGGTCCTCGATGCGCCGACGGGCCAGAACGGCTTCGCCCAGGCGCGCATGTTCCACGAGGCGATCGGTCTCACGGGGGTCGCCCTCACGAAGCTCGACGGCACCGCCAAGGGCGGCATCGTCGTGCGGATCGTGCGCGAGCTGAAGGTCCCCATCAAGCTGATCGGCGTCGGCGAGCGCGTCGACGACCTCCAGCCGTTCGACCCGGAGGCGTTCGTGGACGCTCTGGTGCCGGCCGGATGACCTCGAGCGACGAGCGCTTCATGCGGCGGGCGCTCGAGCTCGCCGAGCGGGGGCGGGGGCTCACGTCGCCGAACCCGATGGTCGGCGCCGTCGTCGTTGCGCCGAGCGGTGCGGTCGTCGGCGAGGGGGTCCACATGAAGGCCGGCGCCCCGCACGCCGAGATCGAGGCGCTCCGCGCGGCGGGGCCTCGCGCGAGCGGCGCGATGCTCTACCTGACCCTGGAGCCGTGCGCCCACCAGGGCCGCACGCCGCCCTGCGCCACGGCGATAGTCGGCGCGGGCGTGGCGCGCGTCGTAGCCCCGCTCGTGGATCCGAACCCGCTCGTCGCGGGCCGCGGGTTCGAGGTCCTGCGCCGGGCAGGAGTCGAGGTGGCCGTCGGGCTCCTTGCGGAGGAGGCCGCGCTCCAGAACCGGGTGTTCTTCACCGCGATGCGGGAGCGACGGCCCCACGTGACGCTCAAGGCGGCGATGACGCTCGACGGGAAGATCGCCGACACCCAGGGTGCCTCCCGCTGGATCACGGGCGAGCGGGCCCGGGCGCGCGCGCACCGGCTCAGGAGCGAGGCCGACGCCATCGTCGTCGGCGTCACCACGGTACTGCGTGACGATCCCGAGCTGACCGTCCGCCTCGACGAACCCTGGCCGCGGGAGCCGTACCGCGTGGCGCTCGACACCGAGGGGCGCACGCCGCCCGGGGCGCGCTTCATGTCAGCCGGGGATCCGGCGCGCGCAGTCGTCGCCGTCGGCGACGGGGTACCCGAGGAACGGGTCCGCCCGCTTCGGGCGGTGGGCGCTACCGTCATCAGGTGCCCGACACGCGACGGGCGCGTCGATCTGGGGTTCCTCCTGGGTGAGCTCTTTGCGCGCGAAGTGCGGGGCGTCCTGGTGGAGGGTGGCGGAGAGGTCCACGCGGCTTTCCTGGATGCTGGTCTCGTGGACCGCGTGGCGGTCTTCCTGGCACCGCTCCTCGTGGGCGGGCGCGCGGCGCCCTCCGTCGTCGGTGGCGCCGGCCGGGAGTTGAAGAACGGGGTGAGGCTCGGGCCGCTCACTGTCACGCCGGTCGGCGACGATATCTTGGTGGAGGCGGACGTGATCCGCGGGCCGCAGGGAGCCTAGGGATGGGTGGGACGAACCGCCGTTCGAGCGCGGGCTTCGCCCGCGCAATCGGTGTGCGGGTCAGGCCGGCGCGGGTGACCGTTGGGGGGTATAGGGGGGAGCGGCGTCGCTCCCCCCGACGGTGAGATGTTCACCGGGATCGTCGAAGAGATGGGGACCGTCGTCGGGCTTGCGCGCGGGGGCGAGGCCACGCGGCTCAGCGTCAAGGCCACGGTGAGCCTTGAGGGCAGCGACGTCGGCGCGAGCGTGGCCGTGAACGGCGCGTGCCTCACGGTAGTCGAGCGCCGCGCGGACCGGTTCGTCTTCGAGCTCGGGCCGGAGACGCTCGCCCGGACGACGCTCGGTCGGCTCCAGCCGAGCGACCCCGTCAACCTCGAGCGGCCGCTGCGCTTCGGGGGCGCGCTGGGCGGCCACCTTGTGCTCGGGCACGTGGACGGAGTCGGCACCGTGGAGGAGGTAACGCGTGTAGAATCAACCACGCGGGTGCGGATCGCGCTGCCCAGCCGGGAGCTCGAGCCGCTGCTGATTCCCCAGGGGTCGGTGGCCGTGGACGGCGTGAGCCTCACAGTAGCCGCGCTGTCCGACATGAGCTTCGAGGTGATGCTGATCCCGTATACGCTGGCCGCGACGACGCTCGGCCGGCTCAGGCCCGGGCAGGCGACGAACGTCGAGGCCGACCTGATCGGCAAGTACCTGGTCCGATCGCTGGCGCTCAGGGGGGCGACATGACGGGGTTTGCGAGCATCGAGGCGGCCATCGAGGAGATCCGCGCGGGACGCATCCTCGTGGTCGTCGACGACGAGGACCGCGAGAACGAGGGCGATCTCGTCATGGCCGCCGACAAGGTCACGCCGGAGGCCGTCAACTTCATGGCCAAGTACGGCCGCGGCCTCATCTGTGTACCGATGACCGGCGAGCGGCTGGACGAGCTCAAGATCTCGATGATGGTCTCGGACAACACGGCACCCATGGCGACCGCGTTCACCGTGACGGTCGACGCCAGACGTGGCGTCACGACCGGCACCTCCGCCTACGACCGCGCGGTCACGATCCGCACGCTGGTCGATCCGCAGATGCGGGCCGAGGATCTCACCCGCCCTGGCCACGTCCTTCCGCTGCGGGCGATGCCGGGCGGCGTCCTGCGCCGCGCCGGCCACACCGAGGCGGCGGTGGACCTCGCGCGGCTCGCGGGCTCTTACCCGGCCGGTGTCATCTGCGAGGTCCTCGACGAGGATGGCGGGATGGCGCGGGTGCCCGAGCTCCAGGAGCTCGCCCTGGCGCACGGACTCACGATGATCACCATCAAGGATCTGATCGAGTACCGGATCCGCAAGGAGAAGCTGGTCCGGCGGATCGCCACAACCAAGCTCCCCACGGACTGGGGCGAATTCACCGCGATCACCTACGACACGAGCGTGGACAGTCGCGTGCCGCTCGCCCTCGTCATGGGGCAGGTGGCGGGGGACGCCCCGGTGCTCGTCCGCGTCCACTCCGAGTGTCTGATCGGCGACGTCTTCCACTCGCGCCGGTGCGACTGCGGGCTCCAGCTCGAGAAGGCGCTGGCGATCATCCAGGCCGAGGGGCGCGGCGTTTTCGTTTACATGCGCCAGGAAGGGCGGGGCATCGGGCTCCTCAACAAGATGCGCGCCTACGAGCTCCAGGACCAGGGTAAGGACACGGTCGAGGCCAATGCGGCGCTCGGCTTCAAGGCCGATCTGCGCGACTACGGGATCGGCGCCCAGATCCTCGTGGATCTGGGCGTGAAGCACCTCCGGCTGCTCACCAACAACCCGAAGAAGATCGTCGGGCTGGAGGGCTACGGCCTGCACATCGCCGAGCGCGTGCCGATCGAGATCCCGGCCAACGACGCCAACCGGAAGTACCTGAGCACGAAGCGCGACAAGCTCGGGCATCTCCTTTCGTCGCTCCCGGACTGAGATGGCCGGTCGCGCGCCCAGAGTGCGCCGCGCGCGCCCGTTGGGGCGCTCCCTCCGGTTCGCGATCGTCGCAGCCCGCTTCAACGAGCGCATCACGCAGCGTCTCGTGAACGGCGCGCTCCAGGTGTTCCGCGGCGCGCGCCTCTCCGGGGACGCCGTCGAGGTCCACTGGGTACCGGGGTCCTTCGAGCTCCCTCAGGCCGCCCAGCACCTCGCGACGACCGGGCGCTACGCGGGCATCGTGTGCGTCGGCGTCGTCATCCGGGGCCAAACGCCCCACTTCGAGCTCGTCGCGCGCGAGGCGGCGGCCGGGATCCGCGAGGTGGCGCTCACCACCGGCGTGCCCGCGACCTTCGGCGTGGTGACGGCGCTGAGCGAGGAGCAGGCGTGGGCGCGCGCCGGCGGCGAGGTGGGGAACCGGGGCGAGGAGGCCGCCGAGGCGGCGCTCGCGATGGCCGAGTGGATCGACGGGCTGCGGCATGACGCGACGATTGTACGCCCCGCAAAGTCCGCGCGAGCGGAGCTCCGCGCGCCTCTTTCAGGCCACCCACGCCTGTTGCGGCCTCGCGGCACCCGATAAATGGGCACGCGCCGAAGGGCCCGGGAAGTCGCTCTCCAGTTCCTCTACCAGCTCGATCTTCAGGGCGAGGACGATCCCGTCCCGCACGAGCAGGAGTTTTGGGCGCGCCATGCGCTCTCCGGCGAGGCGAGGACGTTCGCCGAGACGCTCGTCCGTGGCGCGAAGACGAACCAGGCCAAGATCGACCAGGTGATCGAGCAGTACACCGAGAACTGGGTCCTCGAGCGCATGGCGGTCGTGGACCGCAACATTCTGCGTGTGGCCGTCTATGAGATCCTCTGCACCGCCGAGGTGCCGGCGAAGGTCGTTATCAACGAGGCGATCGAGATCGCCAAGAAGTTCGGCACGAAGGAGTCGAGCCGGTTCATCAACGGCGTCCTCGACCGGATCTACAAAGAGCTGCGACCCGCTTCCTGACCTGGCGTGCGCTACGCGATCGTCTCTGACATCCACGGTAACCTCGAAGCCCTCGACGCCGTCCTGGCCGATGCGGCGGGGCGGGCGGACGCGGTACTCTGCCTCGGCGACGTCGTGGGCTACGGCGCTGACCCGCGCGCGTGCGTCGAGCGGTTGGCCGAGCGCGCGCAGGTGATCACGGCGGGCAACCACGAGCACGCCGTCGCCGGCCTCCTCGACCTCGTCTGGTTCAACCGCTACGCGCGTGCGGCGGCGGAATGGACGCGCGAGCGTCTCGACGACGATCACCGGAGCTACCTCTCCGCGCTGCCGCTGGTCGCGCACGTGGACGACGCGACGCTCGTCCACGCCTCGCCCGACCACCCCGAGGAGTGGGAGTACCTCATGTCGGCCGCGGACGGCTTCAGGGTGTTCGCGGCGTTCACGACGCGCCTCTGCTTCGTGGGGCACTCCCACCTGCCGGGCGTGTGGTCGCTCGGCTCGACGGGCCCCGACTGGATGCCGGGTACGGTGGAGGTCGACCTCGAGCACGGCCGCCGTTATCTCGTGAACGTGGGGAGCGTCGGCCAGCCCCGAGACCGCGACCCACGCGCGGCGTACGCGCTCTGGGACGCCGAGCGTGGAGCGATCGTCATCAGGCGGGTGCCATACGACGTCGACGCCGCCCAGCGCAAGATCGTCGCTGGCGGCCTGCCGCGGTACCTCGCCGATCGCCTCGCATGGGGCGCCTGATCGGGGCGTCGGCCCTGCGCGAGGACCTCGCTCTCGCCGCGATGCTGTCGGTCAGCGCGATCGGCCTCGCCCTCGCGTTCCCGCGCACCGACTGGGACGGCGTCGCGTGGCTCCTCGTGGTGCCGGTCATTGTCACCGCGTTGA
>WNEZ01000789.1_pt1 | contig 25817 bp, 20 predicted proteins | sample 5400521 | NCBI WGS metagenome assembly WNEZ01 (sample SAMN13153339, study PRJNA577476) | soil metagenome | isolation source: 120 cm saprolite under Douglas fir tree site 2 hole 1 replicate 1 | place: USA:California | collected 2015-04-18
GCAACCAGCCCTCCACGCCCCCGGCCATCGGCTTGGCTCCCCCCAGCGATCCCTTCGCGCCCGAAGCTGGGCCGCTGGCGGGAATCGAGATGAGCGAGATGGACGATGCGCTCTCCTCGCTCTGCGAGCACTTTCCCGCGAACGCGACCGGCCCAGCGAACCTCGATCCCGCTCATCAGATCGACATCTCGCTCGACGACTTCGACCTGGAGCTGTCGATTGAACCCGACCCGGGCCGCGACATTTTTTGAGCCGACCCAGCAGACAAATAAGCCCGGCGGCATTATCAAGGCTCGATGGCCTCCAAGAGCCGGCTCAAAACCTACAAGGAAAAGCGCGATTTCCGGGTGACGCCGGAGCCCGCGCCCGGGAAGGCGACGCGCGCCGGCAAGACCGGCACCCAGCCATCCTTCGTGGTCCATAAGCACGACGCAACGCGACTCCACTACGACTTGAGGCTGGAGATGGATGGGGCGCTGGCGAGTTGGGCGATCCCCAAGGGGCTCAGTTACGACCCGGCGGTGAAGCACCTTGCCGTGCAGACCGAAGACCATCCCCTCGAATACGGAAGCTTCGAAGGCCGGATCCCGGATGGGGAGTACGGCGCGGGCGATTCGATCATCTGGGACCGCGGCACCTACGACACCGTTCCCCCGGGTCAGGCCAGCGAGCAGCGCAAGAAGGGCCGCCTGTTGATCGAGCTCAACGGGGAAAAACTCAAAGGGCGCTGGCATCTGGTGCGCACGCGAACGGTCGGGAGCAAGCAGCAGTGGCTGATCTTCAAAGCCAAGGATGGCCTGGAGAACCCATCCTATGACGTCGTCGCCGAGCGGCCGGAGTCCGTCGTCTCCGGAAAAAGGCAGACCCGAGGCCCGGTGCGGAAGAGCACGCTTCGCGGACCTCATCCCGATCCCGAGGAGCTGCTGAAAAAGGTATGGCCTCCGATGCTGGCGACGCTGGCCAAGCCTGACTCGGCGCCTTCCGACTCTTTCGTGTTCGAGGTGAAATACGACGGCTATCGCGGGCTGGCGGCGATTTCCGGCGGCAAGCTCGCCTTCAAGACCCGCAATGGGTTGGACCTGTCCTCGCGCTTCCCCGAGATCGCCGCCGCGCTTTCGCGGATCGTCGTCGGCGAAGCGGTGATCGACGGCGAGGTGATCGCCACCGATGCCAAGGGCCTCTCGAGGTTCCAGCAGTTGATGGCCGCCGGCGCCGAGCACCACTTCGCGGCCTTTGATCTGCTTTGGCTCGAGGGCGAAGACCTGCGCGCGCGTCCCCTGGAAGAGCGGCGCGATCTGCTGGAGTCGCTCCTCACCGGGGCTCCGCCGCTGATTCAGCCCTCCGAGCACCTCGAGGGAACGGTCGAAGAGGTGATGGCCGAGGCGAAACGCCGCGGCCTCGAGGGAACGGTGGCCAAGGCGCGCGGCTCGCCATACTCGCCCGGCAGGTCGAGCGACTGGCTCAAACTGAAGATTTCTCAATCCCAGGAGGTGGCGATCATCGGCTTTTCTCCGATCTCCAATGGCGCGGACGAGATCGGCGCCCTGCACCTTGCCGTCTACAACGGCAAGCAGTTCGAATACGCGGGCAAGGTCGGAACCGGCTTCACCGCGCAGATGCGGCGGCGGCTGCGCCAGATGCTCGAGAAAGATCGCACCGACGCCCCGGCGGCCCCCGATGCGCCCCGCGCGCGCGATGCCATCTGGGTCAAACCCAAGTACGTGGCTCAGGTCGCGTTCACCGAATGGACGCGCGATGGAAAGCTCCGGCATCCTTCGTTTCAGGGACTGCGGGAAGACAAGAAGCCGGAAGACTGCCGGCGGGAGTTGCCGGTGCAAATCAAAGGAGAGCATCGCGCCCGAGCCAAGGTTGCCTCGCGCTCGGCGACCGCGAATGCCCCAGCGAAGGCAGCCTCGGAGTCTTCGATCAAGGCCACGCCGGTCCAGCCCGTCGAACTCACCCATCCAGATCGGGTGATCTTCCCCGAAAGCAAGCTGACCAAGAAGGATGTCTTCGAGTACTACCAGCGGGTCGCTCCGGTGATGGTTCCCGCCCTGGCCGGCCGTCCGCTGACCCTTCAACAATGGCCCAAAGGGATCCGCGGCGAGGGCTTCTTCCGGCAGAACATCCAGGGCGCGCCCGCTTGGGCCACGACGGTTGAAGTCGAGCACGAGCGGCGCGAAGTGCGTCACCTGATCGTCGATCGACCGGAGACGCTGGAGTGGCTTGCCAATCAGTCCGCGCTCACGCTTCACATCTGGTCGAGCCGCGTGCCCCACCTGACTGAGCCGGACTGGGTGATCTTCGATCTCGATCCGGTGGAGAACGGCTGGGAAAACCTGGTCAAGGTTGCCCATGCCCTGCAGGGGATGCTCGAGCAGCTCGGACTTCAGAGCGTTCCCAAGACGTCGGGGAAGCGCGGTCTGCACGTGCTCGTTCCGATTGCGCGCGGACACACCCATGCCGACGCGTTGGACTTCGCGGTGGCGGTTGCCAGTACGCTGGAAAAAGGCCTGCCGGAGATCGCCACCACCGAGCGGAGCATTCGCCAGCGCCGCGGCCGGCTCTATGTGGACGCCCTTCAGAACGGGATGGGAAAGACCCTCGTCGCGCCCTACTCGATACGGGCCATCGAGGGAGCACCGGTTTCCACGCCGCTGAAATGGCGCGAAGTCACCGCGAAGCTGAATCCGATGGATTTCAACCTGAAAACGGTGCCGCGGCGAATCAACGAGGTCGGCGATCTCTTCGCGCCAGCTCTGAGCGGGAAACAAAGACTGCCTCGGCTGCGCTGATCGCTGGTGATATGAGCGGCAACGTGCCTGAGATATCCACCGGTTCTGTTCGCGCTGCCTCCGACCGGCGCTTCTACCTGTTCAACGCGCTCCTTTCGGTGAGCGCCCTTTCGTTTCTCACCTACATCCTGGTGATTCGGCGCGGTTCGGGCGGTTCTGCCTCGCAGCTCCAATTCCTGCCCGCGGTAAATGCGTCCCTCAATGCCACCGCCGCGGTGCTTCTCTGCGCTGGATACGTGGCGATTCGAAATGGCGCGCGGCGGCTGCACAAATACCTCATGGTCTCCGCGTTTGGCGCCTCCTCGCTCTTCCTGGTCTGCTATCTGACCTACCACTTCGCGCACGGCGATACGAAGTATCCGGGCACCGGCTCGATGCGGACGATCTACTTGCTCATCCTCTCCACGCACGTGTTGTTGTCGATCCTGATCGTTCCGCTCTCGCTTACCACGCTCTACTTCGCCTGGCAGGGCACGTTCCGAAGACACCGGAAGATTGCGCGGGTGACGCTCCCCCTCTGGCTTTACGTCTCGGTGACCGGGGTGGTGATCTTCTTCATGCTGCGCGCCGCCATCGGCGCTCCTCACTGAAGATCAGCCATCGCTTTTTCGAACGCTTGCATCGCGTCGTCGGCAAACAGGACGAATAGGACCCGCTTGATCGAGGATTCGTTCGACAGCGAGTGTCGGACCGCAGCCAGCGCGATCGCTGCTGCCTCTTCGAGCGGGTATCCATACGCCCCGGTGCTGATCGCCGGAAACGCGATCGATTCACAGCCCGCCTGGGTCGCCAGGCGCATCGATTCGCTGTAGGCCGCGGCGAGCAACTCCGCTTCCTTGGCTCGATTTTTTCCGTAGCGCGGTCCGACCGCGTGGATCACGTAGCGCGCCGGTAGATTCCCCGCGCCGGTGATCACCGCGCCGCCGGTGGGGCAGCGCCCATTCTGCGCAACGAGAATTTTGCACTCCTCGAGAATCGATGGCCCGCCGGCGCGATGAATGGCGCCATCGACTCCGCCGCCGCCCATCAGCCCGGAGTTGGCGGCGTTGACGATGGCGTCCACTTGTTGCCGGGTGATGTCGCCGCGTACCAGCTCGATCATCGCCGCGCCCATTCGTCGCATTGAAACCTCCCGGGTCTACCCCGCAAGCGCTCGATACCAGATCCTTGAAGAACCGGTTGCGCGCTGTGCTAAGCCATGTCGCGGGAGACTTCAGCTGAAATGAAAACGACGCGACGCAATTTCGTCCGGGCGGCGGGCGCAGTTTCCGTCTCCCTGGTAGGCGCTCGGGCGTTGGGGAACGCTCCCGCGACGCGCGACGCCGGCGCCCGGGTCGACGCGGGAACCCGGCCAGACGCAGGGGCCCGGCCCGACGCGGGCTCAGCCGCGCCACCGCCTGAAGGCTTGAGCCAGATGGCCCGCGAGCGCTACGGCAAGTTCCTCGACGACAAACAGCTCAAGCTGCTCGACGCCAAGCTGGGAGAAACCGAGGCCCGCAGCAAAAGGCTGCACGCATTCAAAGTGACGAACGCGGACGAGCCAGCCTGCGAGTTTCGCCCGGTGCGCCCGTGATCGAGCCGGCCGACCTGCTCTACACCCCCATCCGAGAGCTCGCGGCCCAAATCCGTTCGCGGCAGCTTTCGCCGGTCAAGCTCGCCGAGGTCTCCCTCCAACGGCTCGAGACGTTTGGCACCCAGCTCAACGCGGTGGTGACCCTGGCCGGCAAACAAGCCCTCGACCAGGCCCGCGCCGCGGAGCGCGAAATCGCCGACGGTCGCTATCGAGGCCCATTGCACGGAATTCCCTACGGGGCAAAGGACCTGCTCGCGACGAAGAACATGCCTACCACCTGGGGCGCAGCGCCCTATCGCAATCAGCAGTTCGATTACGATGCGACGGTGATTCGAAAGCTCGCCGATGCGGGGGCGATCCTCGTGGCGAAGCTGTCGATGGTCGAGCTGGCCGGGGGAATGGGGTACCGGAATGCGGACGCGTCGTTCACCGGACCCGGAATCAATCCCTGGAATGCGAACTATTGGAGCGGCGGTTCCTCCAGCGGTCCCGGATCCGCGGTCGCCGCCGGGTTGGTTTCTTTCGCGATCGGTTCGGAGACGGTCGGCTCCATCCTCACGCCGTCGGCGTTTTGCGGCATCACCGGCCTTCGCCCCACCTACGGCCGCGTCAGCCGCCATGGAGCGATGGCGCTCTGCTGGAGCCTGGACAAGCTCGGACCGATGGCGCGCAGCGCGGACGACTGCGCCCTGGTTCTCGCCGTGATCGAGGGATCCGATCCCGAGGATCCGACCACCCTGCCGCTTCCCAAACGACCGGCGCCGGCGAAATCTCGGCTGCGAATCGCGATTCCCAAGGGAGCGAACGATTTCGTTCACACCGAGGTCGCACGCAACTTCAATGAAGCAACCGAAGTCCTCTTGAGCCTGGGCGAGGTGGCCTTCAACGTCTCCCTGCCCGAGTTTCCCTATGGACCCGTCGCTTCGACCATCGTGGACTCGGAAGGGGCGAGCGCCTTCTACGATCTGATCGAGTCCGGCGGATTGCGGGAGCTGCGCGCGGAAGCGGATCGCGTCGGGGGATACGGCGGAGCGATGGTTCGCGCGGTCGACTATCTGCAGGCGCAGCGGATTCGAGAGAAGATGCGCAAACCGTTTCTGGAATTGTTCCAACACTACGACGTCATCGCCCTTCCCTCGCGCAACACCGTCGCCCTTCCGCTCGGCATCGACTTCACCCAGGCCTATCCGGAGCTGGACAAGGATCGCCCGTCGAATTTCGTCTCGCCGATCGGCACGATGATCCAGGTCGGAAATCTGCTCGGGTTGCCCGCGCTGGCGTTGCCCGACGGGTTTGGCCGCGAGAATCTACCGACCGGACTGCAGCTCGTCGCCGCGCCGCTGCAGGAGGCGTCGCTGACGGCGCTGGGAACCGAGTACCAGAAGCGAACCCAATTTCATCGACGGCGACCGCCCGGCTTCTAGCGGTGCCCGACCCGCTGTGCCGACAGCTCCGGCGTGGGCACGACGGGCCTGATCTCGACCGGTTCACCGAAACGCAGGCCAGGAATGCGCCCGGCGATCGCGATGGCCTGGGCCCAGATCGTCGGGCTCTACGACGTGCTCCGACGCGTCGACCCCTCGCCGGTGGTGGCGTTGAATCGGGCAGTCGCCCTCGGCATGCGCGAGGGTCCCAGAACCGGCCTCTCGGTAATCGAAGCGGTGCTGATGGAGGGCGGCCTCGACGGTTATCACCTGGCCCACGCGGCGCGCGCCGAGATGCAGCGGAGGCTCGGTCTCGCCGAAGCGGCGCGGGCTTCCTATCAACGCGCCCTCGAGCTGACGCGCCAGCCCGCCGAGCGTCGGTTCCTGCAATCGCGGCTGGCTCAACTCGCTACCGAACGGGCCCGCGGTCAAGGCGCTGGGAACTGAGTGGCCGGAAGCGAACCCGATTTGATCGCCGGGAACGCCCGGTCGAATGGTGGGCTACCGTGGATCCTCAGGAATTGTTCGCTGGTTGTCGCGACCACCCAGATCTGGATTTACTTTCCGCCCGAATCGGGAGCAATGTGCTCCACGGCTGGCCCCTTTTTCCCTGCGCCTTTGAGCGCGTGTAAGTGAGTGAGGGGTGAATTTTCACCACCTCGGTAGTTGGGACGGGGCCAGCCACTAATCTTTCCGTCGGTCGAGCGCTGACAGAGATGTGCACGGAATGTTCCTTGCTCCGGAGCGATGAAATTTGCGTTTGGACCGAGAACGCTTCCGAAAGATGGACCGTTCCATCGGTTGGGCCGCGAACCCTTCGGGGAGGATGAAACGTTCCATCCATCCGGGGCCAGGAAATTTGCGTTCGGGCCGAGAACGCTTCCGAAAGATGGACCGTTCCATTCTCGACGCTTCGATGTTCAGGACGCTGGGCCGTTGGAGTAAATTCGTGCCGGCGGGAAATTACTCCAACGCTTCCGTCGGATCGAAATCGATCGTTGGGTGATCGGTGGGGCTGACGAGGTCCGTCGTGGCGCCGCGGGTGTAACGTTACACGCTGCACCGAAGAGCGTGTGGGGTAGACCCCACACCTCGCTCTCGATCACGGCAAGTTGGGACAAGAATTTCGCCGGAGTTGGAGCTGGAAATTGCCTCAAATTGCCTCGAGGCAAGTTGGGACAAGAATTTCGCTGGAGTTGGAGCTGGAAATTGCCTCAAATTGCCTCGAGGCAAGTTGGGGCAAGAATTTCGCTGGAGTTGGAGCTGGAAAATTGCCTCAAATTGCCTCGAGGCAAGCTGGGGCAAGAATTTCGCTGGAGTTGGAGCTGGAAAATTGCCTCAAATTGCCTCGAGGCAAGCTGGGGCAAGAATTTCCCCTGCAATTTGGGCTGGGTCGCTGGCGCACAGATCGCATCCGTGCCGACTTCATTCATCTGTGAATGAACCCGATGGACCGGTGCCCGCATCGTCGTGGCGGCCGACAATCAGCTGTACGCCTTCACCACGCCCGGTGCCTTGCCGGTGTAACGTTACACGGAGAAGTCGCGACCCAGAGCGACTTCGAACGCCGTTCAGGTCCGATCAAGCTTCGCGCGGCGAATTATTCGACGGCGGGCTCGGGATTGGATGGAACGTTCCATCCGTTCGGGAGCATGAGGTTGCGTTGGGACCGAGAATGGTCTCAGAAGATGGAACGTTCCATCGGCCGACGCGGTGCAGAAACGCGATCCAGCCGGATTGAATTCGATCCGGGTGCGCGAGCACGGGCGTCATCGTCGCCCCGGCCAACGGACTGATTAGGAAGCCGCCGCGAGGGTCGTCGCGATCGGAGCCTCTTCGGACTGCGGAACGCCATCCACGTAGGTGACGACATTGCCCAGCACGGACGGCACCCGCGGTCCAGGCGTGACGAAGCCGGTGAGGTTGAGCGGATCCACCGCGGAAAGCTGAACGACCCGACCGCTTGGGGCGATGCGGCGAACCGCGCGGGCGATGTCCACCGCCTCGGCGAGCGCGAATTGCTCTCCGGCAAAACCGGAAAGAAATCGTCCACCGCGGATTTCGCCGCGAGCCTCCATCCGGCGATAGACGTAGAGGAGCTCCCGCCAGGTGGGGGCGAGCGGTTCGCGCATCACCAGATCTCGCCAGACGATTCCGTAGCGCTGCAAGAAAGTCCGGGCAAGGCGCTCATGGACTTCGGCGATGCCCCGCGGCTCCGAGGGGGCGAGCAGGGTCCAGCGCCCGGGGCCGCCGCGCTTGAGCGCTTTCTGTCGCTTGCGCATTTTCGGCGACTGGAGGATTCGAAGATTCTCCACGGCATCCGCGGTGACCAGACCCCGAGCGAGGAGCTCCCACAGCGCATCCTCCACCTCGGCGGGCAAGCGGCGGCTCGACGAAACCAGCTCGGCAAAAAACGAGGCGCCCCGCCGCTGAAGCGCTTCCGCTACCGAACGGCCAGCATGCGATAGGTCATCCGGAATCGAAGCAGCATCCGGGCTTTGCGGCGGGCGTGCGGCGGAAAGCAACCAATCCAGCTCCTCGCGGCGGACGAAAGTGATGTTTGCATTTCGCCCGGGCATGGTCGGCCGAACGGCAGGGGTCTCGGGCTCTTGAGGCAAGCGCGGACCCTCCGCGTTGGCTCCGCGACGGGGTCCGGGCGCGGATCGGACATCCTTCCGGGTCAGTCGCGCCCAGGCGATCTCTCCATTCCAACAAGCGCGTTCCAACAGCTCGGGCAGGTACGGCCTCATCCGCGCCGCAAGCAGGACCTGCTCCCAGGCCGCCGCCGGAGCCTCGTATCCTTGCAGCAGCGAAATGGCCTTGATGAGTCCGCCCTTTCCGCGAAGCGCGTCGCCGGCATCAAGGTGGTGCCAGCGGAACAAGAAACGCATGAAGTCCTGTGGCGACAGCGGCTGGATTTCCTGCCTCAGGCGACCCACGGTCAGCCGGTGAATCCGCTGGAGGAGTCGGCGATCGCACCACTCGACGTCCAGCTCTTTGGGATCGACGACTTGCGGGCTCGGGGCGCTCACCGCCTTCTCAACCGATGCGGGTCGGAAGCGGCCGCGAAGGACCTGTCCCTGGGATTCGAGATGACCGAGCGCTTCGCGGACTTCGCTCTGGGAAATAAGCAGCGCTTGCGACAACTCATCCACGGTGGTGGGTCCGCAAATCTCAACTCGACCGCGCACCAGGGCGAGCAGCGCGGCTTCCCGCGCAACCGGAGCATCCCCGGGAAGAAACGCCAGCGGCGGCACCGGGGGCACTTCCGGAAAAATCGCCTGCGCGTGCGGAATTCGCTCCGCGGCAACGACAAAATTCCTGTTCCCAACGGCAATCCGCGCCGCGCGGTTCTCCGCAATCAGCGCGTCGATCAGAGAGGAGGGCTCCTCCGCATCGGAGGGCTCGTCGGCCGGGTCCACATTCAGCCGCGCTTCCTCCTCGGGCATGAGGACGAGTTGCAGAAGGGCATCGTGCAGCTCCTCCTTGTTGCGGATCAGCGGCCGAGCGTCCGAGCGAACCTGCGCGATTGCCTGCTCGTCGAGAGCTCCAAATGCCGCCGCGTCCTCGGGGGGAAGCGAGCGCCGCACGCTCACCGCCCGGGCCCGGCGCTCCTCGAGCGGCGCATCGTCCAGATAGGTGTACGGCTGTGAGTTGAGCAATTGATGGGCGAAGACCGAAGGCTCGGGCAGATCGACCGCCAGGGTGCGGATTCGCCCCTCTCGAATCCCGGCGAGCACCCGCTTGAGGCCGTCGATGTCCATCGCCTCGTGCAGGCAGTCGTTGATCGTCTCCTTCACCAGCGGATGGTCTGGGACGTCGACGTAGGTGGTCACGGCATTGTCCTGGCAAGCGACCTGGGCGGGGAAAACGGCCGCGATCAGATCGTCCGAGCGGGCGCGCTGAATCTGAGGCGGGACCCGCTTGCCCATCGAGTACCGGCTGAGCGACAGCGCCCGGCTGGCGTTCCAGCGAAAGCGCGTTCCGAACATCGGCGCCTGCAGCGCGGACTGGACGAGCACGTCCTCCACATTCTGCGGCGAGAGAAATTCGAAGATGTCGGCGAGCGGAAAGCTGTGTTGCTCGCTGAGCGAGAGCAGAATCCCGTCGTCCGAGGCCGCCGCCTGCAGCTCGAAGTCGAAAGCGCGGCAGAACGATTTTCGCAGAGCGAGACCCCAGGCGCGGTTGATCCGGCCGCCGAAAGGGGCGTGAATCAGAAGCTGCATTCCCCCCGCTTCATCGAAGAACCGCTCGGCGATCACCGTGTTCACGCTGGGGACGGCGCCGAGCGCCGCCACTCCGGCGCGAAGGTAGCGCAGAATGAAATCGGCGTTGGCCGGCGATACTCCAAGCTCCTTCTCCAGAAAATCCAGAGCGTCGGGGTTGCGGATCAAGTCCTCGCGCAGGCGGCTGACCTCGAACGAGAGCTCGGCGGTGCGGGCGGGGGCCTCGCCGCGCCAAAAGGGCACCGTCGGCGCCTGCCCCTGCGCGTTCTCCACCCGGACCGTCCCGCCGTAGATGCGCTGGAACCGCCAAGCGGTGGAGCCCAGCAAGAACACGTCCCCGGCCATGCTCTCGACGGCGAAATCCTCGTCGAGGGTGCCGACCATCTTCTCCTCGGGCTCGGCAATCACCGGGTAGCTGAAAGTATCGGGAATCGCCCCGGCGTTGGTCAGCGCGGTGATGCGCGCGCCGGGTCGGGCCCGGAGCATTCGATTGACCCGGTCGCGGTGGATGTGCACCCGGGTTCGCCCGCGCCCGGTGGCCAGCGGCTCGGAAAGCATCTGGAGGACCTGCTCGAATTCGCGCCACTCCAGATTTCGATAGGGGTGGGCGCGCTTGAACAGAGCAAAGAGGCTCTCCTCAGACCATTCCTCGCAGGCGCAGGCGGCGACGATCTGCTGCGCCAGGACGTCCAGCGCTTTGTCCGGAATGCGCACCGCGTCCAGCTCGCCCTCGTGGATCGCCCGCACCAGCGCCACGCACTCGACGAGCTCGTCCCGGGTCATCGCGAAGATAATTCCCTTCGAGACACCGCCCTTGTGGTGACCGGCCCGACCGATTCGCTGCAGGCAAACGGCGATCGCTCGCGGCGAGCCAAGCTGGCAGACGAGATCGATCGAACCGATGTCGATCCCAAGCTCGAGCGACGCGGTGGCGACCATCACCCGTAAGGAGCCCTCCTTCAATCGCTTCTCGGCGGAAAGGCGCATCTCGCGCGCCATGCTCCCGTGGTGGGCGACCACGAGGTCCTTGCCGATCCGGTCCCCGAGATCGTGCGCCACCCGCTCCGACAGACGGCGGGTGTTGGTGAAGATCAGAATCGTCCGATGTTGCGCGGTCAGAGCCTCGAGCCGATCGTAGATCTGGCCCCACATCTCGTGGGTGGCGACCGCGGAAAGCTCCTGGTCCGGCGTCTCCACCGCGATCTGCCAGGGACGAACGTGCCCGACGTGAACGATGGAGCACGGCTGTGTCCCTGGGGGCGATTCCGTCGAGCCTATGAGGAAGGCGGCGATTTCCGGGAGGGGCTTTTGCGTGGCCGAAAGCCCGATCAGCTGGAGCGGGCCGCCGACCAGCGCCTTGAGCCGCTCCATCGAGAGCGAAAAATGGCTGCCCCGCTTGTCCCGCGCGAGGGCGTGAATCTCATCCACGATCACCGTCTTGACCTGCCGGAGCGTCTCGCGCGACCGCCCGGCAGTGAGGTAGAGGAAGAACGACTCGGGCGTGGTGATGAGGATGTGCGGCGGGCGCTTGACCATTCCCGCTCGCTCGGAAGCACGGGTGTCGCCCGAACGAACCTGCACGCGGATGGGCTGCGGATCCAGTCCCTCGACACGGGCCAGCTCGTAGAGCTCTTCGAGAGGCTTGATCAGATTCTGCTGGACGTCGTTTCCCAGCGCCTTGAGCGGCGAGACGTAGAGCACGCGCGTCTGATCCTCAAGCCGCCCCTCGAGCGCCTCGCGAAACAGCTGGTCGATGCAGGCAAGAAACGCGGCGAGCGTTTTGCCCGAGCCCGTCGGCGCGGCGATGAGAACGTTCCTCCCCTCGCGAATCGGTGGCCAGCCCTGGCGCTGGGGAGCAGAAGCCTCGCCGAGCCGCCCGGCGAACCAGCGCTGCACGAGCGGATGAAAACTCTTCAGCGCGTCGTCCACGCTGCCGACCGGGGGAGAAACCACGGCCAAATCCATTGAGCTTTGAGAGCCGCCCATCCCCTTAGGCTGAACACAAGTACAGTCCGTCGTCAATAGGGTTTGAGGTTTGGGGTGGGGATCGCGCATCGCCGCCGCTTCCGTCATATAAATTTCAGCTTCGTCATCCTGCCCAGGTTGAAGAGCCGTGGCTAAACAGGAGAAACCTTTCAATAACCCGTTCGCCGCACTCAAGCAGGACAAGACTGCGCCATCGCCGCCCAAAGCGCCGAGCAAGCTCGCCCCTCCTGCAAAGGTGAAAACGGAGACCATCGACATCGAGGACGAGGGCGAGCTGTTTCGCGCCATGGTCGGGGAGGTCGAACCGCTCCGAGGCTCCAAGCCCCTGCCGCCCGAAAATGGAAAGGTCTCCGCCGACAGCCTGGGAATCGTCGATCCGGAAGAGGAAGCCTTCGCGGAATTGTGCGAGCTGGTCGCGAAGACCGGACCTTTGGACATCACCGATTCCGACGAATACATCGAGGGATTCGCTCCGGGCCTCGATGCCCGAATCCTCCGGCGGATGCGGCGAGGACACTATTCGATCCAGGCGCACTGCGATCTGCACGGGCTGACCCGCGAGCAGGCCAAGAAGGAGCTCAATCTCTTCATCGAGGAGTCGCACCGGCGAGGCCGCCGGCTCGTCCTCGTGGTCCACGGCCGGGGGCTGCATTCCAAGGATCAGATCCCGGTGTTGAAGGAAGGGCTGCGGATTTGGCTCTCGAGCGGACGAATCAGCCGCCACGTTCTAGCCTTCACCAGCGCTCAGCGCAGCGACGGCGGCACCGGCGCGGTCTACGTCTTGCTGCGGCGCTGAGCCGCTCCGCCCGCGAGGGACCAAGATGTCACACACCTCATCCAGGCAATGAAGTCGCCGTCGCCTATCGCCTCGAGATCGGAGAGAGCCCATCCGTCCGGACGACGGCGAGCGGCTTGTTTTCGGCCGTTGCCATCGGCCCTCTAACCCAACGCGCAGCTGCAACCGGATCGTTTTGGCGAGGTGAGTGACATTTTGGTGCCGCGGGGACCCAAAATGTCACACACCTCATCGAGGCAATGAAGTCGCCGAGGTCTATCGCCTCGAGATAGGAGAGAGCCCCATCCATCCAGGCGCCGGCGAGCGGCTTGCTTTCGGCGGTGGCCATCGGCTCACCAACCCAACGCACAGCTGCAACCGGATCGTTTTGGCGAAGTGAGTGACATTTTGGTGCCGCCTCAACGTCTCACTGTGCGGGCCGCTCCGTCGCCGATCGCGCATGCGATCGCCATCGCGCTGAACCGCTTCGTTCGGGTAGGTTCGACCCTCTATGCTTATCGCCCTCTCATTGCTCGCGATCGCCGCGATTTCCGTGACTCCTTTGACCACCGCCGCAGAAAGGAGCGGCTGGACGCAGACCGGTCGCTACGACGAAGTCGTGCAGCTTTGCTCTTCCTTTCAAAAAACCTATCCGAAGAAGGTTCGCTGCCGCAGCTTCGGGACGACGCCGGAAGGCCGGCCGATGTTGTCGCTGGTGGCATCCGCGCACGCGACCTTCGAGCCGCAGTCCGCTCGGAAAAAGGGCCGGCCGGTCGTCTTCGTGCAGGGCGGGATTCATGCCGGAGAGATCGACGGCAAGGACGCCGGCTTCTGGTTTCTTCGCCAGCTCCTCGAGAACAAAGCCGTCCCCGGGGCCCTGTCGAAGATGACCTTCGTCTTCGTGCCCGTCTTCAACGTCGATGGCCACGAGCGCTTCGGTCCCCATAACCGGCCGAATCAGAACGGCCCCAAGGAGATGGGCTGGCGGGTGACGGGGCAAAATCTCAACCTCAATCGCGACTACACCAAGGCGGATGCCCCGGAGATGGTGGCAATGCTGAAGCTGATGGACGCGTGGGATCCCATTCTCCTTGCCGATCTCCATGTCACCAACGGCGCGAAGCTCGAGCCGGACGTCGCCGTCCTCTTCGAGCCGATCCACTGGGGGGCCGAGCCACTGCGCGATCAGGCGCGCGCGGCGCGGGACGCGCTGTTCAAGAGACTCGAAGGGCAGGGCCATTTGCCTTTGTCCTTCTACCCCGCCTTCCTCAAGGAGGATGATCCGGGCTCGGGCTTTTCGATCGGCGTCCCGTCTCCCCGTTTCAGTACGGCGTACTGGCCGACCCGAAACCGCCTCGCGGTGCTGGTGGAGACCCATTCCTGGAAGGACTACGAGACCCGCGTGCGGGTGACGCGGGATGTCCTCGAAGGCCTGATCGACCTCGCGGCAAGCCATGGGGTTGAGTGGTTGAAAGCAGCCCGCGCGGCCGACGAGGCCGCTCGCTCGCGCGGCTCGGCGGAGATCCCACTGACCTTCGAACCCACCGGCAAATCGGTGCCTATAAAGTTCCGGGGATATGCGTACAGCCGGGATCCGTCGGACATCTCGGGCGGCTTTTGGACGCGTTACGACACGAGCAAGCCACAGATATGGCAGGTGGCCCTTCTCAACGAGCTCAAGCCGGCAGTCAGTGTCAAGCTTCCGGGCGCCGGATACATCGTGTCGCCTGCCCAGGCTTCCTGGCTCGGCGAGAAGCTTCGCCTCCATGGCCTTTCGTTCAAAGTCCTCAAATCGCCTCACCCGGGAATCGAGGTCGAGTCGTTCCGGGCGACCGAGGTGAAGCTCAAGCCGGAAACGTTCGAAGGTCACGTCTTGCCGGCGGTCAAGGGCTCCTGGAAGACGGAGAAGCGCGATGTACCCGCCGGCTCCCTCTTCGTTCCCTCCGCCCAGCCGGGAAATCTATTGCTTGCCCATGTGCTCGAGCCCTCGGGCCCGGACTCATTCTTCTCCTGGGGCTTTTTCAACGCGTTTTTTGAGCAGAAAGAATCGATGGACAGCTTCGTTGCCGAGCAGCTCGCCCGCGACATGCTCAAGAAGGATCCGAGGCTCAAGGCCGAATTCGACAAGGCCCTCGCCGACGATCCGGAGCTCGCGCACAATCCCGAGGCTCGCCTGCGGTTCTTCTACAAGCGCTCTGCCTATTGGGACGAGCGCTATGCCCTCTACCCGGTGTTCCGGACCGAATCCCCGCTCGAGTAAGGGATCTGGGATTCGAACAACTGGCGCACCCTCTCCATCAAGTCCTCCTCGTTCTCGCCCAGCTGGGCGGGTTCGATCGGTGGAAGAACCGACACCCGGATGGAGCAGCGGGGATTGAACCAGGGCCCATCTTCGATCACCAGATCGGAGGTGCCTTGAATCATCACCGGTACCAGCGGCACCCGCTCTTCGATCGCCAGCACGAAGGCGCCCCGCTTGAAGGGGAGCAGCTTCCCGCTCGTGCTGTAGGTGCCTTCCGGAAAGAGCAGCACCGACATTCCGCGGCGCAGCCAACCGCGGCACTGCTCGAGCATCCGCTGGGTCGACCGGGGCCTGCCGCGCTCCAGGCTCACGTACTTCGCCAGATGCATCATCCAGCCCACCAGGGGCAACGAGAAGAGCGACGATTTGGAGATGAACTTGAATTGACGGAACAGACCCATGCAGGCGACCACGTCGGCCATCGACTGATGGTTCGCCACGATCACGCTCGGGCGACCGGAGATCCGTTCGCGGCCCTCGACGCGGACTTTCCAGAGTGGGTTCAACCTCAGATAGGAGAATACGAATCGGCAGATGAAGGCATGCATCACGCGGCGGTCCGGATCGAAGAGCGCGGTGGCGGCGAAGACGAGAAATCCGGTCAACGCCACGAGCGGCGCGGTGACCGCGAAGATGATCCAGAACAGGGCAGTGACCAGCAGCTTCACGTTTCTCCCACCGCGATCAGCGACGCGGCGGCTCGGCGACCACGCTCGCCTGAGTCATCCCATAGCTTGCGTCCAGCCCGCCATCGACGACCAGCGTCTGCCCGTTGAGATATCGCGCCGCGTCGCTGCAAAGCCATGCGATCGGCTCGGCGATTTCTTCGGGGGTCGCCACGTGTCCGGCCGGCAGCGTCTGGGCGACACGCTGGCGAATCATCTCCCACGCTGCTCCGGCGTAGTATCGAGAGGAATCGGTGTCGATGTAGCCAGGATTCACCGCGTTGACCCGAATCCCTTCGGCGGCCAGCTCGGAGGCGAGATAACGCACCAGGATTTCCATCGCGCCCTTCATCGCGCCGAGAAATCCGTGAAAAGGAAGGGGCATCCGCGAGTCCATTCCCGACACCGCAACGATGCTGCCTGCGCGGCCCTTCATCAGCGGCACCGCCAGTTGCGTCGCCCGGATGAAGCTCTTCACCGTGACGTTGAACGTCTTGTCCATCTGGTGCGGCTTCATCTCCAGCAAGGGGAGAAACGCGGTGGACGCGGCGTTGGCGATGAGCATATCCAGATGACCGAACTTCGCGCCGATGTGCGCGAAGACTGGCGCCAGGCTCTCGGGATCGAGCTGGTCCGCCGCGGCGACCTCGCATCGCACCCCGAGCGCTTCGACGTCCTTCACCAGCCTCTTGGCGGCGTCGCCGTCTCGCCGGTAGGTGGACACGATGTCCGTACCGCGGCACGCCAACGCGATCGATACCGCTCGTCCTACGCCGCGGGATCCCCCTGTAATCAAGGCCACCGGTCTGTCCATGACCGCTTCAGATAGCAGACTTTCCGGGCCGATTGCGTTAACGCTTTCCAGTCGCAGGATGTCCTTCTCCTCCCCACAGAGGGTCGAGGAAACGACGAGAACCCATCCTGTCGTCTGGCCTGGAAAGAACCGCGACTCACTCAGTCGGGTTACACTCCGTCTGCGCGCAGCGGAATTGGAAATCAGAATGAGAGAGAGCTGAATGGCGTTGCAGCTGCGGTTCTCGGACAAGTATCGCCTCTGGGCCGAGCTGATCCAGTCCGGCGTCGATCGCATCTTCGTCGATTCGGAGACGCCCTTCGCGCTTGGATCCGAGGTTCCGGTGGAGCTGGTCCTCCCCGAGCTTCCCCTGCACATTGTGATGTTGGGCGAAGTGGTCGGATTGCGACCCTCCAGCGAGCGCTTCAAACAAGGGGTTTACGTCCGCTTCAGCAGCGGCGAAATCGAGAAGTGCCGAAGCTATCTCGGCCTGGCGCGGCTGAGCGAACGAGCGGAGAGCGGCCGGCGGGTTTCGCGAATCGATTGTGCGCTGGCGCTTCGATTCATCGTGCCGCCGGTGGCGGAGACGTTCATCGTCAAGAATCTCTCCGAGCGGGGACTGCTCGCCAAATGCGGCCTGGGACTCATCCTCGGACAGCGGGTCCGGCTGCAGATCACGCTGGACAATGCGGAAGAGCTGCAGCTGCCAGCCGAGGTCAGCTGGGCCCGGGCTGAGCTCGGTCTGTTGGGTCTCAAGTTTCTAGACCTTCCACCGGATGCTTCAAACAGCATCGGCCGCTGCATCGTGCGCCTTTCGCGGCTGCGCGAGATGGCGTCCGATGCAGGCCACCCGATCCTGGTGGCCGAAGACGAGGTGAGCGTCCTCGGATTCCTGGTGAAAGTGCTCACCAAGCACGGCTATCAGGTCCAGACCGCGACCCGGGGCGACGATGCGATCGCGATGATCCGCAAGCACCATCCCAAGCTCGTGCTCCTCGACGTGTTGATGCCGGGGATCGACGGCAAAGACATCTGCCAGCGGATGCGCGCCGACGCGGACATGGCGGACATCCCGGTCATTCTCATGTCCGCATTGGACGCCGCCAATCTGCACGCCATCGCCGCGGAAACGGGCGCCTCCGACTACATCTGCAAGCCGGTTTCGATGGCAGATCTTTTGACGATGGTCGGCAAGTACGCCGTCCCCTGACGGATGTGGTGGATCAGTGGATGGCCTGGGCCGGGTCCGGCGGGGTCGGCAATTGAGCGGTCCTTGAGCCGAGAAGCTTCTCCCTGAAGAAGAGAACCGTGGCCTGGGTGGCGAAGTCCTGGTTTTCCTTTTTGCGGAAGCCATGGCCCTCGTTCTCCGCAAGCAGGTACCAGACGTCCTTGCCTCGCGCCCTCACCGCCTTGACGATCTGCTCCGATTCGCTCATCGGCACCCGAGGATCGTTCTTCCCCTGCTGAACGAAAAGAGCCGCCTCGATCGCATCTGCCTTGTTGAGGGGTGAAATGCGTTCCAGGACCGCGCGGACTTCCGGAATCCGCTCGTCGCCGTACTCGGCGCGCCGCAGATCCTGCCGGTAGGGCGAGGTGTTGCTCAAAAGCGAGCTCAAGCGGCTGACCCCCACCACGTCCACCGCGGCGCGGATCCGGTTGGGAAAGAACGCCGCCGTCGCCAGGACCATGTACCCGCCATAGGAGCCGCCATACACGCCGACCTTGGCCGGATCGAGATCGGGCTGGGTGGCGGTCCAATCGAGCGTCGCTCCGATGTCCGCCAGGCTCGCTTCGCGTTTCACCCCGTTGTCCATGTCCAGGTACGCCTTCCCATAGCCGGAAGAACCACGGACGTTCGGGAAAAGAACAGCGCTGCCGAGCTCCGCCGCCAACAGCTGCGCGAACGGCGAGAAGGTCGGGCGGCTCTGGCCTTCTGGACCCCCATGCCAGACGATGATCACCGGCGTCTTTTCCGCACCGCGTTTGGCCGGTCGATAGATCAAGGCGGGGACGGAGACACCCTCCGTCGATGGATAGTGCACGAGCGATGGCTCGACGAAGCCCGCCTCGCTCAGACTGCCCGTCTCCGAATGCGTCCAGCGGCTCAGTTTCCTGGCTTTGAGATCATACCGCCAGGCATCGGCCGGAGAGCGCGCAGTCTGCAAGGTGAAGGTGAACAGGTCGCTTCGACGCCGTGGAAAGTGAAGCCCATTGATCACGCCTTTGGGCAATTTCAGCGGGGTGAGGACCCCGGTCCGGGCATCCAACAACCGGAGGCGGCTGAAGCCGTCTTCATTGAAGACAATCGCCACCCGCGATCCATCCGGGGCGATCCCCAATGCTTCGACGTCCCAGGGGACGGACCGGGACAAGGGGCGCGGAGCCGCTTCCGGGTTGCGGAGATCGATCCGATACAGCTCATTGAAGTTGGAGCCCCGATCGGTGACCAGGTAGACGCCCTTCCCGTCCGGGGTGAACCGCGCCCAGTGGATGCTCGCGGCTCCCGCCTTCGGGGTGAGCTGGCGCTTCTCGCCGGTGGCGATGTTGACCAGGTGGAGATCCGCGTCGCGCGCCGACCGCTGCTGTGTCACCAAGAGTTGGTTGCTATCCGTCGGCGAGAACGCCGCCGGATGCCAGGTGCCGGCAAGCTCGGTCAGCCGTTTCACATTGCGAGGATTCGCGGTCTCGCCGACATAGACGTCGGTGTCCGTGCCATTTCGGCCGGTGCCGCTGTAGGCGAGCCTTTTTCCATCCCGGGAGATGATGAAGGACTCATGGCGGCTCTTTCCGTCGGTGAGAAGCTCGGACCGTCCCGTACTCCGGTCGAGTCGGTACCATTGAAAGAATTCCCCGCCGCCCACGTCCTGTCCGTAGAAGATGATCTGAGGGTCGCCCGGCAAGAAATGCGCGCTGCTGATCGGCTCCTGGGTGAAGGTCAGCTGCTGGCGGTCGCCGAGCGGATGGTCGACCAGGTGCAGTTGGGCCGTCGATCCAAAGCGCGTCGAGATGAGCACCTGGCCGCCGTCGTCGGTCTGATCGAGAACCATCGCGCTGCGCGTGTTCAGGTACTGACCGACCCGGGATTTGAGCTCGCCGGGAATGGGCGGAATGCCGCTGCCGAGCAGATTTGCATTGCCGGGGATCGGTTCAACACCTGGAACGCTGCTGCTCGCGGCGTTGGCGGTATAGGCAAGTACAAGGACGAGAATTGCGGCGATCAGAGCTTTCATGGAGGGAGCACCCTAGAGAGCTGATCAGGTAATCATTACAGCCGGAAGATCGCCAGGCGGATCGACTGGGAACTTACTTGGGGGCGTTGCCCGCCGCCCGTTCCACGGCGGTCTTCAACGCTTCCTGGCGATTCCGCTCCTGCGCCCTCTGATTCATTTCCTGCTGCTCAGCCTGGAAAGTAGCCATGAAGATGAGCATCTTGGCTCGCTGCTGCGGCGTAAGCTCGCGGCCGACGGCTTCGAACATCGCCCGATTGAGCTGCTGGATCTCGGTCCGGTTGTCCCAGATTCTCTGCAGCGCTTGATCGGTGCCGCCCAGCGCGGCGGGATCTCCATCCGAAGCGCGCTTGATCGTCTTGGCCAGCTCGCCATTCTCGACCTCGAGGGCCACCCGGCGATCATCGAATTGTCGCATCACGTCGTTGAGGTGTAAGGCGGTCCCATCGTCGAGCCCCAGCGCATCGGCCAGTCCGGCGATGCGCATCATCCGCATCCGCGCGAGCTGCTTCAGCCGTCCAGGCGGCACGGCGCGTTGTGGCGAGTCGAGCTGACTGGCAGCCAGGGCCAGAATTGGAACCACCAAAGCGGTGATCAAAAGGGGCTTGAGGAGCTTCATCTTTACTGCTCTCTTTCGTCCTCCATCTCGGTATCGCTGCCGTCGAACGGGCCTGGCGAAGCCCAGTTCTCCAACGCGGCGACGGATGGATCCGTTCGGTAAGTGGGCGCGCCGGCGGGCCGGCGCGAGAAAGATACCAGGAGCAATACGGCTGCGGCGGCGCTGGCGATGAAACCCGCTGCCGCACCCTGAAGCATGCTGCGTCTCCTCTCGCGGCGCCGCCAGGCAAGGCCGGTGCGCTGGGCCATGGAAGCAACGGCCGCGCGCTCCTCGGCCGAACGAGGACGCAGCGCGATCGCGCTGAGGATCTTCTCGAACCCGTCCGCTTCCGCGGCGCAGCTGCGGCACTCGATCAGGTGCTGCTCAACCAGGGCTTTGTCCGCTTCGGACAGATCTCCGGTCGCGCGATCGATCAACAGCGATTCAAATTCCGGGCAGGCGCTCATTGGAACTCCTCGCGAACCTTGGCCGCGATCAGCAGCTTCAGGCGCTTCACCGCATGGTGAAAATGGACTTTGGCGTTGTTTTCGCTAATGCCGAGGATCTCCGCGATTTCCGCGAAGGGAAGATCGCCGTCGATTCGAAGGGTGAGAACCTCACGCTGGCCGCGCGGTAACTGGAGAACGGCGGCTCGCGCCAGTCTCTCGCGCTCGGTTCGCTCGAGGCTGTCCAGGGCGGAAGGGGCAACCGCGCTCGCGCTCTCCAACGCCTCGACCGGGGCGCGCTGCCAACGCCGCTCCTGTCGCGCGTGGTTCTTGCCGAGGTTGATCACGATCCGCAAAAGCCAGGCGCGGAATGGAATGTGGCCGCTGCCGCCGAGCCGCTTCAACGCGCGCCGTGCCGCCTGGAATGCCTTGAGGAATGCGCGCTGCGAAAGATCGCGGGCATCGTCGGTGCGCACGGTGTATCGACGGACGATCTCGAACACCAGATCCTGATGTCGCCGGATCAGCTCGCCGAATGCTCCTTCGTCTCCGGCCATGAACGCACGGCACAGCTCGGTGTCCTCTGGCTCGTTCGAGGAGACACGGTGAACCAGCCGCAGCCGGTTTGTCGGCGGCAGTCGGTTTTCAGCCATGGAAATAACGGTCCGCACGGTTCTTCGTGAAGCCCTTGGATTGCTCAAAAGTTAAACGCATGGTGTGGTTGATATCAGCACAGCATCGAGGGTCAGGTACAGCGTGGTGGCACCTCGGATGCAAGGGTCGGAGAACCAAGGCAGCGGAAACCAGGGTCGGGGAAGTCGGGGAGCCCCCGAATTGGGCCATCCGGGGCCGGGCCGACCCCTCGGCTTCAGCTCGGGTGAGCCCAACCTGCCGCTGATTTCACTTTCACCGATCGTGCACAGCACCCTGGGTGGAATCCGCCGAATGGCTGGCAAGAATATAGGTGGTCGTTCCTAGCGCAATGGCGCCCACGCCGGTCCAGAACCACCACTTGGTAAAAATCGAGTTACCGGACGGGCCCGGTTGAGCGAGGTCTGCGGCGCGACCATTTCCGGCCAGCGCCGACCTCAAGGGACTGGTGCCGACGGCAGAGGTTTTTGGCACCTCGAGCAGTTTCTGCTGCTCGATCAGGCGGCGCTTCCTCTCTTTTTCGCCCGCTTCAGTCTCGCCAAGCAGCGCACGAACCCTGGAGGTATTCGCGGGGGAGGGCGCGAGATCGAGGTACTGCCGATAGAAGACGGCGGCGCGCTCGTAGTCGCCAAGCTGGCGGTGGCACTGGGCAATGTTGAAGAGGAAGCCAGGCACCGGTTGAAGGCCGTACGCTTCCGAGAAGGCGCCGAGCGCCCGCTCGTACTGGCCATGGTCGTACGCGGCCTGGCCGGCGCGGAATTGCTCCCGGGCGCGCAGCTCCGCGGCGTCCTTGGCCAGCGCGAGCGCGGGGGCGATGAGAAGGACCACCGCCGCAGCCAGCGCAGGTGCGGCGTTCCTACTCTTCAAATGGATTGATGAGCCCATCGTCCCCGATCCTTTCCCCGAATCCCTGCAGGGTCGGCCGCTTTTTTACCGCGCGCTTCAATCGGGACATGCTCACTTCGACCGACGGCCGCTCCGCCGGGTGAATCGTTTGCTCGATCGGGTTGTGCCCAGGCAGCTCGAGCCGTAGGACGACGTCGCGTTCGGTTGGCGAGAAGGGCCGGGACAGCGGAGTCAACCCGAGCTCGGCTCCGGAATCGCGTCTGATCACCCGGGCCCCGGAGGGGCTGGAAGCGATTCGCACGTTCACCCACTGAGTCTCAGCCGGCGGGGCCTTCCGGGCCTGGGGACGTGGCGACTCAATCGACGGCGGCTCAGCGCGGGTCACCGGGGTCTCGGCGGCACTGCGCCCGGGAAGTCGCAGGAAGGCAGCGAGCGCGAACACCGTGGCGACCGCTGCGCCGGCGCTCAGGCCGACCGATTTCCAACCGCGCCTACGGACGGGTTTGGGTCCTCCTCCCTGGATGGCGGCGAGGCATTCGCCGAGCTTGACCATCGTCTCCGGCCGACGCCTCGGATCCTTCTCCAGGCAGGACATCACCAGCGAGGCAAGCTCGGAAGGGATCTTCTCTCCCAATGGGGTTTGCGCGCCGAGCGGCGTCGGCGGCTGAGCGATCACCTTCGCCATCAGCTGCCCGAGGGTGGCCGCCTCGAACGGGAGGTGGCCGGCGAGCATCTGGTAGCAGACCGCGCCCACCGAGTAGATGTCCGAGCGAGGGTCGGCCGCGAATCCGACTGCCTGCTCCGGTGCCATGTAGCGCGGCGTGCCGACGATCACGCCTTCGCGGGTCCTTGCCGGGCTGGTGCTGGCGGTGGGAGAGAGGACCTTGGCGACCCCAAAGTCCAGGATCTTCACGAAGTCCGGCGCTTCCTTGCACTCGATGAAGATGTTGTCCGGCTTGATGTCGCGGTGAACCACGCCCAGTCGATGCGCGGCATCCAGACCGAGGGAGATCTGCCGCGCGATGTTGAGCACGCGGTGGATCGAAAGACGCTCGCGCTGCAGCAACTCGGTCAGGCTCACGCCGCCGAGCATCTCCATCACGCAGTAGACGCGCTCACCGCGCTCGGTGGGTTCCTTGACGAAGTCGAAGACTTCAACGATGTGCTGGTGATTGATTCGATTGACCGCATCGGCTTCCTGGAAGAACCGGTCGATGAACTGCGGGCTGCGCGCGTACTCGGGACGCATCACCTTGATCGCTGCCATCCGTCCCAACAACAAGTGCCGGGCGAGGAACACCCTGCCCATCGATCCCTCGCCGAGCAGCTTTTCCAGGCGATAGCTTCCCAGAAGATCTCCGACCTTTTCGGCATGGCCCTCATCGTCGGGCAGATCCGGTTCGGCGCGAGGCTCGGCCCCGGTGGAGATCGGCGCGCCGCCGGCGGCGATTGAGCGGGCCAACTCCGCCGGGCTGGCGAATCGGTCGCGAGGATCTCGAGAAAGGCACCGCTCGACGATGCCCGTCAAGGCGACGCTGCTGCCCCGGAAAGACGACAGCGACGAATCCATTCTCCTCTGCCAGGGGTCCCCGTCGTCATCGATGAACGGCGGGCGGCCCTCCAGTGCTTCGTACATCAAAACGCCCAGGGCAAAGACGTCGGAGCGAAGATCGCCACTCTCCCCGGGGCTGCACTCCGGGGCGCGAAAAACTCCGCAGTCGCCCAGCCATGCGCGTCCCGCGTCCAGCAGCTTGGGCTCGAATCGCGGAAGTCCGCCAGAAAAGAAGAGATCGGAGGCGCGAAGCTCCGGGTAGAACAACCCCCGCTGGCCCAGAGACTCGAGCAGCTCGCAAATCGGGAGTAGCAACCGAATCAAGTCGCTGGGAGCGAGAGGGCCCGACCGTCGCAGGTGCCTGGCAAGGTCTTCGCCTTCCAGCCGCTCCATCACCAGATACGGCCTGCCGTCCGTGGATCGTCCCGATTCCAGATGCTCTACCAGCGCGGGGTGGTGAACATTCTGGAACGCGGAAAGCTGGCCAAGGAATCCTTCGACGACCGCCCCGGATCGCTCACGCCGCTTGAAGAGCTTCAAAACCGCCGGCTCCCGCCGGTCGGCGGCGCGGACGAGAAACGTTTCGGCGGTGTCCCCGTTCGCCACCTTGCTCGCGATTTCGTAACGAAGTGAACCGACCATAAAAGCGACCGCTCAACACGGCCGAATGAATAGTAAGAATCGCCCGCCCGGCTTGCCCAATCCCGCTCGCCGGACACTTCACTCGCCTGCTCGATCGCCCGGGGCGTAGCTAAACTGGGGCGAGCCCCAGCGACGTTGAGAGCACCGGAACAATGCATTCCGGGACATCCACTCGTCCTGCTTGGCTGACTCGTTGACGAGTGAACGTGAGTGCCACTACCTAAAACTCAGGTCGATGAGCATCCTTAGCGCTTCGCTTTCTCATAAGTTCCGACCAGCTCGGCCTGCGCGAGAATGTGGCCCTGCATCGCCTTCTCCAGTTGCGCCTTGGTCGGAGTGCCAAGGTCCGGCAGCCCCATGTCGAGCGTGTACAACTTGAAGAAATAGCGATGCTCCCCGATGGGCGGGCACGGACCGCCGTATCCGGTTCGCTTCCAGTCATTCAATCCTTCGCGAGTGCCGGGGGGGAGAGCGTTCTTCTGGACTGCCTCGGGAAGCCCGTGCGCCGAGACCGGCAGATCGTAGAGAACCCAGTGCACCCAGGTCATCTTCGGTGCCCGGGGATCTGGCGCGTCAGGGTCATCGACGATCAGGGCGAGACTCTTCGCCCCGGGGGGAATGCCGGACCACGCCAGCGGCGGCGAAACGTCGCTGCCTTCACAGGTGTACTTGGCGGGAATCTTCCCCTTCGGAGAAAAGGCGGATGAAGTGAGCTTGAGCGACATCCTTTTGCCTCCCGACTGTGCTCCCACGTTCGAAACGATCAACAGAAGCAGCCCGGCGGCGATCGCCAGCGGGGAAACGTACGGCTTCATCGCGCGAAGCTCTCACCGCTGACGGCGGATCGCAACGAAAGGAGAGGCGCAACGTTTACGACTGTGCGGAGGCGGCCGGCGGAAGCAAATAGATCGGCTTGGTGTGAGTCAGCGGGCCATCCGGTTGGGCACTGCCCGGGTCGGTGAGGCTCTCCCCCCCGCGCCGGAGGACGACCTCGCCCTTCGGCAGATCTTCGATCTCACCGTACAGCGCTACATATTTCTCCGGGTTGAGGAGCCCTTTGCGCACATAGATCTGAAGATTGCCGCAGGCGGTGATGACCCCGAGCCGCGCGCCGCTCGCGGCTCGCACGATCATCCCCGATTGAATCGACCGTCTCTTCAACATGTGCGTTTTCTCCAAAGCAGACCCGCACAGGGATTGCGAGAAAGATGTTATTATTTCGACATGGAGTTGGTGCGGCAACTGTCGTTCTGCCGCGCAGCTCGCGCCCTATGGTGGGTGATTTCCCCAATGCGTCGTCTGGACAGCTGGAGCGC
>WNEZ01000791.1_pt1 | contig 25804 bp, 14 predicted proteins | sample 5400521 | NCBI WGS metagenome assembly WNEZ01 (sample SAMN13153339, study PRJNA577476) | soil metagenome | isolation source: 120 cm saprolite under Douglas fir tree site 2 hole 1 replicate 1 | place: USA:California | collected 2015-04-18
TCCAAAAGACTATTCCAAGAATTCCCGCGTCCACCCACGCGCCGATGAGGTGCGAATGCGTTGGAATCAGCCAGGAATTGGCCCCGCCTAAAGTCCGGTAGCCAAGGCCTTTAACTATCGCATCTTCCTGGGATGCATAACGCCAGTCTTTGGCCCAGGAACCGTGGCCGACGATAGGCGAATCCAGCGCGGCCTCCAGCGCAACCAAGAAGTCTCCGCGACCGCCCACCAAGACGCCATAGCGGCCAGACGATTGCATTTCATACTTCTGCTGCGCGGCGTAGCCGAGCAAGCCGTTGCCGGCATAGTATTGATAAATCTGCAAGACACCCACCGCGGAAAGGGCCAGGAGTGCGCACATAAACAGCGCGCCAGCGAAAGTCATCGGACTCCCCTGCTCACGGCGAGCACGCCCTATCTGCCGCATTAGCAGATAGGTCCCCACAAGGAAGCACGCGCCCCCGAGACTTCGAGCTCCGTTGTAAACATTCAGAGCGGCCGCGAAGATCAGGATCGCCGGAGTGGCCAAGTTCGAGCGCACACGAGGGGAGGTGGCAAGCAGGACGAGAAAGGCGGTTATCTCAAATCCGTAGCCAAACTTCCAAGGATCTCCAACGGCAAAGCCGCTGGGATGAAGGAAATAGATTAGCAGATTGCCGATCACGGACCCCACGGTATATATCACGATGCGGCGAGCGTTCTGAAAGAGAAGCACATACAGGACCGAGAAATTTGTCAGGGTGAATGCGATCATCGCCCAGCCCCGCGCGTAGTCTTCGAACGGAGTGGAGCGCACGAAATCGGTCGTCACTTGGCCTGCGAACCATATCAGGCCCAAAACGAGAAACGTACGCGGCAGTCTCATCTTTAGGAAATGCGCCTTCGACAGTAGGACCACAGGAAGCAGCGCCAGCAATATAACGTCCGGTGCAAATAGCCTGCCCACAACATCAAACTCAACCAACTGTGACGCCGGGATTATGAATACCAGTAGATCGCCAAGCCGCCCTCCCCACGGAGCGGAGACGGTTTGGAACTCGCCGTCCGCTAGATAATTCGATGCGTAATCCACCGCCGTCATGCGACCTTGTCCAACCTTTTGGATTCCAGCAGTTCTTCGTAGTGCGCCGCGAGCTTGTCGCCATAGTCGCACTGCCGATACTTGGAACGTATTAGCTCCGCATTTCGGCGGCCTACTTCGGCCACGCGGCGGCGGTCCTCCGCTGCGTCGCGGAGGGCCGCCGCGAGCCGATCGGGATCGTTCGGCGGGACCAGACGACCGTGAATTCTGTCCTCAACGATGGAACCCGCATTTGGCGTAGTAATTACGTAGCATCCGGCCGCAAGCGCCTCGAATACGACGCGCGCTGAGCCCTCGGCCAGGGAGGGAAACACGAAGACTTCCGCGGCAGCCATCCGCTTCGCCAAATCGACACGGGGTATCCAGCCAGCAACGGTGACGCGCGGGTCTTGCAAGAAATCGTCGCGCTGGGGCAAATCGCGATCAACGGTCCCCGCGATCTCCAGCGTCCAGTTCACATCATTACAGCGCTTGAGCGCGGCCATTACCGTTGCGGCGCCCTTGCGGAGCTCAAACCCTCCCGCAAATAACAGTCGCATCGTGCTTGAACCGTCCTGACCTCTGGACCGCAATGGCACCGCGTCGAGAAAGGCGTCATCCGCACCCCAGTAGATCACGCGAAGGCGGTTGGCGTTCCATCCCTGGTGAAGGAAGGTCTCCCTGACAAATTCCGAATTGACCAAGACGTAATCCGCCTGGTCGACATCGGAGAGGATATGTCTCCACATGCGATTCATTGGTCCCTGAACGCCGGGCGGTGGCAACGCACCTCCGTGCGTGACAAGGAAGTTCAACGTAGCGGGATGGGCGATCGAATGATCACATAACGTAATCATCCCAAGCTGTTTAGCGCGCACAACGGACTTGTGGCCGAAGCCCGCTCGGTAGTGGTAAATCTCTGCCCTGCCGCTCGAAGCGATGACTTTTGTCGCGAGGCGGCCGTAAAGACGAAAGGATATGTCCTGCAGGGTTTCGTCGGCTACGAAACTTCTCGGCCTCCCGATATGTCTAACGGTCATGGCGACTTGGTAGACGACCTCTGACAGCCACAGCGGCCGTACCTTGAAGTCGGCGATATCCTCGCCCCGATTCAGAAAACGGCGCACCCGTCCCGACCTATTAAGACGCGCGAACTCGGTTAGACTGCTGACTCGCGGCGTTGGATAGGCTCCAGTAATGAAGCAACTGAGAAGACCTCGTCGCTCCGCCTCCGCTGCCGCAACTGCAAGGTGAAATTTGTTAAATCCGTTGGAAATAATCACCATTTGGCGCAACACGTCCTCTGGTGCGAGATGAAAATCCACGTTGGTCGTTGCTGCAGCGGTCTCTCTGTACCCAGGAATATGAAGCGGAACGGCTTTATTCAAATGATGGCTTCGTAGATCGCTCGCGTTTTTCGAGCGCAGTCCTTCCATGAAAACAGTCCAGCGCGCTCGGGTCCGGCTTCGCGCAAAGCTGTCGTCCGCGATTCCGAAAAGACTACACGTTCGATAGCAAAGGAGATCGATTCGACGTCGGTCGGATCGAATAACTCTGCCGCCGTACCTACCACTTCCGGTAGCGAGGACGTATTGCTGCAGATGGCGGGGCATCCGTGCGCCATAGCTTCCAGCGGAGGAAGTCCAAATCCCTCGTACAGAGAAGGGTAGACTAGAGCCGCGGCGTGAGTGTAAAGATTGGCAAGAATGTCGTCGTCCCCGCCCAACTGGGTCAGCGCGGCTTCCTCAAGCCCGCAAGCAGCGATCATCGAACGTTCGTCCTGCGAAAACGAGCCGCCGCCGAAGCACACCAGCCGAAAACTCCCGGATAGGCGTATGCTGTGCGCGTATGCCAGTAAAAGAGCCGCAAAGTTCTTGTATCCACCGCGATTTCCGACATGAAGGAGATAAGGCTCAGACACCATACGTTGAGATGGAAGCCGATCGGGAATTCTGCAACCTAAATGGGTGACGGAAACCTTTTGCGGCTCAACGTCGAGCAGTTCGATAAGATCGTTTCGCGTGCTTGCCGAAATGCAGATGACGTGGTCGGCTCTCTGAATTGCGCCGGCTTTAATTGACCTAAGCCAGCGATCACGCATAGAGCCCTTCCGCCATAATCCATCCGGATACCGCTCATTAACCATATCGTAAACGGTGACAACGGTTCTCCCTTTCTGCGGATTCGCAGACTTGCGGTAATAGAAAATCTCGTGAACAATTTCGGGCGCGAGAGCCCAAAGCGGGAAGCGGGCGAGAATGCCGTTGACCTCCGCAGCTAGTCCGCGCCCGCGGTGCCTGGGTCGCACGTACCGACCCACGACCTTGACCTGACGAAGGTTACCGAACAGGGGTTCGCTGAATATCGGTGCCAGGAGGGTAACATTGTCCTCCTTGATAATTGCCATCTCGGAAGCAAGTTCGGCGACGTAACGCGCGATTCCGCCGTAAGTGCCGCCGTAGTTACGGACATCATAGACTATCCGCAAGTGTGCACTCTTCGCGATCGGGCTGTCGAGCCGCGCACTGAGAAAAAGAATTTCAATTCCGACTTCCTGAAAGACTCTGCGAGGTCGGAATCACTCCGATGAAACGCGCAAATATCACAATATCGGGCGCTCGCCCGGCCGAGGTAAAAGTGATGAAAGTCCTCCATCACGTCCCTAGCGGTGATATCAATAGTCGTTATATAGTCGCCTGTGTTCTCATAGAGCATTAATCGTTGATACCCGGAAGCCTCAAGAGTATGAAATGTATCGGTCCAGTGACGCTCAAATGGGGCATAGGCGTCTGGGTCGTATTCGAAGAAAAGGACGGGGCAGACCTTGGTGAGAAAATCGCGTTCACTTCTGATTATTGCGCCATCCAGCCCGTCGGTATCGATCTTTAAAAGTTTGCACTGTGCGAAAGAGGGATGATCCCGCAGGATTTCACAAAGACGACGAATATTCACAATCTCAGTAGACCTTTGAGAGCCTTCCACGAGTCGCGCCGTACCCGAATGACGCTCCAGTGTCACATCCGTCAGCTCTGACGCAACGCCCACAAATGAGTACTCGAGACTCACGGCTGGAATGCGGGCGATGTTCCTTCGCAGGATTTCAAAAACCGACGCGTCGCCTTCGACGCAGAGAATCGGACAGTTCACCTGGGCGCGAACTATTGCGACTGTGTCGCCGATATTCGCTCCTATATCGATAACATGGATGTCGCGATATTTCGCTGCCACAGCGGCGGCAATGCGGCCTACGTTAGAGGAGTAGAGAGGGAAGCTTCTGCGATACAACGGCAGGTTATGCGACAGCGGCAGCCTTAGTTCGAGACCATCGAGATTGTATCGAACCATCGGATCGAATCCGACACCAATTGCGAGTTGTCGTAAGTGAAGTAGCAGCTTGCGGCTCGCGCGCTTGATGAAGTCCGGGCTTGTCATCCATTGAGCGCCGCGTCGATCTAACGCATTCACATCAGAGCGGTCCAACGGAATCCGATTCTTCAATTCCGAATCCGCATATGTCCTTTCCCGATTGCGCGTTCCACTCATCAGACTCAGCATATTTACCAGCGAACTTGCGCGGGTCCCCAACGATCCGGCAAAGCCCTTACGACTATCTTCGTAGTTCGTGAGCGACGCAGTCGTGTATTAAGGCGCGAACTGTCGAGGCTTGCTATAGACTGCACTTTGAAAGACATTTGGTCACATTTCGTAACCAAAGGTACCGAGCGACACTTCTGTTTCAGCAAGATTCACGAGAATCCGGATTTAGCGAGATGATGGATGTCGGAACTCCCTTGCCCGCAGCGAAAAGGCTGAACAACCACGGCGATCTCGTACTAAACAGTCACCTTGATATTGCGGAACATGGGAAGAACGAAATTCGAAAGCACCTAACATATTTACATGAGTCAAAAGATAGCTTAGCCCTGTTCCGAACGATCCCCATCAGCGATGCGCCGGACAAGTGTCTGTTCGACCTCTGTGAACTCGATCCCTGGATTCTTTTGCAGCATAGGCAAGGTGGCAGCGCGCACGCTCATATAACACTCTGAGAGTGACGAGGGCGCCGCGTTGAAGCTAGGGCTGACTGACAGAACGGGTTCTTAGTGAAATGGTTCCTCTCGCAACAGCTACACCCCGATCCTTATCGCTGATCGCTTTGAGAAACGACGGTACAAACCATGCACATGGAGCTAGTGCCACAAAAAAGTATGCGAGGTCGGTACCCCAGATGATGCCGGCCACTCCAATTCTTGTCGCGAGCAGAATTTTGAGAAATACGGCCGTAATGGCCATGAACAACGCAATTCCGATCTGGAATCTGAGTACGTTGGCGCCGTTCAGAAACACCGCGATAGCGGCTCCTGCAGACGACATCACGGTCCAGGCGCCGAATCCGATCAGCAATGTCCGCGAGGGATTGATGCCGCGGCCAACCCAGAGCTGTAGGATTCCATGGCCGAAGATCACGAATACAGCCGCTGCCCCGCCACTAAACAGCACCGCATACAGAATAGAGCGGCGAAAGGTGCGTCTGGCCCACTCATAGTCACCACGCGCTACCGCCTCGGCGTACGCCGGCCAAAGCGGCCCTAGCAAGAGACCGATTAGTATCGAGACGATACCAAACATCCGCTGCGGAACGGCGTACTGTGCGACCGCGCTGGCACTGATGACATGTGCAACGATGATATTGTCCGAGAGGAAGGCGAGGCAGATAGATATCTGCAGGAATAGAAACATCGAACCGAGACCGGATAGTCGCCGAACGCATTCCGCAGAGAAGTTTTCGGGCTTGGGACGAAGCCAAGGACGTTGGAAGACGAACAGCAGGAAGCCGTTCATGAACGTCGCCAGCACCGGCCCCCCAGAGAAGGCCAGGACAAGCCAAGGAAGTCCGCCGCGCAGACAAATTACTATCAAAACACCGATGAGCCCAGTAACATTTCCTATCCCGCTCCAGATGTCGTTTATGATTCCGTCCTGATAGCCGAGCTGAACCCGCGGAGCGAGGTTGAGCGGCAGGCTCATAAAGAAGCATGCAGCGAAGACGGCGAGCGCTGGACCAGACTCGGATATCGCACGCTGGGAGGTAACGTTGAAGACGCGCGACCATGCTACGAACGGATAAGCGAACGCGAACACCAACGCGAGGCCAGCGGAGACCCCCGTAACCGTAAAGAATGCGCTTGAAACGAGCCGGCTCGCCAGCTCGGGGCTGTCCTTACCATTCGCTTCTGACACTAGATTCAGAAGAGCATTCCCGATACCCAAATCAGCAAACGTAAGCATCGTGATGACTGAGCTGATCGTCATCCACATACCGAAGCGCTCAGCTCCGAGATAGTGCAGCGTAAGAGGTACCGAGATCAGGAGCGTGAGAAAGGAGAGCCCCTTTCCAACCAAGGAACCAAGGGCCGTGAGCCCCGCACGTCGATAACGCTCCTTAGATCGACCCTCGGGCGTCGACATGTCGAACGGCCGTAGCCGCAGCAGGGAAAAAGCCAACCGCGTCTGCTCGATAATCAGAGCCATGAATTTCGCAGACGTTACCGGGGCACCGCGCTACGGTTCGGCCTCGACGTAGAAGCTCTCAACAAACTTTTACGAGGCGTCGCCACGCAGCACTTTGGTGACAGTCTTCGCCAAAATCATTGCGTCCAGCCACAAAGACCAGTTGTCAATGTACTGACAGTCGAGCTTCACAACTTCCTCGAAATCGCTGACCGCCACGTTGCCATTGAGTTGCCAAAGGCCAGTCAGTCCCGGCTTCATGCTGAGCCGGCGATGATGGTGGTCGGAGTATTCAGCCACTTCGTTCTCCGTGGGCGGCCGAGTCCCGACCAGACTCATCTCGCCTTTTAGCACGTTCCAAAATTGCGGCAGTTCGTCCAGATGGCGGCGGCGAAGCTTGCGCCCGGTGGGCGTCACCCGAGGGTCGTCTTTGAGCTTAAAGATCGGGCCGTTCATTTCATTATGACCGTTGAGGGTGAGCTTAAGTTGCTCGGCCTCGGCGCACATTGTCCGGAACTTATACAGTGTAAAGCGCCGTCCGTTCCGCCCGATCCGCTCCTGACAAAACAATACCGATGCCCCGGTTTCGCGGCGCAGAATCGGTCCATACCAGAAATATGCCATGCCGCAGAGAATCACGCCTACGCCGCCGCCAGCCAGATCGATGAGGCGCTTGATGAGCAGCTGGTGAGGCTTCTGTGGTACCGACGCCAACGACAGCAGGAACGCACCGTCGCCAACATGCTCGACGTCCCATAAGCCGGCCGACGCGGGCGGCGCCTCAATCAGCACCCGCAGCATAATCCCACGCGTCGAACAGCAGCGACTCAGTTGATCGATCGCTGCCGGTTCGAGCGTGGAGGCGGCCACTACTTCATCGATCACCTGAGTCTCAATTATGGCGGGAAACTCGTCTATTATGCCGAGTGCCAATAGGCCAGTCCCGCCCTGCAAACCGTTGCAACAAGGCTCGGGCGTTAACAGGCCAACTACATCGGCTTGCAACGACGCATGCGTACGCACCAGTCGCAGATAACGTTCGGCCATGGCGGGCGGCGACGCCAGGAGGACTTTACGCCGTCCGCCCGCCGGCCGACGGCAACTGTGTTCGAGACATCCCTTGATTGCGAATTTCTGGACGCCAAGGAGGAAGAAACTGATGACGAGAAACGTTTGGATCAGCAGCCGGCTTACCGCTTCGGAACGCGTGAGATACATCGCGCTCAGCAGGATCAGACTGGCGAAAACGTGCGTCTTTAGCAGTCGGCTTAGAATGCTCTGGCGCGATGCATAAGTGATCGAAGCGTAAAAGCCGAAAATCCAAAGGCACCCGAGCCAGATCGGAACGATCAGAAGAAGCAGCCACGCGTAATCGCCAAACAAGACGAAGCGACGTTGGAAGATTGAATGGGCGACCGCGTAGGCACCAGCGAAGCTCGCAGCCAAGGTGGCGGTGTCGCAACAGGACAGCGCTTGCCGCAGAAGTGTTCGCCGCGCCACCAGCATTTTACTTCAAGCCTGGCGCTGCACCAGGAACCCCTGCCGTTGTTGCCCTCGGTACCATTCGATCGTCCGGAGAAGGCCCTCGCGGAACCCGGTCGAGGCCCTGAATCCGAATTCGCGCTCGGCTCGGGAGACGTCCAGACAGCGTCGGGGTTGGCCGTCGGGCTTCGTCGAATCCCATGCGATCCGTCCTTTGAAATCGCTCAGTTCAGCGATCAGCTCGACCAGATCTCGAATTGTGATTTCGCGACCGACACCCAGATTGACCGGTTCCGCGCCGTCATAGCGCTCCGTGGCCATCACGATGCCGCGCGCGCAATCCTCGACATAGAGGAATTCACGGCTGGCTGCACCGGTGCCCCAGACCTCGATTTCCTCGGCGTCACTTTCCACCGCGTCTATACATTTCTTGATCAGCGCCGGAATCACGTGCGACTTCGCCGGATCGAACGAATCGCGCGGACCATACAGATTCACTGGCAGCAGGTAGATAGCGTTGAGGCCGTATTGCTGGCGATAGGCTTGCGCTTGCACCAGCAGCATCTTTTTGGCCAGCCCATAGGGTGCGTTGGTCTCCTCGGGATAGCCCGACCATAAATCGTCCTCAGAAAATGGCAACTGCGCGAATTTCGGATAGGCGCAGACTGTACCGATGGCCACGAATTTCTGGACCCCCCGTTTGCGCGCCTGCTCCATTAGTTCGACGCCCATCATTGTATTTTCGTAAAAAAAGCGTCCCGGATTCTCGCGATTGGCACCGATACCGCCAACGACCGCCGCAAGATGAATCACCACCTCCGGCCGCAAGTCGGCCAGCATCCGCGCGATGTTGTCCTGACGGCGCAGGTCGTAGCGCTGTGAGCGCGGCGCGAGGACATTGCGGACGCCACGCGCGCGCAGCATCTCGATCACGTGGCTGCCGAGAAATCCCGAACCCCCGGTTACTAGAATTCTCCGATCTGATAATGGAACCATTTGCTCGTCCCCCTTTTTGGTTTTTCGGCGAACTGGGTCGCGCAATTCGCTAGTTAGGCCTGCAGCCGCTCTTCGACCGGCTCCGACATCGCGTCCAGATCTCTTGGCACCGGCGGACGCTGAGCACCCACGAGATCGCAGAGCTTCTCCTCCATCAATTGGAACAGCCTCTGCTGATCCCAGTGCAGTCGCGCGTATTCCCGACCCTTGCGACCCATGGTCAGGCGCCGTGCGAGATCATCTCTGAGGTGGATAACCGCTTGGAGCAGCGCATCCGGATCTTCCGGAGCGATGACTAGCCCGGCATTAGCCTTTATGACCGCCTTTGCCACTTCGCTACCCGCATTCACCGAAGCCACCACGGGTCGACCGCTGGCTAAAAGCGTCTGCGCCTTCGAAGGAAAAACGATATCGGCCACCGTCCGCTGCTGTGTGATCAGGGCGAGGTTGGTCGTGGCCAGCAACTCATGAAAAGCATCGCGCGGTTGAACGGGAAGAAACCTCACATTATTCAGGCCCAGCTGCGCCGCGCGCTTTTGTAGCGGATCGCGCACCGCACCGTCGCCGACCAGCAGATAGACTATGTCGGCGTGCCGGCGCGACCGTGCCGCGGCCTCCAGGATCACTTCAAGACCCTGCTTGACCCCCATGTTGCCGGAATGCACGACCAGAAATTTGCCGTTCAAACCGAATCTCTGGCGGACCGCAGCTGTGTCGCTAGCCAGCGGAATCGAAAAAAAGACTGGATCAACGCCGTGCGAAATCGTTGCAACTTTGTTTCTTGGAACTCCCTTCGACACGATTCGCGCGCGCATCGCCGACGTCAGGGTCGTAATCAGAGCGGCCTGCTCATAAGCTGTACGCTCGATTCTGCGCAGTATGCGACTCAGGTGCCCGCTCCTCAGCATGCCTAGGTCGATCGCCGCATCCGGCTGCAAGTCCTCCACTTGCATCACGAATGGAATCTTCCAAACGCGTTTCAGCATGATGGCGCTCATGTTCAATCCGAGCGGCGGCGAAACCACAAAAAGTAGATCTGGGCGATTCTTCCACAACTGATTAAGCAGCCGGACCGCCGCCGAGCCAATAAACGACGCTTCGTGCAGAATGCGCCGCCCGGGCGTCACCCGCCGCGGAACGTACAACCATGATCGATAAATCGTCACGCCATTGCGAATTTCGCGGCTGCTCGACCGACGCCGGTAGGAACGGGGCACCCGCCATTCCGGATAGTAGGGCAGACCGGTCACCATCGTGACTTGGTGTCCACTGGCCGCCAGATATTCGCACAGCCGAGTCGTGCACGGACCTATACCAGTCTCTTCCGGCCAGTAATTTATGCCCAGTGTGAGAATATGCATCGGGGTCCCCCACCACGAATCTTAACCGTAGTTTGCAGAGTCGAGTTCAGATCGCAGGCCGGAGCGTCCGGCCGCGCCACGCTGCTCGAGATTGAGCGCCGTGCTCAGTGATGAACTTTTGAATTGTCCGCGACTCGCTGGCGAAAAGCGGCGTACTGCTCCCGTAAGCCGCCATTCCCGGGTGCAATTGCGACAGCACGACGATAGGCCTGGTCTGCCGCGAAATATTCGTAAGCGACCTCTTCGGCCCTCCCCAGATCGAAAAAGGCCTCAGACGAATCCGGCCTGAGTTGAGCCGCGCGCCGGAACCACGTTGCCGCCCGGTCAGGATGATTGTTGGCCAGTTCGAGCAGACCCACTTGCATAATCGCGGCGAAATCCGCGGGCCGCTCCGCCAAGGCCCTCTGCAGCGCGTCGCGGGCCGCCGGATAATCACCCGCTGTTTGCGCTGCCTGCCCAAGCGCCCGATAAAGCACCACGGGGTCGGCCCCTTGTCCGATCGCTCGCGCGATCAGAGCCTTGGCCCCTGGCCAGTTCCTGGCGGGGCCGAAGACGCCATCGATCAACCTGGCGTATTGCTTCGAATCCGCTGGGGATACGGCGATCGCCGAGCGGAAAGCCTCCTCAGCCTGCTTCGCTTCGCCGGCATTGAGATACGTTATTCCGGCACTCTCCAGGTACGCGGCCCGCTGCGTATCGCTGTCGGCCGATTCGGCCGCGGCCTCATACAGCAACGCCTCCGCCTTGGCATCGCCAAGCTCATCGTCGTAGCTCGCAAAGTTCTCTACCGCACCCAGATAACGATGGGCGACTGCGAACTTAAAACCTGCACTAATGGCCTTGCGCTCGGGCGCCGCCAGCCATGGAACGATGCGCCGGGTAAGATAGGAATGGGTCGCGAGCCCCGGCGAATTGGAGACCGCGCGGGCGATCTCATTGAGCGCTAAGGTGGTTTCGTTTCGGTCAATCAGGGCCTGCGCATAAAAATCACGGAAATATGGATTTGTCGGATCCAGCCATACGGCGGCGCGCAATTCGTTAATCCGGCCAGCTGAGCGCTCCGTGCTCGTCAGCATCCGTGCAAGCGCTAAATGTGCCTCCCCGTTCGCGGGATGCGCGTCGATCAGCGCGTAGGCCTGTGCGATATTCGCCGGGCGTCTCAGGTCATACGGGTAGGGCATTCGCTTCTGCGCTAAAGCCGCCAGCAACAAGCCGACTGCGCCTAGCAGTCCGATTCCGTAAAGAAATGCTGGGTTTAACAGCCTTCGACTTGGAGACACCGCCGCGTTTTTGACGCCAGTTAGCCTTACGGCCAATCCCAAGAGCACCGTAAGCAGTGACGCATTGGCGGGAACCTGTAGCGGAAAGTCAAAGAGCTCGTGGACCGCGGTGGCGCTCGCCGCCGCCAGCGTAGCCGCTACTAGCAAGCGCGTTACCGACCGCGTTACCTTTGTACCTTCATGAATCCGCTGGTAAGCGCCAATCAGAAACCAGGCCAACAAGGCGAAGCCGATCAGCCCTGTCTCGGCAGCGAACTGAGCGTAATCGTTGTGGGCCGCGTTCCAGAATGTCGGTGTCCATGGCGGTTTCACATAATGTGGAAAGACCTCGGGCCAGCAGCCGAGCCCTACGCCGAAGACCGGAAAGTCCCAGACCATCGCGACGGTTGCCAGAGCTGGCGCCTCGCGGCCCACTAGGCCCTCGTTAGCAACCGCCTTTTTGAGGCGCGCATCGGCCTGAGTCCGCCCGCTCGGTCCGACTAACATCAGCAGAAGGATCAGAAACAGGCCAAGGCTTACTCCAGCTGCAATTTTTCGTGCCGCACGGCGGTGGGTGCCGCCGTCTCCATGCGGCCAGAGCGTTCCAAGAACAACTAGGCACATCAGAGCGCCGAGCCAGCCACCGCGAGAAGAGCTCAAGAGGATGGTGGTGGGGATGAGGATGAGGGCGGCCCCGGCAACTATGCGCATTACCCGCGGGTGATGTCGCGAGAGGACCGCCGGGCAGAAAACTCCCGCAACCGCGAACGGCAAAGTCTGATCGAGATAGTTGGCGAGGTGGTCAGGATTCGCGAAGGAGCCGACGGCGCGATCGCCCCACGGATTGCCGCTCGGCCAGTCGTACGGCAAAAACAGCCATAGCACCCGGCCATTTGAATAGACTCGCTCGATCAGCGCTATCGACGCCGCAATTAGCCCCGCCAATAGCACCACTTGAGCCAGACCCCGACTAAAATCTGCCAGAGCATCTACCCGCAATGGATAAGCTGCCACCAAAAGAAACAGACCCGCGTACGCCAGCAGCTTCAGCAGTGCCGGCGCGGTTAGTGACGGCGAGATTGAAAGCGCACGCCAGACACCAATCGTGCGCCTCGATTGGCTTGGCCCGGATTCATTCGATTCATTTGGTTGATGGTCGAACCGTCCCGAATCCCTAAACGGGATGGGAACGCCTGCCGCCACTTCATCCGACGTAGGCAGCGCAACAATCGCATGAGGCATCCACCGCTTTACTAGCCGAGTTTGATATGCAAGCGGATTGTCGGGCCAGCCGGGCAGGCTTCGCTCATATAGCTCGAAGGTCGCTGGTGAAATCACCCGTTCGAATCCCGGTGGCAGTCGAACCATCTGAAAGGTAATCAGGCCAACCAGCAACGTGGCCGGAAGCGCAAGAAAGCCCCGGCTCCGGGTGGCGGTCCTATCGCACTTCGCAATCTCGTCTCCACTTGCCAGCCCACGCGCCATCCATAGAGCCAAGAGTAGGAAGACCAGCGTTTCCATTGGAACGTACGCCCAAGGTTCCACTCCACCCATTGCCAGAGGTGTGGTCACCAGAAGCACGCTGACCCCCAGAACGATCGCTCGATCTGACAGGTCGCCCGCTTCCGCCGTCCATTCTTTTGCGAGTGAAGACTCGATTGTCGTGACTGACAGGTGGACGCTGGCCCTTAAGGAAGCGCCGAAGGTTTGCGGGAATAGTAACTCGTGTAAGGGTTATAGAAGTAATAATCGTGACTCGCGATATCGACCCGATTCAGCACCACACCGAAGATCTTCGCTCCGACATGGTGGAGTCTCGCGCAGGCCTGCCGAACGATGCGCTTCGAGGTTGGCGCCCCAACGACCATTAGGACGCCGTCCACCATGGTCGAGAGTGTGGCGGCGTCGCTGACGGGCAGCACCGGCGGCGCGTCAACCACGACCCGATCGTATTGTTCGCACAGGCGAGCCAGCAGATCCCGCATGGTCCCGGAACCGAGCAGCGCGGCGGGGTTGGGAGAGTCAGAGCCCGCGCTCAGAAAAAAAAGTCCCGCCGTCGGTTGATGAATCACCTCTTCGAGCTGCTTCTGGCCGGTCAGCACGTCCGTCAGGCCCGAATGATTCGGGATGTCTAGCACTTCATGACAGCGAGGTTTGCGTAGATCGCCATCGACTAGGAGCACTCGGGCGCCGGTCTGGGAAAACGCGGTTGCAACGTTCAGCGCCGTGACAGTCTTGCCTTCTCCTTCAACCGCGCTGGTGATCACTACACTCTTGGGCGTACGGCCGGCTTGCGAGAACAGCAGTGCCGTAGAGATCGAATGGTACAGTTCGCCCGCCGGCGAGCCGCCGTCGGTCGATACCACAATCACATCCTTCAAGTTCCTGCGTGCACGCGGAGTCTTTGCCGAATCGGCGACCTCTCCTTCAAGCAACTTCTCCGGGTCCCCGCTACTCAGGCGCCGGCCGCCATACCCGTACCCGCCGGACTTTAGCTTGAAAAAATCGGGCACCAGCGCGAGACTCGGCAAGCGCAGCTCCCGTTCAATTTGCTCCGAGCTCTTCAGGCGATCGTCGAGAAACTCCAAAAAGAATGCGAGGCCTATACTGCCGGTCAAGCCCAGCAAGACGCTTACCCCGAGGCTACGCAGCTTTTTCGGACTGGAAGGTGAGCGCGGCAGTTCGGCCCGGTCGACAACAGAAACGCTGGACGACGGCGCGTCGGCCGAAACGTCGAGCTCCCGAACCCGCTCCAGGACGCTCTTGTACAGATCGCGGCTCGCGTCCACCTCCCGCACCAGCACCGCGTCCTGCAGCGAGGCATCGTTGAGCGCCAACGCCTGCGACTTGACGTTGGCGATCTCCTGTTCGAGCATATGCTGACGCGCGCTCGCGGCCCCGTACGCCGATTCAACCGCCTTCGCCGCCCGATCGATCTCCTGCGCCAGTTGAGTTCGGCTCTGATCAAGCTTCGCCTTCAAATCGTCGAGCGGCCTATAGAAGCCGGGGTTGAACTGGTTGCTCATCGCCGCGTACTGGGCGGCGAGCTGCGCGACCTGTTGTTTGAGACTCTGGATCAGCGTGTTCTGCATCACCGCCGGCAGCGAGTCCGCTTCTCCCCGCCGAATCAGATCGTGCTGCGCCTCCAGTTCAATCCGGTCGGTCTCGATCTTCGCCAGAGAGTTGTTCAGGTCGGTCAGACGCTCCTCGAGCATCTGACCCTTGCCCCCTTCGTCGAGCGAAAAAGCGATCACTCCGTGTTCGCGCCGATAGGCGTTCAAGGCCGATTCGGATTTCTCGACCCGCTCCTTGAGTTCGGCCAGCTTGCTTTGGAGAAACTGCTCGGCGTTCCGCGCGGTGTCCGCCTTGAGCTCCATCCCCCGGCTGATGAAGGCGTCGATATGCGCATTGACGATCCGCGTGGAAAGCTCCGGGTCGGGCGTGCTGAACGCCACCTTCACCAATTGCGTGCCGTACTCCGGCTCGATGCGCAGCCGCGCGAGATACGTATCGATCGCGCCTGGCGCAACGTTCAGGGTGCCCTGATCGTCGCTGGGCTTTGTCGAGCGCACAAACCTCTTCCCGATCCAGTCCTGCGCCGCGGCCCACCACCCCGCGATCAGGCCCGGGTTCCGCGGCCGTCCGCCGAAAAGCGGATCGTCGGAGAGATCAAGCTCCGTAATCACTTTGGCCGCAAGGCTGCGACTCTGAAGGATGTCGTACTGGGTCTTATAGAAATCGTGATCTCCCGAGACCTCGGGAACGCTGTCCGGAGTCTTCGTTTCCAGAAGCGGTGCCGTCCGCGCCTCCAGCAGGACCATTCCCCTAGCCGTATAGAGCAGTGTGAGATTGAACACAATGAGCCCGGTAAGCACGATCGCGCCGAGAAGACAGGCACCGATCAACCGCTCGTGCTTGCGGATTATCACCCAATAGTCACGCAGATCAGGCGCGTCCGTGCCGGGCCGGTGATAGCCAGGCGCCGAGACTGGCTGAGGCTCGCGCGACCGCATATAGGGCGAGATTTCCTGCAAGGTTTCCCCCTATGGAGCAGGCAGATACATACCCGTTCCAAACTTGGTAAAGATCTCGTAGAGCGCATAGGGAATGGCCCCGACTGGAGAGCGGCGCACGAACACGACGTCGCCCGCCTCCACCGGTACGTCCACTTCCGTACCCGCCTTCACCTTCGACAGACTGACGGCGATCGCCCGGCGGCTGCCGTCACGATTGGTACGCAAGACCTCCGCTGTCTGGCTGAACAGCGCCCCACCCGCCGCCGTGATTGCACTCAAAGCCGTCATTCCGGGCACAATCCGAAACGCCCCCGGATTGGTGACCCAGCCATCAACCATAACCTCACCGGCCGCGGGTACGATAATCGTATCGCCCGGCCGCACCGGAATATCGAGCTGCCCCTCGCGCGCTGCGCTCGTTAGATCAACATCGATTGGATCCGCCGCTCCGAGCAGCGACACCAGCCCTGTCGGTCGTGCCGCGGCCACCCCGGCCGGGTCAGTCGCGATTGGCCTGGGCGTCACTGAGTCACGCTGCTCCGCCATTTCGCGTTCAGGACGCGCATCGGCGCTCACCGGCTGAACCTTGCCCGTCGTCTGTTCGGCAGGCGCCGCCAAAGCCTTGGTCAGCGCCATTCGCTGTAAGTCTCCCGACGAGGGCGCGGAGATAAAGAGAAGCCGCGAGCTCGCCTCATTGGTCATGCCGCCTGCCCGATCGATCATGTTCAGGATCGTGTCCGAACGGCTCGTGATAGCGTAGAGTCCCGGTTTTTGCACCATTCCCACAACGGCCACCTCGCGGCTGTAGTACTGATCCACGAAGACCTCGACTTGAGGATCCTTCACAGGCTTCTCAAGGCGTTGATAGAGCGCTTGCCGCAGCTCCTCTTCAGTTAGACCACCGACCGGTACGACCCCAGCCAAAGGGACGGCTATTGTGTTATCCTGCGTGACCCGGATCTTGTACTTGTTCAGCTCGGGAACGTGCGCTGCGGTTACCTCGATCACGTCGCCCGGACCGATCGCCAATTTATTCGCAAAGGTATCTGCGCTGCGCTGCACGCGCAGCTCATCCAGCCTGCCATTACTGTGACCGCTAACACTCACCAGCGCAGAGTCGACTTTTCGCGAAGATTGAATTCCCGACTCTGCGGCCTGACTGCAGGCGCTTACCCACCCACATAGTATCGCCACAGCGAACAAACCCGACCCACCGCGATATCGCGCGTGGAGTAGATGCCGGGATATGAGGTTCCTCAATAGCGTCGCTCTCCCCGGTTCAAACGGAGATTGTTGGGGAAGTTCTACTCTAACAATGCCTTGTTCCATCACCTTGTCCGCCGTGCCTGATCTTGAATTTCTTGATCAATCAAGCGCTCCCCCTCGCCTCGTTCAGGACAAAATGCGGTGGCGCCACGTGGTAGGACTTTCAATACGACTAGAGAGGATCAAAGAAGCTGCCCTGCGGCGCCCAACTTGGGAAATCGGGACGAACCTCAGACAGGTGCGCCGAAACGTTCCTGCTACGGTTTAGATGGGCTGAAAGCCCGCAGCCTCGTCCCGCGGATTTCTTACAACGCGGGACTGGCAGGACGTGAACTCCCGGAAGCGGCAGGAGGCGAACTCGAGGACGAGGAAAAGCAGCCCGCGGCTGCGCAACCGCCTACCACACCCCCAGCAACAAAGCCGATGGTTCCGCCTACAAGCCCTACGAACTCAGGCCACGTCATGCCGAACGGATCATCCGCTAGCGCGACTTCCGTACCCTCGCCGGCCAGAGCAATAGCCGGGGCCGTGGCGGACAGCTTCCAGTTGAGCGTCAATCCCTTGGAATTGAGATAAGAGACTGCGCTCCCGGCTTTGAACCCGGTCTGTAACGGGTTTAACGCATAGTCGTATGTCCCCGGATCGAGGCTCGTAATCTGATACCTCCCGTCAGCACTCGTGAGAGCTTGCGCGACCGCTTTGCCGGCAGATGTCCGCGCCGTTATTTGAACGTTCCGAACGGGATTGCCTAGGGCATCCGAAACCGTTCCGACTATATCCGCGCAGAGCGCCAACGACGCGGTCGCTGACACGAGCAAAGCTATTACTGCTGTAGCCGCTAATTTCTGCATCATGACGATGCCTCCTTATCTGAGCGATCCAAAACAGTTGACTTAAATCATCTCCATTCATTAGAGAACAGTTCGTGAGGCTATAGCATCGTTCATCGACCAATAACCTCGAGGTCGACCCGGCGATTCTTGCCCTCGATTGCTCGCAATTTGCTACTTCAGACCGTTACCTCAAAGCCGCCATGACTTAACACCCCGCAAGACCAGGCCGGGCTGCTTCTTCGCGGGCGTCTGCTTCAGCGTAGCTATCAACAACAGAGCCCAATCTGACCGAGCCTATGACTCTGAGAACCACGCCCGAGATGCCCCGTAGTTGTCAAGGTCCCAGCCCGTCCTGTCAGAGCTCCATAAGATTCCTTTCTACCAATCTAGCGGAAGACTGGACCTGACTATTGATAACTCCCTTCTTCCTCGTGCCTCCGAAGAAGCCATTCTCGAACTCCCTCTAGGTCTGCGTACCACCTGCCATGGATCTTATGAGCCGGAAAACCAGCGCTTTGTTCTTTCAATCGATAGAGAGCCCGGCGCGGGATGTCCAGATATTCCGCAAGCTCCGAAAAAGTCATCGCTCCGCTTGTCTAAGCTCGATTGAACAGGAAAGCCTCGGTTAGATGAACTCAGAATAGTAAACAAAGCGACTGCGATATTGCTTGGAGCCGTCCTGCGGCCACGCGTCCGCCCTCCCATGGAGCCTGGGCTTACTGAAGAGCCTTTCCGGACGGAACAAATGTTAGTGCTCTCAACATATAGGGCGTTAGTTCACCTCTAACATGTTGTTAAATCGCATATGACAACGAGAATTACGGAACGAACACTACGGTGATGCCCGTTTCGTTTAGAATTTAGCGGCGATAACATAGTCAGTTATGCGGCTCTCTCGCTTGCGTCAACTCCCTGTCGGGTAGGGTACTGTCCGTGGTCCAGTCCAGTAATTATCCCACAAACTTAAGACACCGGCGGACAGATTGGACAGCGCCCAGGTACGACTCGACTGAGTGTCGCGGCTATGTAGCGCTGCGACAAGGTCGATAAGCGCCCGATAGCCAGCCAGCTTGCGGAACCCATTTTCGCCCTCCAGCACGTCCGCCGCGCGTTCCAGGCCGGTACTGCCATGCCGCTCTGATAGGTTTTAACCCGTCCGAAGACTGCGAGAGCAATCCGTCCCTGTGCTTTCTCCGCCGATACAGCGTCGGGGTCAGCGCCGAAAACAGCTCGCAAATCGGCTGTCTCTACGCCTAGATTTTGCCGAATCCCGCCTGGTATGCATCGTTTTTTTTGGCTCTGACAACTTTGCTATTATGAGCATCTAACACATCTTATATTCGCTAAATCTAGCTAAAACCTAGCGTTTATATCCTTTTCCGTGCTTTAGGTCACCGAGATCCTATTCTAGTCTATATTAAGCTTTGAATGGCTTAACCTTGCTGACCATTGGTCAGCAAATGAATGACTAGGAGTCAATGGCTCGAATGACAAGCCTAAAAGAGCGGATTCTCGGACAAGTGCTTCGCGTTTGGGGCCAACAGTTAGACCTGACGCTGCATGTCTGCCACCACCTCATTAAAATCTCGACAACGTATGTCGGCGATCTCGTAGTCGGCGAAACCCACCCCTCGGAAAGGGTGCTAGGTCGGTTGGCAGCGGCACTCTTAGTGCTCGCATTCTCGCTGCTTGGCGAGTCTTTAGCCTTCGCGAAGACTCTCAATTTCAAGCTGGTCGACCTTTCCACGCCGTACACCGATCCCATAAAAGGCGGTTGGCACGCCGATTACTACGACTTCGCGCAAGCGGCCGTCCAATACCAAGCCGACGCGGTGGCGAGTTTCTACCACGCTGCCGGCGGCATCCACATCTACGGCTTCAACGAGTCCGCACCTCGCAAAGCGTGGCCTCTCTACGTCCAGAATGAATGCATCAGCACTGGCCAGAACTATCCCGCCTACCACTGGACCGCCAAGGGTCTTCCCTACGGCTGTGTAGCCTCGCTCAATGGCGGCGGTTTCTGGTGGATGACGAAGGCGCTCGAGCACGAGATGGCCGAGATGGTCGGCGATCCGTCAGGCCGGCGCTACGAGATCGTCGACCCGGTCATCAACTATTCGGGGATGATCGTGAACGGAGTTTTCACGTTCAACTACATTTATCCATATAGCTTCAATTATCCGTTCGTCGACTTCGTACTGCCTAAGAGAGTGTGGCGCAAGGTTGGTTTTAAGGATTACCTGCACAAGGTGCCTCGAAATTAACTTGGGCAGCCAAGAAAAAATGAAAACGCGCTTTTCTCGACAATTGTATCTTTGCGAGGCTGACAGGGTTTTTTAGCGTTGGGGTTATTGTCGAGACGAGCACTGATGCGGCCTTAACCTGGAGCTGATGACGGCGATTATAGCGCTCGCTTGTCGCAAACAGGCTATTTTAGTCACTAGCAGGCTGCGGAAAAACCAGGATTCGTGGTGATTTCCCCTTGCAGATTGAGTTTTCAGCGGGTGGTGAAGTTGAGTACGGCGGCCTACGGCCATCTGTTACTCGGCGTCTGACGGTCGCCGAGGCTACCGAGCGCTCTTACCGCGATGACTCATGCTGGTGCCGTCGCCAGGTTGCGCATTCTGACCAAGTTGTAGGCCGCCAGTGCCAAGCTGAACATCCAATCGACCCGCGCGACCCCGCGATGGCGGGTCTTACGCAGCCCGCCTACGGTCTTGACCCAGCCAAAGATCTCTTCCACCCGTTTGCGCTTGCGCTGGCTAAGCGCGTAGCCGGGATGGTGAGTGGTACGCTGGTCGATGATACTGGTTTGCTTGCGCGCAAAATGCGGGGTGACCCGATGCTCGCGCATTTCCTGCACCAGCGCTTTGCGGTCGTAGCCTTTGTCGGCACCCAGCGTGATCCGGCGCCAGCCCGGAAGCTCCTCCACCATCGCCAGCGCCGCCTCTGGTTCGGCGCGTCCGCTCGCTTGGGTTACGCAGCAGTTGACCGCCAGCCCGTGACGATTCTCCATCAGCACATGGCCGGCGTAGCTGAGCCTGGCCTTCTTGCCCGCACCCTTGCGCGCCAGCAGCGCTTCTGGGTCGGTCGTGGACTGGTGGGTATCGTTGCGGCGCCGCTCGCCGTGAAAGTCCACACTCGGATTGCCAGGATCGTCGTCCTTCGGCCGGGTCTCCGCCCCTTTGCCATCTTTGCGCTTGAAACTCTTCTGTCCGGCCCATGCTTCAATCAGCGTGCCATCAACCGTGAAGTGCTCGTCGGAGAGCAGGTCGCGCTGGCGGGCTTGCGCCAGCACCGCCGCGAAGAAGGCCCCGGCCACTTCGCCCCTCAGCAGCCGGTCGCGGTTTTTGGTGAAGACCGTCACGTCCCACACCGGGTCGTCGATACTCAGTCCCACGAACCAGCGGGACAGGAAATTGTAGTCGAGTTGCTCCATCAGCAGCCGTTCGCTGCGCACCGTGTACAACACCTGCAGCAACAGCGCGCGCAGCAGCCGCTCCGGCGCAATCGACGGACGCCCCAGCGCCGCATACATGCGGTCGAAGCGCTGGTTCAAATCCTCGAGCGCCGTATCCGCCATCGCGCGGATCGCCCGCAGCGGATGATCCTTGGGCACGCGCCCCTCCGCCGAAATGTAGCTGAACATCCAAGACTGTTCGTAGTCCGCCCCGCGCATCCCCACTACCTCACAACCGCGAATAGTCACTCACTATACATCTCCCAGGTGAGAAATGCTAGTTTTTCCGCATCCTGCTAGAGAGTGCTCACGTGCAACTCGTACCGGCCCGCGGCAAATTACTCTGCTCAGGGCATTCTCTTTAAGGTCGTGCTCGATGCGACCGTTCGCGCGCGCGAGATGACTGAGCATCTGCGTCCTTGTCGCGCCGCATTTGACGGCGGCGCCTGGGGTTGCAATCGAGCTTTTGGTGCTGGGTTTAACCTTCTTGGTGATGGACTTGCACAACTGGCTCGGGCCCTGCTGACCACGCGTTGTTACTACTTATCTCCTAACACCAGACTAGCAGCCAAGGGGATCAACTACCGTAGTAGGCTTTGTTTTTTATCCAAAAAAATGCGGCGGCAACCACCATCGGCTACCGCCACGAGCCTTACCGCACTTTCGTTGACGAATTTACGTGCCCAAGCTTCTCCGTTCGCGCTCCGCCAGCTCCATGTCGGCGTCGACCATCAACTCGACCAGTTGCGGGAACTTCACCTTGGGCTGCCAACTGAGGACGCGGCGCGCTTTGCTGTAATCGCCAATCAGAATGTCCACCTCGGAAGGCCTCAGATAACGGGGATCGCTGACGACGTGCTTGCGCCAGTCGAGCTTGAGACGTTCGAACACCAGCTCCAGGAATTCCTGCACCGAGTGGCTTTCACCCGTCGCGATGACGTAATCGTCGGGCTTGTCCTGATGCATCATGAGCCACATCGCCTCGACGTAATCACCGGCAAAGCCCCAGTCGCGGCGCGCGTCGAGATTACCCAACCCGAGTTGCTCCTGCATTCCGAGCTTGATGCGGGTTGCGCTGCGCGTGATCTTGCGTGTGACGAAGTTTTCGCCCCGCCGGGGCGATTCGTGGTTGAAGAGAATTCCATTGGTGGCGAAGAGCCCGTATGCCTCGCGGTAGTTCACGGTCTGCCAGTGCGCGTAGCACTTGGCACAGGCGTAGGGACTGCGGGGATGAAACGGCGTGGTCTCGCGCTGCGGAACTTCGGCCACCATGCCGAACATCTCGGACGAACCCGCCTGATAGTAACGCACCGAACGGTTATGGCGCTGGTTGTGGTCGCGAATCGTCTCAAGCAGCCGCAGCGCGCCGAGACCTACGACGTCGGCCGTATACTCGGGCTGGTCGAATGAGATGCGCACATGGGACTGGGCAGCAAGATTGTAGACTTCGTCGGGGCGGGTCTGCTCGATGATTCGCCGCAACCCGGTGGCGTCACCAAGGTCGCCGTAATGGAGTTGCAGCGGCGAGGCGCTAGCGCTGAAGCCCTTGCGCAGATGGTCGATGCGTCCGGTGGCGAAACTCGAGGTACGGCGGACCACTCCGTGTACCTCGTAGCCCTTGCGCAACAGTAATTCCGCGAGGTACGAGCCGTCCTGCCCGGTGACCCCGGTTATCAGCGCTACTTTTGCCATTCGAACAGCTTGCCTCCACCCCACCACCGGCTCCGTTCGCAACCGCGCGCTCACCGCGTCATAGAATTGCACCCAGTCTCACCAGTCACGCGGCACCCCCATCAGTCACGCGCCGCCAGCCGGTGCGACTTGCGATCAATCGCAAGGCGCTCGCACGCATCATGCGCGAAAATGGGCTCAGGTAGTCCTTGCGCCGTTTCGTGCGGACTACCGAGCAATCATGATAATTCGATATTTCCCAATTTGGCCGCCGTCTTCGGTCCCATCAGGACATAAGAAGTTGTGTGGCCGATCTGACTTACTTGGCCGATCCGTCGCGAAACCGCATAGCCGACCACCCCTCGCGACTAGGATTCTAGAATCACGGCTAAAAAGGCGAAGGTTCCAGTCTCCAATTGACGCAGGCATCTGGGTCGGGTGCGTAACAGCAAAAAGTCCCCGTTCTAATGGTCCGTTTAAGATAATACCCCAGTCTAACGTCGTGTTTCGAGACTCGGGCGATGGTCAATTTGATAGCATTTGTTACACTGAGCCGCGCGCGCTCCACCCTCGATCCGGTTTTCCGATCCCGACCGTAACCGACGGCCCGTGCAAGTTCGCGACTGAGGGAGCGAAGCTCGTCCTCGACCTTTGAAGCCCGTTCTATGTCGTCGCAGGATCGCGCCTCTTCGAGAGCTTCACGCAGCTCCTGAACGCGCTCCCGGTAAGATCGCTTTGCCACATCGTCCAGCACGGGACCGAGATCCGAGCCCTCGAATTTGCAAGCGGCGCTCTCGGCGGTCACCTGGCCATCATCGTTCAACGCCACCAGGTCAACCGCGTGAATTGCGCTATGCGGCCGGGACAAGAGGTGCGCAATAAGCATCAAGCCCCGCAGGTGTTTCAAGCGGATAAGCCGTCCTTCGTATTCTACTGTCCAATACTCTGCCTCTCGACGGAAAGTCGCAGAAGTTCGCGAGACGGCCTGGCCAGGGGAGGGGAAAGCATCTGATTCAGTCGGAGCTTCTGTTGTGGAACTTGCTAATCCATTTGATGATAGTTGTGTTATGTTGATGGCTGCAGTGTGAGTGTTGCCGTTACGATCTTGTTCAATTTTATTTGATTCTAGAAATTCTTTTGTCGATCTAGCCAGGCGCTCCATACCAAGGCTCTCTGCCTCGGCATTAGCGGCTCGCAGTAGCTCGAATGCACGAGTTCTCTCATCAGGCTTACCCACGCTCAACACCCGAGCCAGCTCGACCGAAGCGTATGCTGTCCACGTTCGCGCTCCCATTCTGCGATTGAAATCTAGCGCGGCTTCGAAATGTGCAATTGCGTCGCTGCTACGCGACAGCGCCACGGCAAGCTTACCCAGGTAGTAAGAAACCGCACCGAATCCAGCAAACTGGCCCAGGACAACGTTGCTGTTCGCGTAGGGCAATAAAAACTCGTAAAGGCTCGCGGCATAGTCGGGTACATCTCCCAGCCGGGCACAAACTTCGGTGAGTGCGGCCGCCCCGGCAAAAGAGGCGTCAGCATATTTCAAATCCGCAAAGTCGTCAGCCGCGAGCCGTTCAAGATGAAACCTTGCTTCGAGCGGCTTATCAAGCTCAAGAGCAAGCCAGCAGGCCATCGCCCGCTCGACCGGAGAATTGGGACAGGCCATAAAGGTCCGCTCCCCAACCGCTTCCAACTCGGCAAGACCTCCTCGCTCACGAAGTGGTACAATCATTGCCGGCCAACACCGATCTGCCAGCTCAGGCAAACCCTGATTGGTGGCGACTGTGCGGCATTCGGCAAAGAGGTCCTCGCTTTTCGCAAGTCTGCCGTCATAGACGGCCCGTGCCGCCCTGATTGCGAGTAGCAGCGCATGACACGATGGGCGATTCGCGATCATGGCAGCCTGCTCCACTGTCCCGAATTCCGCTTCAGCCCCGTCGATCTCACCCAACTGGAACAGCAAAACCGCGCGTGTAACCGCGCCCCCGAACAATGCGTCCCAGTCTCCGATCTGCCGCGCAACCCGAGTCAGCTCGGCCGCATTAGCCAGACGATCGCGAATGAGTTCTGGGCGGCGCAGAACGCAATCGCGGAAGTGAAGAACGCGCAACATTACTCGCCTGTCGCTCGCGATCCGTTGGGCAATCTTCATTGCCCCCGCGGCCAACTCTTCGCTGCGTTCCCGTTGGTTTCGAACATAGGACAATTCTGCTGCGAGGCGAGCCATCGCTAATGCTCGTTGTGCGAGATCCTCTTCCGCTAACGAGTCTAATGCCCTGTCCGCCAGCAACGCCGCAACGACATTGGATGAACCCGGTAACGGCCAATGAAATTCCGGTATATCCGAGCTAATTTGAGCGACGCGCTGCCAGTCACCAAGCCGTTGCGCAGTCTCCGCGGCGCGACAAAAGGTTTCTTGAGCCGCCCGAAAGTTTCCTGCGTGCTTTTGCGCGTCCGCGAGCGCCGTCAAAATGTCACACAGCCTGATCGGGTCTGGGCAGCAACGTAGATTGATTGCCTCCATAGCAATCGAGTACATACTCGATGCCGCGACAAATTCGCCTGCTTGTGCGCATCGCCCACCTGCCATCTCAGCATAGTCAAGCGCCTTCTCCACCGCACTAACATCCCGACTCTTTAACAAATGCCGCGCGATTTCCCCGATGTATGCTTCTGTCTCATGAGCGTGCTGCGCCTCGAGCGCAGTCGCGATTCGGCGATGCAGAGAAGCCTTCTCCGAGGTAGGAAAATCTTCGTACGCGACCAGCCTGACAAATTCTTGAACGAACCTGTAACATCGACCATCTGCCGGTCTGATCAACCCCCCGCCCTCAAGCTCGACCAAGCTGGAGGGAGCTTCCTCCCGGTCGAAATCCAGGACCCTAAAAG
>WNEZ01000792.1_pt1 | contig 25803 bp, 20 predicted proteins | sample 5400521 | NCBI WGS metagenome assembly WNEZ01 (sample SAMN13153339, study PRJNA577476) | soil metagenome | isolation source: 120 cm saprolite under Douglas fir tree site 2 hole 1 replicate 1 | place: USA:California | collected 2015-04-18
AGCAGTGCCCGCGCGCGATAGAGCAGGGGCTGCCACGGGCTGACAGCTCGGCCAAGAAACTCTCGACCAAGGTGGTCTTGCCGATTCCTGACTCACCCGCCACGCACCACACCTGCCCATGACCGTCGGCCGCTTCCTCAAAACCCGTGTGGAGTTCCGCGCGCTCGCGCTCGCGGCCCACGGTGTGGCGGGCAGGCGCGGTCCGTCCCGTGACCGCCGCGCTCCGGCGTGTCGGTGTGTCGGCGCGAGCCCGGACTGCGGCAATTAACGCCTGCGTCTCCGCCGACGGCTGCGACTCGAAGTCGATGCTGAGCCGGCGCGCGAACTCGTCATAGACCTGCAGCGCGCCCGCGCGATCACCCTGCAGGTCGAGCAGCGACACGAGACGACGCAACAACCCCTCGTCGTGTGGGGCGAAGCGCGCGGCGCGACGCGCCCACAGCGACGCGCCCGGCAGATCCCTGCGTGCTTCCGCGCGCTCGCACAGCGTCTCTGCGGAATGACACGCCGCTTCCCGCAAGCGCGCGCGCTCCTGCTCCTGCCACTTTTCGAACTCTGGTGCGTCGGAGATGAAGAAGCCTTCGAGTAGGTCGCCGCGGTACAGCTCGAGCGCCTCAGTGAGTCGACCCGCCTCCACAGCTGCATCGAATTCCCCGACGTCGCAGCGGATGGCATCGAAGTTGAGCCCGACCTCTTCGTTCCCATGCCGTAGCAGCGCGTCCGGACCCAGCACATCGCGCAGCACATGGAGCGATTGACGCAGCGCCGCGCGGGCGCGAGTGGCGTCCAGGTCCGGCCAGAAGAGGCCGAGCAGCGTGTCGCGGCGGTGGGTGCCGCGGGGCGTCGCGACGGCGAGGTAGGCGAAAAGAGCAAGACGACGGGGCTGGGCGAGAAGACTCGCGCCCGCCCGGCCCCTCGGGGGCGTGACGTCCAACGCTCCAAGCAGACGGAAATCGAGCACGCCGAGCCTCATCCGGCCGGAACTGCCGTCACGGCCCGCGTGACGATTTCCCAACACGCAGGTGACGCGACCGCATCAAGTTGGCCCTACGCGCTTGAACCTACTTCCCCAGCGGAGGGGCAGCAAATGCGAAGCCATGCGTTGACCCTTGTCGGCGCCCTGTTCCTGGTGGTGATGGCGTGCACCGACTCAACGGCGCCGACCGGCGGCGGCGTGCTCGAGATCGCCACCCTCACCACCGGCGTTGACGTCGATACCAACGGCTATCTCGTCGCGATTGACGGAAATCCCGGCCAGCACGTCCCCATGAACGGGACCGCGACCTTCACGGGGTTGGGTGCCGGCTCCCATGCCGTGCTGCTCACGGGCAATGCAGCCAACTGCCGGATCGGCGGTGACAACCCCCGAGCGGCGAGCGTCGAAGCCGGCGGGAACACTCACGTCACGTTCACCATCACGTGCGTCGCGCTGGCGAACCTCGACATCGCGGGGACTTGGGACTGGACCGAGCAGTTCACGAACCGCGTCTGCTACGACACGGGGACGTACGTCTTTTCTCAGTCGGGCAGCTCGTTCAGCGGGACGTCCGAGCAGGTGGGATCATGTCCCGTCAATGCCTACGTCATCGAGCGCAACGACCACCGCGACCCAGTCGGGGGCGGCACGGTGTCCGTCGATTCCATCGCCTTCCTGGTGGGGCTCGGCCAGACCTGCCAATACCGGGGCGCGGTCATTGGCTCTCCACCCGATCATCTGCGCGGCACTGCGGTCTGCGGGAATTCGACGGGTACGTGGGATGCGGTTCGCGGCGCGCCAGCTGAATCGGTCACGGTGGCGGCGCCCGCCGGGACATTCCTCGAAGGCAGTTCGGTGCAGCTCGTCGCGAAAGTCTGGAGCTCGGCGGGGGCCCGCGTGTTTCGCCCCGTCGTGTGGTCGAGCGACCGGCCTGCAGTGGTCGCAGTATCGGCGGACGGCAGCGTAACCGCGGTTGCGGCCGGATCGGCCACGATCACCGCCACTGCCGAGGGCCGGAGCGGCGGGACGATGATCGTCGTCGTCCAAAAGGGTCACCTGCGGGTGACGACCGCGACGACCGGCGTCGACCCCGATCCTGACGGCTATACAGTCCGGATCACCACACCGTTCTGGTGGGAAAGCCCTATCGCCGATGCGGGGTCCATCACGAACTCCTGGATCCCTGGCGACTGGAGCGTGCAGCTGGTGGACGCTGCGGCCAACTGTGTCGTCGTCGGGCCAAACCCAAGGACGATCGCCGTATCACCAGGTGACACGGCGACGACGCATTTCGATGTCGTCTGCGCTCCTGTCTCGCGGCTCGCCTTCACGAGCACCCGGGATGGCAACGCCAACATCTACGCAATCAACAACAACGGCACAAATCTCGTGCAGCTCACAACCTTGGTAGGGTTCGACGGTGAGGCCGCTTGGTCGCCTGATGGGAGCACGATCGCGTTCCGGAGCAACCGCGACGGAAATGATGAGCTGTACCGCATGAACATCGATGGATCCGCAGTTACCCGCCTGACCGACGATGCGGCTTTCGACGGACAGCCCGCCTGGTCCCCTGACGGGACGAGGATCGCATTCACGAGTCAACGCGACGGCAATTCGGAGATCTACCTGATGAATGCCGACGGCTCGGGGCTGCTTCGTCTGACGAACTCACCGACCGGAGACGAGAACCCGGCGTGGTCGCCTGACGGCAGCAAGCTCGCGTTCCAGAGCGCGCGCGACGGCAACTACGAGATCTACATCATGAACGCTGACGGCTCAGGTGTCGCTCGGCTCACCAATGATCCAGCTCTGGATGCCGAGCCGGCGTGGTCGCCCGACGGCACGCGCATCTCCTTCCGGAGCAATCGTGACGGAATCGCTCAGATCTACGTCCTGAACGTCGATGGATCCGGACTCACGAGGCTGACCAACGATTACGGCGACGATCTGCAGCCGACGTGGTCTCCAGACGGCTCCAGCATCGCGTTCACCAAGATCGAGCAGGGCTGCGACGACTACAACGACTGCTGGGAGATCACCAGCATTTACATCATGCACGCCGACGGCTCCGCGCTGATCCCACTCCGCGGCACCGATACGGGACTGGATAGTGATCCCGCGTGGTTGCACCAACGTCCTTAACAGGAGACGGACAATGACGAGCCACAGAAAACGATTGATGCCGTTGGCGCTGGCCACGTTGGGCCTCGCCTGCAGTCCCGACAATCGCGCGATGGGTCCCGCGGATCTCGGATTCGCTGCCGCAGGTATCGGCGTCCCCTTCACCGAAGGGCTGGCGAGCCCCGGGTGGCAGCAAACAGCGCGCAATCTCGTGGTGCAGGCGAGGCTCGGTCCCATTCCCGCGGCGCATGCTTATCCGTTGCTCGGCGTCGCGCAGTACCTGGCCGTGCAACGGGCCGAGGCCGTCGCGGACGTCGGGGGTCGGGCGTTGCTCGAGACCGATCGCGGCGCCGTGGCGGGCGCATCTGTCGTAGTGCTGAGCTACTTATTCCCCAGCCAAGCTCAAGCGCTCGAAGACACCGTGGCCGCGCAGGCGGAAACGGGTCCGGGGCAACCACACCCCGCGTTCGCGGCGGGCGAAGCGATCGGCCGCGCCGTCGGCGCTGAGATCGTTGCGCGGGCGACGACCGATGGATTCACCAAGCCCAACACGGCCTTGCCACCCGTGGGACCCGGATTCTGGACCAGCAGCGCAATCCCGCCGCAACCGGTGAACGGCGGCCAATTGCCGGGAGTGAATCGCTGGTTTCTCACCTCCGCGAGCCAGTTCCGGCCTGATCCGCCACCTGCGTTCGGGTCACCGGCATTCCACGCCGGGCTCGCGGAGATCCGGCAGATCGCCGACACCCGCACGGCCGACCAGGTGCGTATCGCCATGTTTTGGGCGCTGAACGCCGGCACGCCCACCGGCTCGGGATTCTGGCTCGACGTCGCGTCGCAGGACGTCCTCCAGCATGGCCTCTCGGAGCGTGAGGCGACCCATGTGTTCGCGCTAGTCAGCGCGACGATGGCCGACGCGCAGATCGGTTGCTGGGACGCGAAGCTCACGTACTGGTTCATTCGGCCGTGGAAGGCGGATCCCGGCATCACCGTGGTCCCCGCGGTCGGGATGCCCAACCACCCCTCCTATCCTTCGGGTCACAGCTGCGTGTCTTCTTCAGCGGCCGAAGTGCTGAGTGCGTTTTTCCCCGAAGAGCGCGCCCAGCTGGACGCGATGGTCATCGAGGCCGGGCTGTCGCGCATGTACGCCGGCATTCATTATCGGTTCGACATCGAAGCCGGCCAAACCCTCGGGCGCAGCGTGGCTCAGTTCGCGATCGCCGCAGACGCTGCCGGTACTTCCGCGCTGACGCCGAAGTAGGCAGGACGGCAGCACCCACCGTCTCGGCTTGAGGGCGCTTATATTTCGGCGCCCTCATCCGAGAAGTGGAATGACGACTTCCGTCCGCGACCTGCAAGAACGCAGCTTCGGCGCGACCCTGCGCCGCGACGCCTGGTGGTTCGCCCCCGCGCTCACGGCCCTGGTCCTCGGCAGCTTCGCTGTCTACGCGACCTGGGTGGCCTGGGTCAATCGCCACTACGAGTGGGGACCCTACCTCTCCCCCTTCTACTCGCCACTGATCCAGACGTCCTGGTGGCCGCTGTCCCCCGCATTCCTGATTCTGATTTTCCCGGGCGGATTCCGAGCTACGTGCTACTACTATCGCAAAGCGTACTACCGGGCGTTTTTCCTCGACCCCGTCGCCTGTGGCGTCGGCGAGCCGCGGCACGGTTACAACGGCGAAACCAGATTCCCGTTCATTCTCCAGAACGTGCACCGCTGGTTCCTCTACGCGGCGGTGGTGTTCATCTTCATTCTCTCGTATGACGTCTTCCTCGCAATGCGTTGGCCGGTAAACGGCGTGCTCGCCAATGGGGCCTTGGCCCCGGGGCCACGGGAGTTTGGTGTCGGCATCGGCACCCTCGCCATGGCGGTCAACGTGGTTCTCTTGTCGTGCTATACCTTCAGCTGTCACTCGCTCCGGCACCTGATCGGCGGCAACGTCGACTGCTTCTCCTGCGCGCGGGGTGGGCGCGCACGATTCGAGGCCTGGCGCGGCGTGAGCGCGCTCAACCGCTCTCACATGCTGTTCGCCTGGTGCTCGCTCTTTTCGGTCGCACTCACTGACGTTTACATCCGCCTCTGCGCGATGGGCGTCATCCACGACGTGCGGCTGTTCTAGTGGCCGCGTCCGACCTTCGCAGTCACACCTACGACGTCGTCGTCATCGGCGCGGGGGGCGCCGGGCTGCGTGCCGCCATCGAAGCGAGTGCCCAGAAAGCCAAAGTCGCGCTCGTCTGCAAATCGCTGCTCGGCAAGGCCCACACCGTGATGGCCGAAGGCGGCGCGGCCGCGGCACTCGGCAACGTGTTCCCCGAGGACAACTGGCGCGTCCATTTCCGCGACACGATGCGCGGCGGCAAGATGCACAACAACTGGCGTATGGCGCAGATCCACGCCCAGGAAGCCCCCGCTCGCATCAACGAGCTCGAGGCGTGGGGCGCGCTATTCGATCGCACGCCGGACGGGCGCATCAACCAGCGGCCGTTCGGCGGCCACACGTACAGTCGCCTCGCGCACGTCGGCGACCGCACCGGTCTCGAGATGATCCGCGTCCTGCAGGACAAGGGCGTGCATTCGGGGATCGACGTGCACATGGAGTGCACGATTGTGAAGCTGTTTGTCGTCGGTGGACAGGTCGCAGGGGCGCTCGGCTATTTCCGGGAGACAGGTCGCTTCGTGCTGTTCAAGACCGGCGCGATCGTGCTGGCGACGGGCGGCATCGGGAAGGCCTGGCAAATCACGAGCAATTCGTGGGAGTACACCGGCGATGGCCACGCCCTGGCCTATGACGCGGGCGCCGAGCTGATCGACATGGAGTTCGTGCAGTTCCATCCGACGGGGATGGTGTGGCCGCCGAGTGTGCGCGGGATCCTGGTAACCGAAGGCGTGCGCGGGGAAGGCGGTGTCTTGAAGAACTCGCAGGGCGAGCGGTTCATGTTCCGCTACATGCCCGACATGTTCAAAGGCGATTTCGCGGAGACCGAGGCGGAATCGGATGCGTGGGTAAAGGGCGATCGCAAGAAGAACCGTCGTCCGCCCGAGCTGCTCACGCGCGACGTCGTGGCGAAGGCCATCACCAAGGAGATCGCGGAGGGCCGCGGTTCAGAGCACGGCGGCGTGCTTCTCGACATCGCCTCCAAGCAGAGCCCCGACTACATCAAGAAGAAGCTGCCGAGCATGTATCACCAGTTCAAAGAGCTGGCGCACGTCGACATTACCAAACACCCGATGGAGATCGGACCGACCATCCACTACGTAATGGGCGGCGTGAAAGTCGATCCCGAGACGCAGGAGTCGACGGTCCCGGGCCTCTACGCCGCCGGCGAGGTTGGTGGCGGCATGCATGGCGCCAACCGCCTCGGCGGCAATTCCCTGAGCGACCTCCTCGTCTTCGGGCGGCGGGCCGGTCAGCACGCGGCAGGAAAACGTGGCAATCCCCCGGCGATCCCGGACGCCGAAGTCGAGCAAACGATGCGGGAGGCGCTCGAGCCGTTCGAGCGCGACGGCGAGAATCCGTTCGCCGTTCAGTCCGCTCTGCAGGCCGTGATGCAGCGTGACGCCGGGATCATCCGCGACAAGGCCGGCCTCGAAAACGCGCTCGAGGAGCTCGAGAAGCTCAAGGCGCGGGCGGGAAAGGTGGGCGTACCCGGCAGCCGCGAATACAATCCCGGCTGGCACACCGCCATCGACCTGCACTCCCTCGTCATCGTCTCCGAGGCGACCGCCCGCGCGGCCCTCGAGCGCACCGAGAGCCGCGGTGGCCACACGCGCAGTGACTATCCCGATTCCGACGAAAAACAGGCGCGCGAGTTGATCGTGATCAAGAAGGACGGGGACCGCATGGCCGTGCGGCGTGAGCCGCAGCCGCCGATCCCGGCGGAGTTCATGGCACTCATTAAGGAAGGGAACTAACGTGGCCGAGCAGCGGAAGCTGCGGCTGTTCCGGGGCACGCGGGCGGGCGGCGAGCTCAAGGAGTACGAGGTCGCCGCGGGCGAGGGGATGGTCGTGCTCGACGCCGTGCACACCATCCAGGCCGAGCAGGCGCCCGACCTGGCGGTGCGCTGGAACTGCAAGGCCGGGAAGTGCGGCTCGTGCTCCGCGGAGATCAATGGCAAGCCGAAGCTGATGTGCATGACCCGGATGTCCGACTACGCGCCGGACGAGACGATCACGGTCACGCCGATGCGGGCGTTCCCCGTGATCAAGGATCTCGTCACGGACGTGTCGTGGAACTACGAAGTGAACAAGCGGATTCCGGAGTTCAGGCCGCGCAAGCCAGACGCCCCCGACGGCACGTGGCGGATGTATCAGTTCGAAGTCGAGCGGCCCCAGGAGTTCCGCAAATGCATCGAGTGCTTCCTGTGCCAGGACGTTTGTCACGTGCTCCGCACGCACGAGAAGCACGAGCAGTTCATGGGCCCCGCGATGCTGGTGCGCGCCGCGGTCTACGAAATGCATCCGCTCGACGAAGCGGACCGGCGCGATTACCTGCGCCACAAAGGCGGGATCGGCTTCTGCAACATCACGAAGTGCTGCACCGAGGTCTGTCCCGAATCGATCACCATCACCGACAACGCGATCATTCCGCTCAAGGAACGGGTCGTCGACGCGAATTACGATCCGTTGGCGGCACTGTGGCGAAAACTCACCGGCTGAGCGCCCCCCCCGGCGACGCGCTGCTCAAGGCGTACTCGGCCAGCGCGCGCATCAATCAGTACCTGGTCCAACAGCTCGACCCTGCCGTCTGGCAGGCGCCGCCGCCGGGTCCAAAAACCCGCACCATTGCAGCGCAGGTCGCTCACCTGCATAACTGCGGCCTCCGCTACCTCGAGCGGACCGCCCCCGGATTCCCCGTTCCCGGCGAGTTGGACCGCCGGCGCGTCACCCAGCCACAGGCGGTGCGCGCGCTCGGGGCCAAGCGGAAAGCGGTGCTCGCGATCGTGGGTGGGGCGCTGAAGGATGATGGCAAGATTGTCGGGTTTCACCACGACGCGGCGGGGTATCTGACGTACTACATGATCCACGACGCGCACACGCGCGGTCAAATCGTGCTGCAGGCCCGGTTGCTCGGATATCCGATCACACAGAAGACCATGATCGGGATGTGGGAGTTCCCCAAGCGAGCGAAGGAGTGAGCGTCATGCGCCGGCGCGACTTCCTGCGGACGGCGGCGGCCGCCGCTAGCGCCGTCGCCCTGCGCGCCCCGACCGGACCGGGCGATTGGAAGGACTGGCGCGTCAACGGCCCGCGCGTCAACCAGCACCTGACCGATCTCTCGCGCTTCGGCGCAAACCCGCAGGGGGGCGTCAGTCGAGTCGCATTCACCGAGGTGGACATCGCTGGAAGACGGTTCGCGATGGACCTGATGCGCCAGGCGGGACTCACCGTACGCATCGACCCCGTCGGCAACATCATCGGAGAGCGCGCCGGCTCCACTCAGAACGCACTCCCGATTCTTTTCGGTTCGCACATCGATTCAGTGCCCGAGGGCGGCAACTATGACGGCGACGTCGGCTCCATGGCTGCGATCGAGGTGGCCCAGACACTCGCCGAACGGTCCTATCGCAACCGGCATCCGCTGCACGTGGTGATCTGGTGCGATGAGGAAAGCGGTCTCACGGGAAGCCGCGGGTTCATCGGTGACCTCCCCGCCGACGAAATCGCGCAGTCGGGCCGCGACGGGATCGCCCTGACGGAAAAGATCCGCCGCATCGGCGGCGACCCGGCCCGTATCCCCGAGATGCGACATGCCCCCGGGAGCATCGCCGGCTATGTCGAGTTGCACATCGAGCAGGGCGGGATTCTCGACGAGCGCGGCATCAACATCGGGATCGTCGAAGGGATCGTCGGAATCCACCACTACGACGTGACGCTGCGCGGCTTCGCGAACCACGCCGGCACGACGCCGATGGACCGGCGCCGGAACGCGATGCTGGCCGCCGCCGAGCTGGTGCTGATCGTCGATCGGGTGGTACGGTCGGTCGAGGGACGGCAGGTTGGCACAGTGGGACGGCTGCTCGTGAAACCGGGAGCGCCCAACGTCATCCCGGGGCAGGTCGACCTGACGGTCGAGCTTCGCGACCTCTCCACGGAAAAGATCGAGCGGCTGTGGACACAGATTCACGAGGAAGCGCTCGCCAGCGCCAAGCAGTACGGCGTGACGCTCGACTACACACTTCAGCACACCAACCTGCCGGCGCTCTCGACACCGGCCGTGCGCGGCGTCATTGCGGACGCGGTTCAGGGGCTGGGGTTATCGAGCCAGGTGATGCCGAGTGGCGCGGGTCACGATGCGCAAGACCTGGCGCGCATTGGCCCGATGGGAATGATCTTCGTGCCGTCGGTGAAGGGCATCAGCCATTCGCCGCTCGAGCTGACCCGACCCGACGACGTGACGAACGGCGCGAACGTGTTACTGCAAACGATCCTGCGGTTGGACCAGCAGTGACGCCGACGGTCGTCATCGTCGGCGCGGGATTCGGGGGGCTGAATGCCGCCCGGGCGTTGCGTCGCGCGCCGGTGCAGGTCGTCCTCGTCGATCGCAACAACTACCATCTTTTCCAGCCGCTGCTCTATCAGGTCGCCACCGCGGGCCTCGAGCCCGAGGAGATCGCGCGACCGGCGCGAGCAATTCTGCGCGGCCAGAAGAACTTCGACTTTCGCATGGTGGACGTGACGCGCGTCGATTTCGCGGCGAAGCGTCTCGAGACCAGCGCCGGGCCGATCAGCTACGACTTCCTGGTCCTCGCCCCCGGGGGGGAGACGAACTTCTTCGGGCTCGAGTCGATGCAGCGCCATGGCCTCGGCCTCAAGGACATCCCCGACGCGATCGAGATCCGCAATCACGTGCTCACCTGCTTCGAGCAGGCGATGCTCGAGCCCGACCCCGAAAAGCGTCGCACGTTGCTCACGTTCATCGTCGTTGGTGGTGGACCGACGGGCGTCGAGATGGCGGGCGCCCTCTCCGAATTGATCCGCCTGGTGCTCGTCAAAGACTATCCCCGGCTCAACATCAAGGATGTCCGGATTCTGTTGCTCGAGGCGACCGACACGCTGCTCGCGGCGATGCCGGAGCGGCTGCGTGAGGCGGCGGTCAAGACGCTGTGGCGAAAGTGGATCGACGTCCGGTTCGGCGCGCAGGTCGCCGATTACGACGGCAAGCAGATCCGGCTGAAGAGCGGCGAGATCATCCCCGCGCAGACGGTGATCTGGGCCGCCGGCGTCCGCGCGTCACCGCTCAACGCCACGTTGGGCGTTGCGCCGGGTCGGCAAGGCCGCATTCCCGTCGAACCGACGCTGCAGATTCCTGGTCATCCCGACGTCTTCATCATCGGCGATGCGGCGTATCTCGAGCAGGACGGTGAGCCACTGCCGATGGTCGCGCCGGTCGCGATCCAGATGGGCCAGTTCGTCGCCCGCAACATCAAGCGTCAGGCACGGGGCCAAGCGCTCGAGTCGTTTCGCTACCGCGATCAGGGCACGCTCGCCACGATCGGTCGGAATGCGGCGGTGGCGAACGTCTATGGCATCAAGGCCACCGGCTTTGTGGCGTGGGTGATGTGGCTCGGCATTCACATCATTCAGCTGATCGGTTTTCGGAACAAGCTGTTCGTACTGATCAACTGGGCGTGGGATTATTTCTTCTATGAGCGGGCCGCGCGGTTGATCACCCGCGACTGAGCCGCGTCGGCAAAGAGCGCTCCGGGAACAAGGAGGAGGGTCATGTCCACGCGTGATACCCTTGCAGCACGCGGAGCGGAGATTGCATCCCTGTTGGGAGATCCTGGGCTCGTCCCGTTTCTCCCCCTGTTGTACGTGGCTTGGGCCGACGGCGAGCTCGAGCCCGACGAGCTGCGCCTCATCAGGTCCAAAGTAGATGCCGCCGAGGGCCTGACACCGTCGGTCCGCGCCGCGCTCGGTCGCTGGCTGGACCCCGAGGCTCCACCTTCGGCGCAGGGGATCCAGGATCTGCTTGCCGCCATTCGCCGCGGCGCCGAGGGTCTCACCGCGAGTCAGAACCGGACCCTCACCGACCTGGGGATGGGGCTCGTGCGGACCACCCGCCAGCCCGTCCAGCCCGTCGTGCAGAATGCGCTGCGCGCCCTCGAAGCGGCGCTCGGCGTTGCGGGAGAGGAGGCAACCAGGCGGATTCTCATTGGGGAGCGGCCGCCTTCTGCCGCAGCGGAGCCTCAGCCCGCGTTCGACGCGGAAGCGATGAGCCGGCTTCTCGACGGCGATCATCGGGCTCTCCGGAACGAGATTCGCAGCCTGCTCAGTCAACCGGTGTTCCGTGTTGAGCCGGGACTCGATCGCGCGGCGTACCGCGAACAGGTGCTCGCCTGGTGCGGAGAGCTCGCGTCACGGGGCCACGGCGCATATCCCCAGGGTCTTGGGGGCGAGAGCAACGACGGGCGGTACTTCGCGACCTTTGAAACGCTGGCCTTTGGCGACCTAAGCCTGCTCGTCAAGTTCGGGGTGCAGTTCGGACTGTTCGCCGGGAGCATCGAGCAGCTCGGCACGCGCAACCACCACGAGCGGTACCTGCGACAAGTCCGCTCCTTCGAACTCCTAGGCTGCTTCGCAATGACCGAGACGGGCCACGGCTCGAATGTGCACGACATTGAAACGTCGGCCACTTACGACCATTCGCGGCAGGAGTTCGTCCTCCGCACCCCGCTCGATCGTGCCCGCAAGGACTACATCGGCAACGCCGCGCTCGATGCACGCATGGCCACGGTCTTCGCGCAGCTCCAGGTCAGCGGTGAGTCGCACGGGGTGCACGCCTTCCTGGTGCCTATTCGTCAGGCCGACGGACGGCCCGCCCCCGGCGTTCGCATCGAGGACTGCGGTGAGAAAATGGGCCTGAACGGCGTGGACAACGGGCGCCTTTGGTTCGATGGGGTGCGGATTCCCCGCGAGAACCTCCTCGACCGCTTCGGCCAGGTGAGCCCCGACGGTGCGTACTCGAGCCCGATCCCGAGCTCCTCGAAGCGCTTCTTCACCATGCTGGGCACGCTCGTCGGCGGCCGGATGGGCGTCGGCCTCGCTGCACTGAGCGCGAGCAAGCTGGCACTGACGATCGCCGTCCGCTACGCCAGCAGGCGGCCGCAGTTCGGTCCAGAGGGCGCCCCCGAGATGCCGATCCTCGACTATCTGAGCCACCAGCGCCGACTCATGCCGCGCCTCGCCGCGACGTACGCCCTCGACTTCGCTCTCAAGCACCTCGTCCGACGCTACCGGGCGTCACGTGCCGAGGATCAGAGGGAGCTGGAGGGCATCGTCGCCGGACTCAAGGCGATCAGCACCTGGCACGCGACGAACACCATTCAGACCTGCCGCGAAGCGTGCGGCGGCCAAGGCTACCTCGCGGTGAACCGCTTTGCCGCTCTCAAGGCCGACACCGACGTCTTCACGACGTTCGAGGGGGACAACACGGTGCTGCTACAACTCCTGGGCAAGAGCTTGGTGACTGGGCACAAGAAGCAATTCGGCGAGATGAATCTCGGCCACCTGGTCCGCTACCTCGCGGCGCGGGCGGGGACGGCGATCAGCGAACTCAACCCCGTCGTCACGCGCATCACTGACGAAGCCCACCTCCGCGATCGCGCGTTCCTGCTCGGTGCACTTCGTTGGCGCGCTCAGCACCTTGTCGGATCAGTGGCGCGCCGCATCAAACGGCGGATCGACGCCGGCGCGGACTCGTTCCTGGCGGTGAACGAGTGCCAAGACCACCTCATCGAGACAGCCCGGGCATACGTCGAGAGTTTGGTGGCAGAGCAGTTCGCCGAGGGCATTGACGCGTGCCGGGACGCGGAGCTGCGGCGGGTTCTCGCGCCCCTCTTTGAACTCTACTCCCTTTGGCTGCTCGAGTCGGAGCGCGGGTGGTTCCTCGAGCAGGGCTACCTCGAGGGTGGCAAGGCCAAGGCGATCCGGAGACTCGTCAACAAGCTCTGCGGCGAGGTGCGCTCCCAGGCGGTTCCCTTGGTCGACGCCTTCGGTGTGCCGGAAGCTTGCCTCCCCCCCATTGCAGCCTGACTACGAACAAGGTCTAGTGCTCGCATCAGACGCAGTGCTCTACGCGACGGCGTCGGGACGACGATTGGGGGTTGACTCAGCTCGTTTGAACAGGCGCCGAACGGACGCAGCGGCCCTAGCCATCATTGATCGTCGAGCCATGGCGGTTGGTCAGCTCGGAGTAAATAGGATCCCAGCGATTCTTTTAGATGGCGTCTTGTTGCGATCACCTTTCACAATGCGGGGTGTGGATTCAGCTTGGAGCTCCATCTTATGGACGATCAAGTAAGATCGGGTTCTAAGCCCGTTCGTTCCTCAATCCGGGGCGGCTCAAAGCATGTTGCTCGGCTGGTCGCACTCGTGACACTGCTGCCAGGCACCCTTGCGGGGGCTCACGTTCAACAGACTGAGATCACCGGACGCGTGTTAGATGAGACGCGCCACCCTCTAGATCGTGTAGACGTCATTGTGAATCGGCGGGAGGTTCGGGTGATTACGGGAGCTACCGGAATCTTTACGCTGCAGGTTTCGCCGGAGGATAGCACGATTGCCTTCCGTCGCATCGGGTACCGACCAATTGTATACGCCATTCGACCTCTTCCCAAACCTGGAGATACGCTTCTGGTTGAGCTTGAGCCAAGCGCGGTTGTTCTGCCGGAAGTGATCGTTTCAGCGACCGCCACGAAGCCGCTCCGGTACGCGTTTACACAAAAATACGATGACGTATTTCGTCGTCAGAGGACGGGTCTCGGAACGCTCCTCACACGTGACGCGATTGACGCACGCCTCGGTGCCTCGACCGAACAACTTCTAGATGCGATCCCCGGCGTCCGTGTCTGGAATGGTCCTCCCAAACGTATCCGATTCGCGAGGTGCCAAGAGCCGGGTGGGATAGCCGTGTTCTTCGACGGCGTCCTCCAAAACCCAAGTCGGCCGGTTGGACAAGAGCAGGACAACTCCGGCCTGCTGTACAAACCGCCCCAGAAGACTCAAGCAACTCCTATGGATATGGAACCAGAGGTCGAAATCCTTTCTAGAATAAACCCGGCTGATATTGAGATGATCGAGGTCTTTCGTGGCGCTTCCGAAATTCCGGGGGTGTATCACTGGAACGGCTGCGCAGTAATCGCAGTCTGGACCCGTCAGGGATGAGTTGAAGGCATCTGTAACGAATGTTCGTGCTGATCAACTGAGCATGGGACTATTTCTTCTATGAGCGGGCGGCCCGTCTCATCACGCGCGACTGAGCCTGCCGCACCACGCCGCTCCAACCACAGTCGAGGCACCACCGGTGCTCGACCGCGGGCACTAACACTCGCAACAGCGTGTGCCGGATGAGCGCGAGTTGAGCCCCACAGCGGGGGCACGTGCGTTTCTTAGGGAGCATGAGGTAAACGAAGGTCGTCACGATGGCGGCGCGCAGCAGCACGGTCGCAAACAGCACGACCACGACGACCATTTACGCCGCCTTCTCCTGCACGAACGCCGCGATGCGCCGCTCCAGCTCGGCCAGCTCAACGGGCTTTACGAACACGCGGTCGCGGGGCACTTCCGCGAGGCCTCGGCTCGCGAGATGGGTGATGTCTCCGGAAAGGAACAGCAGGCGCTCGGCCAGGGCAGGGCGCTCCTGCTGCAGCCGCTCATAGAACTCCGCGCCGTCCATCCGGGGCATCCGCAGGTCGGCGAGAATGACGTGCGGGTCGAACCCTTCCTGCAGTCGCTCTAGCGCGGCCATGCCATCCCCCGCCTCACGGATTTCGGCGCCGCGCTTGGAGAGGAACCGCGACATCGGGCGGCGAATCAGCTCCTCGTCATCGACGAGGAGCACCCGAATCCCCGAGAGGCTCTTTGTGGGACCGGAGGCCGGCACGGGCGTCGCCTGCGGAGCGGCAGCCGGCGCCGTCGGGACCGCCTGGCGGGGCGTGGGCAGCCACACGAGAAACCGCGCGCCTGGCTCCGAGCGCTTCACCAGGTCGAGCTCGCCTTCCACTTCACGCACCAGCTGCCGCGAGATGTACAGGCCGAGTCCCGTGCCACGGACGCCCTTAGTGCTCGCGAACGGCCGGAAGAGCCGCTGGGCGATCTCGGGCGCCACCCCAGGGCCGTTGTCAGTCACCGTGACGCAGACGCGGCTTCCCGTGTCATCGATGAAGCTGTCAACGCTCAGCTGTCGCGGCGGCTTGACGGAGCGCAGGGCGTCGAGCGCATTGCTGAGCAGATTGACGATGACCTGTTCCAGGCGATTGGCATCGCCCACCACCGTCGGCAGCTCGGGATCGAGGCGCCCGCCGATCGTGATTTCGTCGATCGTGAAGCGGTAGGAGACGAGGTCGAGAGCGCTGCGGACCACGTCGTTCATGTTCACGGCTGCAGTGCGCTTCTCACCCGCCCGGACGAACCGCAACAGCCCGCGCAGCAGCTTCGCCGCGCGCTGCGCCTGCCGCAGGATGCTCTGCATCTCGTTGCGCTGTTCAGCCGGCAGGTTGCCGTCCGCCAGCCGCAGCTCGGCATGACTGGCGATCGCCATCAGCGGGTTGTTGACCTCGTGTGCGACCCCGCCCAGGAGCTCGCCCGCCGCCGCGAACCGGCCCTGCTCCTCGGCGCGGTCGCGGAGGACCCGTGTCATGTGATTGAAATGGGTGCCAACGGTGCCCAGCTCGTCGTCCCGGGTCACGGGGACCTGAGTGCTCAGGTCTCCTTCCGAAACGCGCCGGATGGCGTGCTCGATCTCCGTGAGCGGCGTCCAGATGCGCCGACGAACGACGAACAGCGCGACAGGCATCAGCACCGCGCCGACGATCAACACGACGATCGCCGTCGCCGAGCCGAGATTCCCGGTCAGCGCGAGTGTCAACGCCGCGCCGTAGACCATTGCCGCGACGACGACGCCCACAATCAACACACGGAGACTACTAGACGGATTACGTGACACGGCCTAATCTCCCCGTTCCCAACTCGCACCAAGGTACAATCAATGCGTTCTTTGAGCATCCTCCCGACATTCGGCGTCCTGGGCGTGCTCGCGTGCTCGCATGCCACCGCCCCAGCCCGTCAATCCGCGGCGCCGGCCCCTATCCGCCAGGACACGTCCCGGGCCACCAACGGACGTCAGCAGCCGCCCGACCTCAGCGCCCCGAAACCCTACAACCAGGTCATCACCGCCGGTGCGACCACCGACTCCGGTGTGTTCATCGTGCATCGCATCGGCGAGAAGCTCTTTTACGAGATCCCGAAAGCGATGTTCGGTCGCGAGTTTCTGATGGTGGCGGATCAGCGGGGGACGATCCGCGGCGTGCGCTACGCGGGAGAGGAGATCAGCAACCGGATTGTGGTGTGGGAACGGATGGGGAACAAGGTCTTCCTGCGGATCGTGTCGTACGCCATGCGCGCCGACAGCAACCAGCCCGTCGCCCGGGCGGTCCGGCTGTCCAACATCGCACCGATCATCTTGAGCTTCGACGTCGCGTCGTGGCACATGCCCGACAGTACGGCGGTGATCGAGGTGACGAAACTCTTCACGACGGACGTGGCGGAGCTGAACCTCCGGCAATCGGGCATGCGGATCCGCCGCATGGATCCGGCGCGCTCCGTCGTCGATCGCGCGCGCTCGTTTCCGCGCAATGTCGAGGTGAGCGCGTTGCAGACCTTCGAGGTCGATTCGGTGCCGGGCCCCGCGGGCGCGCCGCCCAACCGGTCGCTCAATTCGATCACGATGCTGATGAATTACTCGATGGTGCTGCTGCCCGATCACCCGATGATGGCCCGGCTCTGCGACGACCGCGTGGGCTACTTCAATCTGTCCTTTGAGAATTACGACGACGATCGCGTCTCCGGCCCGCGGCGGTGCTTCATCCAACGCTACCGCCTCGAGCCCAAGGACCCGAACGCAGCGGTTTCGGATCCGATCCAGCCGATCGTCTGGTACATCGATCCCGCGACGCCCGCCAAATGGGTGCCCTGGTTGATCAAGGGCGTGGAGATGTGGGAGCCGGTGTTCCGCGCCGCCGGATTCAGTAATGCGATCACGGCCAAGGTCGCACCGACCGAAGATCCCAACTTCGACCTCGACGATGCCCGCAACTCGACGATCCGCTGGCTGCCGTCCACGATCGAAAACGCTTACGGTCCGCGACTCAGCGATCCGCGCTCGGGCGAGATCATGAACGCCAACATCGGCTTCTACCACAACATCACGAGTCTGGTGGAGGCATGGTACTGGACGCAGGCCGGCGCCGCCGATCCGCGCGCCCGCACCCTGCCGTTCCCCGATTCACTGATGGGTGTGATGGTCGCCTACGTCGCCACCCACGAGGTCGGTCACAGCCTCGGCCTGCGCCACAACATGGTCGCCTCGACCTACTACCCGGTGGACTCGCTGCGCAGCAAGTCGTTCACCTGCCGGATGAAGGGGACGAGCCCGTCGATCATGGACTACGCGCGCTACAACTATGTCGCGCAGCCGGGCGACAGCGCGTGCCTGATGCAGGGCATCGGACCGTACGATTACTTCGCGATCGATTGGGGCTATCGCCGCATTCCCGGGGCACCAGCACCGGATGCCGAGCGCCGCGTGCTCGACTCGCTGGCGCGGCAGCAGGACGCGCAGCCGTGGGACCGCTGGATCGGCGACGGCGAGCCCGTCGATCCACGCATCATCACCGAGGCGTTGGGCGACGATCCCGTGAAGGCGAGCGGCTACGGCGTCCGCAACATCAAGCGGCTGGTGCCGATGCTGATTCCCGCCACGACCGGCGACCGGCTCGACAACTACGACCGGCTCGACGACATGTACTCGGAGCTGATCGCGCAGTGGGCGCGGGAGATGAATCACGTCGCAGTCGTGGTCGGGGGCGTGTATCAGTTCACGAAGTACGCCAGCCAGACGGGCCGCGTCTACCAGCCGGTGCCGCGCGCCAGGCAGGCGGAGGCCGTGCAGTTCCTCAACGACAACGTCTTCACCACACCATCCTTTTTCTTCGATCCGGAGATTCTGCGCCGCATCGAGCCCACCGGGTTCGTGGAACGGGTGCGGGGACGGCAGACCGCGGTTCTGAACCTGCTCTTCCAGGACTCGCGGCTGTCGCGGCTCGCCGAGCAGTCGGCGACGCAGCCGGAGTCGTATACGATCACGGATCTGTTCGGCGATGTGCGGCGCGGCGCGTTCTCCGAATTCGCCGGCGGGGCGGTGCGGGTCGACGAGTATCGCCGCAACCTGCAGCGCGCGCTCGTCGATCAGATGGAGCGGCTCATCAGCACGCCGCTGGTAACGCCCTTCCCACCCGGGTTTACGCCCTTCCCGGGCTTCACGCCGCCGCCGCCGCGCCCCGCCGATGCACGCGCGCAGGCTCGGCTCGAGCTGGTCGACTTGCAGGCGACGCTGCGGGCGGCGCTACCGCGGGCAGCGGATCGCACGACGCGGGCGCACATCGTCGATCTCCAGGCACGGATTAATCAGATCCTGAACCCACGGTAGACGATTGATCTCGACCTCGACAACCCACATCCGGACGCGCTTCCGCGACCACCGGCTGCTCCAGGCCCTGGTTGTGTGGTACCCCGTGGTGTGGGTCGCGACGTCGATCGCACCCCTCGATCGCCACGACTGGTTTCTGGAGAACATCCTCGTCTTCGCCGTCATGGCGTTGTTGATCGGCACGTATCGGGTGTTTCCGTTGTCGGATTTGTCCTACCTGCTCATCACGGCGTTCCTGACGCTGCACGCGATCGGCGCGCACTACACCTATTCCGAAGTCCCGTTCGGGTTCTGGATCCAGCGCACGTTTGGGTTCGCGCGCAATCCGTTCGACCGGATCGTGCATTTCTCGTTCGGTCTGTTGATGGCATATCCGATCCGTGAAGTATTCCTGCGGGTCGCGAACGCGAGAGGGTTCTGGGCGTACTATCTGCCACTCGACGTGACGCTCGCCTTCAGCGCCGTCTACGAGATCATGGAGATGGTCATTGCCACGATGGTCGCGCCCGGCACGGGTGATGCCTGGCTCGGCACCCAGGGCGATGTGTGGGATCCACAAAAGGATATGGGCCTCGCGGCGCTGGGCGCGTTACTCTGTATGTGCCTGACGGCTCTTATACGGAAGCTGCGCACGCCGCGTCCGATCTTACTCGCTGGGGAGAGATCATGAGAAGTGATTTGATCTGCGCGGCTTTGCTGCTCCACGTCGGCACGTCGGCACGTCTGCACGCGCAGACGTTCGAGCAACGCCTGCTCGCCGTTCCCGATACCGCCAGTGTGCGCCAGATGTCGCGCGATCTCTCGGCTGTTCCACACATGGCCGGCACTCCGGCACAGGCCGCGACGCGCGACTATGTGCTCGACCGCATGAAGTCGTGGGGGATCGACGCGTGGAGCAAAGAGTATACGGTCTACTTGCCACAACCGGACACAGTGGCCGCGTGGCTGATCCCGCAACGAGGTTCTCCCCAAAAGCTCTCGCTAGCAGAGCCGGGCACGGGTCCGCAGGTCGCGCCCTTCAACGGGTACACCGGGGACGGGGACGCGACGGCGGACGTCGTCTACGTCAACTACGGCCTCATCGAAGACTACAAGACACTCGATTCCCTCGGCGTCAGTGTGCAAGGCAAGATCGCGATCGCCCGCTACGGCCGGTCCTTCCGCGGCATCAAGGCGCGCGAAGCGCAGAAGCGCGGCGCGGTGGGGCTCATCGTGTATTCCGATCCGCAGGAGGACGGCTACTTCCGGGGCGACGTGTATCCCAAGGGGCCGATGCGCAACGCGGACGGGATCCAGCGCGGCAGCATGATGAACGGCAACGGCGATCCCACCACGCCGAGCTGGTCGTCCGTCGACGGGGCGCGACGCCTTCCCGAAGATTCGCTCGACATCCCCAAGATTCCGATCATCCCCATGAGTTACGGGAACGCGCGCCGCTTCCTCGAGCCGATGGCCGGACCGTCCGTGCCGCAAGGCTGGCAGGGCGGGCTGCCGTTCCATTATCACGTCGGGCCGGGGCCGGCGCGCGCGCGGTTGCACGTGAAGACCGAGCGAGGCGCTCGCGCCTTCCATAAGATCTGGAACACCGTCGGCATGATCCGCGGCAGTCGTTGGCCGGATGAATGGGTGGTGGTCGGCGGCCATCGCGACGCCTGGGGCCCGGGCGCGCGCGACAATGTGAGCGGCACCGTGTGTGTGCTCGAAACGGCGCGCGCGTTTGCGACGCTCGCGCGCGACGGCCAGAAGCCCGCGCGCACCGTCGTCTTCGCGACCTGGGACGCCGAGGAGTGGGGGCTCATCGGCTCGACGGAATGGGTCGAGGAGCTCGAGGATACGCTGCGCGCGCACGTTGTTGCCTACATCAATGAAGACGGCACGTTTTCTGGTCCGAGCTTCGGCGGCGGCGGCTCCCCGTCGCTGAAGCCGCTGCTTCGCGCGGCGACGCGTGCGGTGCCCGATCCGGTGGGACCCGGCACGGTGTACGACGTCTGGCTCAAGGCCCACAACGGCGACACGACCGCCCTCACCATGGGCAATCTGGGCGGAGGATCGGACTTTTCCGGCTTCTATCACCACCTGGGAATTCCGTCGGGCGGCATCGGCTTCGACGGGCCGGACGGCATCTACCACTCGATGTACGACTCCTACGACTGGATGACGCGCTTCGGCGATCCGGCATACAAGGCGCATCGCGCCGGCGCGCAGCTCGTGGCGGTGATCATGGGCCGCCTCGCCAACAGCGAGCTGCTGCCGCTCGACTACGCCGCGTTCGGCGCGGAGCTGGACGGCCTGGTCGCGCAGCTCGATTCCGGCATCGCGAAGAAGCACTGGACCCAGTCGGTGAGCACGCAGCCGTTGAAGGACGCGCTAGATCGCTTTACCGCTGTCGCACGCGCCTTCGGAGCCGCCCGCGACGGCGCGGGCGCAGTCGACTCTGTCCGCGCCCAGCGAGTGAATCAGGCGCTCATGCTGGTCGAGCGGCGCCTGACTCGGCCCGAGGGTCTGGTGAGCCGGCCGTGGTTTAAGAGCCTGCAATTCGCGGCGGACATCGACAACGGCTACGCGACGATGGCGTTCCCGACGGTCAATGAGGCCATTCGCTATGCGGACGCCGCTGCAGCCAACAAGGAGCTCACCGATCTCGTGAATCGGGTCGACCAGGCACGCGCCGCGCTCGTGGAAGCGGCGGCGGCTCTTCGCTAGATTGGAGGTACGATGGAAGCCAGCGATCGTACGCGCATCGCCATCTACTACTCGATCTGGGCCACCATTTGCGCTGCGGTGGCCGGGCTCGTGGTCGCACTGATCCACACCTGGTTCTTCAGCTACAATCCCGGCCGCTCGGCCATCATTGAAACGCTCTTCAGCGGCGCCGTCGCCGCGGTAGGAATCGCTGCGGCGCAGGGTGCCGTCGCACTCGCCACGGGCAGCCTGCTGGCCCGGCTCGGACGGACGCTGCAGTACACCCTGCTGCTCGGGTTAGTGATCGGCGTGTTCGACTTCGTGATGTACTTCTTGCAGATGGCCGTGCCGCGCACAGAGCTCGGGTGGATCCCCGATCTGGCCATCATCGTCGCGGTGACGGTCGCGATCACCGTAGGCGGGTCGCGCCGGGTGGCCGCCGCCGTGTGACCGACGAGCCGAAGGACCGCATCGAGCAGTTAGAGCGCCGGGTGGCGACGCTCGAAAACATGATGCGCCGCCTGACGTTCGTCGCCAATACTGCCGAGCAACTCCGCAGCCCCCGTACCTCGACACCCAGACCGCAAGTCACCCCAGTCGTACACGCAGCGATCCCCGACGCGCCCGCCGCTGCGCGCGGAGGCGGGGACCTCGAGCAATGGTTCGGACAACGCGGTCTGCTCGCGGTCGGTGTGGCGGCGTTGCTCATCGCGGCGGCGCTGTTTCTCAAGTACGCGTTCGATCGTGGCTGGATCTCGCCCTTGTTGCGCGCGATCGGCGCCGTCGTCGTGGGGATCGCCGTCGCCGCCTGGGGGCACTACCGGATCGTGCGGGGAGGGGGAGGGGGCATGCGCCGGTTCGGCGCCGCCATGATCGGGGCGGGCGGCGGCCTCGTGTATCTCGGGCTGTGGGCGGCGGCGGGACCGTACGCGCTCATGGAGCGCCGCGTCGGCATCGTGGTGTTGGCGGTGACGACCGTGGCGGTCACCATGCTCGCGCTGCATCACGAGATCGAGGGCCTCGCCATTTGGGCGCTGTGCGGCGCGTATCTCGCACCGCTGATCCTCGCGACCGCCCCCAATCCGCAAGGGTTCCTCGCCTATCTCGAGGTGATCGGACTCGGCACCGCCATCACCGCCTACGCGATGAACTGGCGGGTGACGTTCAACCTCGCCCTGTTCGGATATCTGACCCTTGCCGGCGCCGGGGCCGCGCCGGCGATCGCCACACCCCTCGGCGCCTGGATGGTCGCGGCCGGGGCGCTCCTCGCACTGCACGTGACAATGCAACGTTCGTGGCCAGAGGTTCGACTGGGTGTGCTCCTGTGGTCGTGGGTGATTCTGGGAATTGGTCTGGGCGATGTCGGGGGCTCGGAGAGCGCGCGTTGGCTTGCGCTGGGGGCCGCGGCCGCGATCACGGGCGTGCTGTGGTGGCAGCAGTTCCGGCGCGACCCGTTCAGTGCGGAGACGGAACGTGCGCTCGGACTGACCGAAGCGACCGTCGAGCGATTCCTGTTCCTCACGAACCCGATAGCATTCATGCTGCTCGCCAACGCGCCGGACCTGCGGCTCATCGACGGATCATTTGAGCTCGTTCCGGCCACGCTCGCCGCGGTCTATCTGCCGGCCGGCTGGTTCCGCCGCAGCGCTTCTCACCTGATTGCGGGCTTCCTGCTCGTCGCCTTGGCCATCGCCTTCGCGTGGCCGGCGTCGAGCATTGCGATCGGGTGGACCGTGCTCGCCCTCGCGGCGCTCGCCGCCGAGCGCGAGGGCGGCCGGCCCGGCGGACGCTACGCAGCGGTCACGCTCGCGACGGCGGCATGGGTGTGCCTCTTCTCGGTGACGCTCTTTTATCGCGGGTTCCTGGCGGGCAAGGCATCACTTCTGGTCGACTCCTGGGCGCTGGCGCTGTATGCCTTCGTCGCTGGTACCGCGGTCGCCGCGTACTGGTGGGGGATGGAAGGACGATCGGTCCGCGTGATGTGGGGCCTCTGCGGTTCCGCCGTCTTCGCCGGTGGATCGATTCAGTTTCAGAGCAACTTCGAACGTCTGGCCCCGCTCGCGGGCGATCTCGCGCTGAGCGTGTGGTGGCTGCTGTTTGCGGGTGGGCTCGTGTTCCTGGGATTTCGCCTGAATCACAAGCTCATCCGCTCGATCGGGCTGGCGGTGGCGGCATTCGCCGGGCTCAAGATTGTGCTCTATGACTTATCGAATTTGGAGGCGCTGTACAGGGTAGGATCCTTCTTTGCGCTGGCGATGATCGCGCTTGCCGTCGCATATGCCTACAACCAAAAGGCGAGAGTGGCTCAGAATCCCTAGAGTCTGGGCAGTGTGATGCCTCGTTGAGCCTGATACTTTCCCTTCTTGTCCTTGTACGATACTTCACACTCATCCCCTTCATCAGCTGTGAAAAACAGCACCTGCGCTATCCCCTCATTCGCATAAATCTTTGCCGGCAGCGGCGTCGTATTGCTGATTTCCAGCGTGACGTATCCTTCCCATTCCGGCTCAAATGGCGTCACATTCACGATAATTCCGCACCGCGCGTACGTACTCTTGCCGACGCAAATCGTGAGACAGTTACGCGGGATGCGGAAATACTCGACGGAGCGGGCGAGGGCAAAGGAATTCGGCGGCACGATGCAGACGTCGCCCGTGAACTCGACGAACGATTTCGGATCGAATCGCTTCGGGTCGACGACCGCCGACAACGCGTTCGTGAAAATCTTGAACTCCGGCGCAACGCGCATGTCGTAGCCGTAGGATGAAACGCCGTAGGAGATGACGCCCTCGCGCACCTGCCGGTCCGCGAACGGCTCGATCATCGCGTGCTGCTTGGACATTTTGGTAATCCAGCGATCAGATTTGATTGACATGCGGCGGCAATGTAACGACGTCAGCTTGACTTATGCAGAGCCTTAGTGAATTTTTTCACGAGCGTCATGCAGCCCTATATCCCGTTCCTCATGCTGCTGGGTCTCGCCATCGTCGCGGCGACGACGCTGATCGTGGGATCGCATTTCCTCGGACCGCGGCGCCCGACCGACATCAAGGAGCGGCCCTACGAAAGCGGCATGCCGCCCCTCGGCAACGCCCACGAGCGCTTCTCCGTCAAGTTCTACCTCGTCGCAGTGCTGTTCATTCTCTTCGACATCGAAACCGTATTTCTGATCCCGTGGGCCGTCATCTTCATGGGGAATGGCACCGCGACCACCGGCTTTCTCCTTGTCGAGATGCTCGTCTTCATCCTGGTCCTGTTCGTGGGATACGTTTACGTATGGAAGCGGGGCGCGTTCCAATGGGATTGATCATATGAAGCATGTCGCCACAACAAAAGAAGTCAGCGGCCAAAGCCCCAATTACCTGGTGGCCAAGTTCCAGGACCTCGTGAACTGGGCCGTGAATTCCTCGCGCGCCAATTCGCTGTGGCCGATGCCGTTCGGCACCGCCTGCTGCGCCATCGAGTTCATGGCCACCGCCGCGAGCCGATTCGACTTCGCGCGCTTCGGGATGGAGCGCCAGGCGTTCTCGCCGCGCCAGGCGGACGTGCTGATCTGCGCCGGCCGGCTGCCCTTCAAGCTCGCGCCCGTGATCCGGCGCATCTACGACCAGATGCCGCAGCCCAAGTGGGTGATCTCGATGGGCGCGTGCGCATCGACCGGCGGCGTGTTCGACAATTACGCGATGGTGCAGGGCATCGACACGATCGTCCCTGTGGACGTGTACGTCCCCGGCTGCCCGCCGCGGCCGGAAGGACTGCTGTACGGGATCCTGCTGCTCCACAAGAAGATCAAGGGCGAATCGCTGTTCGATGCCGTGAAGCGGCGCGAAGAGCAGCCGCTCGACGACAAAGGACTGCGGCTGGCGCCCGAGACCATCGACGAGATCTCCGAGCCGTTCGGCAACTCCGTCCACCAATTTCGTTCGTCGTGAGTAGCGCTTCCCCAGTTCCAGGGGCCGTGCGCACGGAAGTCGCGCGCGATGGCGAGACGATTGTGTTCGTCGCGCGGGAGCGCCTGCTCGAGGCGATGACGTGGCTCAAGGAGACGCCGGGCCAGGAATTCGATTACCTGGTGGACGTCACCGCGGTCGAGTTTCGCGATCGGGAGCGCCCGCTCGAAGTCGTGTACTTCCTCCGGTCGCTGAAGCGGCGCGCCGATATTCGGATCAAGGTCGAACTGAACGCCGCCGACGAGCTGGCCGTGGATTCGGTCTATCACCTGTGGCACGGCGCCGATTGGTTGGAGCGGGAAGTCTTCGACATGTTCGGAATCACGTTCCGCGGGCACCCCGATCTGCGCCGCATCTTGATGTGGGAGACCTACGCCGAGGGCTATCCGCTGCGGAAGAGCTTCCCGCTGCGCGGCCGCTTCTCCCGCGCCGAGCAGGTGCGCCAGGCACTCAACACGAATCCCGAAGCGAATTACTCGCTCGAAGAGCTGTCGATCGCGGAGGCTGCGGGCGATCTGCCCGACGACATGCGCGACCGGCTGCGGCGCGGCGAACGCGGCGTCATCCCTGACCCGCCGAATC
>WNEZ01000934.1_pt1 | contig 25795 bp, 22 predicted proteins | sample 5400521 | NCBI WGS metagenome assembly WNEZ01 (sample SAMN13153339, study PRJNA577476) | soil metagenome | isolation source: 120 cm saprolite under Douglas fir tree site 2 hole 1 replicate 1 | place: USA:California | collected 2015-04-18
GCTCTCGACCCAGATATGCCCACCCATTGCTTCCACTAATTGCTTGCTGATATATAATCCCAGGCCGATCCCACGTACTGGCCCCGAGATATCGCGCCGTAGACGTACGAATTGACTAAAAAGCAGGGGTATTTCATCTGCTGGGATACCAGGCCCGGCATCCTGCACGCTGATGCACACTTGCGCTGCATCGTTACCCTGGCATCTTGCACTGACGACAACTGGTGTGCCGTCCGGAGAGTACTTGAGAGCGTTAGAAATCAGATTGCGCAGCACCTGACGTACATACAGAGCGTGTACCCGTACAATGAGCTGCCCGAAAATATCCAACTGAATGCGGTTTTCTTGCTCCTCGAACTCTGTATGGGAAGTAAAGTATCTAACTGCATCCTGCACCACTGCCTCAACAGCTACCTCCTCTACGTAGTCTGCATCCATGCTCTTGCTGGTTGACCCGGCGTCCTGCAAACTATTGACCAGCAACTGCAGCTCATCGCACGCGCTCATCGCATTCTTGAGGAAGTTCATTTGCACCTTGGAATCGAGGTTCCCCTCCAACGCAACGAGTAGTTCGAGATAACCATAAACCACAGTCAATGGCGTGCGTAGCTCGTGGCCCAGGTTCAACATGAGTTGATCTTTGAGTTGGCTCAACTCCTGCTGTTGTTCATATGCACGTCCCAATTCTTGCCGGGCCATATCTGCCAGGTCCAGTGAATCGCGCTGCGAGCTCACGAGCAGCCCTACAACCAGTAATGCCAGTGTACCGGCGATGAAGAGTTCGATCAGGACAGGCGACAGCCACATACTCTGCATCCTGATGGCATAATAAACCCACAGCACAGGTATCATGCTTACCACGCAGATCAACATGCCGCGTCGCCTGAACATCCATGCCGCCAGCGCCATAGGAATCATCAGTATGCTTGGATTGCGCGCTGCTGGCGACATCATGTACAACATAAGAAAAAGAACCGCGGAGAGTGCAACAATGCCGAGACGAACCACACGTGGCAAGGTGAGAAGAAAACGTGGCAGAGCATTCAGGAATCGCAACTTTCTCCTCCCTTTAACTTTCAAAATAATACATGAGAGTCACCTCTGGTCCTCTCTCTACAACATCCGCACTGAAGAAATAGGCAAATAAAAACAAAGGAGCATAAATGTTCGTGTTGGTTACTGATGTGTTTGAGCAGCACAATTCTACCACGATTCGATCTCAATTGACAATACTCTATCTCAACAGGCGCCGGTATAAATGTAGGGGGTGAGGCATGCCCTCGCCCCGCCAGCTTTTGCAGATCCTCATGACCTGCTGGCGCGGAATCAGCGGACCACTCTTACCAGCACCTCTGCTATAGCCATGAATACCAGGTCAAGTCCCAGCAGCACCAGCAGAGCGAAATCGATCCTCGTGGCAACCGATGAAGTGAGAATTAGCAAAGCGTTGTCGAAATGAAGGATTTTAGTGAGCCACAGCACGGCAACCGCCACCACAGCAAGAAACAACAAACCACCCACAAACCAGCGCGCGCCCCTCCAGTCTTGACGGCTGGGCCAGAGTTCCGAGGTGACAGTAAGAATGAAGTAGGGCGCGAAGATCAATGTCCACCACGGCCATCCTGGTTTCAACAATTGCAGGTGATTGAAGCTAATGTTCTGCTGGATCTCCCAGATATTGTAGCCAGTCGCCACCCAGTACAGCAGCAGCAACATCGCGATCCCGCCAAAGAGGGGGGCAATGCCGCTCAGCCCATCTCCGACGTAGCTCATGAAGCGTCCCTGTGGCCGCACATACTGTACTTCACCCAGTTGCAGCGCCTGTCGCCCGCCAATTCTCATACTGCGGCCGTCCGGCCCGCGCTGCGCCATATGTTTGATACGGAAAAGCGCAACACTCGTGAGCCGGAAGCCAAAGGGCATGAACAGCAGCACGACGAATGCGTGACTCAACTCATGCAGCATCACTCCCGGCGCGTTCATCCAGAACCAGATCAGCGCGCCGCGTTCTCCCAGCATCTTGTACCCTACCTCGTCCACGCGTTGTCGCAGCCGCTTGCGTGTCACCGACTATATCCTGTTCTTCTTGTGTGACTTCCCCCACCTTCACCTGCGGCGGGTACTTTCGTTCAAAGTAAACGCCCCACAAGCCGAAAATAACTATGCTTATCGATATCAAGTAAAGCACCCGGTCCAATCCGAACAGGTCGGCGATGGCTCCAATGAAAAGAATGACCGGAATCGAGCACAAGTTGTATAACATCAGCTGTAGAGCCAGCACGCGCCCCTTGATCCATTCGGGTGTCTTCTCCTGCATGGCAGTATTGGCCGGAATATTGATGAGATCAAGCGCGAACCCCGCAATCAACATCAGCAATGCAACCGTGGCCAGCAATAGTGGGTTCGTATTCCAACCGTGTGGCTGAAGTGCCCGTGCCAGAATGGTAACGAGTGGCAGGAGCAAGGTAGCAAAAGCGAGGATGCCGCTGCCGCTGAGGACGGCCCGCGTTTTGCCCAGGCGACGTATGATGCGCGGCATGAGGATTGACCCGGTGACAAGGCCGATCCCCGCCGGAGCGAAGATAAATGCCATCGCGTTTGGTGAAAGTAAAAGCAGGTGTGTGACGATGGGAGTCGCCAGTTCACCTATCACCAGCAGCAATACCCCCGCGAAGGAGAGCTGGACAACGGCGAGAAAGAGCTGCGAGTCGCGGCGCACGAAGCTCCACCCCTGGCGCATCTCGTTCCATATCTTGCCCACCATGCTCAGTGGCTGGGGTTCGGCTATCTTTCTTCTTTGCGAGAAACATTCAGCCGGGATGAGCCAGATAAGCCCGGCGCAGACGAGGTAGAGCAGCGCGATAATGGCATAGAGCATCTCTATTGGCTGAATAGTAATCGTAAGCACTTTGAATGCAGGGAGTAGACTCAGCACCAGAGGCGCGAAGAGAATGAAGCCCAGGGCCTGTGAAAGCATAAATGTGATCTGGAACAACGAGATGGCGGGCATCATTTCTTCCTCATTGACCAGCATTGGAATAGCCGATCCTTCCGCTGGTGCAAAGAATTGTCCAACAGTTGAAATCAGGAAGGTAAGCAGGTAGATGATGAGCAGTTGGTGATGATCAAGCAACAGGGAGACGACAAAGCCGAGGGTGGCGAGGGCGCGCAGGCAGTTACTCCCCCACAGCACGCGGCGTTTATTCATACGGTCCACAAAAACACCCGCGGGCGCGCCAAAGAGCACTGCCGGCAGGCTGAAGGCGATAATGGCAACGCCTATCAACGTCGTGGAACCGGTGATTTCCTCGATCAAGACGAGCAGTGCATAGTTCGAGGCATTCAGGATAGTCATGGAGAGCAGTTGTGCCAGCCACAGGAGCAGAAAATTCCTGTTTTTGAACAGGGTGCGAAACCCTCCCTGTGGATTGGCCATGTCCATAGAAATTATCTCCTCAGGTGCCAGAACTAATGGTAATTACGTTACCGGCAGCAATCAGGTTGGCGCGCTAGTATCAGTATCCATCGCCCGCGAGAGTACTTGCTTGGTGCGCCGCTCGACCTCGGCCCGTGGCAATAATACACGACGCCCGCATTTTTCGCAACGCAGCCCGATATCAGCCCCCAGTCGTACTACCAGCCAGTCATAATTTCCACACGGATGTGGTTTGCGCAGGCGCAACCGGTCTCCTAATTCAATTTGCATCGGCGTCATGTGCTCTTCTTCCCCCATTCCGTATCTCGGTCAACTCTTGCGCTTCTCCTACAAATGTCGATACAATCCATATTCTATAATATAGCGTTCAACCGCCTCCGGTGTCTGGTACTTGATGGGCCTGCCTTCTGCAACGCGCAGGCGCAAATCTGTTGCAGAGATATCCAGTTGTGGCGCCTGTACCATAATCAGGCGCTGCTTGATTCCAGGTAGACGGGCCTCTAGCGTATCGCGGTAGCCCGCTGTCTCCTCGTATCCCGGGCGCTGGACTGCCACCAGTGCTGTCAGTTGCTGCAGAATACCGGCGGGATCATACCACGCCAGTAAATCTTCCAGGCTATCTCCGCCAATAACAAAGTAGATGGCTGTCTGTGCGCCCCACTGCTGGCGTAACATCTGCAGCGTCTCCACCGTATACGATGGCCCTGGGCGCTCCAGGTCCACCAGCGAGATCGTGAAATGTGGATTCGAAGCAATCGCCAGCTCTAGCATGGCCAGGCGATGTTGCGCCTCCGTCACAATGCGTCCCGGTTTGTGCGGCGGATGCCCTGCTGGCACAAATACCATCTCGGCCAGGTGTAGTACTGTACGTACCTCCTCTGCAATGACGAGATGCCCAAAGTGAATCGGGTCAAAGGTGCCTCCTAACAGGCCAACGCGCCGCAGGCTCGCAAAAGAACTGGAACTTCCCAAGATTTGTTGCTCCTGTCGCTCATATATCCCCGGCTGCTTCCATGACCGTCAGGTCGGCATTGGGAAGAGCCGCGCGCAGAGCGTACAGCGCCTCCGTGACGACGGAATGTTGCCCGCGTGCAATCCAGAAGTGAACGGTAAGAGCAATATGCTTCTCACTCAAGCCACTCACTGAAATAGTTGGCTCCGGCTTCGCCAGGATAAGATCGATCTCCTTGAGGGCCTTGAGAATCTTCTTGGGTGTTTCTTCCCTGGCAAAATCCTCCTCGGGCAGCTTGACGATGATGGTAGCGCGCCGTTCGCCGTAGAAGGTGTTATTGATAACGATGCTGCCAAAGACAAGCGCATTAGGGATCGACACTTCTTCCCCGCTTACCAGGCGCAGCTTCGTAGCGCGTAATTGTACATCCTCTACTCTCCCGGTGCGGATGATCACATCTCCGATAGTAATCTGGTCTCCAATGTGAAAGGGACGTTCCATCAGGATGTAGAACCCCGCCACCAGGTCTTTCAGGACATCTTGAATCGCTACGGTCACGGCTACAGTCAGTAAGCCGACGGCAGCTACCGGGATGGTTATCGGTATAGCCCAGATAGCCAGCACCCAGAAGACAATAAAAGACAGTATAATGATGTAGAAAATACGCCTGACTAACGTACGAATATTAATATCTACACGATTCTCGCCCATGCCCCGGACCGCGAGCGCCACCAGCGTGCGCGCAATCCCCACACCCAGGGCGATGACGAGCACCGTTTGAATCAAGTTCCAGCTAATAGGTACGATATCCTGAACATGTATTTGAGCTTGAATTGCTGTCCACAGCAATCCAAACAGGTTACTGTCCAGGATGACGAAGACAACCGGGATAGACAAAATGAGCGGGACGAAAACGATGATCACGCCCAGCGTCTGTACCAGCCAGTTGTCAAGTACAGTTTTCTTCAAGCGTCGCACCAGCAGGCGCCGCAGGATCAGGCCGCTAGCCACCGCTATCAGCACCGTCAATACAGTCAAAACAATGCGATTTATATCCATAGAATACAGTCCATGAGTAGAATTTTCGTAGCAGCGCGATTTATCGCGCCTCCCCTCCCACAAGCGCAATAATGAAATGTAACACCCAAAACCGGGACTGTCATGCTGAGCGCAGCGAAGCATCTCTGTGCCCATCGAGCCAGACCCTTCGCTGCGCTCAGGGTGACACTACCTGGCCGATCTTGATCGTTAAAAATCTTCATTGCGCAGCTGCGCATGAGGTAGCCAGCTTATTTGTCAAAGTTCAACATCGCGCCTGCTCAACTTACTTTCGTCCGCATTATATCATACAGCCGCTGATAGTACTGCTGCGCTAGCCCGGATGCGCTAATCACCTCGCCTGCCTCCGCCAGTCCGCAGCTAGCGGCTAGCTGCCCCACCACCTCTGCTGCTGTGGCCCCACCTGCTCTGAGTGGTTCGAGTCCTGTGCTCTGTACTCGCTTTGCCAGGCGTTTGCCCGCTTCGTCGAGCATTAATGGGACATGGATAAAGTCGGGAATAGGAAACCCCAGCGCTTCATAGAGCAGGACCTGGCGCGGCGTAGAGTTTAGCAAATCAGTTCCACGCACAACCTGGTTGATATGCATGAGGGCATCATCGACGACAACGGCAAACTGGTAGGCAAAGATGCCGTCCGAACGGCATACGATGAAATCTCCTACCGCTTGTTGTACATGTTGCTCCGTGTAGCCTGCTCCCAGGTCAGTAAAAGTGACGACGCGCTCCTCGTCGACGCGAAAACGCCAGCACGGACGGCGGCCCCTGGCTTCGTGCTGCTTGCGCTGGGTCATCGTTAAGTGACGACACGTTCCCGGGTAGCGTGGCCCTTCATCCCCTTGTTGTGGAGCGCTTGCTACACGTGCCACCTCCGCGCGTGTGCAATAGCAGGGATAGATCAGGTCGGCATTACGCAAGCGTTGCAGGTAATCCTGGTAGATCTCCAGCCGTTCGCTCTGTGTATAGGGCGCATATGGCCCGCCTGCATCCGGCCCCTCGTCCCAGTCCAATCCGAGCCAGCGCAGGTCGCTGAGCATACGCTGGGTAGCTCCCGGGCGCACGCGTGGGCGGTCCAGGTCCTCGACACGCAGTACGAAACTGCCCCCGGCGCAGCGAGCATAGAGCCACGCAAGCAGGGCTGTGCGCAGGTTGCCCAGGTGCAAGTCACCCGATGGGCTGGGAGCATAGCGGCCGCGCACTACATCAGGCATTGCTCCGACCATGGACACCCCTCTCTGTCCTGTCCTCGCAGCACCGGCCACACGTTAAACTCGCCCATAAGATCTACCAGCACGCACAGGGGCAGCCCGACGACATTCAGATAGCAACCATCGATGCGTGCTGTGGGCTGAAATCCCGGATGCTGGATACCATACGCGCCTGCTTTGTCCAGCGGGTCGCCGCTGGCAATATAGGACGCGATCTCCTCGTTGCTGTAACGTCGCATCAACACAGGAGTAATGCAGCTTGCGCTGCGCATCTGGCGTTTGCCGTCTATAAAGTAGCTGACGGCCACGCCCGTCACGACGTGATGCCAGCGCCCGCGCAGGCGCAGCAGCAGCTTCCGGGCGTATTCCTCGTCCCGGGGCTTGCCAAGTGATACATCGTCGAGCAGAACGGTAGTGTCTGCTGCAATCACCATGCGGTCGGCGGCCTCAGGTAAATTGAGTACGGAGGCCAGTTTATGTTTTGCCAGCCATGGCGCCAGGCCTTCGCCTGGCCCCCGGTAGCGTCCCGCTGCCGTGTCCTCATCGGCGGGCGAGATGCAGAATGTAAAAGGAAGACCGAGCATGGCAATAATCTGTCGTCGCCTGGGCGAGGCAGAGGCCAGTAACAAAGATGTTGTCATGACGTAATCCGCTCCAGGACCGCTATGCATTCAATATGCACCGTTTGCGGAAACATGTCGAGTGGCTGCACAGAGCATAAGCGGTAAGTAGGATGTAGGTGGCAGAGCACATTGAGATCGCGTGCCAGCGTCTCTGGGTCGCACGAGACATAAACCAGCCGTGCTACCGGTTGCTGTACGAGTGCGTCGAGGACCGCCTGCTGGCAGCCTGCGCGTGGCGGGTCGAGCACCAGCCCATCGAGCTGTGCAGCCACACCTGGCAGCAAATCCTCCGTCTTCCCCTGCAGTAGCTCCACATTGCTGGTATTGCGCAGGTTCCACCTCGCATCCTTGATGGCGCTGGCCGACTCCTCAATCGCAATCACCTTCCCCACATGCTTTGCCAATAGCAACGCAAACGTCCCCACGCCACAATACGCATCCGCGTACGTTCGCCTAAATGTAGGGGCGAGGACGTGCTCGATCAATCGGCACTCTACAGCCCTCGCCCTGTCATCGGTCGCGCGGCCCTCGTTCGCGCCGCTCTCGGTCGCCCTGTCAGGGGTGGGCCTGTCAATATCCACCGCCTCTTTCAACAGCCCCTCCAGCACCATCCGCGCCATCTTCTCTGCCTGTGCAGTATTGGTCTGAAAGAACGAACTCGGCCGGATACGGAACGTTTCTCCCGCCAGCACTTCCTCCATCGTCTCGCTATGTATTGCGAGGCCGACCCCGGTGAGTTGCTCGACGATTTCGGGGGCTGGATATGGCTGCATGAGCACATGGCCGCTGGCAGCGCCACAGCGGATCAGCACCTGTGGTCGTGTATTGGACACCTGGCTGAGCATGCTCATAACGCGGTTGATCTGCTCGTGGGCGATGGGGCAGGATGTCAGTGGCAGCACGCGATGCGTTCCCCTGGCAGTCAGGCCCAGTTGTCCGCCGCGATTCACCGAAAAACGCATATGGTTGCGATAGTGCCACGGGTCGTCACATGGCACGGTTTCCAGTAGCGGGGGGTCGTCGAATCCTCCAGTGTCGCGCAGCAATTGCCGCACGATGGAACGCTTCCACTCCAGTTGTGCCGCGTATTGCATATGCTGGAGCTGGCAGCCCCCGCACGTGCCGAAGACCGGGCAGGGCGCCGCAGTGCGCAGCGGGGAAGCTTGATGCATCTCGGTAATCTCCACGCGAGGTAGGCGGGGCTTCCAGCGACGCCTGTGTCGCTTCCCCTTTGGTGGTACTGGCGCCGCCTCCACAACGATAGTTACCTGCTCTCCTGGTAGCCCGGCGGGAACATGCAGTGTGCGAACCGCCTGCTCACCTGTCTCGTTCTCTTCGCTGATCTCTGCCAGTGTATCGCCTTCGCGCGTCATCTCACCCAGCGTGACGGTGTGATAGCTAATCAGGCGCTCTTGCTGCATCATCGCTTCTTGTGCTTATCCATTACTTGCCGCACCGTCTTCACCATCTCCAGGTCGGGATTGATGCGCTCCGCCTCTTCTAATAACACCTGTGCGCGTCGATTTTCACCGCTGTCCAGCAGGAACGCCGCGAGTATAGCTCGCAAATGTGCCGATTGAGGATGGACGCGCAGCCCTTGTTCCAGCGTCTCTCGCGCTTCTGCCGAACGCCGCAGCGCCATGTAAACCGCCGCCAGTTCCGCGTACGCGCGCAGGTCATTATTAGTTTCGATAGCGCGCTTCAGACTGTCCACCGCCTCGTCATAACGCTCCAGCGCGTACTGAATATGCCCGATGTTGTACCAGATGGCCGGGTAATTCGGACTGATCTCCGCTGCCCGTAAGAAATGCCTTAACCCCTCGTCCTGCTGGTTGCGATACATGGCAATATTGCCCAGGCCCGCTTCTATCACCGTCGCCTCGGCCGGCGGTGGGTCTAGTTTCTCGGCCTCGTGCAGGAGCTTCTCCGCCTCCTCGACCTCTTCTTCCTCACCGTTTTGAATCAACATCTCCGCCAGCAGCGCATATCCCAGGGGAGCATTATCGACGGCAATGGAGTCACGCATTGCCTGCTGCGCGAGTTTGTAGAATTGCTCGCTGCGCTCACTCCGGTTGCCTTCGTCATACATATCTTTGAGGCTTGCGAGCAACACACCGAGCTGCCTCAGCGTATCGCCCCGTCTCTCAGGAAAGCGTTGTGCCATGCGATCCAGGTAGACAGTCGCTCGCTCGATGGCTCTTCCCGCCTGGGCCTGGTCAGCGGCCTCGGCATAGAGCGAGCGATCAAGGGGAAGCTTCACCAGCAGCGCGTCGCTGTAGTGCATGGCCTGCGTCACGAGCCGGAGCACTTCCCGGATGTAATCCTGCGCATCAGCATCGCGGGGTTGGCGTTCCCTGACAATCTCATCCACCCGGTCGTGAAGCACCTTCGACTGCTTCTGTAACTCATCGATGGGCAGACCCTGTAAATTGGCCCCCTCGTCCGTCATGCTTTGGATGCGCCATTCTCCGTTTTCTTGCGCAAGGGTATAACTGGTCCAGAACCAGTGCCGCCCGGTATGCTTATTCACGGTGGTCCCCATCGCCATCTCTCTCAGCGTACCGCTCAAAGGCGTGTTTTGCAATTCGAGCGACCAGCCAATTTCGACCTCTTTGCGCGAAGAGGCATGGCTGCCAAAGATCGGTGCCGGCACCCAGAGCGTACTTTTCGGCTGTTCGCGTTCGTGGATAAAGCTGATCGAGAAATCGCCGGGATCGGCCTCTTTGGTCCAGGCGCGGCGGCGTTCAATCCACTCATCCCTCGTCAGCCCTTCGCGCAGACTGCTCCCGTTGGCGAGCAAATCGTATGCAAGGCCAAAATCACCCAGCGACCAGCCGCCGACAAAATTGGCCACCACCTCTTCAGCGTTCAGGTCAGGGCTGATGAACGTGCGCCCGCGGTCTTCACCCACGTCGGCAGCCTGCCAGAGCAGTTGGTTGATGATGGGCAAATTATGGCGGTAGTCCTTGTGCGGAGTAGTGCCGCGCCACTTGTTGACCGAGAGCGCCTCCTCAATCAGGCGACGCCCCTCTGCCAGTGTGCTGTCGGTTGATTTAACATCTGTTTTTGCAGCCATCTCGGCCATTTCGCTTTCGATGCGGCGCTTCGTACCGGTCCTGGTGAAGAAATCCTTCACTCCCTCCTCCCAGAAATCCAGCAGGAAGACGAGGGCGCGAGCCTCGTTATAATCCACGCCCTGTTCCCATAACAGGACCAGCTGCATCTCGCCCTGCTCGCGCATCTCGGTAGCAACCCCTTTCCAGAAACGCGGTGGGCTGCTGGTCATCTGTATAGCGAATCTATCGGTCGTTGGCGGGCTCCAACCCGGATATACCCTGACTTCTTCAAGGCGTATCAGCGCACGACGCGCCTCCTTGCGGATGTTTTTGTTGGGGCTAAGTTCGTGTAGGGCGTTTAAAACGTCGGCAGCGTCTGTATCAAATTCTTTTGACAAGAGTTTCAGTAGAGCCATCTGCGCGGCCTCGGGCATGTCGATGATTGCGGCCAGCGCTGCTGCTGCCTGTTCCCGGCTGCCGCTCACGTGCAGGTCACCGGCAATATCGTGGTATTGCTCAAGCAGGTGTTCGGCCTGAGCTTCATCCTCTTGTGAAACGGGCAGGTGTGAATGTACTTCCTTCTTGCGACTCATCTCTATTTCTCTTCCTGGCAAGGACGATGATCTTTGCCTTGCATGTTCTTTCGATTGTATCACGAAGAGAGCCAAGAGTCGAGTACGTCTACCCGCCTTGCACTGCGGGCTCGTCTTCCTCCTGACTCAACCACGCGCTATGCGGAAAGAGCCATGACCACGCAGAGGCGAACCGGCCAGAAGAGATCACACCGCGGCAGAGCGACACGATTTGCATGGCGGCACGCGCGCCTATTGAAGCAGGTATACCCTGTTTCCGCATCGCCCGCTCGCCGCTGCCAAAGATAAACGGTACTGTACGCCGCCGAGCGCCATAGCTGCCGGGCAGCGGCCTCACAGCCATCAGCAAGAAGATTGGGAAAATCGCGCAGTAGAAGTAGGATGGTAAACTGCGCCAGGCGAAGATCAATGGAAGAACGGCCAGCAGCATCGCGGCCTCGGGATGTTTGCGACATAGGCGCCAGTAGTAGGCCAGGGCCAGTATCAGAGCGCCTCCTTCAAGGACATTGTATACCCAACCGGGGAAGTAGGGTAATACATGGGTAATACTCAGTTCAATCAGGCCGATACCCAGTGGGAACATGGGATCTACCACTGGTGCGAACACTCCAGCCAGCCAGGCCTGCGGGTCCCATAGAATAAAGGGCAGGTTAAAGGCTAACCCGATAGTCCCCGCAATCGCGAGGCGGCGTGCCGCCTCTTCCAGACTATATTGACGCCACGTCATGATGAAATAAAACGGAACGAAGTACCACGCAATTTGCTTGCTTGCAACTGCCAGACCCAGGAATAAGGCCGACCTCCAGCGATAATCGCGCAGCAGCCAGGCAATAACGATGAGCAGGGTATAAAATACGTCCAGGTTGCCGCTCATGGTTGAACTCCACATTGGCACGTTTGCCATGGCGAGCAGTAAAACCCAGGGGCGCAGCTCTGGCCGCACGACCTTCCAGGCGATTGCCACCAGCAAGGCGTAACACGCCAGGTAAAAAGGTAAGACGTTGTAGGACTTGAGCCATACAAATGGCACCAGTGTCAGGAAGGATAGCGCGGGATAACTGACCTTGGACTCAAACTCCGATCCATCGCCATTTTTGAGATCAGTATCCATCACTGTCTGAAACTCTACTGGCGTTGGATACTCTAAGCGATTGGCGAATTCTCCCACTCGCAGCGGCGTTGTCCAGTTCGGCTGGATGCCAAAGCGCCGCGCTATATCCAGCATGTTGGAGTCGGTGTATGGGTTGCGACCTTGTAACAGCAGCGCCGCTGCATTTGTATCCAGCGATGTACCGTCGTTGGTAAATTGTGGAGGCAGGAAGCTCTCGACGACGGTATAGATGCACAAATAGCTGCCCACCAGGGCAAGTATCAGCATGAGCTTCAGCGTGATACGCTGCCAGCGACGTGGAGACTGGTGCGCTTGCTGCGTCTGCTGCTTGAGCGTCATAGGGCGAAAAGTCATCCACACGGCGGCAAAGCTCATCGCCAGCAAAGCAAACGAAAGAAAGCGCACAAGCGCGTACAGCACATAGCTAAAAGCTTTGATTGGCTGTGGATCGTACATGACCTCGCTCACTGACATCAAAAATAAAGCAAGCCCAAGCCATGTCGCCCTCCGCTGCAGCTCAACAACCTGGCCGTTGTCCGGCGACGTGTCCTCGGTAAAGAAGTGATGCATAGCAAAGAAATCACGCACCCGTGCGAATCTGTTCCTGGTCTGGGATTCCTCTGGTTGAGTCGTCTGTGCAAGTGCAGATTGCTGCTCCATACGTTTGTGCTTATTTCCTTCCACTCATGTTGGGATGAACCTCGCGTCTGCTCATCCTGATGTATCTGCAGATGGTCGAGCAGGATGTGGTCTCGTAATGAAACACCTTTGCTTGTAACTCTCCATCACAATGCCGAGTCGAAGAGAGCTTCCCCCACAGCAAATAAGGGGTATTCTCGGCCTCAGTCATAGAACGAAGGGGGGGATAATTGCGTCACAATTTGAAGAATGGTACAGGCTCAGGCACGTTCATGCTCAGCCTTTATAATCACCGGGCGGGCATTCACAGGCGCAGGCGCAGGTAGAGTTCGCGATGCTGGAGTTCAAAGCCAAGCGTTTCATAGAGCTTAATGGCGGGTGCGTTTCCCTCCCATACATGCAGATCGAGCGCGTTTAATCCTAGTTCCGTACGAGCATACGTGATGATATGCTCCATCAGGCTCCGTGCCAGCCCGTGCTTGCGATAATCTGGGTGAACAACCACCCGTTTGACATAGCCGATAGCGTTGGTATATTCAGTAGGGGGTACCATCAGTTCAGCTTTCGCTGCGGCCTTACCTGCAATCTCTGTGAGGAAGATCAGTGTTCGCCCGTGTGTGGAAGGATCGACCGAGCCAAAATATTCCTGTATCTCCTGGCGCAGGTTGCGGGTGGGTGAAGTGCTGAAGCTATCCAGTTCTTCAATCGTTGCTATATCTGCCCCGGTTGCCAGGCGTATCAGCAGCGACTCTGCTGGCAAATCATCAATCATAGGGCTCGTCCTGGCGCGCTGCCGGCATCTTTTTCCGTGGTAGTCGCAAGATCAGGACAAACGCGTAGACAGAACAGCCCAGGATCAGGAAGGCATACACCTTGCTCTCGGCGTCACCCGGCGCGAGCAGCATTGCCAGCCCCCACCACAAACAGCCAACAGCCACCACAAATAGCAGTATAGTACTCATCAGCTTTTTATTCATAAATATGGGTCCTCAAAGCTCTTACAACCGATTCTGGCTTACCTTACTCTGCCCCAATTATAGCATAAACTCCCATGCTCAATCACCCCATCATCTTTTTTGCCATCTCCACCCCGTGTTCCAACGCCAGGTGGACGCGCCCGCCCACAAAAGCATCCCCGCAGAATGCCAGCCTGTTCGGCAGCGCGGCACCATTCACCTCATCCCCACTGGCCTTCTCCACCGGCAGCGCGTAACGCCAGCGCTGCACATCCCGGAATACAGGCTGCCCCAACTGCTCGTCGAGCAATTTCACAACGCGCTCCGCCGCATCCTCAACCAGCTGCTCATCAGGCGTATTCCACTGCTCCTGGCTGTACTGCGGCGCCATCTGCGCAATCAACAGTCCCGCACCGCCGGGAACACGTTCGGCAGCCTTCTCGTGCTCCCATGCCAGCCACGAGATCGCGTGTGCCTTGTCCGTATTGACCAGAGCGTAATAGGGTCGTATCCTGGGCCTCTGCCTGTAGCCAAGCGCTACAGAAATCAACGGGTTGTAACGTGCCTCGCGCAGGCCAGCACAGGTAACATCCCGCAGCTCGTCTGCCATCTCACTGGCCTGCACCAGCGCAGCCGCCTCCCCTGCTGGAATAGCAACCAGCAGTTGCTCGAAATCTCCCAGGAAATAACCCTGCATTGCGAAAAGGCTCCAGCCGGTGGCTGCCTGTTTCACGCGCACAACGCCCGCGTCCAGGCGAACATTCAGCCCTTCCGCTATGCGTCGTGCCAGTGCTATCAGGCCGCTGCGGTAATTCCACTTAGGGTCAGCATTTTGTAACGGGTCACCTTCCTGAATGCGTCCCTGGCTGTCAAAGACCCACACAGGCTTACTGATATCGATGAGATCGTCTACACGGAAGCGCCCCGTAATCCAGGCATCGCTCATGGCACCGCCACCCTTGATATACTGCGCGCCTGAATCATAAATGAAGCCATCGCGCCTCCTCGTGGTCGCTCTCCCCCCTACCTCTCCGCTCTTCTCAAAAATCGTTACCGCGTGTCTTGCATCACGCAGTGTATGCGCAGCCGCCAGCCCACTGATACCAGCACCTACAATTGCTATAGATGTCATCTAGTAGCTACTCCCGCACTTCCCGCGTCCAGTTCTCTTTCCACAGGTACGAGCGCGCCAGCAGTTCCTCCGCGCTTTTCATGGAAGACTCGGTAGCATTGCCGCCCATAATCTGCGCCAGCTCGCGCACGCGCTGCTCCGGGCGCAGCTCGTGTACCAGTGTGATTGTGCGATCCTCGTGAATTTGCTTATTCACATTGTAATGCGTATCAGCAAACGCAGCGATCTGCGGCAGGTGCGTCACGCAGATCACCTGGTGATTGAGCGTCAGCATCCACAGCTTCTCGCCCACAATCTGCCCACTGCGCCCGCTGATGCCGGCGTCGATCTCGTCGAAAATCAATGTGGGTGTAGCATCGGCTGCCGAGAGGATAGATTTAAGCGCCAGCATCAAGCGTGACGTCTCGCCGCCGGAGGCAATCTTGGACAGGGGCTTAAATGGCTCACCGGGATTGGGAGCAATGAGGAATTCCACCTGGTCTATGCCCGTCAGATCGCACGCGTAGTATTGTTCTGGCTGGCCATCGATGCTCGCGGGAACGCCATTCTCATCGAGTGCCTGCTCGATTTGAACGGAGAAGCGCGCTCTCCTCATATTGAGTTCGTCCAATTGCGCTTCCATTTCAGCGGACAGCTTCAATGCTGCCGCCCGCCGCCGCGCAGAAATTTCTTGCGCAATCTGACCGATCTCGAGCCGGAACTGCCCATCTTGTTTCTGCAGATCAGCGATCAATTCATCCCGGTGAGCAATGCCATCGAGTTCCTTCTGATCTTCAGCCGCTCGCTGGAGAATCTCCTCGATCGTGGCGCCGTACTTGCGCTTCAGCCGGGAGATCAAATCCAGGCGCTCTTCTATCCCGGCAAGCCGCTGCGGATCATCCTCGATCTCGCTCTCATAGCTGCTGATACTGGCGGCCACGTCTTCCAGGCGATACACCGCCTCTGCCAGGCTGGATTCATACTCTTTCAGATCCTTGTCCATGCGCGCCAGCTCGCCCATGCTTTTCTGGGCCGTGCGCAGCTGGTCGAGTGCCGGCCGGAAATCGTCGACCCCTGACTCGCCGCCCTTAATCGATCCATAGACAAAAGCGCATAATTCGCGCAGCCGCTCCGCGTTGCTGAGCACCTTGCGTGACTGCTCCAATTCCTCCACCTCGCCGGGCTGCAGTTCCGCCTTCTCGATCTCTTCGATCTCGTATTGCAGGAACTCGGCACGGCGTGCCTGCTCCCGTTCATTCTGCTGCAAGCTCTGCAGCGTCTTACGCGCATTGCGCCACTCCGCCACCTTCGTGCCGAGTTGCTCGCGCAGGGAGAGCAGTTCAGCATAGCGATCGAGGAAATTGACATGCTGCTCCGGTCGCAGCAGGCTGAGATGCTCGCTCTGGCCGTGAATGTCGACCAGCCAGCTTGCCACCTGGTGCAGCGTTTGCTGCGTTACCGTGCGCCCATTGATACGCGCCACCGTGCGACCCGAGCGGAAAATATCGCGCGTCAGGATCAGGTGCCCATTCTCTGGCTCGATGTCGAACTCGTGCAGCAGCGTCGCAAGCGCCACACCCGCGTCCGCACTATTCGCATCAACTTGCCGGCGTCCGGAGCTTTGCGTCTCGGCATTGTCGAACGCCTCAAACATCGTTCTGGCCCCGTTGTTCGCCGCTTCTGCGTCCGTTGCTCCTACGGCAGTGGTCTCAAGTATAAGCCATTCACCGGTTACAGGCGGCAGCTTCTCAATCGAGAAGACCCCTTCCACGGTTGCGCGTTCGCAGCCCGCGCGCACAATTTCTGCGCCGATTTTACCGCCGAGCAGTGTGTTGACGGCGTCGATAATGATCGACTTGCCCGCGCCCGTCTCACCCGTGAACACGTTGAACAGGCGGTGCAATCGCAAGTGGAGGGCATCGATGATAGCGAAATCTTTGATACTTAGTTCGAGTAACATAATTGCTATTGGCTGGTTGACGAAGCATCGTCACTTTTCAATTTCGCGTTGATAATCTGGTAAAAATACGTCGGCGGCCTGCGCCTGAGAAACTGGGTTACACGTGGACTCTTCTTAACCGTAATCACCGCGCCGTTTTGAATCTCGCGGTTCATCTGCCCATCGGCAGAAAAAACACCATTCTGCGATCCCGTAAAAATCTGAAGTTTCACTATAGCATCTGGCTGCAGGATCAACGAACGGTCGGAAGCCAGGTGCGGCGCGATCGGTGTCAGCACGCTGCTCTGCACGTGTGGATGCAGCAGCGGCCCGCCTACCGCCATATTGTAAGCAGTCGAGCCGGTAGCAGTCGAAAGAATAATGCCATCGGCGTGGGAGGTACTATAGTAATAATCATCAACCCAGATGCGCACCTGTACCACGCGCGGCCACATCCCGCGTGCAATCACAATATCATTCAGTGCCAGGAACTCTTCAGCATGCCCATCCTGGTGCAATTCAGCCTGCAGCATCGCGCGTTTATCGATCCACACGGACGCATCCTTTTCGAGATAGTAAGGAAGTTGGGATGCCAGTTCGTGAGGCTCAAGCTCCGTCAGAAAGCCCACCCGTCCAAAATTGACCCCCAGTATGGGCACATCAGCGGCCGCGCAAATGCGTGACGCGTGTAAAATCGTACCATCGCCCCCTAGCACAATCACCAGGTCATATCCCTTGAGCGAAGTCGTCAGCTCCCTTTGACTGATAACCGCTTCAGGCTCTTCACCCTCATTGCGGATGTCGATACTGAGCACCTCGTATCCACGCTGCCGTAACATAGATACGAGCCGGGCAGCGTCCTCCGAGGTGCCCTGTTTGCGGCCCTGATAAAGTATCGCGATTGCCTTCAACGGGATGTGGCAAGGAGTCCCCTGCTTTCAAGCATGGGGAGGAATGGCCACGTGCAGAACACTCCATCCTTGCCCCTCCTTTCTTCTCTTGACCGTTTTGTCCATATGTGCTATCCTGTGCCTGTAGGCTGAGGCACTCTGGTTCGCCAGAGAGAGACGGTTCGCCTGCGGGTTCCTTCACAACTGAACGTAGGGCGTTCTGAGCGAGAACCCACGCTCAGGTAAAACGTTCGTGGTCGAACAACGCTGCTTCTCCGGCATGCCTGGGGAAGCACGGGCTGATTGTCATGCAGCCCTGATGTGTCGGTCGATGAAACCAAAGCGGAAAGGTCTCCTTTCTGAATTGCGGTCGAGGCTAGACACAAGCCCCTGCATTCATGTATGGGGTTCATGACCTACAAACTCCGAATCAGCACTCCAAGGCGAACACGGATTATTGTCTCTGCCACCGCCCTTTAGCCACTGTAATGGTACGATATGGGGGGTAGCTTGTCAACCTTAGTAGGCGAAAAATCCGTACCTGCCCGCACTCTCCCTGACAGTTTTGGGTTGGTCCCACGCCTGGCACCCGCAAGGGCCCATCCACCCTCAACCTCACCCCGTGCCACTACATTTTGTACACCCCTGCTCCCACGCCCGTCGGGCAGAGAGGGCTTTCTTATCGCGTCCGCTCGCGCAGCCACTCTTCCGCCCACCACAAGGCCTCTTCCTTCGAACGCACCATCCCCTCCGCCTGCGCCTCGGCAATCTGATCGAGCAACTGCCCAACCTGAGGCCCGCGCCCCAGCTTCAAACGCCGCATCAACTCCTCAGCGCTAACCAGGCGCGGTGGCAAAATACTTGCTCGTTCCCGAATATAGCGCACCAGCAACAAACGCACCACAGCCACGTGCTGCTCCCACGCATCCGTGAGCGGCTGTGGCCCCAGCGTAGCCAGGTGATCCGCCAGCGAGAACAGCGCTACCGCGATGCCTGCTGGCCCCAGGTCCACAAAAAAACGGCGAATTGCGCGCGGCGTCACAACATCGGCCTGCGCCAGTTGTCCTGGACGCATATGGTGTGCCGTCACCAGCTCCACCAGGCGACGATCCTGCGTACTCACACCCAGCCGCCTCATCACCTGCTGCGCCAGCGGCACCCCCGCCTGCTGGTGATGATAAAAATGTACGCCGCCATCCTTATCCACTATATACGTCACAGGCTTCCCAACATCGTGCAATAGCGCTGCCAGCTTCATCCGCGGCGCCGTCAGATCCCCAAGCCGGAAAACCCCCTGCTCCTGCGCCTCCTGCAGCAACTCTCGTATGTCCGCCAGGTCTATCGACACCTGCCCCACATGCCTCTCGACCTCATAATCACCTGCATCGTCTCGCCCTTCTTTTAACATCCTCGCCAAGCGCTCCAGCGCCCCAACCGACTCCACAGAATGCTCCAGCACATCCCAAAAATGCGGACCTGGCTGGCGCATCCCGCGTGCTGCAACGAACTCTGGCATCAACACGGTCAACAACCCCAGCTCGTCCATATAGCGCAACCACTCGCCCGCCCCATCCGGCTTCAGAATAGCATACAACTCATCATGTACCCGTTGAGCGGCCGCCCGCGCCAGCAGCGCCGCGTCCCGCCTCATCAAGCCTTCCGTCCACCCATCCACGTGCAGCCCATAGCGCATCCTCAATCTTACTGCGCGCAGCAGCCGCAGCGGATCGTCCCGGAATACACCACCATCCACGGCCCTCAAACAACGCGCCTTAACATCCGCGGCCGCATGCAGCGGATCGATTACATGTAAGGGCATTAGCTGCGCCCCATCATTCCGCATCTCAAAATACCGCACTGCCTCATCCAGAGGCGCTGCCATCCCATTCACCGTAAAATCGCGCAGGCGCAAATCCTCTTCGAGCGAACTTCCCTTAAACGGCGCAACATCAAATACTATCTCCTGCTCCTCACCCTTCACCACCACCCGGCTGGCCTTGTCATGCAAATGAGCATAATGCCCCCCCAGCCTATCAGCCAGTCCCCGTGCCAGTCCGGGCGCAGCACCATCGGTCACAATATCCCAATCGACGCACGCCTCCCCGAGCAAAATATCGCGTACGGACCCCCCAACCAGGTAGGCCTCTCGCTGGCGCTCACTGAAGTATTGACTTGTCGCTCTCAAAAGTTCCAGGGTCCGGGTATCCAAATGTTATCCACCGTACTATGTGCTTTTAGTTCATTGTATACCCACGTCCTGGGGTTGTCTATGGAGGAAGATCTGAGGCTCATATCCCGCCTATTAGATTGCCCTTCCTTGCAGGAGAATACAAAGGACTGGTGCTGGCGCACGGTTCGAAAGCTTGCAGATACCTTGCATGATGCAATGTAATTTTTAGGCTGCTGAGGTTAAACATGATGGGACACTTGGGACACTTGTGACATTGGGACAGACATTTCGGCATTCCAAAGGTGCGATCACAGGGAGTGGGATTTCCAGTTGGGACAGTTGTGACACTTGAGACAGGGGTCCACAGCCGGTGATACATTTTACGACAGGTCACATGGTGGTGGGGGAGACGATCACCATAGATCACCTATTATCAGTATACCAGGGTGGTGCAAATACTGTGTGAGATGATAGCAGGGAAAAGCTTTTTTGCGCGGGAGCCTGGCAGCCGCAAGGGCTGCCACTACACTCGCTCAAGCGACATTACGACTGCCAGACACCTCAGGCAGCTTCTCCACTTCATTTATTTCCAACAGTGGCAAGCCATCTGCGCCAGGCAAGTGTTTGTTGTGCCTGGACATGTAATCCCGCTTGGATGAAGAGCGTTCGCAGTTGAGCGGGACTATGAAAGCGCTTCAGACGAACAACTCGCACTAACCAGTCTGGGAAGGAGGCATCAACAAGGATAAAGTATCCTCCAGGACGGAGCACGCGTGCTATCTCGCGTATGCCTGCTGCCTGGTCCTGCCAGTGGTGGAAAGAGGTGGTGGAGAGAGCCAGGTCAACCGAGGCGTCCTGGAGCGGCAATGCTTCCGCCATGCCTGTAGAGAATGTGGCATTGGGAGTCAAGCGTTTTGCCATCTCGATCATGCCATTGGCCGGGTCTACGCCGATCAAGTGTGCCTCGGGCCAATAGGTAGTGGCTCGACGCAACAGTTTTCCTGTTCCACAGCCGACATCAAGGACGCTCACAGGCTGATGGACGATACCTGCTGCCAAGGCAAGCGTTGCTTGATGTGCCCGATCAAAAAAGGCTCGTTGCAGCCAGGAATTTTCATAGGTGCTTGCCCATTGATCGAAGCGCTCTATGTCTTTTTCGCGATGTTTTGTGGTCATACTTGTATCTCCTTTCCCAACTATCTACGTTTTGCACCATCCCACTGTTGTGGGCGATTTTCTGGACGAGGGATGCCTGGAAGGGGTCAAATCGGGCGCATTGAACACCTGTTAACCGAGCTGGGTGAAGCGCTTGACGGTACACTCGCCATCGACTAGAATGAGACTGCTGAGGCAAAGGAGTGCCTCAGCGCCGTGTTGACTCAAAGGAGATACTGATGACAGATGCTTCAGAGAACTATCTGCTGGCTGGTGGGCCACGCTTCGACGACCCGCTGCAAGGTCGGCTGGAACGCGTTCGCAAGCGCTTTGCAGCATTCGGTGGGTCAATCCAGGAGTATCTGACCTCGCTCTCGTGCGACGAGCAACTCCACTGCGGCCCCATCGAGTGGGTGAAGCTCGACCGGTGGCACAGCGGCCGCGTGGTGCTGACCGGCGACGCGGCACATGCCGGTCCGCCCACGATGGCCGAAGGAGGCTGCATGGCCATGGAGGATGCCTGCGTGCTGGCCGAAGTCCTGCGCTGTGCAGACACCGTGGAGAGTGCCCTGGACACCTACGTCGCCAGGCGTAGACAGCGAGCCGACTGGGTCCAGCAGCAAAGTCGTGCTGTGGTAGAGACGTTACTCCTACCACCCGCCATCCGCAATGCCGCTTTGCGCGAGCGGGGAGATCAGGGGATGCACGACCGCTTCGAACCGCTCGTCCCGGCGCCATAGCCCTTCGGGGACTGATTGTTCCAACAGGGAGGACAAGGGATGTGCTGGAAGCAGACCTACATCGGCAAAGTACCGATAAGATGCCGTTAAGGAATTGACTGAAATCAACAACCCACCAACTGCCTAATCCCATACATACTCAAAACAGATCAGTTTTAAATCTTCGCGTTTGACAGGGGTTTTGCTCTCAGGGCTATCAGCGCTTTTGCCAGCGCCGCCATTTCCAGGCGCATTTGTGCCAGCGCCTATGCTTTTTACCGCGGTCAGCAGTTCGTCGACCTGGGCATTGGATGTGAAGGCCTCGTAGGCTTTGCGTAGGGTTTTGACGTAGACGCCGGGCTGTGGCTCATTCAGGCGTTGAATAGCAGCAATGATTTCCTTGCGGTTAATGGCCGGGCTGTTTATGTAACTTCTCAAGGTCGTCGCTATTGTCTGCTGAATAGGATCAAGCAATTTGGGAGCTTCCTCCACTGCTACCTGTTCCACTGAGGATTGTACAATTGAGGAGATCACCTGCTCTTGCAGGGCGAAGATATCGACCTCGCCGTCCGCCGGCACAATACGCACCGTATCGGGCTGGCACTGGATCATATTGGTGATGATGTAGCGGTTGTCTTCTATGCGCCCGCCCCGCCAGTCGCTTGATACATCTATGTATCGCCAGTAGTGCTGCCGGTTTCCCTTACCCGTGCCCTGACGGCGCTTCTTCTCCTGGGCGGTGAAATAGAAGAACACTCCTCTGGCTCCCTGGCGCATTAGACCGCTATGGATACCATCCGGCAATTCCTCCAGCACCTGGCGCATACCGGCGTCGAGCAGGTTCTTCAGATTTTGCAGTAGGAATTCGCTGCTCACCAGCTCCACGAACTGCTCCTGCTCCTCCACCACCTTACCATCCTCTTCCTCAATGCGGCGCAGAGTGTTGAAGTTCTGCGGGTGCACGACTTCCCCCAGGACACTGGCATCTAACAACCCGCTGCGGTCGATCTCGGCAATCTTCTGTGACAGGCTCTCTACCAGGCCAAGCAATTTCTCCAGTCCATCGTCGGGGAACATGTTCAACACCCACAGAGTATCGAAGCTGGCGCCGATACGGTCGATGCGCCCGGCCCGCTGCACCATGCGTGTGGGGTTCCAATGCAGGTCATAGTTGATGAGTACGCCGCAGTCTTGCAGATTCTGCCCCTCTGAGAGCACGTCGGTCGAGATGAGGATAGCTATTTCTTTGTCGCTGCCAGCTAGCTCTGGTCGATTATTGGCTACAGGCGCAAAGTGCGCCACCAGGCTTGCCCGTTCCCGCGCATCGGCTCCACTGTCCATGCGCCGGATATGCGGCTCTCCTGCACCTGCGCGCCATTGGATGGCATCCGGGTCCTCGCTGCATAACTGTTTGTACAGGTAGCGGGCGGTATCCTTGTAGTACGTGAACAGGAGCACCTTCTGTCCCCGCAGGCCGCCCGCCAGCAGCTCCTTGAGTTGCTGCAGTTTCGCATCTCTGGCCGGAGTGATTGCAGCGATGTCATGCCAGACCTCTTGCAGGGCATGCACATCCCTGCGTACATCATTGTGCAGCCGTTTGAGATCATAGAGGGAGGCATCCAGCGTGGGCAGCGTTTCGATAAACTGGCGCGCCTCCGCATGAGCGTCCAGCTGGTCGGAGAGAGAACCGGGGGTCGCATCATCCTCCTCATCCTCACGCGCGAGGTAGCGCATCGCCTTCTGGAAACTGGCGCTATCCAGCACCTTGCCTTCCAGGATATAGCTTTCAAAGGTCTCCAGAAACTCCAACGCCCGGCGCACGCTGATGCGGAAGGCATCCACGCTGCTCTCAAAACGCTTGAGGTAGCGACTCTTGAAGATACCCACCAGGGCTTCTTCACGCCCCTCTTCGAACTGGTCGCGGGTCACGCCCTGCTTCTTATAGGTTTCCAGGCGATAAGGAGCCAGTTTCAAACCTTCGACGCGGTTCACCAGCTTGTCGTAAATGTTGCCGTAGGTGGCCTCCAGGTTGTAGCGGATCGTTTTCAGCTTGCGTTCAGGCCACTTGATGGGCTCGCCTTTGATGGTGGCGTTGGGGTAGGCCTCCTTGATAAAGGGACGTGTGCGCCGTATCACGACCTCTTCCAGTAAGTTGAAGAGGGCGATGCTGCTCTCCTGCTGCCGGTTGGCGCGACGCGCTGACAGGAAGTAGCGCTGCAGGTCACCGATGCCTGCCGCCGCAAAATAGCTGCGGTCGCCTCCGGTGAAGAGATTCACCTGGTTGTAGAGGTCAAAGACATTGTTGTTGATGGGAGTCGCAGTGAGCAGGATAAGCTTTTTGCGTTCGCCGCTGACTTTGCCCTGGCGATGGTTGGCAGCCAGGATGCGTTCCAGGCTTTCGTAGCGCTGGGCATTGCGGTTACGGAAGTTATGGCTTTCGTCTACAAGCAGGATATCGGTGTCCAGGACAGCGCTGCTATCGAATTCGTCGCGCCCCAGGCTTTCCTGGGTGACAATGCGCGCGGCGATCCCGGCGCTCAGCAGTTCGTCACGCCACATCTTCTGCAGGGATGCCGGGCAGATGACCAGTGCCTTGTAGCGCTGGTGATAGGCGTAGTCCTCCAGCAGTTTTTTGCCGATCCAGGTTTTGCCCAATCCTACGCTGTCTGCAATCATCACGCCATCATAACGCGCCAGTATCTTGCGCGCCTTTTTCACCGCGTCTTCCTGGAATTCGCTCAGTTCCACAGCCGAGCGAGTGCTGGCTGCCCCATCTTCAGCCGTATCGAGCTCGTCGCGGAAATACTCGAAGATGGCCTTCATGTAGACCTGGTAGGGAGTGTACTCCTTGCGTCCAAACTTGGAGGAGTCGAGCAGGTCGATCAAATCTCCCTTGAAGTCGCGGGCCGCTTCCCACTGTCGTTCGTACCACTCTGCCAGTTCATTGATCGCCAGTACCCCAGGCACATTGGCGGCTGTCACCCGCTCGTCTTCACTCACCTGTGCTAAAAGCTTGCGTTCGCTGCTCTCCAGCAATCCCTTGACCCGTTCTGGACTCACCTCTTCTGGCAAGAGATTAGCGCGGTGTGCCAGGTTGAGTTCCTTGTTCGACAGCAGGCCAGCGCGCGTGAAGTTGGAGGAGCCGACGATGGCGGCGACCGGGTTGAAACGCTCGAAACCGCCGCCGCTATAGAAGAGGTAGCACTTGGCATGCAGGAAGCCCTGCGTATAGAGGCGCACCTGGACATGCTCCTGGCGTAAGAAGGCGATTAAATCCTCGACCAGGCGCAGCGTGTGTTCATTGAAGCTCGCGCTCGCCAGGTCACGGATGAGCCCTTTGACCGGCTTTGCCCCAACCTCGCGCAATCCCAGGTCGAAGCCAGCCTCCGGCTCGTCACCCAATAGCAATCGGAAGTTGCCCAGTTCGTCCAGTCCATTGTGCAGCAGCTGCCAGCCGCCGACGTTGAAGTAGGCGGTGGCTATGTCGAGGGAATGGCCGTTGTGCTGTTGCAAAAGGGTGTTGAGCACGTCGGCCATTTTGTGCTGCTGGTTGTCGATGACGAAGGGGATGCTCATAGTTTAGCCTTGCTCATGTTGTTCTCATGCAGTTGTATGCTAGAGAAAGGTTGCAGATGTCTTGCATCTTATCATACTCGGCATGGGAACCAATCCAGAACCAGAGGAGGTAGTCCGGTTTGCGGATGGCAAGGGCGCGATAGTGAAGACTTATGCGTACTGAATACACGGGGCCATTGGGATTGACTTGCTTAAAAGATAAGCCTGGATGTGAGGGATTGGCTTGAAAGAGCCGATAGGCATCATTTGCCTGTCGTTGCACTGATTCTGGCAATTCTGCAAAGAGGGCTCGAAAGCGCCTGGTACGCTTCGACTTCATGAGAGAAAGCTCTCTCCAATGATCTCCTCTGTTTCCCCGGCTGTATCCTCCGCAAGTGCCTCGGCCACCAGGTCTCTAAGGACGCGTTCAGACCTGGGATCATGAAAGAGCGTTTGCCAGCGCTTTTCTGAAGCTATTTCCTGTCTTATAATCTCAACAATGTGTCTTTGCTCGTCCTCAGGAAGCTGTGCGACTTCGTGAAATGCTTCTTCCAGAGATTCTAAACATGGCTTCCTCTCACTCTCAGGATATGAGTATCTCTCTGTTCCCTTTCCTGAGCTTTTCA
>WNEZ01000793.1_pt1 | contig 25790 bp, 26 predicted proteins | sample 5400521 | NCBI WGS metagenome assembly WNEZ01 (sample SAMN13153339, study PRJNA577476) | soil metagenome | isolation source: 120 cm saprolite under Douglas fir tree site 2 hole 1 replicate 1 | place: USA:California | collected 2015-04-18
GTCCAATTCACCGGCCCGCGCTTCCAGCGCGTCTTCCGCTCCGAATCCGCCGCCTAACGCGCATCCTTCGCATTTGTAGGGGCCGCCTTCCAAGGCGGCCGTTGTTCCGTGTAGGGGCGCAACCCGTTGCGCCCCATCTCGGCAAGGTCACCGATCTTCTGCTGCGCTCGCTCTTCACGCGCTTCTACTGCCCCAAGTACGTAGCAATAAACCAGCTATTCCCCCACGCGTCCTTCACGCCCGCCGCGCGGTCCCCATAGGGCGCGTTGCGTGGCGTTTCAATCGAAGTCGCCCCCGCCCCCAGCGCCTGTGCGTACGCCGCATCCGTGTCCGGCACATACACATGCAAGTGGCACGGCATCGGTTGAAATTCCCCGTGTGCCTCGTCAATCTCCAGCGTCGCGTTCCCGATGCGGATGGTTGCATGCAGCACCAATCCGTCTGGCGACTTGTGCACGCCCATCGCCTCCGCTCCGAACGCCGCCTCCAGAAAGGGAATCATCTTTTGAGCATCGCGAAGGTGCAAATACGGTTGCACCGAGCGCAGCCCCTCCGGCCCCGGCGTCCATCCACGAGGCTTGGCGATGTACCAGTGATTCCCAAAGGGATCTTTGACGGCGCCCCAGCGGTCGCCTGAAGGATGGTCGTCGGTTGGCGCGTAGAAGGAAGTGGCGCCGGCTTGCAGCGTACGGGCGTAGGTGGCGTCAGGGTCATCCACATACAAATGAATCGCTCCGGGCGCAGTCGGATACTCCTCGTTTCCATCACTCACCTCGATCGCCCCGTTGCCGATGGCCACGTCCGCGTGCATGATCGAGCCGTCAGGCGCCGGCATGCGCATTCGCTCCACGCCCTCGAATGCATTCTTCAGGAACTCCATGAACTGCGCCGCGGGCCGCACAATGACGTACGGAGTGATCGACGTCAATCCTGGCCGCATGTAATGTACCGCTCTCGCTGGTGCCTCCCCCGTAGCTGTTTTTGACGTTGCTGTGCCTTCGCTCATGGATGCTCTCCTTTGCAAATCAGATTTTAATGCTGCTCGAAACTCTTGGCGCGGAAGCTCGCGCAATACTTCCGCCACGCGGCTTAGGTCCGCCAAGGCAGGGTCCGGCGCTTCCTCCGGTCGTGGCCGCAGCGACACCAGCATCGCCTGCACGACTTCATCAAGCTGCAGTGCGAGCGAGCGCTTAGCCATGGCCGCCCTCCATCTGCGCCCGCAGATTCTGCAATGCGCGCAATTGCAGTTGCTTCACAGCTCCTTCCGTCTTCCCTAGCCGCTGCGCAATCTCCCTGATGCTTCGCTGTTCCACAAATCGCTCGTACACCACTCGCTTTTGAACCTCGGGGAGCTGCCCAACCAGCCGGAACAACTGGGCGCGATGTTCGATGGCCCGCATCTTGGAGCCTTGCAGATCGAAAGGAACGGCGGGCTCTGGCGGATCGTCCGGGGCAGGGAGCTCTCGCGCCGCTCGTTTGGCGTGATCGACGATAGCGTTCGCTGCAATCCTCAGCAGCCACGCCGCAAATGGCACACCTCGCCACTCATAACTCGGCAGGTTGGCTAGCCCTTTATGGAACACCTCAGAGCTCAAATCCTCCGCAGTGGCTCGGTCTCGCACCCGGCTGGCAACGAACGCATACACGCGCTCGAAATGCAGTTCGTACAACACCTCAAACTCGGCCGGATCCGCCTGCGCCGCTTCCACAAGCACTCGCTCGTCGGCGCCTCGCGCTACCTGGCCGGGCACACCCTCATCCGCCCCTTTCGCCAAACGCTTCCGTGCCGGTCGTCGGGTGACCATCTTGGCTCTAACAATATAACTGCCACCAGCGAAAAAGGTTACGCTGGCCGTCTGGCGCAGATCACGAGATCTCCTCCAAATCTCCTGTTGATTGCCAAAAGGAATATGCTAGGCTCTCCCTTTCTCCTGTTGATCGTCTAAAGGAGCGTCCGCCATCTCCGGGTGCTAAGGGGTGTCTAAAGCCATGCCCGAATTTTTGCGCCTGTTCCTCCGCCGTCTCGCCGCACTCTTCCGCCGCCGCCGTCTCGAAGACGACCTGGACGCCGAGCTGCGTTCGCACCTGGAAATGGCCGTGGAACGGAACCTTCGCGAAGGCATGACTGCCGCCGACGCCCGCCGCGAGGCGCGTCGCAGCTTCGGCGGCGTTGAGCAAACCAAGGAAAATTACCGTGACCAGAGAGGACTACCTATGATCGAGACGACGCTGCAAGACCTCCGCTTCGGCTTCCGGATGCTGCGGCGCAGTCCGGGGTTTTCCGCGCTGGCAATTTTCTGTCTGACGTTGGGGATCGGTGCGAACGCTGCGGTGTTCAGCTGGATCGAAGGGATCTTATTCCGTCCCTACCCAGCCGTAACACACCAGGAGCGGCTGCTCGCCCTCGGCGGAACGGCGCGCGGGGAGGCTCGCGGAACGCCGATTTCGTGGCCAGATTTCCTCGACTTGCAGAGGAGTTGCACGCTGTTTGACGCATTTTTTGTAACGAAAATTATGGGAACGACGCTCAGCGTCGGTGACCGGGCCGAGGTCACGACAGGGAGCATCGTATCGGCGAACTATTTTGATGCCATTGGGGTCCATCCGATTCTCGGCCGGGGATTCGAGCCAGGGGAAGACACGGGGCGGAATGTACATCCGGTGACGGTAATCAGTTACCAACTGTGGCAAGGACGATTCAAGGGCGATCCGCAAATCGTCGGGAAGACGCAGCGGCTCAACGGTGTGCTGCACACCATTGTTGGCGTCATGCCCGAGGGTTTTTATGGGACGTTCGTGGGATGGGCGATGCAGTTCTGGGTGCCAGCGTCGATGGAGGAAACATTTGAAGGGGGCGGGTACAAACTAGAAGATCGCGACGCGCGCTGGATTGAAGCTTATGTGCGCCTCAAGCCCGGCGTGACTCTCTCGCAAGCGCAGCAGGAGATTTCGGCGGTGGCACGGCGATTGGAAACCGACTATCCGGCTACCAACCGCGGCCGCGGCATCAAGCTGTGGCCGCTATGGCAAACGCCCTTCAACAATGCGGGCACTCTCCTCCCCACGCTTGAAATCATGCTCGCCGTAGTTGTTTTCGTTCTGCTCATCGCTTGCGCAAATGTCGGCAATCTTCTGTTGGTCAGGTCCTTCGTACGGCGCCATGAGATGACGGTGCGCCTAGCGATCGGCGCTGGCCGCGGCCGGTTGTTGAAGCAGCTTTTCACGGAAGGCCTGATCCTCTCCGCTTTTGGCGCAGCCGGTGGACTGCTCGTTGCGCACTGGTGCCGTCACGCGCTCGTGCTGCTCTTCCCCGCACGGGGTGGCGTGGCGATGCACTTGCCTGGCGAAATCGATTGGCGCGTGCTGGCGCTGAGCGCCGGCGTCTGCCTTCTCGCGACGCTCCTGCTCGGGCTGGTTCCCGCGATGCAGGCCGGGAAGATCGATCTTGCAGGCGCGCTGAAATCTGATTCGGCGGGGGTCGTTGGGGGCGGTGGAAGAGCCTGGGTCCGCTCGGGCCTGGTGGTGGTCCAGGTTTCGCTGAGTTTCATTTTGCTGGTCGGGGCGGGGCTGCTGATGCAAAGCCTGCAGAAGATTCGCACCACCAGCCCGGGTTTTTCGACGCACGGAGTGCTGGACACGGTAGTCCCTTTGGTATCGGCGGGATACGATGCCCAGCGCGCCCAGACTTTCCAGGACGAACTCCTCAATCGCGTGAAGGCGCTTCCCGGCGTCGAGTCGGCGGCGTTCGCGCGAGCCACTCCACTGGGTTACGGCAGTTATTCTTCGACGCGGATTGCCATGGATGGCTATCAGCCGCCGCCCGAGGAGCAGCCCACTGTGGAGTACAACGAAGTGGGGCCGGACTACCTCGCGACGATGGGCATCCCCTTGATTTCCGGCCGCGAATTCACTCGTGCAGATGACGAAAAGGCTGCTCTCGTGGCCATCGTGAATGAAACTATGGCCGCCCGGTATTGGCGCGGCAGGAACCCGATCGGCGAGCGCGTTCAGGTCAAAGGACGATGGATGCAGGTAGTTGGTGTAGCGAAAGATTCCAAGTACGAAAACGTTCGCGAAGCTGCGAAACCCTTTTTCTATGTGCCTCGGCGCCAGAATTTCTCAATTGGCGGCGGCTTGTATCTCCGGACGCCGCTAAGCGCGGAGACGATGGCGACGGCGCTGGCCCGCGAGGTGCATGCGCTCGACGGTAATCTTGCCCTCTACGAGGTAATCTCGTTGCAAGAGCAGTTGGATCGTTCGACATCCCCGCAAATGGTGGCCGTAACTCTAGTTGGAGTTTTAGGCGGGTTGGCCCTCCTGCTCGCTGCCATCGGACTATACGGCGTAATGTCATACGCAGTCTCGCAGAGTACACGCGAATTGGGACTGCGCATGGCGCTTGGCGCGAACGCATCCAATCTCTTGCGCCTGGTCATATCGCGCGGCTTGGCGTTAACGGCAGGCGGAGTGTTGCTAGGCGGCGTGGTGGCATTGGCATTGACACGATTGCTTGGGAACCTCCTATACAAGGTAAGCCCGTACGACCCGCTGGCATTTGGGTCGGCATTGGCGGTGATGACGATGGCCGCACTGGCAGCATGTATCTTGCCCGCTTGGCGCGCCACGCGCACCGATCCAGCCCGCGCTCTGCGCGAGTGATTCCCCCGTCCGCTAACGCGCGCCTTGGCCATGCGTCTCATCGGATGGAACTATTCTTAGGTGACACAAACCATGAGAATTCCATTTTTCCAGGCCGCAGCGCTTGCGGTTTCCCTAGTCGTGTCGTTTGTTCCCGAAGTTGTTGCCATCCCGCAAGACCCGCCCACCGGGACTTCGAGCGCTGACGAAGAGTCAAAACTCCCCGGGACATGGCGCGGCGATTCTCTGTGCGTGGAGAAAGGCGGCGCTTGCCATGACGAGATCGCGGTCTACCGTATCGCGGCCATTCCTGGCAAGCGCGGCCATCTCATGGTCACTGGCGGAAAAGTTGTAGACGGAAGAGAAATCGTAATGGGAGCTGGCGAGTGGCGCTACGACACCACAAAGCACACGCTAACCGTTGAGCTTCCAAGAGGAGTTATCACCCTCAAAGTCGATGGCTACAAGCTCGAAGGCACGTTCATTCTTCCCGACAAGACCATTCTTCGCCGCATCACTCTAGAAAAATCAGAGTGAGCCTTCCCGACTCTCAACCTGAAACGAATTCGCCGGCATCCGCACTATCGACATGGGACGAGCCTGCACGCAGTTGGGCCGCAGCCGCTGTTCGCAAGCTTCGGATAGCCAGTGCAACTGCAAAAGTCCCAAGAGCAGCCTCGTCACTGCGTCACTGCCTCCACGGCAGGAGCCAAAATACTTTGACGTATAGCTAACTCGGTGATACATAGGGTTGCACTCCGCATCCTCTCAGAAGAGGCAACTCATCTTGTTGTTGGGTCCACCGGCCTTCGAATGCTTTCAAGGAGGAGCGATGAAGAAATCCACTCAGGTGATCTGTTTTGCGTGCTTCCTGCTCGGAGTTCCGGCTTCCCTGTTTGCTGACCGTGCTCATGACCTTGCCAAACTTGCTGCAAAGCAGAGGGCGGTAACCGGGTGTAATCCAGGGAGTCTGAATACCCAGTCGTGCCACGCGCAATTTCCAACCGGCTGCACCGAATCGGCCCACCTGTACGACGCGTACTTGAATTTTTTGAAGAACCAAGTCCCCGGTCCAACCTTGCCTTCTACTGCGTTGCTGGACCGAGCTGCTTTCCAGTCCCTGGAAAGTAAAATTCCCAAGCGCTTGGGCAGCAGCAATCATGCCAGGTCAGCTCCCGCTCTTGCTGGTCTTGGCGAAGGGAACATCGTTACCGTCATTGCTTATCTTTACTTCGTCGAAGACACCGGCAAAGGCGCAGGCGGCAACCCCTCGATTGGGGAAACCACCAATTGCAAACTGCAACTCCCGGACAGCTATGACTACCATATCGGCCTGGGCTTTGACTCAGCATTGGCAAAACAGATCTTGAAGACCAAACCGCAGCCCATCTTCGACCAGCCCGTGGAAATGGACAAAACTAGCGTCGTTGCAGAGATGACACCGCACACGCGCGGTCCCAAGAGGACCTTTGCTCGAGTAAATTCTCTTCAGGGCCAGCAGGTCAAAGTGGTTGGACAATTGATGATCGATAACGTGCATTTGAACAAAAAGGATGACTGCAGCTTCCCGGGCGCGCTGGCCAGTTGCTGGCGCTCGACAGTTTGGGAAGTCCACCCCGTAACTCAGTTTTATGTTTGTAATCTCAGTGCGGGATGTGACAAAGATTCCCCGGATAGTGCCTGGACCAGCCTTGACGACGTGCCGTAAAGATATGAGTTCGATTGTCGCGTGCCCTGAGAGATTTGGCAGCTTGTGAGGCGCTTGCTGGCGGTACCAGCAAATCCTAACTTTTTTCGCCCATTTCTTCGCCGCGGCTTCCCACTATCTCATCATAGGCCGCTCGCCGCGTCAGGCCGCGCTCCTTCGCGGCCAGCTTCAGCGCCTCTTTGCGGTCAAGCTTGGCTTGGCGAATGAGTTCTTCGACACGGTCCGCGAGACTTTGCGTGGAATTTGCCTGAGTACGCGCATCGCCGGGAGCTTCGGGGCCGATCAAGAGCGTTATCTCTCCGCGAGCGGGTCGCTCTTCCAAGGAGGTGGAGAGTTCCGACAATTTGCCGCGGCGAAACTCTTCGTGCATCTTCGTCACTTCGCGCGCGATGCACGCGCTACGATTGCCCAACACCTCGCGCGCGTCAGCAACACACTCCGCGATGCGGTGCGGGGCCTCATAAAGAATGATGGTGCGATCCTCGATGCGCAGCCGTTCGAGAGCGCGGCGCCTCTCGCCGCTCCGCGCCGGCAAAAAGCCGATAAACAGAAATTCCTCGTTCGGCAGCCCCGAAGCGGAAAGGGCAGCCAGCAGCGCCGACGGACCGGGAATCGGCACCACAGGAATGTGATGCCGCAGGCAGAGCGTAACCAGCCGGTGGCCGGGATCCGACACGAGCGGCATCCCCGCATCGCTCACCAGCGCGATCTTCGCGCCTTGCTCCAGCGCTACGACCAATTCCGGCGCCCGGGTCAACTCGTTGTGTTCGTGATAGCTCACCAGCGGTTTGTGAATGTCGTAGTGTGTGAGCAGTTTTTGCGTATGCCGCGTGTCTTCGCAGGCGATTTGATTCACTTCCTTCAGGATGCGCACCGCGCGCAGCGTGATGTCCTCCAGATTGCCGATCGGTGTGCCAACCAGATAAAGGCAGCCGCCCGCCGAATTTCCAGCTTCTGCCGGCTTAGGGGGAGGAGTCTTCGCACTCATGCAAACGAGTCTAGCACGCGTTCAGGTTCACCATTCGCGCTAGCCGCGCGATCCGAACGCGCCACTCGCGCTCGTGCGCAAGAGCAATGGTATACTTTCAGTTTTGAACGACACCTGGGAGGAGCGTCAGTGCCCCTGTACGAGTACAAATGCTTGAAGTGTGGCCGCAACACGGAAAAAATTGAAAACGTCTCCGGTCCACACTTGAAAAAATGCCCCCACTGCGGCGGCAAAGTCGAATCCGTCATCACCGCGCCCTCCATCCAATTCAAAGGTGCGGGCTGGTACGTGACCGACTATGGCGGCAAGAAGTCCAGCACCGCCGACGGAGACAAAGCCGACAAGCCCGCCACGGAAACAAAAGAAGCTAGTAACAAGGAGAAAGACAAGGAATCGGCGAGCAAGGAAGCGGCTTCCAAAGATACGAAAGAGGGCAAGGAAAAGAAGACCGCAAAAAAGAAGTAGAGCTGCGCAGCCTCGGTCAGAGTTTTAACGTTTTCAAATAGCTGCGAAAGGCGGCGCCGAATTCTGGATTTTGCAGCGCAATTTCAACCGTGGCTTTCAGGAATCCCAGTTTGTCCCCCGCATCGTAGGATATTCCCTCGAAGATGTACGCCCACAATCCTTGCTCGCGCGCCAGAATACGCAACGCATCAGTCAACTGAATTTCATTTCCCGCTCCAGGCTTGGTGCGAGCCAGACAATCGAAAATCTCCGGCGGCAGAACATAGCGCCCGGTAATTGCCAGATTCGAAGGCGCATTCTCCGGCTTCGGTTTTTCCACCAGGTCGCGGATACGCAGCAACCGTTCGCCGAAAGGCGGCTGCGGCGCCGGTTCCCCATCCACGATGCCGTAGAGATGCGTCATGTCTTTCGGGACTTCTTCCACGGCGATGGCGCCCACGCCAGTGGCTTCGAATACCTTGATCAGTTGTTTGGTGGCGGGATTCGGTCCCGGGATCAACACGTCGCCGAGCAAAACGGCGAACGGTTCGTCGCCAACCAGATCGCGGGCGACGAGCACGGCGTGGCCGAGTCCGAGCGGTTCCTTCTGGCGCGTGTAGCTGACCTGAACCATGTTGCTGATTTTTCGAACCATCTCCGCCTGTTCTTTTTTTCCCTTATCTTCGAGAAACCGCACGAGCGCCGGAGCCGAATCGAAGTGGTCTTCGATGGAATTTTTCCCTTTGCCGGTGACGATGATGATGTGCTCGATTCCGGAGGCAACGCACTCTTCCGCGACGTACTGAATCTGCGGCTTGTCCACCACTGTGAGCATCTCTTTTGGTTGCGCCTTGGTGGCTGGGAGAAAACGCGTCCCGAGGCCGGCGGCAGGAAGGACCGCCTTGCGGACCTTGCGGCCGCCGCTCGTAGCGCCGCTTACTTGCGCAGAGTTGGGTGTGTTCGAAGCGTCGTTGGTCATAAGCTCAGTTTTCGCACACTCTGAAAGGTTCGACAACATTCTTCGACGGGGCTGGAAATCCGTCAATGAATTTGCGTTCCTGCGGTGTCCGTAGGGTTAGTTGGTCGAGTGGAGTTGCGCAATGCAGGGCTTTGCGTGTGCTAGCATTGTTTGAGAGCAGGGAAGTGTTGGTCGCGGCAAAGGACCATGAGAATTCTGGGGATTGAATCTTCGTGCGATGAAACGGCGGCGGCGGTGGTCGTGGACGGGCGCGAGATTTTGTCCAGCGTGGTCGCCTCGCAGATTGATGTGCACCGCAAATATGGCGGCGTGGTGCCGGAATTGGCGTCGCGCGAACATTTGCGCCAGATCGTGCCGGTGGTGCGCGAAGCCGTCGCACAAGCCGGAATGAAGCTCACAGATGTGGACGCGATTGGTGTGACGCAAGGGCCCGGGCTGGTAGGAGCGCTGCTGGTCGGAATTACTTACGGAAAAACTCTCGCGCATGCGCTGGGCAAGCCGCTCGTGCCGGTGAATCATCTGGAAGGGCACGTTCATGCGGTTTTTCTGGAAGCATACAAGGCGGGGCGAGTGGCGAAATTGCCCGCGGTTTGCCTTATTGTTTCCGGCGGGCACACGGTTCTTTACGAAGTGAGGCCGGAAGACTCGAATGCGCAGGACGCGAGCGCGAAATTGATTTATCGGAAGTTGGGACAGACGCGGGACGATGCGGCGGGCGAAGCGTACGACAAAGTCGCGAAGCTTTTGGGGCTCGGTTATCCAGGAGGTCCGATTCTCGATCGGCTCGCGGCGGTTGCGAATGGTGCGGCGGCGCCGGTGAAATTCGGGCCGACGAAAATGAAGGGGAATGCGCTGGACTTCAGCTTCAGCGGATTGAAGACGGCAGTGTTGTATCACGTGCGGGAGCATCCGGAATATTCCGAAGAGATCCGCACGCGGGAAGAAGCGCTGCAACGTGGTGAGAGAAAATTTGAGCAGTTGCTGCCGCTGTGCTCGCCGAAAACGGTGGCATTGGTGCGCGAGTTTCAGAATGCGGTGGTGCGCGACCTTTTCGAACGCACTATGAACGCTGTGGAAGAGCTGGCGGTGGAAAGCGTGCTAGTTTCCGGCGGCGTGGCGGCGAACAGCCAACTTCGGACGACGTTCGAAGAGCGTGGGAAATCCGCCGGCGTTGAAGTATTTTTTCCAAGCCGCGCGCTTTCGACCGATAATGCTGCCATGATTGCCGCCGCAGCCTATTCCCGCTTCTGCGCGGGCATTCTAGCCGACACAACGCTCAACGCCGATCCTAGCCTTGCCCTTGCTTGAAAACAGTTTTTCTCCGATTGAAGGACGAAATTAACACAGAGTTCACGGAGCACTCAGAAAACGCGAACGAAGGGGATAGGCAGGAAGGCCCATCCGATGTGGGCACCGCTGCCTGCGATATACTTTCACGGCTATGAACTTGGCGGCGAGAATGAGCGCGCGATTCCAAATTGCTAGCGATCAATCGCTGCTGGTTTACTTCGATACGGTGACGAGCAATAGCCGGGCATGCGACCCGGTCCCCAACAAGGTCAGGGCAGGAGGGACAAGTTCCGTCCGACCTCTACAGAGCCAGATCACACTTCAAGCGAATGAAAATGTTCGGAAGCTGCTGCGGCTGCTGGAGTTGGAGCCCATGGCGGGCGTGCGCAATTTGCATCCTGCGTATTGTTCGTTGCTGGTCAAGTTCGACGGGCTTCAGATGCGGCATGAGGAGTTGGAAGCGATTCTGAGGAGGTATCTGGAGCGGCTCGATGAGGTAAATCTTCCGGAAGCGCGGCGGATGGAAATTCCGGTTTGCTATGGCGGAGAGTTCGGTCCGGATTTGGCTGACGTATGCGCTTTGCGCGGACTGACGGAGGCGCAGGCGATCGAGCTGCATGCTTCGATAGAGTATTTGGTTTATTTTTTGGGGTTCGTACCGGGGTTTGCGTATCTCGGGGAATTGCCGGAGAAGTTGGTGACGCCGCGGCTGGCGTCGCCGCGCCGAAGAGTGGCGGCGGGCAGTGTGGGGATCGCGGGGAATCAAACGGGCGTGTATCCGTTTGCGACGCCCGGAGGATGGAGATTGCTGGGGCGCACGCCTGTCAAGATGTTTAGGACCGATCGTGACGGTTTGAGTCTCTTGTCCATTGGAGATCGCGTGCGATTCACGGCAATTTCGGCTGAACGATTTGTGGAGCTGGAACGCGCATGCACGTGATTGAGGTGCAAGCTCCGGGACTGTTCACGATGGTTCAGGATCCGGGGCGGGAGGGATTTGGGCCCTTGGGCGTTTCTGCATCGGGGGCGGCGGATGCTGTTTCGCTGCGACTGGGAAATCGAGTGGTCGGAAATGCAGAGAAGGCGGCGGGGCTGGAGATGACCCTGCTCGGCGGGACGTTTGTTTTTCCGGAAGGTGCGGTGTTGGCGCTTGCTGGAGCGGATTTTGGGGCCACGCTGGATGGAAAACCAGTTGGGATGTGGACGGCTGTGGAGGCGAAACGGGGGCAGGTTTTGCAGCTGGGGCCGACACGATCAGGGGCACGGTGTTATCTGTGCGTGCGGGGCGGAATTGAGGTGAGACTTTTTTTAGGCAGTGCATCAACACATATTTTGAGCGGCCTTGGCGGTTATGAGGGGCGAGCGTTGAGGAAGGGGGACGTGCTTACCATTGGGCCGCCGGGCATGGACGGACAAAAGAGAACACGCAGGAACGCCCGTTCCTCTGGAGGCGCCGGCATAGTTGGCAAGCGACGGCTGGCGGCTCAAGCGTTGGAGAAGGTGAAGATTCGCAAGGTTCTGCGCGTGACACCGGGGCCGCAGAGCGACTGGTTTCCGGAATCGGCGGAGAAAATATTTTATGAGAGCACTTATCGCGTGGCGGAGGAGTCCAACCGGATGGGGATACGATTGCTGGGCGCGGCGATTGCGGCGCCTGCCGGGGGAGAAATGATTTCAGAAGGTGTGGCGCTCGGTGCTATTCAGGTGCCGGAAGGAGGCTTGCCGATTATTCTTTTTGTGGAGCAGCAAACCACCGGAGGTTATCCGAAAATTGCCAATGTGGTTTCCGCGGATTTTCATAGCTTGGGGCAGCTTCGTCCGCGGGATGAGGTTCGATTTGAACGAGTCGAGTGGGAGACGGCGAGAGCGTTGTTGAGAGAGCAGGAGGAGCTGATCGCTTCCGAGGAGCTGATTTTGGAATGAAACGCAGTGAGCTAAAGATTGATCTGAATTGTGATATGGGCGAGTTGCCGGAAGCGGTTGCTGACGGCACTCAGGAAGCGCTGATGCGCTCGATCACCTCGGTCAACATCGCTTGCGGCGGGCACGCGGGCGACGAACAGACCATGAAGACAACGATCGAGCAGGCGTTGCGTGGGAAGCTGGCGATTGGGGCGCATCCCGGTTATCCCGATCGGGCGAATTTCGGCCGGCTGGAATTGAAGATGCCGGCGGACGAGATTGCAGCTTCCGTTTTCGATCAAGTAAAGGCGCTCGCTGATGTGGCTGCCAGATGCGGAGCGCGCGTGATCCACGTCAAGCCGCATGGCGCGCTTTACAATCAGGCGGTGGGCAATCGCGAGCTTGCGGAAGCGATTGCGAAAGGTGTCGCGCGGTGGAACCGTGACGTTGTGTTGGTGGGCCTCGCCGGTTCGCCCATGCTGGATGTCTTTCGGAAAGAGGGCTTCGCTGTTGCCGCTGAAGCGTTCGCCGACCGGCGGTACGAGTCGGATGGGACGTTGCGCGCGCGCAAGTTTGAGGACGCGCTGATTCGCAATCCCGAGGAAGCGGCGTGGCAAGCGCTTGGCATCGCGGAGCGAGGGTTAGCGATTGCGAGCGACGGCAGCCAAGTTGCTGTGGAAGCCCGAACGATCTGCATCCATGGGGACACTCCCGGCGCGCCGCAGATTGCCGTGACGGTGGCGCGGACGCTGCGCGAAGCGGGCGTTACGCTTTGTGCAGTTTAAAGGGACTCAGATTTCACTTCTGATCAGCGCCGGCTTTCTTTCCTATGAAGAAGAAGAAGATTGCGCCACCGAGAAAAACGAGAGCCATGCCATCACCAAACATAGCCCAGCCTTTCTCATTCGACCTCAGTGCATCTTGACCAACCACGGCTGCCATAAGGAATAGGAAAATCGCAAGTCCGTACATCGACCAAGCAGACCTGTTGAGTGCATTCTGGCCCCTCCTCAGGATTGCATTCACTGCCTTGACCTGCTGCTCACACACATTTCGACAAGCAATGCCATTTCCTACGTCAACCGCGCATTGACGACACAGAGCTCTACAACAATTTTTGCAAGTCGCCACAGCGTCGACCGTTTCGTGATTGAAGCATTTCACGTTGGGCTCCTGTTAGGCACCAGACCAACACTGAGTACGGCTGCTCCAAGACTATGACGCAAGAGCGGTCCAAAAAGAAAAAAAGCGGGCAGCTAAGAAAAGCTGCCCGCAGGGGAAGGAAGTGCCGCGGAGGCGGCAAGGGCTATTCGAATTTTTCGGTCATCACCGGGAACGTGAGCTTGGCTTTGGCCAGCGACTTTACGACTGTGGCTTCAGCGTTTTCAGCAGTGGTATTACGGGAAGTAGCCATCTCGCTGACGAGGAGGTACTTCGCGCGCTCGAGCATTTTCTTTTCGCGGAAGGAGAGGGGCTTGCTACGGCTGAGGGAAACGAGACTCTTGAGGACGACGGCGACTTCGAGGAGGGACCCGGTGCGCATGCGCTCCGAGTTTTCCTTGAAGCGGTGCTTCCAGTCGTGATGAGAGTTGAGTTTCCCGGTTTCGAGGAAGCCAAGGACTTTGCTGGATTCCGCGGAACGAATCACGGAACGAAGGCCAACAGTCATGGCGTTGGATTGCGGGACCATGACACGCAAGCCGCTGGAAACAATGCGAATCATGAAGTAACGTTCGGTTCTGCCGTTCAAAACTCCGTAGCTGATCTGTTCAACAATGCCCACACCGTGATTCGGGTAAACGACCTTGTCGCCGATCTTGTAGTCCATAGATTCCGATGCCCCCTAGGAGATGCATAAGAAGAATATAAGAGTGTGTTGCAAGAGTCAAGATATATCCTGTGGAATCAGGAGGTTAGAGAAAATTAGGTACTAATTTGGCATTGGAATTGCTTGGGATGGGGGATTTTTCGCTTGCCGTTCGATATCGAATAGCGGCAGTTCGATGGTGAAAAACGACCGTTCGATGTACGGATGAGGGATATGTTTCGCTTATATCGGCCTGTCTCCGCGACAGGCATCGGGATGAACGCCAGGCGGGCCCTGCGAGGAATGGGGGAGTACGGTAGAATGCGGATGTGATTGTGCTAGCTATAGATACGTGCGATTCGCGGGGTAGCGTGGCCGTGCTGCGGGGTGCGGAGGTGCTGAAGGTTGCTGCGCACGGGTCGGCCGAGGATTATTCGACGTGGCTGCTGCCCGCGGTGGATGAGGTTCTGGCGGCGAGCCTGATAAAGATGGAAGAGGTGGATGCGTACGCTGCTGCGGCCGGACCGGGGTCGTTTACAGGCGTGCGCGTGGGGCTGACTACGGTGAAGGCTTGGGGGGAAGTTTACGGCAAACGGATCGTGGCGGTTTCGCGCTTGGAGTCGCTGGCAGCGGAGGAGTCGTGTGGGACGGCTTGGGTGGCGGCGTTTATCAATGCGCAGCGCGACCAGGTGTTTGGGGCCATCTACCGGCGGAACGGGAAGGGCTTGGAGCGTTTGGGCGACGAGATGGTGATTGCGCCGGGAAAATTTGTGGAAGCGGCGGCGGAGGTGGCGAAAGGCGAGGAGATTTCGTGGGTTTCAGCGGATGCCGCTTGTGTTGTTTCCGAAGCAGCCTGGAAAGCGCGAGAGTTACGCGGGGAAAAAGTGGAGAGCGTTTCAAGCGTGCGCGCGCCGATGATCGGGCGCTTGGGATTGGCGGCGCTGGCGGAAGGGCGATTCATGGACGCGTTGGCCCTGGATGCGAATTATGTGCGGCGGTCGGACGCGGAGATTTTCTGGAAGGGGAACGCGGCGCATGGCCGCTGAGACAAAGGGAGAGCCTGCTGCTGAGAGGATTCGTGTATTCGGGGAAGCGGACGTAGCGGCAGCGACAGAAATTCTGAAGGCATCGCAGGAAGCCGCACAATGGACGGAGTGGGGTTTCAAGGAGTTGCTCGCGTGGCGCGGTGTCGTGGCGTTAATCAGCGAAGACAAAGGAAAGGTGATTGGTTTCGCCGTTGGGAGGCAGATGGAGGAAGAAGCAGAGATTTTGAATCTCGCCGTCCATCTGCTGAAGCGACGAGAAGGAGAGGGTGGGGAACTCCTGCAGGCGGTCATGAAGGAATTCCGAGCACGGCAGGTAAGTCGCGTGTTCTTAGATGTTCGCGAGTCCAATGACAACGCCATCGCCTTCTATACGAAGCATGGCTTTTTGAAAACAGGGAGGCGGGCGAACTATTACCGCGATCCGAAGGAGGCTGCGATTGTGATGGAATTGAAACTGGCGGGCTAGGACCAAATTCCCACAGGTTCCCCCTTGACGTGGCGAACCAGAGTGCTATCTTGCGTTCATGTAGTGCTTACATCCCATTCACGGAAACGTCAGGAGGAACGCATGGCAAGTGCGCAGCGGTTACCTCGGGACATACCCTTCGAGACAGACGCCGAGTATCAGCGTCTGGCAGAGCAGCACCGGCAGTACGAAGCAGAACTTCAGAAAATCTCCAAGTCGCCCTACCTGAACTCGGAAGACCTCCTGGAAGAAATCAAGCTGAAAAAGTTGAAGCTCCACTGCAAGGATGAGATGGAGCGGATTGCCGCGCGTATTGTACGCATGCGGACCAATTCCACGCAATAACGGCCTTATCGCACGCGATTCTGTCGTAGAATGACCATGCATGCTCGCGGAACGAATGCCGCGCGCAGAAATGCTGGAGTCTACTCCGGGAAGCATGGTCAAAGAAGGCTACTACTTTGGTGTGCCGTTGCTGGCGCTGGGAGGTGCCGCTTATTTGCTGCACTGGAAAGTAGCGGCTGGCGTCCTCGTATTGCTTGCCTTGTTTGTTTTCTCCTTCTTTCGAAATCCCGAACGCGTGATTCCTTCGGAGCCTGGCGCGGTGGTGTCTCCGGGAGATGGACGCGTGGTTGTTGTTACTGAGGAAGAGCATGCGGAAAGGCCGGGAAAGCGGGTTAGTATTTTTCTGGCGGTGTGGAATGTGCACGTGAACCGCTCTCCGGCTGCGGGAACGATTACGAAAATGGAGTACCGGCCGGGGAAATTTCTGGCGGCAATGCGGGAACGGGCTTCGGCGGAAAACGAGCAGAATGTTTTTACGCTCTCGACGGATGCAGGAGAAATCGTGTTCAAGCAGATTGCCGGGTTGATCGCGCGGAGGGTTGTCTCCTGGAAAAAGGCCGGCGAAAAGGTGGCTCGCGGAGAGCGCATTGGGCTGGTACGATTCGGGTCGCGTGTGGATCTGTGGGTGCCGAAAGAAGCGGACATTGCGGTGAAGGTGGGAGAGAACGTGAAGGGCGGATCGAGCGTGCTTGCGCGCTGGCCCGCGAAACCAGCGACGGGGAAATTGGATGCCGCGAGTACGGCACAGACGGACGCAAATCTGACAGCGACGGGGAAGCGAATCTAACCATGCCAGAGCCCGAACAGCACGAGATCCCATTCAAAGAAAGGCGCTTCAAGAATCCCCGCTTGCGGCGGGGAATCTTTCTTCTGCCGAGTCTGTTTACGGTGGCGAATCTTCTGTGCGGGTATTACGCCGTGGTGGCGTCACTGCTCGGTGGCAGAGATAACTTTGACCATGCCGCGAAGGCGATCGGTTTTGCGATTCTTTTTGATTCACTCGATGGGCGAATTGCCCGCATGACAGGAACAAACACCGAATTTGGAGTGCAACTCGATTCGCTGGCTGATGTCGTGAGTTTCGGGATCGCACCAGCGGTGATGGCCTACGCCTGGGGAGTGCGGAGTCTGCCGGGAGACGGATCGGTTGCGTTTCAACAAATTGGCGAGTTTGGCTGGGTTTGCTGTCTGGCGTTTCTGATTTGCTGCGCCTGGCGGCTGGCGCGATTCAACGTGCAAGGGATGGCGCCGGGCAGCTCAAAGTATTTCGTGGGCATGCCGACGCCAGCGGCGGCCGGTATGCTCGCCGCGCTGGTCCATGGATTCAAGGAGCCACTGCATGACTGGCGCTGGTCGGTGGCGTGGTTCCTGCTGGCGGCGGGGCTTGGAGCACTGATGACCAGCACAATCCGGTACTCGAGTTTCAAAGAGATTCCGTGGACACGGAAACAGCCGTCGCTCGCGATCGTGCTGCTCTGTCTGATCGTGGCGGTAATCTGGCGATACTCGGAGTATGCGCTAGTGGTGCTGGCTGGCACTTATACTGCGGTAGGCGGGGCGCTGCATCTGGTGCGCTTTGTGCGTCATCGGCTGATCTCGCGGACCGCGTGATTCATGCCCTCGCTTGAACGGGATTCCAACCGGATTGTAATTGCGGGCGCGTCTTCTCTGCTGGGAGCGGAGCTGAAGTCGTTGCTCGAAGAGAGCCGGTTTGCGGGGTGGGATTTGCGGCTGGTCGATGAAGAAGTGGCCGCCGGAACACTGACGGAAGCGGGCGGGGAACCGGCGGTGATTCAGCCGGTGGAGGAAGGCAGCTTCGAGAAGGCGCGATTCGTTTTTTTCACAGGCTCATTCGATTTTACAGTCGCGAACTTCGAGATGGCTCAGCGCAGCGGGGCAGTGGTTATAGATATGTCGGGTTTTTCGACACCGCTTGCCAACACCTTTGTCTGGTATCCAGGGATAGAGGATCTTCGGGGTCAAACTCTCCCTGAAAAGCCGCATGTCACTGCTATTCCATCCGCAGCTGCGGAAGCCGTCGTTCGCCTCTCCCTCGCGTTGCGCGAACTTGGTGTGAGGCACATAACCGTTACTGTTTTGCAGCCCGTATCCGTTGCTGGTAAGAGGGGCGTCGAAGAGCTCGAGACGCAGACAAAGCAGCTCCTCTCGTTTCAAAGTTCAGGCAAGGAGCTGTTTGACTTGCAGGTGGCTTTCAACTCTCTTGACCGCTTTGGGCCGCGTAGCCGATTCATTTTGAACGAAGCCCGATCAACTCTTAGAAACGAGATAAGAGGGTGTCTGCGTGAAGAAGCCGCGCTTCCGGCAGTGAACTTGATCCATGTGCCTGTCTTCTATGGTGTGACATTTTCGGCGTGCGCCAAACTGGATGACGGCTTGGATGAAGAGAGAGTTTCCGACGCGTGCGAGCAAGGGGGGTTCGCGATCCTCGACGAAGTGGGAATTGGCCCGAATAATATCAGCGCGGCTGGCGAAACAGTCATCCAACTGTCGAAGCCGAAAGCCGACGGACTGCTGTCCGGAAGTTGGTGGTTCTGGGGTGCGGCGGATAATATTCGTGTGCCGGCGTGGAATGCGGTGAAGCTGGCGGAGAAATTGGTGCCATGAGGCGGCGGATCGTTCTTGCGTTGATGGGTGGTGCAGTGTGGATTGCGGGCTGCGGGTATCACGTGGCGGGGCGAAGCGACTCATTGCCGAAGGGCATCCATGTGATTGCGGTGCCGGCGCTAGAAAACAAGACGACCAGCTACCGCATCGAACAGAGATTAACAACCGCTACGGTGCATGAATTGTTGGCGAAGACCTCGTACCGCGTGGTGCCCGACCCGGCGAACGGCGACGCGGTGCTGCGGGGGAAGGTACTGAGTCTGGAAGCGGTTCCGCTGCTGTTTGATACCGCGACGGGGCGCGCGACGACCATGGTGGTGACACTGAAGTGCGAGATCACATTCGAAGAGCGCGAGACCGGGAAGATTCTCTATCACGCGGATAATTTTGTATTCCGCAACCAGTATGAAATTTCCACGGACGCAAATAATCCGAACAGCATAAAGAGTTTTTTTGAGGAGCAAGACCCGGCGCTGGATCGAATGGCGCAGGATTTTGCAGCGCGGCTGGTGGCGGCAGTCGTGGAGAATTATTGATGGCGCGGACTTTGCCAGAGGAATTGGTGGGACGGCTGGTGAAGGGGAAGACCGTTCCGGCGATTCTTTTGCTGGGGGAGGAGCCGTATCTTCGCGACGAATGCCGGAAGCTGTTGATCGAGAAATTCGTTCCGGAAGCGGCGCGGACTTGGGCGGTGTCGCGTTATTCAGCAGAAGACGGTGAAACACAGGCGGCGCTGGAGCAGGCGCAAACGATGGCAATGCTTTCGCCGCAGCAGGTGGTCTTCCTGGAGAAAGTGGAAGCGATCGAAAAATTTGGAGAGAAGAACCGGGATGAGGCCGTGGCGCAGCTCGCCGCGTATCTGGATGATCCAGCACCATTCACGGTGCTGGTGATGGAAGCGACGGGGCTGGATCAGCGAATGAAACTGGGCAAGCTGCTGGCGGAGAAGACTTTGGTAGTGGAATGCGGGCTGGGCGAAAACGCAGGGGAACGGCAAGCGGCGGCTGTGGCTTTGGCGCGAGCGATTGGGAAAGAACAGGGAGTGGAGTTTGAAAAGGGCGCGGCAGAGGATTTGACAGAGTTTGTGGCGGCGGATTTGATGCGTTTGAAGACGGAAATCGACAAGCTGTCGACGTTTGTGGCGGAAAGAAAAGTGATTGCGCGCACGGACGTGAGCGCGGTGGTGATTTCGGAGAAGACGACGACAGTGTGGGAATTGGCGGATTTGCTGGCGACGCGACAGCCGAAAAAGGCGCTGGAGTTTCTGGATCGGTTGCTGCGCGACGGGGAAGAGCCGCTTTCGATGCTGGGGGCAATGGCGTGGATGTACCGGAAATTGATCGAAGCGGGCGAAGTGAAGGGCGTGACGAACGGATGGCAGGCGGCTCGGGCGTTGGGGATGCGGCCAGAGCAGGCGGAATTGGCGTTGCAAAATGCGCGCAAGATTTCGAAGCCACGGCTGCTGGCGGGATTGCACGCGCTGCGAAACGCGGATGACCAACTGAAGGGCAGCGGTGCCGAGCCGCGCACGGTGATGGAATTTCTGGTGACGCAGCTGACGAGCGGAGAAGCGAAAGCCGCGCGCGGGTAGGCAAAAGAAGTCAACTCAGAGGTCGCAGCGAACAAAGAGTTTGCAGGGGACAAAGGGTTTTCAATGCCGTATCGATCAAGGCTCACCCAGACCCGCCGATAATTTGCAGGATCATGTAGCGACCGAAACAAGGATTCGCGGATTATTCATTTACCGAACAAGTTCCTGAAACAAAGCCCACCTAACGTTACTGACCTCAGCCGAATGCTCTGAAAAGAGCTGCTGCAGAAGATCCACTCAACTTAGGCGCCGAGAATTGCAAGGCAAACAGGAGGTAACACATGTTTGGGAATGGCCGAACCCGCTGGCCGTGGGTGCGTGTTTCTGCGCTCGCGCTGGCAATCTCTAGCGTTATCAACATCTGTGCCGTGGTTTCCGCAAGAGCGGGTGACGACGACATTAAGAAGGGGACTTTCATCCCGACGGGTGCGCAAATCACGCCGGCGGCTACCCCCGGATCATTGTTTCAGGCGCTGAATCCTGGATTGTCTTTCGATCCTGGCTTTACGGTTGGGCAGGCGGTGACCACCGCGATCAGCCCGAACGGAAACACGCTGCTCATACTTACGAGCGGCTACAACAGCCAGAATTTTACCTCAGGACCGAACGAAGGCAATACGAATCCAGCGGCGTCCAACGAATACATTTTTGTGTTTGATATTTCCGGAGGGAAGCCAGCGCAAACACAAGTCCTTCAAGTGCCTAACGCTTTCGACGGGCTCGCCTTCAATTCGACTGGGAAAGAATTTTATGCGAGTGGCGGACCGGACGACAACGTGCACTTCTACGATTGGAATGGGAGCAGCTGGGCCGAGAGCGGTGCTCCTGTAAAACTGGGCCATCCGAAAGCTTTGGCTTTGGGGAACATTACGCCGGGGGCCATGGGCTTGGCGGTGACAGCGGACGGCAAGCGGCTGGTGGTGGCGAATTATGAGAACGATTCCATCAGCTTGGTGGACATCGCCGGACGTAGCGTTCTGGCCGAGAAGGACCTACGTCCGGGTAACGGCGTGCCGGGAGGAGAGTACCCGGTATGGGTAGCCATTCAAGGCAACTCGACTGTGTTTGTTTCGAGTGCGCGCGACCGCGAGATCATCGTCGCGGATATTTCCACGAACGCTCCAGTCGTCACCGGGCGCATTCCCGTCAAAGGCTCGCCCACACGCATCACGTTAAATGCACCACAAACGCGCCTCTTTGTCGCTGAATCCAGCAGCGATTCCGTTGCGGTCATTGACACCAAGACGCACCAGATCATCGAAGAAATCGGTACGACTGCGCCGCCGTCGATATTTGCGAACGCAAAAGGCTTCAAGGGCAGCAGTCCTAACAGCATCGCCGTTTCACCTGACGGCGGTTTTCTGTACATCACCAACGGCGGCGCCAATTCCGTTGCTGTCATTCATCTCTCCAAGAACAGCGCAGGCATCGGAGCTGGACCGGCAGGTGCTAAGAGCGAGCTCAGCGGTCTGATTCCCAGCGGCTGGTATCCCAATTCGGTGAGCGTTAGCACCGATGGCTCGACCCTCTATGTGGTCAACGGCAAGAGCAACGCTGGTCCCAATCCACAAAACTGCCGCGACGCCGCTTCGCTCCAACCGGGTGGCACTCAAGCGGCCTGCGCAGCATCAAATTCTTACGTCTGGCAGCTCACCAAAGCCGGTTTCTTGACGCTTCCTGTGCCGCATGGCGAAGACCTTGAGGAACTCACCAACCAGGTCGCAAAGAATAATTTCTATAACGCCCAGGCGGACGAGCGGGACCAGGCCGTAATGGGTTTCCTCCACGACAAGATTCAGCACGTCATTTACATCGTGAAGGAGAACCGCACCTACGATCAGATTCTCGGTGACTTGGGGAAAGGCAACGGCGATCCTACGATTGTCGTGTACCCACAGCCGCTGACACCGAACCTTCACGCGTTGGCCAACAGCTTCGTCGATCTGGATAACTTTTACGACAGTGGCGAAGTAAGTGGCGACGGCTGGAACTGGTCGACCTCCGCGCGTGCCGCCGACACCATCGAAAAGACCGAGCCCATTAACTACGCAGGCCGCGGCTTGAACTACGACTACGAGGGCACCAATCGCAATGTGAATGTTGGCTTTGCGACGCCGCAAGAACGCGCTGCAGCGTTTCCGGCGTACAACAGTCTGCCGCCAAGCGTTGCGGCTAACCTGCTGCTCGGAACCGCGGACGTTTCCGCTCCGGACAGCCCGGAAGGAGAAGAAGGCGCTGGCTATCTGTGGAATTCGGCGCTGCGCGCAGGCCTCAACGTACGCAACTACGGCTTTTTCATCGACCTCGCTCCGTATAGCGTTCCGGTGGCGTCGGGCGGGACTCCGCTTCTTCGTCATCCGTTCGATTCCAACACTCCAGTTTCGTCCACCACAAAAGCGGCATTGCGCCCGGTCACCGATCAATTCTTCCGCGGCTATGACAATCACTTTCCTGACTTCTACCGCGTAGATGAATGGTCGAGAGAATTCGACCAGTTCGAAGCGGACGGCAATCTTCCGAACCTGGAATTCGTGCGCGTCATGCACGACCACACCGGCAACTTTGGAACGGCAATCGATGGCGTGAACACACCGGAAATCCAGACGGCTGACAATGACTATGCCGTTGGCCGCATCGTAGAGAAGGTGGCCAAGAGCAAGCACTACAGCGGCAACACGCTGGTATTTGTGGTGGAGGATGACGCGCAGGACGGTCCCGATCACGTCGATGCACATCGCAGCATCGCATTCGTGGCCGGACCTTACGTGAAGCAAGGTGCGGTTGTCTCCGGGAAATACACGACCGTCAGCATGATCGCTACGATCGTGGACATCCTGGGCATCGAACACCTGGGCACCTACGACGCGCTGGAGCGTCCCATGACGGATGTCTTCTCGAGGCAGACGAAGAAATGGGATTTCAATTCGATCGTCCCGGACATCCTGCGCACCACGCAACTGCCTTTGCCTGTGACCAGCGCGAAAAACACTCTGAAGAAAGATGCGCTCACCGCGTTCTATGCCAAGCCGCGCCACGATGCGTCCTACTGGGCCGCAAAGACGGAGGGCTTCGACTTCAGCCGGGAAGATCGTGTGGACGCCGCAAAATACAACCTCATCCAGTGGCAGGGATTGATCGGCGAGAATACCCCCTATCCCACAGTGCGTGACGGCCGCGACTTGAGCAAGAAGCGCGGCGCGTTGCTCAGGCAATGGCGCGAATCGCGTTTCCTGGCGTTCACGAAACGCTCTCTAACTACCCAAGAGGACACCCAGACGGACGGAGGGAACTAAAACCGCCCAAAGTTGTAGTTGGCCGGTCGAACGGGGAGCCACGGGGTGCTCCCCGTTCGGCGGCTCTACATAGGGCCTCAAATTATCGCATTCCGAAAAGAGTAGTAAGAATGAGGGGAAATGAGCCGGACTGCGCTTTGTCAAGAAATATTTCTCACTGCCGTTATCTTCGCAATTCTCCCATGTGGACTCGGTGCGCAGGAGCTCGGGGCTGAAGAAGCAAGATCACCTGGCCCTGCGCCAGGTGTTTCCTTGCTGCATGTGGAGAGCGAATCGTTGCTGCGCGTGGAATTCCCAGACCGCAAGGGTTGGGGGCACGCCAGAAAAGGAACCGTGCTGGAGGGCCGCCTCTCGCTGCCGCTGTACGCCGGCGAACGGATCGCCGCGCCAGCCGACAGCACGGTTCGCGTCACCGTGAACTCGGTCGAGAAAATCCGCGAGGATTTGGGATTCTGGCGGAAGACAGGACGGGCGATCATTCGCGTGTTTAGTCCGATGGAAACGGGCCGCCCGGCGGAATACCGCGTGGAATTGAGCGCGGTGGACATGCTGCTGTCGTCAGGTGAAACGCTGCCATTGGACGCGAGCGTTCTGCGCGCCAGCTCCGGAATGATGGTAAATCCCCAAACGAAATCTTTGCCCGCGGCAGGTGCAGAGCGAGAGAAACGCAAAGCATCGGGGACACTGCTGATGGCACTGCGCAGCGAAGAGTTCTTCTCTGTTCCAGCTGAGCCAAACGTCCTGCCATCGGCCGCAGCGGGAGAGCAAGGCGTAGCGCGCGCCTACTTGCTCACCGCGCTCCGCGCCTCGCTGAATCACGAGGGCGACACATTCCGAGCCCAGCTGGGAGAGCCCGTGCGCGTTGGTGGCCGCGTGCTCGCACCTGGCAGCATCGTGGAAGGCACCGTGGTGCGCTGCGCTGCCCCGCGAATGCTGAGCCGCGCGGGAAGACTCTATCTTCGAGTTGATCGCATCGCGCCTGCTAAGGGAGAGCCCCTTCGCGTGGTCGGTTCGCTGAGCGCGGCGGAAGCCGATGCGTCAGCTCGCTTCGCTCTCGACGAAGAAGGCACGTTGCACGGCCGCAAGCCAGGGTTTGCAAACGGGCTGGTTGACTTGGGTTACGCGTACGCCCTTGGAAAGATTTCTGATGATATTGCCGAGACTCCGATTCGCGCGATCGGGGCGTCACTGAGTGATGCCGCGGTTGCAAATGCCGCAAGGTACGTAGGCCTCGGAACTTCGCTGGCATTCCTCATTACCCGGCACGGCCGAGACGTTTACCTGCCGAAATACGCCCTGATTAAGATTGATTTTGGCCGCGTGGGCGAACCTCCCGCGGTCGCAGACCACAAATGATGCGAAGATCTGCCCCGCTAGAGATGCACGAACCGTGGGGGCCCGTAGGCGCGTCATAAGTCGATGTTGAAGCCGCATGTTTCCATGACATGGAACCATCTCTCGGAGCGTTGCAGACAGGAGAATCCGGGCGAAGAGAGAGTGGAGAGAGCTGGTTGCAGCGATATTTCTATCCCGCTAAATGCGGTGAGGTGAGTAATGCGCGAGTAGCAATTGAAATTGCTGGATTATGCCGGGGAGCTAAGAACGATCGGTTACGGCAATTTCGTAGTGGCAGACGCGGTGATCGAAGCTGGTGAGGAGAGCAGCGGCTTGGTCGGCAACGACGGCGGCTCCGAGGTCGGGGCCGGCGAAGGTGCGGATGGCATCGAGGGAGCGCCAGGTGGTTTCGACGAGGATTTCGACTTCGGTATCGAGGCGGCGAAGGGCGACGGTGGCGGCGAGATAGCCGGGTACTCGGCGGAGTTCGGGAAGAACGTTTTTGTAAAAGTGTTCGAGATATTTTGACAATTGCGATTCAATGGTGCGTGCAGACCAGCGACGCAGCATGGTTCCGGATGTTGCCGCTGATGAAGAAGAGAGCGGCTGATTGCCGACCACAACGTTCCAGGGGCGGACTTCCCATTTCTTGGCGAGGCCGTTGATGACGTAAGGATCATTGCGGGCGAAGGATTCGACTTTGGTCTTGTCATCTACGTAAAAAACGAGCAGCGCGCGGTCCACGGGTTCGGCGAGCGCGCCGGCAAGTACGAGTTCGCCGCGTTCACGGGATTCGCGAGCGAGGCGCAGGTGCTCTTCGCGGAAGGGGACGCGGCGGGTGACCATGTCGTCGACGAGTTCGTAGAGCAGGGCGTAGTAGTTCATCGAATACACCTCTTACGGCGAGATTAGACCGGCAAGAGCCAATTGTGTTTGTCCGGCTCGCGGCCGGTTTGAATGGCGACGAGGCGGGAGCGGAGCCGAGTGGCGACTGAGGAATCGGAGACGGCGGGGAATTCTAGGTCGCGATCGCGGTAGCGGATGCAAGCGATAGGAGCAACGATGGCGGCGGTTCCGGCGCCGAAGGCTTCGGTGAGTTTTCCGGCGGCGTGAGCGGAGAGAAGTTCGTCGATTGAGATCTGGCGCTCCTCGGCGGTAATGGCCATCTCACGCAGCAAAGTCAGCGCGGAGTCGCGCGTGACGCCGGGCAGGATGGTCCCGCTGAGAGGTGGAGTAATCGCCTTTCCGTTGAGAACGAAGAAAACGTTCATGACGCCGGATTCTTCGACGTAGCGGCGTTCAACGCCATCGAGCCAGAGAACGTTGTGAAATC